>JGI24129J20441_1000287_pt1 | contig 15091 bp, 17 predicted proteins | sample BarGraNGADG00211_FD_20441 | JGI IMG/M metagenome (IMG submission 20441) | reverse complement strand
AAGCCGACCTCCGCTCGACCTCTCGCCCGTGTGCGTGAGGGGCGTACAATCGTCCCACGGAAACGAGCGGTCGCGCCGTGCGAGGCCGGACCGTCTAACCAAGGAGGAAGCATGTCGGACGAGGAAGTCGGTACGGAAGAAGTGAACGACGCCCCGGAGGCCGAAGAGGCNGCCGTCNNGGAGCCCGTCGAAGAGCCTGTAGCAGCCGAGCCGGTCGCGGCGGAGACTCCGCCGGCCCCTCCGGTCATGCCGCCCATGCCCGAGCCGGTCACCGCGCTGCCTCCGCGCAAGCAGACCGGACTCATGGTCGTCATCGGATCGATCGCACTGATCCTCGTGCTGGCGCTCGTGTTCTGGCAGCCCATGTTCGATGCGCTCAACAAGGTGACGTCCGGCTCGCCGGCCACCACGACCGAGACGCTCTCGCCCGCCAAGGCCAAGGTCACCGCCACCATCGGGTTCGTCGGGGCGTACATGGACCAGGACGTCCTGAAGATGAAGCCGTACCTCACCGATGAAGCCCAGGCTGCGGCTCCGGATGCCGACTGGAAGTCGACCGCAGCCCAGATCCCGACCGGTTCCGTCTCGTTCACCGCGCCGGTGTGGTCCGGTGACACGACCGCGGTCATGACCTTCTCGGCCCCCGACGTTACGACCGGGACCGAGACGACCGGCACGCTCACGTTCGGCTACGCCGAGGCGAACCCGCTGGCAGTCACGATGCTCTTCGATTCGGGCGGAAGCGCGGACGTGATCACCTTCACGCTGCTCCAGGCCGGGACCACGTGGCGCGTCGTCTCGGAGTCCAGCTCCGGCGGGAACAGCGACTACGATGCGACGTTCGTGCAGAGCATCATCACCTCCGCGACGCCCTCGGTGACGACCACGCCCACGCAGTAGCGGGACGCGTCAGGCGATCGGACGCCGACTGAGACCCGCGGTGTCCTGATGAGCGATGCGCGGAACATACGCAACCTCTCGATCGGGGTGTGGGCGCTGGCCGCCCTCATCCTGGTCGGGATCGTGTTCGTGCGCCGCAAGCGCAGACCGTCTCAGGCATTGCGAGGACCGGAGCCGCGCTCAGCGGCGCCCGTCCTGTCGTCTACGAGTTCAGCACGGAGACTTGACCGTCGTGCATCGAGATGCGGCCCGTGGTCGACGGGCTGGTCAGGAAGTACACGGGGACGTACGACATCAGGGTGGTCGACCTTTCGAACGGGGACGCCGGGGACGAGCAGCTCTACCGGTCGTTCAACCTCGAGTACGTGCCGACGTTCGTCCTGCTGAACGCCGACGGTACGGTCTCGGAGAAGATCGTCGGCGCCCGATCGGCTTCCGAGCTCGAGGCCGCATTCGCTAAGCTCCAGTAACGGCGGCTCACTGGAGAGGGCGGGACCCCGCGGGGGTGTCCCGCCCTCTCCTTGCGTCCTACAGGCTTCGAGGTCGCTAGACCGCGTCGGTGCCGCTCTCGCCGGTGCGGATGCGCACAACCTGCTCGATCGGGGAGACGAAGATCTTGCCGTCGCCGATCCGGTCGGTCCATGCGGCCTTCTGGATCGCCTCGATGACATCCGCGGTCTCGTGGTCGTTGACGACTGCGACGACGGATACCTTCGGGAGCAGATCGATCGTGTACTCCTGGCCCCGCCACTGCTGCGTGATGCCCTTCTGGATTCCGTGGCCCTTGACCTCGGTCACGGTGAGGCCTGCGTGCCCGAGCGCCACGAGCGCACCCTTCACGTCCTCGACCTTCTCAGGTCTGATGATCGCCTCGACCCGCTTCACCTGCGTCACGCTCCCGATCCGGCCGGAGCCTCGGTGAGCGCTCCGCCGTGGTGCGCGCTGGCTCCCGGGAAGTCCGGGTAGGCGAGAACGCCCATCTCGGTGACGTCGAGCCCGGCGAGCTCATCGGCCTCGCTCGAACGCAGGCCCGTGGTCTTCTTCTGTACGGTGAAGAAGATGTAGTGCATCCCGAACGCCCACACGACGACCACCACACACGCGATGAGCTGCGCTGTGAGCTGGCCGGCGCCACCGCCGTAGAAGAGGCCCTTGACCGCGCCGGCAACCCCGTTGAAGCCGTCGCCGTAGGTGCCGTCGGCGAACAGGCCGAGCGCGATCATGCCCCACAGTCCGTTGACGCCGTGCACCGAGATGGCGCCGACCGGGTCATCGATCTTGCACACGCGTTCCCAGAAGATGACCGATCCGACGACCAGAACGCCGGCGACGAGACCGATCACGACCGCGCCCGTGGTGCTCACGAACGCGCACGGTGCCGTGATCGCGACAAGCCCCGCGAGCATGCCGTTGACGGACATGGACGGGTCGGGCTTCCCCCACATCTTCCAGACCAGGAACATCGCCGACATCGTTCCGGCCGAGCCGGCCAGGATCGTGTTCACGATGATGACCGAGAAGCGCAGGTCACCGGCTGCCAGCGTGCTCATGCCGTTGAAGCCCATCCACCCGAACACGAGGATGATCGTGCCGAGGATCGCCATCGGGATGTGATGGCCCGGTATGGCGACGGGCGTGCCGTCGGCCTTGAACTTACCGAGGCGCGGCCCGATGACAAGGGCACCGGCCAGGGCGGAGAAGCCGCCGACCGCGTGCACGACCGAGGAGCCGGCGAAGTCGAGAACGCCGTGTCCGAGGCCTGCCTGCACGCCGAGCTGCGCCAGCCAGCCGCCGCCCCATACCCACATGCCGTACAGCGGGTAGACGATGATGCCCATGAAGACACCGAACGGCACGAAGGCGGAGAACTTCCAGCGCTCGGCCATCGCGCCGGTGACGATCGTCGCGGCGGTGTCCATGAAGACCAGCTGGAACAGGAAGTACGCGTACACCCCCGCGTCATAGGTGTTGCCTCCGAGGAAGAAGCCCTTGGTGCCCATCAGGCCCCAGTCCCCGAGCTTGAACACGCCGTCGAGGACCGATGTCGAGTTGCCGAGAGCGCCGATGCCTCCGACCCCGCCGAACTGCAGCGCGAAGCCGGCCGCCCAATAGGCCAGGCCACCGATCGCGAAGATGATGAAGTTGGTCATCGCGACGTGGGCCGCGTTCTTCGCCCGGCAGAAGCCGGTCTCGACGAGCATGAAGCCCGCCTGCATGAAGAAGATGAGCGCGACGCCCATGATGATGAAGAAGAGGTTCGTGCCGATCTTGAGGTGCCCAAGGTCCTGGGCCACCTCCATGAGCGTCGGGGCTCCCGGCGTCGCAGCGACCACGTCGCCGATGCCGCCGATGCTCGCGCCGGTCGGGTCACCCGTGGGCGAGCCGGTCGTGGCCCAGGCCACTCCGACCATGAGCAGGACCGCGAGTACCGACAGGATGACCGTTCTTACCGCGGCCTTCCGAAGGATGCCCGGCAGATTGCCGCGCCAGTCGTAGTCCTTGTTCAAGAAAGACAATGTCGCCACCTCCCTGTGCTGGTGTCCGTTTCGCCGACCGGGTCGGTTCACCCGGAGTCGGCCTGCGAGGGGGGAGCCGCACGTCATTGGACGGCACCGTGTGCGGAGAGGGCCAGCGGGCGGATGGCGCTTCAGCACACCGACACCGTAGGGAGCGCACGTGAACGGCGTGTTTCCGGAATCGCCCGTTCAGATGAACAGCGGATGACGCGCTCGTCGGCGTCGACCGGCGGCGGGGAACCGCGCTATACTCTCCCGCGCACGCTTGCGGGCCCATAACTCAACGGGAGAGTGCCACCTTTGCAAGGTGGAGGTTGGGGGTTCGAATCCCCCTGGGTCCACCATCGAAAGCTTCAGAGGCCCCGCCACTGCGACGGGGCCTCTTCACGGAGCGGCCGGTTTGCCTCGGCGCGTCGCTCGGGGATAGGCTGCATTGACGATCCATGGGGAGAGGCCCGCACCGGCATGCCGAACACGCTCAAGAAGATGTTCCTCGGACGTGCGATCAACAACGATCAGGCATCGCACCAACGCCTTTCGAACCCGGTCGCGCTCGCGGTGTTCTCCTCCGATGCGCTGAGCTCGGTCGCGTACGCGACCGAGGAGATACTGCTGGCGCTCGTTGTCGCGGGTACCGGCGCGCTGGCCATCGCCTGGCCGATCGCGCTCGCCATCGGGGCGCTGCTGGTGATCATCGCGTTCTCGTATCGGCAGACGATCAAGGCGTACCCCAGCGGCGGCGGCGCCTACATAGTCGCCAAGGAGAACCTCGGCGACTTCCCGGGTCTGGTCGCCGGCGGGGCGCTGCTCATCGACTACGTCCTGACTGCCCGGGGGGGCCGGGGATGGCGGCCGCGGGCCTGTCACTGTTCCTGATCATGAGGGCGTTCGCGTCGGGGTGCACCGCGATGACCGGCGTTGAGGCGATCGCCAACGGAGTGCAGGCGTTCAAGGAGCCGGCGGCGAACAACGCCCGTCGCACGCTGACCTGGATGGCGGGGATCCTGCTGTTCCTCTTCCTCGGGACGAGCGCGTTGGCGGTCCTGACCCGCGTCACCCCGGACGTCGTGCTGGTCGCGGGCCAGCCGGAGACGGTCGAGACGATCGTGAGCCAGCTCGCGCGCGGCATCTTCGGCACCGGGTTCCTGTACTACATGCTGCAGGCGGGTACCGCGCTCATCCTGGTACTGGCAGCCAACACGAGCTATGCGGACTTCCCGCGCCTGGGGTCGTTCATGGCGGGCAACGGCTACCTGCCCAAGCAGCTCAAGGACCGCGGCAGCCGACTCGTGTACAGCAACGGCATGATCCTGCTGACCGCTATGTCGATCCTGCTGCTCGTGGCGTTCGGCGGGGAGACGAGCCGCCTGATCCCGCTCTACGCGATCGGCGTGTTCATGTCGTTCACGCTCTCCCAGTCCGGCATGGTGGTCCACTGGTGGCGCAACCGTGAGCCGGGGTGGCACTGGTCGGCGTTCGTGAACGGTCTCGGGGCCGTGACCACCTTCGTCGTGCTCATCGTCCTTGCCGTCGCGAAGTTCACTTCTGGCGCATGGATAGTGCTCCTGCTCATCCCGATCCTGGTCGGCTATTTCGAGTGGGTGAAACGCGCCTATCGGCGCTCGGCGGTGCGCGTGGCGCTACCGCAGGAGGAGGAGCTCGAGTTCAGCTACCGCTCCAAGACCCAGATGCACAACCACGTCATGATCCTGTTCTCGACGATCGACCGCCGCCTCGTGCGCGCGGTCCAGTACGCGCGGACGATCAAGGCCGACGTGACCGAAGGACTGTTCGTCGACGTCACAGGCGACAAGGCGGCGAGTGTGCGGGCCGACTGGAACCGGCTCGAACTCGGGTATCCGCTGACGGTGATCGACTCGCCGTACCGGGAGATCATCGATCCCATACGCGACTATGTGTGCAGCATCCCGCGTCCCACCCACGACCACGTCGTCACCGTGATCATGCCGGAGTACGTCCCCGAGAGGGCCGCGGAGTACATGCTCCACGACCAGGTCTCGTTCTGGATCAAGAGCGCGCTGACCCAGATACCGGGTGTGATCCTCTCTGACGTGCCGTATCACCCGGAGGAGTACCTGACGGACAAGCCGGCGCCGTGCAGGGGTGGGGGAGCGGGCCCGACCGTCTGACGACCGACGCGGACACTCGGCCGCACTATCCACGCGCAGCCAGTAGACACGCGTGGTGGCGTGGTCTGTGATACGCTGCACCGGACGGATGATACGGAACGGGGCGCTCGGCTGGGACGATGCCGCCCAAGACAGGGTTCGTGGGGGTCGGTGGGGCAGTGAAGAACAGGGACCTTCTGCGCGTCGCAGCGGCGCGCTTCATATCGCGTGCCGGGGGCGAGGCCGCGTTCTTCGTCGGCATATGGGGCAAGGCGGCCTTCGAGTTCCAGGCGACGCCGGCGGAGCTCGCCGTCCTCATGGCCGCGCTCTCGGTGTCCTCCATCGTCGGTACGGTACTCTCGGGCGTGCTCGTGGACCACTACGACGCGCGCCGGGTGCTGGTGGTCGCGGAGGCGTTCTTCGTCCCAGTGGCGCTCGCCTTCATGTTGCCGGGAGGGATGGCGCAGCTGACGATGCTCTGTGCGTTGTTGGGCTTCTTCGGCGCTCCGGTGATGACGGCGGCGGCCTCGTTCGCCCCCTTCATCGCGGACGAGACGACCTCGATAGCACAGGTCAACGCTTGGATCGAGGGAGCGAGCTCGAGCTCGTTCGTGATCGGGCCGGCAATCGGGGCGGTGCTGTACTCGGTGGTCGGTCTGAATGCGATATGGGCCTTCGATGCGCTGACATCGCTCGTGGCCGCGTTCCTGGTGTGGCGGGTGACTCTGCGCCCCGCGGAGCGGGTCGAGCCCCGCGGGAGGTCGCATCCGTTCGCGGAGCTGCGCGAAGGGTTGCGCTACACGTACACGCATCGCGCGTTGCGATACCCGATCCTGCTCGGGACCGCGATCTGGCTCGGCTTCGGCGCGTTCGGCGCACTCGAACCGCTCTACTACCGCGACGTGCTCCACACGGGTGTGGCGACCCTCGGGTGGATGAACACGCTGTTCGGAGCCGGGCTGGTCGCCGGCGCCTGGCTGTATTCGCTGCTGCCGGCGCGCGTCGGGTCGGCGAAAGGGCTGGCGTTGGTCTCGGCTGTCGTCGGTCTCGGAGCGCTCATGTACGTCGGGACGAACCTGCTGGTCGTCGCTGCGGTCGGTCTGACGGTCTGGGGCATCGTCATCGGCGTGGCGGACGTGCTGCTGCGCACTCTCATACAGGGCTCGTCCCCCGACGAGCTCGTGGGCCGCATCGCGGGCGCCTCCCAGATGCACCGTCAGGCGGGGGAGCTGCTCCCGCTGGCCGTGGCGCCGATGCTTGCGGCCGCTTTCGGAGTCCAGGCGGTGCTGATCGGCGGAAGCCTCGTGCTCACGGTGATCGCGGTGCTGACGTTCTCGGAGGCCCGTGCGGTCGATCGTCTGCCCCGCCTTCGCCCGACGGGTGTCGCTGGCCTGCTGACCGCCAACGACGAGCCGGTGTCCCCGAACCCATAGACAGCTGTCGGCGCCGACCGGCTCGCCGTAGACTGAGATGCATGGGAGCGGACCGAAGGGGGCTTCACCGATGCGCATCGTGTGCCTGCAGCATGCGGACTACGAGGGTCCGGGAGCTATCGCGACGTGGGCGGCCGTTCGAGGCCACGCCATGGCGACGATCATGCCGATCTTCGAGAGCTATCCCTCGACCGACGACTTCGACATGCTCGTGGTCATGGGCGGCCCGATGGGCGCCTACGACGAGATCGGGCATCCGTGGCTGGCGTCCGAGAAGCGGTTCATCGCCGAGGCGATCGACGCGGGGCGCCGCGTCTTCGGTGTCTGTCTGGGGAGCCAGCTCGTCGCCGAGGCGCTCGGCGGCAAGGCCCATCCTCACACGCTGCGGGAAGTCGGATGGATCCCCGTACGCCTCACCCCGACCGGCCGGTACTCCCGGGCGCTAGCGGTGCTCCCGGACGAGTTCGTGGTGGGCGAGTGGCACGGGGATACGTTCGACCTCCCCGAGGGCGTCAAGACCGCCGCTTCGAGCGACGCCTGTAAGAACCAGGCCTTCGAATGCCGGGACAGCCGTGTCGTCGGGGTGCAGTTCCACCTGGAGTGGACTCCCGAGATGCTCGTCGAGCTGGTGGAGCGGCACGGCGACTGGCTTTCTCCCGAGGTGGGTGCGGACCCGAACGTCGTGACCGCCTCAGAGCTGCTCGCGCCTCTCCCGGAGCTCGCGCGCGGTCACGAGCTGCTCTTCGCGCTGCTGGACCGCCTGGAGGCGATCGCGTGAGGGGACGCTCTCCCGTCTCCTGACCACGCCGACGAACCGCACGGTGCTCGTGATCGGGAAGGTCGCCGGCATCTACGCGACGGTCATGCTGCAGGCCGCGATCATGATCGGCTTCGGGGTGTTCCTCTTCCACGTGCCGTGGGGTGACGACCCCCTCGCGGTGATCATGATCATCTCCACATTCGGGCTCGCGGCCACCGGGCTCTGCATCATGATCTCGGCCCTGGCGCACGCGCGCGGACAGGTCTCGGCGCTGACCGCTGTCGGCGCCACCGCGCTCGCGATGCTCGGAGGCGCGTACTGGCCGCTCGACATCGTGAGTCCGATCATGCGGACGGTCGCGCTGCTCACGCCGGTCGGGTGGGCGATGACCGGACTCATCGACGTGGTCGTGCGAGCGCAGGGCGTGGGCCAGGCGGTCTTGCCGTCGGCGGTCCTGCTCGGCATGTCCGCGGTGTTCCTCGGGATCGGCGTGTCACAGTTGAAGTGGGAGTGATCCGGTGGACGAGCAGCCCCTGCCCTCCACGAGCGAGGTCCTGGGACTCCTGCGTGCGCAGGCCGACCCCGGCAACGTGGCCGGCATGGCCCGGTACGGCATCTCGAGCTCGGGCACTCTCGGAGTCTCCATCCCGTTCCTGAGGAACATCGAGAAGACCACGCGGGCCGCCCGGCGGGCCCGCCCCGGGGACGCCCACGCTCTCGCGGCGGACCTGTGGGCGAGCGGCATCCACGAGGCGCGGATCCTGGCGTCGATGCTGGACGTGCCGACGCTTGTCACGCGCGAGCAGGCCGACGCATGGGCTGCCGACCTCGACTCGTGGGACGTCTGCGACGGGTTGTGCAACAACCTGCTGGACAAGACGCGGATCGCGTACGAGCTGGCGACGGAGTGGGCCACCGCCGCGCCGGAGTTCGTGAAGCGTGCCGGGTTCGTGCTCATGTGCATGCGCGCGCTGCACGACCGCGCGGCCGGGGACGAGACGTTCTTGGGGTTCCTTGCCCTGGTGGAACGCGAGGCCGACGACGAGCGCCCGTTCGTGAAGAAGGCGATCAACTGGGCGCTGCGGCAGATCGGGAAACGGAACGGCTACCTGCACGCGGCCGCTGTTGAAGTGGGCCTGCGGTTGCGCGACAGTGGGTCGAAAGCGGCCCGCTGGGTCGCTTCCGACGCATTGCGGGAGCTTACGGACGAGCGCACGATCGCCCGTCTCGGGCGCTAGAGAGAGCGCGGGTGCGCGGCGGGAGCCGCGGCCGGCGACGAGGGGACACGGACGGATGGCTTCAGCACACTCCCGCACCGATGTCAGGGCGATCGCCGCTGCGATAGCGACGCTGGTCGTGTGGTCCAGCGCGTTCTCGGGCGTGTCGATCGTCGTGGGACCCGGGGGAGGCTACGGGGCGGGCGAGACCGCGCTGCTCCGCTTCCTGGTGGCCTCGGCGACGATGGGGATCGTGGCGGCGGTCACGAAGATGCGGCTGCCGAAGCGCGCCGACCTCCCGCGGATCGCCCTCGCGGCCGTGTTCGGCATCACTCTGTACCACCTCGGGTTCACGTTCGGCGAGACCAGGGTGTCGGCCGGCGCGGCAGGACTCATCATCGCCACGGGACCGATCTGGACCGCCCTGCTGGCCGTCACATTCCTCTCGGAGCGCTTCAACCGCTGGGGATGGGCGGGCGTCGGGCTCGCGTTCTGCGGCGCCGCGGCGATCGCGTTCGGCGAGGGCGGCGGCATCGGGTTCGAGCCGATGGCGCTGCTGGTCATGCTCGCGTCGATCTCCACGGCGATCTACTTCGTACTCGGGAAGAAGCCGCTCCGGACCTACTCCCCACTCGAGTTCACAAGCTATGTGATCTGGATAGGCGTCCTTCCCATGCTCGTGTTCCTGCCGGGGCTCGTGCAGCAGCTGCCGGCCGCGCCGCCGTCCTCCACGGCGATCATCGTGTTCCTCGGGGTGTTCCCGGGGGCGCTCGCGTACTGCCTCTGGAGCTATGCGCTGGCCCGGATGCCGGCCTCGACCACCGCCAGCTTCCTGTACGCGCAGCCGGTCCTCGTGATGTTCGTCGCGTGGGTGTGGCAGCACACGGTCCCCGGGCCGGTCACGCTCGTGGGCGGCGCCCTCGCTCTCGCGGGAGTCGTGCTGGTTCAGACGAAGGGCCGGCCGAAGGGCGAGATCACGGTGACCGTGGCTCGCACGTCCGAGGAGAGGGCCGCGGTGCGCAAGCTCGCACTCGAGACGATGGCGAACATGGCCGCGAACCTCGACCTTCCGAAGGACTACTTCGACGAGGAGCTGGCGAGCTTCGACGACTGGTACGGCGGCGATCGTGGCCGCGCAGTGCTGGCTCGCGTCGACGGAGCGCCGGCTGCCGGGGTCGTCTTCCGGGCCTACGGCGACGGAGATGCCGAGATGCGTCGGCTCTACGTCCGACCCACGTACCGCCGCCGCGGGCTCGCGCGCGCACTGGTGCGCGCGGTGGTGGAGGAAGCGGCACTGCTCGGATACCGGCGCGTGGTGCTCGTCATGTCCACCGATTTCGAGGTCGCCACCGCGCTGTACGAGTCCGAAGGGTTCGTCGAGATCGAACAGTACCGCCCGATGGCGGCGCGCTTCGGGGTCGCTCTGGCCCGCGACCTCTAGGCGCGGGCCCCAGCCCCGCGCGTCGGCGCGTGATGTAACATTCCCGGCACGAACAGAAGGAACGAGGAGGGTCAACGGCATGCGCAAGTCCACGGCCGCCCTGGCGGCCGCTTCGCTCATCGTCATCACCGCGCTCGTGCTCGCGGGCTGCACGTCGTGGTTCGAAAGCCCCGGCGCGCCCGCGAACGATGCGATCGGGGTGGCCAACGGTCACCTGCAGACCGCCGCTTCGATAGAGGCGACCGTTTCGGCCGATGCGGCGTCGCTCCAGGCCGTGCCGTACACGAAGGCCGGCGCGAACGCCGCGCTGAAGCTCACCGCTGCGATCGCGACAGCGCTGGCGAGCGAGCGCAAGGAACTCACCGCGGCCAAGGCCGCGATGGACGGGATGGCCGCGCTCGAGGTGGACGCCCCGCTCAAGGAGTACGCCGCGCTCGAGTCCGCTTCGATCGACGCGAGGATCGCCCTGGCGGATGGCGAGGCGCGCCTGTACGCCGCGCTCGATCGTCTCTTCAGCTCACTCTCGGGCGCGCTGACGGGCGTGGACGACCAGGAGACGATCACCGCCATACAGGCGATGCAGCAGGAGGTCGCGGCGCTCAGTGAGTCCGCCAGCGCTGCGGCGAAGACGGCGTCGGACTACTTCACGACGAACAGGCTGGGCGGCTAGCCGCACACCCGCGAGTCTCCGTTCTCTCCCGAGAGGTCCGACCATGGCGATCGCGCCCGCTCCACCTTTCGATGCCGGACGTTGGTTCGACTCCGTGCCCGCGCGCCGGTCGCGGCGCGCGTACTCCGGGGCGCCCGGCGCCGGTGACCTCGCCGCGCTGACCGCCACCGCCACCGCGTTCACGCCGTTCGAGGACGCGCGTGTACTCGTGCTGCCGGTCGCGCCGCCGAAGCTCTTCTCGGGCATCATCGGATCCTATGGACGTGTCACCGGAGAGTGCGCCGCCCTCGTGTTCGTCACGAGCGGGTCCTCGCCGGCCGCCGACGTCCACTGCGGCTATACCGGGGAGGCCCTCGTCCTCGAGGCCCAGGCGCGCGGGCTCGGCACCTGCTGGATCGCCGGGTCCTTCTCTCGGAGTACCGCGAAGCAGACGGTCGGGCTGCGCGCTGGCGAACGGGTCCGCGCCGTCTCCCCGGTGGGACGGCCCGCGGAGAAGCTGAGCGGCGCGGAACGGCTCCTGTTCGGGCAGGGCCGGCCGAAACACCGCAAGGCGCTCGAGGCGATCGCCCCCGGCATCGGATCGTGGCCCGAGTGGGCTGCGGCGGGCGTCCGCGCCGCCCAGGTGGCGCCGTCGGCGATGAACCGGCAGCCTTGGCTGTTCCGGTACGAGGACGGCTCGGTGGTGGTCGGCCTCGACTCGGCGGCGCCGGGCATGGGCCGTATCGACGCCGGCATCGCCATGCTCCACTTCGAGCTTGGCGCGCGTGCCGAAGGCAGCGACGGCGTCTGGGAGATGCTGTCCGGCGATGGCGTGGCCCGTTGGGTGCCCATCTCCTGACGCGCCCGGTTCGCCGCCGCTGGGACGTCCCGCGTTCGCGATGCTAGCATTGGGGTATCCCGATGAGGGGCCGTGGGGCCGGCAGGAACCCGAGTGAGAGGCGGTCAGATGAGCGACGAGCTTCTCGAGGAGCCAGACGAGCCGATGCCGCTGCGCACCAAGCTCCTCGCCGCCGTCATCATGACGGTGTTCGCGGTCGGCGGCCTGTTCCTCATGCTGCGCATGGGAAGCCCCACTATCTCGTCTTCGCGTATCGCTCCCGCCGGGCACTATCCGCTTCCGTGCCCCGTGTGCCACACGGTCACCGCGGATCCGCAGACGATCGGAACACCATGATGAGTGCGAGGACCGGTCGCGAGACGGACCCGGCTCGAGGCGAACGGCAGAGCCGGGACTATACGTTAGGCGAGGAGATCGCGAACAGCGTCACCCACGGCGTGGGGGTCGCCTTCTCGATCGCCGCGCTCGTCCTGCTCGTGGCGGTCTCGGCCCGGTACGGCGACGCCTGGGCCTTGGCGAGCGGGATCGTCTTCGGGGTCTCGCTCATCCTGCTCTACACCGGATCCACGCTCTACCACGCCTTGCCCTTCCCGCGCGCCAGGCCGGTGTTCAAGATCATCGACCACTCGGCGATCTACCTGCTCATCGCCGGCAGCTACACGCCGTTCTGCCTGGTGACGCTCCGCAACGACGGCGGCTGGTGGATGTTCGCCCTTCTCTGGGTGTTCGCAGCGGTGGGGATCTCCACCGAGAGCTTCTGGGCGTACCGCCCGCGCTGGCTTTCCGCGGTGGTGTACCTGCTCATGGGCTGGATGGTCGTCTTCATGATCCAGCCGGTGATGGCCCACCTCGACTCGACCGGCCTTTGGCTGCTGGTCGCCGGCGGCCTCTGCTACACCCTCGGCACCATCTTCTACGCGATCAAGCGCGTCCCCTACTTCCACATGGTGTGGCACCTGTGGGTACTCGCGGGAAGCGCATGCCACGTCGTGGCGGTGCTGCTGTTCGTGATGCCCAACGTCACCCGCATCTTCTGACGCTACGGCCCGACCTCGACTTTCGCGTTCGCGTCGAACGGGTTGGTGCGCACCGTGAAGGAGAACAGGTAGGGGTAGTGGTCCCTCAGGTGGCGCGCGTACAGCAGCCACTCGCCGAGCAGCCGGCCGTAGGCGCGGGCCATGTCGAGCCGCAGGTGCGCGCGGTCCGCTTCGGGTATGTCGGACAGGTCGCCCCGGGCCGTCAGCTCCTCGCTCAAGTGTGACACCGCCCATAACATGTCGGTGAAGGAAGCGTGCTCGAGCAGGTTGCCGTTCTGCAGAAGCCCGAGCACGAACGAGCGCTGACCAGCCAGGTCGTCCCGAAGCGCCGTGAGGTCGCCCGCATCGAGGTCCATCGCGTGGTGCTCGCCCATCACGGCACGACGGTGCGACTCGAAATCCCGGGCCGTCCACGATCCGTCGAAGACCATGTGCGCGCGGTCCTCGTCGATCGTGGTGTGGAACTCCGAGATCCTGGCGATCAGCTCGCTCCCGGTCTGCGCGAAGAATGCCCCGATCACGATGTTCATCTTGTGCAGGAGCTCCTCGCGCTCCCTCGAGGCCAGCAGCCCATTGATGAACAGGCCCACGATCAGCACGTTGAGCGGGATGAACGCCAGGTCCAGCAGCGTGTAGAACGCCAGCGACTCATGCATGTCCGCGAAGGCGAAAGAGTCGATGGCGAAGAACACCGCCGAGGCCGCGACCAGGGAGCCTATCAACCATCCGATGGGCAGGGGCCGTCTCATCGCGGGCCTCTCATGCTTCCGGGGACGCTGATCACTGCGAGAACTGGCTCTGTGAGCGGTCGCCGGACTGCGAGTAGCCTCGCTGCTCCCAGTAACCGAGGTACTTCGGATCGTTCGACAGTTCGATGCTGGCGACCCACTTCGCCCACTTGTAGCCCCAATGGTCCTCGGCGACCACCATGAACGGGTAGCCCCGCTCTGGCGGGATCGTGATGTCGTTCATCTTGTACGCCAGCAGGATCTTGTGGTCCCTGATGAACGAGAGAGGCAGGGANGTCGTGTAGCCGTCGACCCCCGTGAAGACGACGGTCGTCGCATCGGCCGACGGTGNGGACTTGTCGATGATGTCGGAGAGCAGNACGCCCTCCCACAGGATCGTGACGCTCCAGCCTTCGACACAGTCGAGCCGCACGACCTTGGTGTAGGTGGTCTCCTTCGAGATCACCTCATCGTAGGTGTACGTGGCAGGCGCCGCGACCAGGCCGCCGACGGTCAACCGGTACGCTGCGATGTCCACGTTCTGCGGGCCCTTGATCGAGTTCTCGCGGAAGGCGTTCACGGAGTCGAGCCGCTGACCCTGATAGTCGAGGACCTCCGCCGAGGGCAAGGCGCCGCCGGAGCGCGGCGCCGCGCAGCCGGTGACGGTGATCGCCAGTGCCACGAGGCCGGCCAGGATCAGACGCAGCGAAGGACTCAGGCCGGTGACTCGTTGTGCGCGAGACATGAACGACCTTCCAGGGAAGAGGATGATGGTAGGGCACGCGACTCGCGACCACACACCTCTATGTTCCCCTTTGTGAGGAGAGTACCGATGGCTGCCACCGTGCACGCAGTCAAGCTCGTCGAAGCGCGGGTCGAGTGCGCCGGCACGGGCATGTTCGCGTTCACCCGCCCGGAAGGATATCGGTTCGCACCCGGCCAGTTCCAATCGCTCACCCTGGTCACGCGGGAGGGTGAACAGACGAAGTCGTTCAGCCACTGCGACGCGCCCGGCGAGCCCGCGTCGCTGGTGCTCACGCGTCTGACGGGAAGCGCGTTCAAAGACGCGCTGCTCGCGCTGCGCCCGGGCGACGAGGTCAAGGTGGCCGGCCCGTTCGGTCGCCTCAGCCTGCCGGAGGGGACGGCTCGGGCCGGGTTCCTGGTGGGAGGCGTGGGCGTCACGCCAGCAGCGAGCATCGTGGGTGACTCGGTGCTTCGCAAGACCGGCCTGGACTGCCTGGTCGTGTACGGCAACCAGGACCAGTCCTGCATCCCCCTCCGGGAGCGCTTCGCCAGCTACGAGGCGTCCGGCGCTCCGGTACGGGTCGTCGACGTGCTGTCGCGTCCGCTGCCGGGCTGGGGCGGCGAGGTTGGCTACATCTCGGCCGGCATACTCCGTCGCCACTGCGACCCGGCCGAGCC
>JGI24129J20441_1000283_pt1 | contig 15219 bp, 13 predicted proteins | sample BarGraNGADG00211_FD_20441 | JGI IMG/M metagenome (IMG submission 20441) | reverse complement strand
GGTCAGCCAGTCATGACAACTGATCAGCGCCCGGTCGAAAGCGCCAAACCCAAGCTGCTCTCCCGTCTTGCCTCGCGCCTGGCAAGCACCGCGTCCGAGCTCGAGGATCGCGAGCTGAAGCAGGATACCTGGCGCCAGGGCGCCACCCCGATCGCCGAGCTTACGGACCGCTCCCACGCAAGCGCCTGTGGCGCCGTCCGCAGCGTGACCCTCCGNCCCCGGGTCAATGTCCCTGCGCTCGTGGTGGAGCTGTACGACGGCAGCAAGACCTTGAACCTGATCTGGCTCGGCCGTCGGCGCATCGGCGGGATCGTCCCGGGAACCTATCTGACCGCGCACGGGCTCGTGACCTTCAAACACGGCATACCCACGATCTTCAACCCGGCCTACGAGATCAAGCCGACCCGTGGCCACTAGTGACGACACCATGACCGGATCGCCTGCCGAAGCCACTGCGCATACGGTCGAGTCCCTGATCCGCGAACGACTTTCGTCCGCTCTGGGTGGCGCCCGGGGTTCCTTCGAGACCGCACTGCCGACGGTCGCATTCGTGGGGGCCTGGGTCTGGCGACACGACGTCAGGAGCGCGGTGATCGCCTCGGCGGCCGTCGTGGCGATCCTGCTGGTCGTTCGCCTGGCTATGCGTCAGACGCCGCGCTATGTCCTGTCGGCCGTTTTCGCCACCGCCGTCGCGGCGTTCTTCGCGTTGCGCAGCGGACGGGCCGAGGCGGCATTCCTGCCGGGCATCCTGACCAGCGCCGCGTGGGGTGCCGGCTCACTGCTGTCGGTCCTCGTGCGCTGGCCGCTCGTCGGCTTCATCGTCGCGGCCGGCGACCCGCGGATGGCCCAGGACCCCGCGGCATGGCGACGCGACAGCGGGCTCGTCCGGGTCTGTCAGCGCCTCACGATGGTGCTCGTCGCCCTCTATGCCGTTCGAGTCGTCGTCATGTTCCCCCTGTATCTCGCGGGGCAGGTCGAGCTGCTTGGCGTCACCAAGATCGTCCTGGGATGGCCGGCCTACCTGTGCGCGCTGGCAGTCATGGGAATGCTGCTCGTGCGGGGGAATACGCCGCTCACGGCGTCCGAACCGCCACCCTGACCCCGCACTCGAGCGGCGCGCGGGTCGGCATACGTCCGGCCCGGCCCCGGTCACTCGTCGCCGCGGGGCACCCTCGGTCCTGGGCTGAGCAACGCCTCGAGGGCATCCTCGATCTCCGGCGTGGCCAGAAACAGCAGCTCGTCGTGAGCCTCGAGCGAGTCATCGCGGCTCGGCGCGATCGGGTGGTCCTCGCGGATGATCCCCACGAGGACGCAGTCGGCGGGCCAGGGAACATCCCCGACGCGTTTGCCGGCATAAGGACTGTCGACCGGAAGCGTGAGCTCGGCCATGGTGGAGCTGCCCTGTCCAAAGGTGAAGATCCGCACCAGATCGCCGACGCTGACTGCTTCCTCGACCAGTGCCGTCATCAGCCGCGGCGTCGACACGGCCACATCCACGCCCCAGGCCTCGTCGAACATCCACTCGTTCTTGGGGTTGTTCACGCGGGCAACGGTGCGGGGCACGCCGAACTCGGTCTTGGCCAACAGCGACACGACGAGGTTGGCCTTGTCGTCCCCGGTCGCGGCCACGACGACGTCGCACTCAGCCAGGTTCGCCTCATGCAGGGAGCTGATCTCGCAGGCGTCGGCCAGGAGCCATGAGGCGTTGGGGACGAGACCGGCCTCGACGTCGTGCGCGTCCTTGTCGATCAACAGCACCTGGTGACCGTTGTGCAACAGCTCGCGGGCGATCGATCGACCCACACTGCCTGCTCCGGCAATGACAACTCGCATCGGGGAGTCTGTCCTTTCGTGCGATGGTCTTTCGGGGCGGTCGTTGGGGGGCCGGCGGTCAGTGGACCGGCGGTGTCTGGTCCAGGGTCTGCTCGACGATCCTCAGCGCATCTGAGGTGGTGATGACGTGCACCAGGTCTCCGTCCTGGAAGACCGTCTCCGCATCCGGCAGCATGCCCTCCCCGAGTCGGGTCACATAGGCCACCCGGGCACCTGAGGTCGACTCGATCTCGCTGATCCGTCGGCCGATCCAGGCAGGGTTGAGCGGGACGTCGGCGATGACCACATGGCCGCTGGGGTCGGTGTGCTCAGGGACAGAGCCCTGGGGCAGTAGGCGGCGCAGCATCTGGTCCGCGGTCCAGCGCACCGTGCCCACCGTGGGGATACCGAGGCGTTGGTAGATCTCCGCCCGGCCGGGGTCGTAGATCCGCGCCACCACGTGCTCGACGGAGTACGTCTCACGGGCAACCCGGGCAGCCAGGATGTTGGAGTTGTCTCCGTTGCTCACGGCAGCGAACGCATAGGCGTCCTCGATNCCAGCCGCACGCAGGGTGTCCCTGTCGAACCCGAGGCCGGTGACCCTCCTGCCCTCGAAGGTGCTTCCCAGTCGACGAAAGGCCGCGCCGTTGCTGTCGATGACGGCCACGTCGTGGCCCTGATTCTCCAGACTGATCGCCAGGGTCGAACCGACCCGGCCACAACCCATGATGACGAAGTGCACGCAGCGACGCTACACCGAGCAGAGGCCCGCTTGCGCGCGGAACTCGGCAGAGCGCTGATTGCCCGCCGCCGCCTGGTCGCCACCTAGAGTGTTCGGCGTGTCAACATCAGGCAGGATCATCAAGCGCCAGGACCCGGGTGCCGGCTCGGGTGCGTCGTTGGTGGGCACGGAGTTCGAGGCGCAGATCGGCAAGGTCGCCCACGGTGGCCACTGCGTGACCCGGTATGACGGCCGCGTGGTCTTCGTGCGACATGCACTTCCCGGCGAGAGAGTGCGCGTACAGATCACGGATGGCACGGCTGGCGACCGGTTCCTGCTCGGCGACGCGGTCGAGGTGGTTCAGGCCTCCCCGCACCGTGTTGTACCTCGCTGCAGGTTCGCGGGTCCCGGCGGATGTGGCGGATGCGACTGGCAACACTGCGAGCTCACGTATCAGCGTGAGCTGAAGGCAGCAGTGGTGGCCGAGCAGTTCCAACGCCTGGCCGGTCTCGAGGTCGACGTGGCGGTCGAGGCACTTCCTGGCGACCAGGAGGGCATCCGGTGGAGGACGCGGACCGAGTTCGCCGTCGATGCCTCAGGCGCAGCAGGGCTGCGGCGCCATCACAGTCACGAGATCGTCCCGCTCGACGACTGCCTGATCTCAACCGAACGGGTCATCGGGACCAAGGTGCTCGATCGTCGCTGGCCGGGTGCCACGACCGTGGACGTCGTGGACGCGAGTGGTGAGCCACAGGCCCTGGCGCTGCCATTGCCGCAGAGGAGCTCGACCGTCCAATACGTCAGCGAGCTGGTCGACACCGGGGACTGGGCGGGCGAGTTCCGGCTCTCTGCCCGGGGTTTCTGGCAGGTCCACCCGGGCGCTGCGGCGACCTTCGTTGCTCATGTCCTGCGTGAGCTGGCCCCACAGCCGGGGGAGCACGCCGCGGACCTCTACGCGGGCGCCGGGCTCTTCGCGCTGGCACTCGCCGACGCTGTCGGGACCACCGGAGCCGTCCTGGCCGTCGAGTCGGACGCGCGCACCTTCGGGGACGCCAAAGCCAACCTGCGGGCGCACCCGGAGATCGAGCTACGTCGTGGCAAGGTCGACCGTGTCTTGAAACCACTGGTACGACAGGGGATCCATGCTGACTTGGTCGTTCTTGACCCTCCTCGCACCGGCGCCGGCAAGTCGGTCATCAAGGAGATCGCGGCCCTGGGCCCCCGGGCCATCGCCTACGTCGCGTGCGACCCCGCTGCGCTGGCGCGTGACGTTGCCTATGCCCGGAACGCGGGCTACGGCATACGGTCCCTGCGAGCATTTGACGCCTTCCCGATGACTCATCATGTGGAGTGCATCGCCGTTCTGGAACCGCTGACATGACCGCTATACGCCTCCCTTCCCGGCCGGACACCGCGTCGGCACCGCCGTCGGGCACCAGAGCGCCCCAAACGGCGCCGCGGAGGTGTCCGGTCGGGTGAAAGCGTTCCGGTATCCGCTTGACGTTCGCTTCTTCGAGGTCGACTCGCTCGGTGTGGTTTTCAACATGTGGTACCTCGGCTGGTGCGACGAGGCCATGAGTGCCTTCATGGAGTCGATCGGCCACGGATACAGGGCGTTGCGCGCACAGGGGTACGACGCCGTCCTGCGCAAGGCCGAGCTCGAGTATCTCGACAGCCTGGAGGCGTTTCAGCGGGCGGAGGTGGCGGTTCAGGTGGACCACGTGGGGACGACGTCGTTCCGCCTCCGCTATGACATCGAGCGGGTCAGCGAATCCGGCCAGAGCCGAACCCTGTGCGCTCGCGTGGCGATCACCTACGTGTGTGTCGAGATCGACGGCCGGCGCAAGGCACCGATCCCTCTTGGCCTGCGCGCGGCACTGGTGGAGGATCACAGCTGAGCCCGCGTCCGCCCTCAGCGTCGTGAGTCGGGTGTGATTAGATATCTTGACGTCAAGATACATTGTTGGAAGGAGCCGTCGTGAGTCAGCAGAGCATTGACAGTTTTGGGGCCAGGGGCACGCTGGAGGTCGGGGACGCGTCATACGACGTCTTCCGTCTGTCGGCGCTGGACGGCAGCGAGAAGCTGCCCTTCAGCCTCAAGATCCTCCTGGAGAACCTTCTTCGGACCGAGGACGGCGCCAACATCACCGCGGCGCACATTCGCGCGCTCGCCGGCTGGGACCCCAACGCGGTGCCGGACACGGAGATCCAGTTCACCCCCGCGCGGGTGATCATGCAGGACTTCACCGGAGTGCCGTGCATCGTCGACCTCGCCACGATGCGTGAGGCCTTCGTCGAGCTCGGCGGGGACGCGGCCAAGATCAACCCCCTGGCACCGGCAGAGATGGTCATCGACCACTCGGTCATCGCAGACTTCGCGGGCCGGCCTGACGCCTTCGAGCGCAACGTCGAGCTCGAGTACCAGCGCAACGGGGAGCGATACCAGTTCCTGCGGTGGGGCCAGAGTGCGTTCAACGACTTCAAGGTCGTGCCGCCCGGCACCGGGATCGTGCACCAGGTCAACATCGAGCACCTCGCCCGGGTCGTCTTCGACCGCGACGGCATGGCCTACCCCGACACCTGTGTCGGCACCGACTCGCACACCACCATGGTCAACGGCCTGGGCGTCCTGGGCTGGGGTGTAGGCGGCATCGAGGCCGAGGCCGCGATGCTCGGCCAACCGGTCTCGATGCTGATCCCACGCGTCGTCGGCTTCAAGCTGAGCGGCGAGATTCCCTCTGGCGCAACGGCAACGGACGTTGTCCTGACGATCACCGAGATGCTGCGCGCCCATGGTGTCGTCGGAAAGTTCGTGGAGTTCTATGGGCAGGGCGTCTCGGCGGTGCCGTTGGCCAACCGGGCCACGATCGGCAACATGAGCCCCGAGTTCGGCTCTACCGCAGCGATGTTCCCCATCGACGCGGTCACCTGCGAGTACCTCCGCCTCACCGGTCGCAGCGAGCAGCAGGTCGCCCTGATCGAGGCCTACAGCAAGGAGCAGGGCCTCTGGCACGACCCATCGGCCGAGGCGGTCTACTCCGAGTACCTCGAGCTCGACCTGTCGACGGTCGTCCCGTCGATCGCCGGGCCGAAACGTCCGCAGGACCGCATCTCGCTGACCGACGCCAAACGGTCCTTCCTCGCGACGCTGCCTGACTACGTCGACGCGGGCAAGAGCTATGACGCCTCCGACGGGGTGCCCGTCACCCTGTCCGACGGCACCACGACCGGGATGAACCACGGTCACGTCGCGATCGCCTCGATCACCTCCTGCACCAACACGTCCAACCCCTCGGTCATGGTGGCGGCGGCCATGCTGGCGAAGAACGCGGTCGAGCGTGGCCTGAGCGCCAAGCCCTGGGTCAAGACCTCGATGGCGCCGGGCTCCAAGGTCGTGACCGACTACTACGAAAGGGCCGGTCTCTGGCCCTACCTGGAGAAGCTTGGCTTCCATCTCGTCGGCTACGGCTGCACGACCTGTATCGGCAACTCCGGGCCACTGGCAGCCGAGGTCTCCGCGGTCGTTCAGGAGCACGACCTCAGCGTCGTCTCGGTGCTGTCCGGCAACCGCAACTTCGAGGGCCGGATCAACCCTGACATCAAGATGAACTACCTGGCGTCACCGCCGCTGGTCGTGGCTTACGCGCTTGCGGGCACGATGGACTGGGATCCGGACACAGAGCCGATCGGCACCGACCCCGAGGGCGCGGACGTCTTCCTCCGCGAGATCTGGCCGAGTGCCGCGGACGTCACCACAGTGGTCGAGGCCTCTATCACCAAGGAGATGTTCAGCAACGACTACGCCGATGTCTTCGCCGGTGACGAGCGTTGGCGTTCCCTTCCGACCCCTGAAGGCAAGATCTTCGACTGGGCGCCGGAGTCGACCTACGTGCGCAAGCCCCCGTACTTCGACGGCATGCAGCGTGAGCCGAGCCCCGTTGCCGACATCACCGGTGCGCGCGTCCTGGCCAAGCTCGGCGACTCGGTCACGACCGACCACATCAGCCCGGCCGGCCAGTTCAAGGCCGACAGCCCGGCCGGCATCTACCTCGCGGCACACGGCGTGGGGCGCAGTGACTTCAACTCCTACGGCTCGCGGCGCGGCAACCACGAGGTGATGATCCGCGGTACGTTCGCCAACATCCGGCTGCGCAACCAGCTGCTGGACGATGTCCAGGGCGGCTTCACGCGGGACTTCACCGCCGAGGGCGCGCAGGCGAGCATCTACGACGCCGCACAGAGCTACGCGGCGGCCGGCATCCCGCTTGTCGTCATCGCAGGCAAGGAGTACGGCTCAGGATCATCACGTGACTGGGCCGCCAAGGGCACTCGCCTTCTGGGGGTCAAGGCGGTCATTGCCGAGTCCTACGAGCGCATCCACCGCTCAAACCTGATCGGGATGGGCGTGCTTCCGCTTCAGTACCCAGCGGGTCAGAACGCCGATTCGCTCGGGCTCGACGGCACGGAGACGTTCGACATCTCGGGCGTGACGGCGCTCAACGAGGGGACCACGCCGAAGACGTTGCACGTCAAGGCGACCAAGTCCAGAGGTTCCGTCGTGGAGTTCGATGCCGTGCTGCGGATCGACACTCCCGCCGAGGCGGACTACTACCGTCACGACGGCATCCTGCAGTACGTCCTGCGTTCGCTCGTCAAGAGCTGATCGAGCCGCGCCGCCACCCACGAACGGCCCGAGCTTCCGCCAGGTCAAGGCGGGCTCGGGCCGTTTGCGTGTCGGGTGTCGTTGGAGGTTGACAGACTGGGGGAGTGAGCCCATTGGCACGAACACCTCCTGGTTGGCCGCAGTCCGTGCCACCCCCGGACTCCACGGACTGGCAGCAGCCTGCCGTTGCCTGGCTGCTCGACCACTGCCCGTCCGACTACCGCAGGTATGCCGGGTGGCGCAAGAACCCGGTCGCCCTGGCCTGGGTGGCGGTACGGCACATCGACGCCCAGCTCGAGGCGATGCGCCAGGCCTATCGTGAGGTCCGCATCGACCTCGGCGATCTGGTAAGCACCGACGCCCTTGCAGAGATCCAGTCCGACCTCGAGGCCGAGGGTCTGCGGCTGCGGGCATCCGCCCGCGGCGCCCAGCTCCTGTACGACGCGCTCCAGGGGAGGCGTTACGTTCCGCGCCTGTAGCTGTGCGCACGCGGGTTGTAGCGTCGGAACCATGAACAAGAACCTCCAAACCGGTCTGGGTGTCCTGCTGGTCCTCATGGGTCTGATCTGGGCCCTGCAGGGGCTCGACGTCCTGAAGGGCAGTGCCCTCATGTCTGGGAAGCCGCTGTGGGCCATCATCGGTTCGATCGTTGCGCTGGTCGGAGTCCTCGTCGTGGCTCGCGCCGCGCGCGCCCGACCATCGCGATAGAGGTTGGCCGCTGCCGAATGAGGTCGTCATCGTCGTCTGCGATGGGGCACGTCTAGACTCGAACGTCCGAGTCAGTCGGAAGCCTGAGTCATCGGAAAGGATGCCCGAGCGCGTGCAACTTCTGGATTCGATCAATCGACCCGAGGACCTCAAGGCTCTCACTCCGGCACAGATGCCGTTGCTGGCCAAAGAGATCCGTGAGTTCCTTGTCGACTCCGTCTCCAAGACCGGCGGACACCTGGGACCCAACCTTGGCGTGGTCGAGCTGACCATCGCCCTGCACCGGGTGTTCGACTCCCCGCGGGACTCGATCGTGTTCGACACCGGCCATCAGGCCTACGTCCACAAGCTGCTCACCGGCAGAAGGGCCGACTTCGCCAACCTTCGAAGGAAGGGCGGGCTCTCGGGCTACCCAAGCCGGACGGAGTCGGAGCATGACATCGTCGAGAACTCTCACGCGTCCACGGCGTTGTCCTGGGCAGACGGCATCGCCCAGGCGCGCCGGCTGCAAGGGCAGCGTGACCGCTATACCGTTGCGGTTATTGGGGATGGGGCCCTCACTGGTGGTATGGCTTGGGAGGCGATCAACAACATCTCGGCCGACAAGGACCTCCCGTTGGTCATCGTGGTCAACGACAACGAGCGTTCCTACGCCCCGACCACCGGTGGCCTGGCCGACCATCTCGCCACGCTGCGGATGACGCGCGGCTACGAGCGGTTCCTGGACTGGGGGAAGAACACCCTCGCACGCACTCCGGTCGTGGGGTCCGCGATGTACGAGACGCTGCACGGGATGAAGAAGGGTCTCAAGGACATCGTGGCGCCGCAGGGCATGTTCGAGGACCTGGGGCTGAAGTACCTCGGTCCGGTCGACGGGCATGACGAGGAGGCGCTCGAGTCGGCGCTGCGCAGGGCCCGGGCATTCGGCGGCCCCGTACTGGTCCACGTGATCACCCAGAAGGGCCGCGGATACGCCCCGGCGCGAGAGGACGAGGCCGACCGTTTCCACGCCGTGGGGGTCATCAACCCCGAGACCGGTCTTCCCTTCACCGAAGGCGGCCGGATCTGGACCGATGAGTTCAGCGACGAGATGTGCGAGATCGGCGCCGAGCGCCCCGACGTCGTCGCCGTGACCGCCGCGATGATGATCCCGGTCGGTCTGGACAAGTTCGCCGATCGCTTCCCTGACCGGGTCTTTGACGTCGGGATCGCCGAACAGCATGCGCTGACGATGGCATCCGGGCTCGCCTTTGCCGGGCTGCATCCGGTGGTGGCCGTCTATGCCACCTTCCTCAACCGGGCCTTCGACCAGCTGCTGATGGATGCTGCCCTGCACAAGGCCGGCGTCACTGTGGTGCTCGACCGCGCGGGTGTGACGGGCACGGATGGCCCATCCCACAACGGCATGTGGGACATGACCATCTGCGCTGTCGTGCCTGGCCTTCGGCTAGCGGCACCTCGCGACGGCGCCCAGGTGCGGCGACAGCTGCGTGAGGCGCTCGACATCTCCGACGGTCCCACCGTGTTGCGTTTCCCGAAGGGTGCTGTCGCGCAGCCCATTGGCCGAACGCGTCAGCTCGGGAGTCTCGACGTGTTGCACGAGACCAGCCAAGGCGCGGTGGACCTGCTGGTCGTTGGCGTCGGCGCCATGGCCTCGACATCAGTCAGCGTGGCCGAAAAGCTTGAAGCGCAGGGATATTCGGTGCGTGTGGTTGATCCCCGCTGGGTGCTGCCGGTCAGCCCCGACCTGGTCATCGCGGTCGAGGACGCCACCGCCGTCGCCGTCATCGAGGACAACCTGGTGTCCGGGGGTATCGGATCAGCGGTGACTCTCGCGATGCGTCAGGCCGGGCGCCGGGCTCCGGTGCACTGTTACGGCATACCCAAGGAGTTCTTGCGCCACGCCACACGCAACCAGGTGCTCGACCAGATTGGACTGACCCCGGACGCGATCGCGACCTCGCTCGGCAAGGAGCTCAGAAGGGACACGTGACGTCGGCCGAACGGCCGGAGTGCCCGAACCTCTTGCTCAGATGTCGCGGAAGGTCTCGACGGTGGCCCCGAGAGTGTTGAGTCGCTGAGCCAGGTCCTCGTAGCCTCGGTTGATCACATAGACGTTGCGCAGGACCGAGGTGCCAGGAGCCGCGAGCATCGCCAGGAGCATGACCACGGCAGGGCGCAGCGCGGGTGGGCAGATGACCTCGGAGGCGCGCCAGCGGGTCGGTCCCTCGATCAGGACCCGATGAGGGTCGAGCAGCTGAACCTTGGCGCCGAGCTTTGTGAGCTCCGTGAGATAGATCGCGCGGTTGTCGTAGACCCAGTCGTGGATCATCGTCGTGCCGGTCGCGCTGGCCGCGATGATGGCGAAGAACGGCAGGTTGTCGATGTTGAGACCAGGGAACGGCATCGGGTGGATCTTGTCGGTGGGTGCCGTGAGCGGGCCAGGGATCGTGGTCAGGTCGACCAGGCGGGTGAGTCCGTTCGCGGAGCGGTACTCGTCGGTCTTGTCATACTTCATGCCCATGCCCTCGAGCAGCTCGAGCTCAATCTCGAGGAACTCGATGGGCACCCTGCGGATGGTGATGACTGACTCCGTGACAACTGCTGCAGCGAGCAGGCTCATCGCCTCGATCGGGTCCTCAGAGGGTGAGAACTCAACGTCGACGTCGATGTCGCGCCGGCCATGGATGGTCAGCGTGGTGCTGCCGATTCCGTCGATGCTCACCCCGAGCGCCTCGAGGAAGAAACAGAGGTCCTGGACCATGTAGTTGGGGCTGGCATTTCGGATGACTGTGACCCCATCGTGCCGGGCGGCGGCCATGATCGCGTTCTCGGTGACCGTGTCGCCGCGCTCCGTCAGGACGATGGCGGCGTGTGGGCTGACCGAGCGGTCGACCTTGGCGTCGTAGAAACCGGACGTGGTAGTGACGTGGAGGCCGAACGCCCGCAAGGCGTGCAGGTGTGGCTCGACGGTGCGGTTGCCGAGGTCACACCCTCCGACGTACGGGAGGCGGAACTCGTCGAGCTCATGAAGCAGCGGCCCCAGGAACATGATGACGGTGCGGGTCCGGCGCGCAGCGTCGAGGTCCATCGCGGCGAGGTTGAGGTGCGCTGGGGGAGTGATCTCGAGGTCGTTGCTGTCGGGCAGCCATCGGGTCTTCACACCGATGCTGGTCAGCACCTCGACAATGCGGTTGACCTCCTCGATGCGCGCGAGATTACGCAAAGTGGTGCGGCCGCGGTTGAGCAGCGAGGCACAGAGGAGCGCCACCGCGGCGTTCTTGCTCGTCTTGATGTCGATCGTCCCGGACAGCTTGGTCCCTCCGACGATCCGCAGGTGCTGCGGACTGGAGTGCCCCAGCGAGACGAACTCGGAGTCCAGGCGGCCGCCGATGCGCGCGAGCATCTCAAGGCTGAGATTCTGCTTGCCCTGCTCAATGCGGGCTACGGCGCTCTGACTGGTTCCCAATGCCTCCGCAAGATCGTTCTGGGTCAGCCCCTGATGGCGTCGTGCCTCCCGTATCAGGGTGCCGATCCGGGCCAGGTAGTTGTCTTTCATGCCGACAACTATAGATCACATGTGAGATACGAATGTGGGTCGGCCGGGCGTGTCGTCAACAATGCGATGTGCTCCAACGCACCCGTTCAACGCCATACCGGGCACTTCTTCCGGCCAAACGCGGCACACATACCCAGCGACCCGGCATACCTGGCACTTCTTCCGGCCAAACGCGGCACACGTACCCAGCGACCCGGCACAGCGTCCCGTGTGCGGGCGAAGGACCGGCTCAGACCGGGACGCTCGCCACGCCCGCAGGCAGGAACCGCATTCCGTTGACCTTCTCGGAGATGCCGGTGCGATCCAGCAGGGGCGTGAGCCCGCCGTTCCAGAAGGCGAACCCCGCACCGGCGATCATGGCGAGGTCGATGTCCATCGGGGCGGCCACGACGCCCTCGTCGAGCATCAGCCTCGCCTCTTGCGCCAACGCCGAGAGCACCCGCTCGCGGACCTGGGCGGAGTCGAGTACCACAGGGTCGGTCGGCACCTCCATCAGAGACGCCACGTCGGGGTCCAGGACCGGCTTGCCCTCGGGGTAGAGGTAGAACCCGGGCTTGCCGGCGGCAACAAGACGGCGCAGACCTTCTGACACGTAGAAGCGCTCAGGGAACGCGCGGTGAAGGCTCTCGTTGTTGTGCAGCGCGATGGCGGGGCCGACCAGACCCAGGAGGACGAAGGGGGGCATAGGCGCAACTCCGGCGAAGGCACGATCGGCGACCTCGAGGGGTGTCCCTTCGTCGACGACGCGGCCGACCTCACCCATGAACCGTCCAAGCACCCGATTCGCGATGAACGAGGGTGAGTCCTTGACCAGGATCGTCGTCTTCTTGAGCTTCTTGCCGGTGTCAAAGGCCGTTGCAAGGGTGGCGTCGTCGGTCTTGTCGCCCCTGATGATCTCCAGCAACGGCATGACAGCAACGGGGTTGAAGAAGTGGAACCCCACGACCCGCTCGGGGTTCTTCAGGTCCGCGGCCATCTCGGTGATCGAGAGCGAGGACGTGTTGGTCGCCAGCACACAGTCATCGGACACGACGGCTTCGACCTCGGCGAACACCTGCTTCTTGATGGTGATGTCCTCGAACACGGCCTCGATGACGAAGTCGGCATCGGCGAAGTCGTCCTTGGTCGTGGAACCGCTGACCAGGGCCTTGAGCCGGTTGGCGCGGTCAGGCCCCATCCGACCCCGACCCAACAGCTTGTCGATCTCAGCGTGGACGTAGCCCACGCCCTTGTCGACGCGACCCTGGTCGAGGTCGGTCATGACGATCGGGACCTCGATCTGCTGGGCAAAGAGCATCGCCAGCTGGCTGGCCATGAGCCCGGCGCCGACGATCCCGACCTTGGTGACGGGGCGGGCCAGCGACCGGTCGGGCGCCCCTGCCGGACGCTTGGCCCGCTTCTGCACGAGGTCGAAGGCGTAGAGACTGCTGCGCAGCTCGTCGCTCATCAACAGGTCCGCGAGGGTGTTGTCCTCGGCGGTGTAGGCCGCTTCGCGCGTGGCGGTTCGGGCCGCGGATACGAGCTCGAGAGCCCGCAGCGGTGCGGGGGCAGCGCCACCGGTCTTGGCCCTGACGAGGCCCTTGGCTGCCGCGACGGCGCCCTCCCAGGTCGCCTCGTCGCGGTCGATCTCGGGGCGGTCCACGACGATCCGGCGGGTGATGATCTGGGAGGCCCAGAACAGGGAGTCCTCCAGGAAGGTGACCGGTTCGAACAACGCGTCGGCGATCCCGAGCTCGAAGGCTTGCGGTCCCTTGAGCATCCGGTTGGTGTTCAGCGGGTTCTCGATGATGACTTTGAGGGCCTTGTCGACGCCGATGAGGTTGGGCAGCATGTAGCAGCCGCCCCAGCCGGGCACCAGACCCAGGAAGCACTCGGGTAGGGCCACGGCCGGAGCGCCTGCAGAGATGCTCCGGTATGCCGCACTGAGCGCGATCTCGACGCCGCCACCCATGGCCGCGCCGTTGATGAACGCGAATGTCGGCACCGGGAGCGTCCGGAGCTGCTCGAAGGTGCTGTGCCCGAGCTGACCGATGGCCAGCGCCTGCTCGCGCGTGGTCACCTTGGGGACGCCTGTGAGGTCGGCTCCGACCGCGAAGATGAACGGCTTGCCGGTCACGCCGACGCCGACGATCTCGCCGGCCTCAGCGCGAGCGCGAACCGTGGTGAGGACCCTGGACAGGCCGGCCAGGGTGGCCGGCCCAAAGGTGTTGGGCTTCGTGTGGTCGAAGCCGTTGTCCAGCGTGATCAGCACGAATGTCCCTGTGCGCCCTGGCAGGGCGATGTCGCGCGCGAGGGCCTTGGTGATGACTTCGTCCGGGAAGGTATCGGTCAGGGTGATGCTCATCAGGCCACAGCGCCTTTCGTGGTCTCGAGGTCCTTGCCGTAGTCGTGATGGTTCGGGTTCTCCCAGATCACGGCTCCTCCCATGCCGATGCCGATGCACAGGGCGGTGAGGCCATAGCGCACCTCGGGGTGCTGCTCGAACTGGCGGGCCAGCTGGGTCATCAGGCGGATTCCGGAGCTGGCCAGCGGGTGGCCCGTGGCGATCGCGCCGCCGAAAAGGTTGACCCGAGGGTCGTCGTCGGCCATGCCGAAGTGGTCCAGGAACGCGAGCACCTGGACGGCGAACGCCTCGTTCAGCTCGAAGAGTCCGATGTCCTGGATGCTCAGACCTGCCTGTCGGAGCGCCTTCTCGGTCGCCGGAACCGGGCCGATGCCCATGACCTCGGGCTCGACCCCGACGAAGGAGTAGGACGCCAGCCGCATCCGCACGGGCAGCCCCAGCGCTTCGGCCGCATCGGCCGAGGCCACGATGCACGCGGTCGCGCCGTCGTTCAGCCCCGCGCTGTTGCCGGCCGTGACCTTGCCGTGGGCGCGGAACGGCGTTCTGAGCCCGGCCAGGTTCTCCATCGTGGTTCCGGGTCGCGGGGGCTCGTCCTTCGTGGCAAGGCCGTATCCGAGCTCGGTGTGTCGCGTGGCAACCGTGACCAGGTCGGGTGCGATGTTGCCCTCGGCGTAGGCACGCTCGAACTTGTCCTGGCTGGCGACGGAGTAGGCGTCGCAGCGCTCCTTCGTGAGGGCAGGAAACCGGTCGTGCAGGTTCTCGGCGGTCGAGCCCATGACCAGGGCCGACGGGTCGACGATCCTCTCGGACATGATCCGCGGGTTGGGGTCGACGCCCTCTCCCATCGGGTGGCGGCCCATGTGCTCGACCCCTCCAGCAATGGCGATCTCGGCCGAGCCGAACGCGATGGCTGAGGCGACGCTCGTCACTGCGGTCATCCCGCCGGCGCACATGCGGTCGATGGAGTAGCCGGGGGTGGTGATCGGCAGACCGGCAAGCAGCGCCGCGACACGTCCCAGGGTCAGACCCTGGTCGCCGATCTGGGTGGTCGCGGCGATAGCCACCTCCTCCACGCGTTCCGGAGGCAGCTCGGGGTGGCGGCGCAGCAGCTCGCGGATGCAGTTGATGACGAGGTCATCGGCGCGCGTCTGGGCGTACATTCCCTTGTCGCCAGCCTTGCCGAAGGGCGTGCGTACGCCGTCGACGAATACGACCTCGCGCAGAGCTCTGGTCACGGGGGCCTCCCTGGATGAGCCGGTCCTGAACAGGACGATGGCTCGGATTGCGATGGAACAGCTATGGACGACAGCGACGGACGAGAGCGATGCTACTCGCCAGTAACCTCGGCGGTAACCTCGACGGCAATCCCCGTGGTCGTCTCGGCGGGCCGGTTGATGGCTTCCTCGAGAATG
>JGI24129J20441_1000280_pt1 | contig 15366 bp, 10 predicted proteins | sample BarGraNGADG00211_FD_20441 | JGI IMG/M metagenome (IMG submission 20441) | reverse complement strand
CCCGCCTCTTCGAGGTGGTCGGTGAGCCGATCGACGAACCGCTGCTTCTGCGTGCCTTGACACACCGTTCCTACGCCTACGAGAACGGTGGGCTGCCGAACAACGAGCGCCTTGAGTTCCTCGGCGACTCGGTGCTCGGGCTCGTGGTGACCGACAGCCTGTACGCCGCACACCCGGACCTGGCCGAGGGCCGGCTCGCCAAGCTGCGTGCCGCAGTGGTCAACATGCGCGCCCTGGCCGATGTGGCCCGGACGTTGGGGCTGGGCGACTTCGTGTTCCTGGGCCGCGGTGAGGAGAGCACCGGCGGGCGTGACAAGGCCTCCATCCTGGCCGACACCATGGAAGCCGTCATCGGCACCGTCTACCTGTCCGCCGGGCTGCCTGGCGCCACAACCTTCGTCCACCACCTGCTTGACTCGCTGATGGAGTCCTCTGCCGGCCTGGGCGCCGGTCTGGACTGGAAGACGAGCCTGCAGGAGCTGACCGCCGCCGGCTCGCTGGGGGTGCCGGAGTATCGCGTCACCGAGCAGGGCCCGGACCACGAGAAGATGTTCCAGGCCGAGTCGGTGGTCGGTTCCGAGCACCTGGGATCGGGTTCTGGGCGTAGCAAGAAGGAGGCGGAGCAGAAGGCCGCCGAGATCGCCTGGACCGAGCTGAACCGCAGGGCCAACGCGGTCCTGTCCAGTGAGGTCGAGCCTGCCGGCCCAGACGCTGACGACTCCGATGAGTTCGCCCAGGGCGAGGACGAGCTCGTCAACCGACAGGATGCCTGAGCTTCCCGAGGTCGAGATCGTCCGTCGCGGACTGCACGAGCACGTCGTCGGACGCCGTATCGAGACTGCCGGCTTCTTTGGCGCCCGTGTCGTCCGTCGGCATCTGCCGGGGCCGGTGGATCTGGCAGATCGACTGCACGGCAATGTGATTCACGCTGCTGAACGTCGAGGCAAGTACCTCTGGCTGGTGCTCGAGGCGCCCGATGGTCATCCGCAGGGCCTGATCATCCACCTCGGGATGAGTGGCCAGCTGCTCGTCGAGGAAGCCAGCGCGCCGCATGAAGCCCACCTGCACGCAACGTTCGACTTCGCCGACGACGGACCACAGCTTCGCTTCGTGGACCAACGCACGTTCGGTGGCATGGCCCTGGCCGATCTGGCGCCCGATCCCCATGTCCCAGCTGTCGACGTGGCGCCGCGAAGCTGGGGCATTCCGGAGAGCATCGCGCACATCGCGCCGGATCCGCTGGAACCGGCCTTTGACCAAGGGTCGGTCATCGCGCGGCTCACGGCACGGCATACGGCGGTCAAACGATCCCTCCTCGATCAGGGACTCATCTCAGGTATCGGCAACATCTACGCGGACGAGGCGTTGTGGCGAGCCCAGATCCACGGCGAACGGGAGTCCGCTGCGCTGTCAACGCCGGCCCTTGGGCGTCTGATCGAACATGCCCGCGACGTGATGCTCGAAGCGCTGCGGAAAGGCGGCACGAGCTTCGACGCGTTGTATGTCAACGTCAACGGCGCCAGCGGCTACTTCGACCGATCGCTGAACGCCTATGGCCGNGAAGGCAGTCCGTGCCCGCGATGCGGCACCCCCATCCGNCGCGAGGCATTCATGAACCGCTCCTCGTACTCCTGTCCCCGGTGCCAGCCNCGGCCCAGAACGGCTGGCTAGGCTTCGCCGGGGTAGCGAACCCCAAGGTCGGNGCGGGCTTGGTCGANGAGCTCGAGAATCGCGATCGTGTCCGCGTGGGGAACACGTGGGCTCTCGAGCAGTCCGGCGCGAAGACACCGCTCAACCTCCTCGATCTGAGGGCCGTATGCCGTCTCCTCGCCGTCGACCCGGGACTCTCCTTCGCTCGTGGTTACCACAAGCCGCCCGGGGTTGAGGAACCACGGCTCGACCGAGATCGATCCGGCCGTCCCGGCGATCGTGGCCCGTCCGGGCGTCCATGCCGTGGTGGCGCAACGCAGTTGGGCGGTGGCGCCCGAGTCACAGCCCCACTGCAGCGCGACGGTGGCATCGGAGCCGGTCGGGGAGAGGGTGCCGAGCACCTGCTGGGTGTCGGGTCGGCCGAGGAACAACCAGGCAAAGTGCATCGGATAGACGCCCAGGTCGAGCAGGGCGCCGCCTCCGTTGGCCAGGTCGAAGAGACGGTGTGCCGGGTCGAATTCGACCTCGATGGAGAAGTCGGCGTGGACCGCCACGACGTCGCCGATGACGCCTTGGGCCACGAGCTCCTGGGCCTTGAGGATCAGTGGGTTCGCCCGCATCCACACCGCCTCCATGGCGAAGACGCCCTTGTCCCTGGCCGCGGTCAACACCTCGCGAGCGTGGGTTGCGTTGAGGGTCAACGGTTTCTCGATCAGGACGTGCTTGCCGGCATCGATGGCCATCAGTGCCTGTTCGTGGTGAAAGGGGTGTGTGGTGGCGATGTAGACGATGTCGACGTCGGGATCCTCGACCACGGATCGGTAGTCGCCGTGGCTGTGGCTGGCCCCGAAGCGTGCGGCGAAGGCGGCCGCGCGGTCAGCGTCACGTGCCGCGACGGCATACAGCATGTTGTTGCCGTGGTGAAGGTCGGCAGCCATCGAGGCGGCAATGCCACCAGCGCCCAAGAATCCCCATCGGATCGGCCGGCCTGCCGTGACCTGGTTCATGTCCTGAGCCTATGTGCTGGCGTACGTCGCCTCGTAGGCTCGGGACATGGAGAGGGTCACGATGTTTGTCCGCGGGCGGGTTCAAGGAGTCGGGTTCCGGTGGTGGACCCGTGCGCGTGCCCTGGAGCTGGGCCTGACCGGTTTCGCCCGCAACATGGCCGATGGACGGGTCGAGATCTGCGCCCAGGGTCCGGCAGAGGCGATCGATCGGCTCCGTGCGCTGATCGAGGAGGAGCCGTCGACGATGCGGCGGCCGGGGTACGTGCAGGCGTGCGTTGTCCAAAAGGGGGATCTCAAAACCGGACTATTCGGATTCTACGAAATGTGACTAGTCCCTCCCGTTGACCTGCGGCGACGCCGGTGAGACTCTGGAAGTGCCCCCATGTGGGCTGGCGCTTCTCAGGCGTCCTCAATGAGTTGTCCATCGCCCTTCGCACGTGCGGAGGATCTCCACGGAGTTGGTATGGCCAAGGCGCTGCTGGGTCAGCGAGCGTATCGGGATGATCGTCTCGTCCTCGAAAGCGCTCGGCTCAGGTCGCGGGTTCGCGATCTGGAGACCGTTATCGAACACCTACAACATGACAACGATCGGCTGCGCGCAGACCAGCCCGCAGACGTCGAGGCGGTCCGGCAACCCGTCCACTGAGCATCCTGGGCCACGCGCGGAGCAGACTCCCCGTCATCCGCAATCCCCGCCGCTCGCGCTCCTCGCCGGTACAGTGAGGCCGTTCATCGCCGCACCAAGAGGAGCTCATCGCACGTGTACCTCAAGAGCCTGACCCTGCGTGGTTTCAAGTCGTTTGCGTCGGCGACCTCGCTCCAGCTTGAACCAGGGATCACCTGCATCGTCGGCCCCAATGGTGCAGGCAAGTCCAACGTGGTCGACGCGCTTGCGTGGGTGATGGGCGAGCAGGGTGCCAAGAGCCTGCGTGGCGGCAAGATGGAGGACGTCATCTTCGCCGGCACCGCCGGGCGCGCCCCGCTGGGGCGGGCCGAGGTCTCGCTGACGATCGACAACACCGACGGTGCGCTTCCGATCGACTACGCCGAAGTCACGATTGCGCGGACGATGTTTCGCAACGGTGGCTCCGAGTACGCCATCAACGGCACGCCCTGCCGCTTGCTGGACGTCCAGGAACTGCTCTCCGACTCCGGCATCGGCCATGAGATGCACGTGATCGTCGGTCAGGGACAGCTCGACGCCATCCTCCGTGCCACGCCCGAGGAACGACGCGGCTTCATCGAGGAGGCCGCCGGTGTCCTGAAGCACCGCAAGCGCAAGGAACGCGCGCTGCGCAAGATGGAGGCGATGGAGGCCAATCTCACCCGGGTCCACGACCTGACCGGTGAGATTCGCCGACAGCTCGGGCCGCTTGGTCGCCAGGCCGAGGCTGCGCGCAAGGCGGCCACGATCCAGGCCGATGCCCGAGACGCACGGCTTCGACTGCTTGCCGACGACCTGGTGCAGCTGACCAGCACCCTCGAGCAGGAGGTCGCCGACGAGACTGCCCTGATCGCCCGTCGTACCGAGGTCGAGGACGCGCTGTCCGTCGTTCGCTCGCGCTTGGCGGCGCTCGAGATGGAGGCGCAGGAGGAGGCGCCGTTGGTGGCTCGCGCGCAAGAGCGCTGGTTCGCCCTCTCTTCGTTGTGCGAGCGTCTCGTGGCGACCGGGTCGCTGGCCGCCGATCGTGTCCGGCTTCTTTCTGATGATGAGAACGACAACACGGACTACGGTTCCCGCGATCCCGAACAGCTGCGGACACAGGCCGCCGCTCTCCGGCAGCAGGAGCAGGCGCTGATTGCAGAGAGCGCCCAAGCCAAGGACGCGCTCGACGCGGCGGTCGCCCACCGCACGCAGATCGAGATCGCGCATGCCGCCGAGACCGCCCGTCTCACCCGTCTCCTTCGTGCGGCCGCAGATCGCCGTGAGGGCCTGGCAAAGCTGGCCGGCAAGGTGGGTGCCCGGGCCAGCCGGATCGAGGCTGGAGAGGCCGAGATCGGCCGCCTCCAGCAGTCCGTCGAGCAGAGCAGGGCTCGAGCAGCGCAGGCTGAGAGGGAGTACGCCGGCCTGGAAGCCTCTGTTGCCGTAGAGGAAGAGGGCGAAGAGGGCCTGGACGCCGCCTACGAGAAGGCCGCGGCTGCCCTGGACCTGGCCGAAGCCGAGGTGTCGCAGTGGCGCGAGGCGGAGCGAGGCGCCGACCGTGACCGATCCAACTCCCTTGCCCGGCTCGAGGCGCTCGAGCTCAACCTGCGACGCAAGGACGGCGCCGCCGCGCTCCTTGCCGCAGGGGACGAGCTGCATGGTCTGACGGGTTCGGTTGCCGCGCTCCTTCAGGTCAAAGCAGGACGCGAGGCCGCTGTTGCTGCCGCCCTGGGGTGGGCCGCGGATGCCGTGGCTGTCGACTCCGTGCAGGCCGCGCGACGCGCTGTGGCAACGTTGCGGGAGCAGGACGCCGGCCGGGCCGGTCTGCTCGTGGGCGCCACGGCAACGACCACCGAGGTCGCCAGCTGGCCACAGCTGAGAGGCACCGCCGTCTGGGCCCGAGACGTGGTCACCTGTCCGGTCAGCGTGAGACCGGCGATTGAGCAGTTGCTGGATCGCGTTGCCCTTGTTGATGATCCGTCGACCGCAGTGGATCTGGTCGACCTCGGTCTGGGCATCACGGCAGTCACCCCCGACGGCGACGTCTTCGCGCCCGGCTTCGTCCGTGGTGGCAGCGCCTCAGCACCCAGCCTGATCGAGATCCAGGCGGCCGTCGATGAGACCCGTGACAAGGTCCAGGACGCCGTTCGTCGAGGAGAGCAGGCCAAGTTCGCCCTCGCGACTGCCACCGTGGCGGCGACAGCGGCCAACGACGCGGTGGAGGCCGCACTCGAGCGTCTCCACGAGTCCGACGCCAGGATGGCTGCGGTCGCCGAGCGGCTGGGGCAGTTAGGAAGCACTGTTCGCGCAAGCCGTGGCGAGACCGAGCGGATCGAGCGGGCAATCGCCGCGGCCGAGTCCGGATTGGGAAGTGACCGCGCCGAGTACCTCGCGTTGCGTGAGCGGCTGGACGATGCGAGCGTTGAGCCGGGCGACGAAGAACCCTCGAGCGACGAACGCGACCGGCTCGAACACGGCGCCGCCGAGGCGCGCGCCGCCGAGACCGACCTGCGACTGAGCTTGCGCACCCGAGAGGAGCGCGCCCGCGCCATGAAGGGGCGGGCCGAGTCGCTGGAGGCGGCTGCCCGCTCCGAGCTCGCCGCCCGTGAGCGGGCGGCCGCACGCAGGGAGCGTCGCAAGCGAGAGGCAGCGGTGGCGGTCGCGGTCGGTCGCGGCGCGGCATACGCGGTGCAGGGCGTGGCTCGCGCGCTGGAACGGGCGACCTCCGAACGGGTTGGCGCCGAACGTGGACGCACAGAGTGTGATGCCGCGCTGACTGTGGTCCGGCGCGAGATCGGCGCCCTGGGCGATGACCTGCGCGATCTCACCGACTCGGTCCATCGCGACGAGGTGGCACGCACCCAGCAGCGGTTGCGCATCGAGACCTTGCAGGCCAAGGCGATCGAGGAGCTGGGCATCGACCCAGAGGTGCTGGTCGAGGAGTTCGGCCCGCACCAGATGGTCCCGGTGATCGCTGACCCCGATCGGACGTCTACTGACTCCAATGACGACTCCGACGATGACTCCCACGTTGGCCGTTCCGAGGTCGCTGACGTTGGCGTAGAACGGGCAAGCGTTCCCTACGTCCGCGAGGTCCAGGCCAAACGGCTGCGCTCAGCCGAGCGCAAGCTCTCATCCTTGGGCCGGGTCAACCCTCTGGCGCTGGAGGAGTATGCCGCGCTGGAGGAGCGCCACAAGTTCCTGACCGAGCAGCTCGAGGACCTCAAGAACTCCAAACGCGATCTCATGGACATCGTTCGCGAGGTCGACGAGCGGGTCGAGAAGGTCTTCGCCGAGGCCTTCTACGACACCGCAGCCCAGTTCGAGGGCGTCTTCAGTCGGTTGTTCCCCGGTGGCGAGGGTCGACTGATCCTCACCGACCCCGACAACATGCTGACCACCGGTATCGAGGTCGAGGCCCGGCCGCCCGGCAAGAGGATCAAGCGGCTCTCGCTCCTGTCCGGTGGCGAGCGTTCACTGGTGGCCGTCGCGCTGCTGGTCTCCATCTTCAAGGCCCGGCCCAGCCCGTTCTACATCATGGACGAGGTCGAGGCGGCGCTCGATGATGCCAACCTGGGCCGGTTGCTCACGCTGTTCGAGGAGCTGCGTGACTCGAGCCAGCTGATCGTCATCACCCACCAGAAGCGCTCGATGGAGATTGCCGACGCGTTGTATGGCGTAACGATGGCCGGTGACGGTGTCACCACGCTTGTCTCGCAGCGGATCAGGGACGTCCAGCCGGCCTGAGCGTCGGCGATCGGGCGGCTTCCGCAGCTGCCGGCGACGAGGCAGGTCGGGCCGAACGAATGTGATCCACGTCACAATGTGCGGCGCCGTTTCGTCATTCACAGGATGAGGGGGCAGGCTGGACACATGGCTGTGCTGGTATTCGGAATGCTCGTGAGTGTCGTCCTCGCCGTGGCGGTGGTGGGTCTGGTTGCCATTCCTGCGCGACGTGAGGGACGGGATCTGCTCACGCCCAAGGGCGAAAAGGTCGTTGCACTGGTACGCGACAAGACAGGCGAGGCCATGGTCGCCGCCCGGGACAAGGTCGCCGACGTCACCTCGACCAAGGACGCCTGAGCCTGCGGCGCTGTGGTACTCGATCGATACCGGGGTGTCGGTGGCATCGCACACGAGCCGCAGCTGCCACGGTTCGAAGCAGAGGCTGAGGCTCAATTGCGGATCCGCCCGGCAGTTCGAGCACCCATAAAGTAGCGACCCTTGAATACCTCGGCCAAGGCAATGAGCCTCCCGTTGTCAATGACGCCGATGCTCTGGCTGGCGAGCTCGAAGCTGACTTGCGGCGGGCGCCTGACGGTGGAGCCACCGTCCCGAGGCGCATCGCGAATCTGGGAGAATCGCCAACTGTGACCCAACTCCAGGAAATCCTTGCCGTTGCGGCAGTCATCGCTATCGCCGGGATCGCTCTGCTGGTCGCGCTGGTCCGTGGCCGTGGCCGCGGCCGCGCCGGCAAGACCACGGGCCTTCCGGCGCAGACGCCTCCGACGCGGGCGGGTAGTGCCTCCGGGGCCGGGTCCGATCCCGACGTTCCGGAGTCCTCGCCCGGTCCTCTCGGCGGGCTCAGCGTCGACACCCTCGAACCCGACCTCGAGGCGTTCGCTCCAGCGCCGTCGGTCGAGCGTCCCGAGTCGGCCACCGGCCGGCTGCAACGTCTGCGGGCCAGGTTGGCGCGATCCAACACGGCGCTGGGCAAAGGCCTGCTATCCCTGTTGTCCGGTGGGGGACTGGACGAGCAGGCCTGGGAGAGCGTCGAGGACACGCTGCTCAGCTCGGACCTGGGCGTGGAGGCGACGATGGAACTGGTCAGCTCGTTGCGCACCCGGGTCAAGGTCGAGGGGTCTCATGATGAGGAGACCATCCGAGGGTGGCTGCGGCAGGATCTGCTCACGCTCGTGGACATCTCGATGGATCGCTCGATCGCCTCCTCGCGCGTGGAGGGCCGTCCAGCCGTCGTGATGGTGGTCGGAGTCAACGGGACAGGCAAGACCACCACGGTCGGAAAGCTGGCTCGCGTCTTCGTGGCCGAGGACAAGGACGTTGTGCTCGGCGCCGCTGACACCTTCCGTGCTGCCGCCGCTGACCAGCTGCAGACGTGGGGTGAGCGCGTCGGCGTGCCTACGATCCGCTCCGACCGGGAAGGCGCAGATCCCGCCGCCGTGGCCTTCGACGCGGTCAAGGCCGCCGCTGAGATGGAGGCCGATGTCGTTCTGATCGACACGGCCGGCCGTCTGCACAACAAGGTCGGGCTCATGGATGAGCTCGGCAAGGTCAAGCGGGTTGTGGAGAAGCTGAGCCCCATCGATGAGGTGCTGCTGGTGCTGGACGCAACGACGGGACAGAACGGTTTGCGTCAGGCCGAGGTGTTCGCCGAGGTCGTCAACGTCACCGGCATCGTCCTGACCAAGCTCGACGGCACAGCCAAGGGCGGCATCGTCGTGGCCGTTCAGCGCAAGCTCGGCGTACCGGTCAAGCTGATCGGCCTCGGCGAGGGCCCCGACGACCTGGCACCCTTCGACCCCGAGGCCTTCGTCGACGCCCTGATTTCCTGACCCATGGATGAGACGCCAGCCGCAGAAGCGTCGGCCGACGACTCGCACGTTGAACAGATCCTTCACGGTGGCAACACCAGTGTCGTCGTGCGGGTTGGTGACACGGTGCGTCGCCATACGGGTCGCTGGACACCGGCCGTCCACGCGCTGCTGGCGCACCTGACGTCGGTCGGGTTCGCCGATGCCCCGACGGTCCAGGGCATCGATGACCAAGGCCGCGAGATCCTTCCGTTCGTCATTGGTGAGGTGGGGAGTTACGACCCGGCTCCCCTGCCCGACTGGTTTCGGACGGTCGACGCCTGTATGGCGATTGGAGACTGGCTGGTCCGGTTCCACGACGCACAACGTGGGTTCGAACCCGCCGAGACCCTGCCGTGGCGGATGGCTCGGGGGCGTCGATTGAACGCCGGTGAGGTAGTGGCGCACCACGACGTCGCGCCCTACAACGCGATTCGACGGCCCGACGGTGGCCTGACCGTCATCGACTGGGACTTCTGCGCGCCGGGTGACCCAATGGAAGATCTGGCCTTCACCTGCTGGTCGTGGACGCCGTTGTGGAGCGATCGGGCAGCCGTTGGGCAAGTGTTCGGGGATGGGTCCCTCGAGGCTTCGGCTGTGCGTCTCGGCGCTCTGGTCGGGGCCTATGACCCGGACCCTGAGGACCGCTCGCGGTTGCTGCCCGCCATACAGACGATCATGGAGGCTCACGCCAAGGGGCTCGAAAGGCTTGCAGTGCAAGGTGACCCGGCCTTCGTGAAACTGCTCGAGTCAGGGGTGACGGACAGCGCGCGGCGTGATGCCGCATGGGTCAGCGACAACGAGGCCGCGCTCAGTGCTGCGCTTGGTGGAGCATGACGAGCAGTGAGTTACCTGATCCTTACCTGACTGTGCATTGCTAACACGGATGTAACAAACGGCGGCACGATCCGAAACCGATGACTTGCATGGTTTCTCTCATGGAAATCAACAGCGGCGACACCGCCTGGGTCCTCGTCAGTGCCGCACTGGTGCTGCTGATGACGCCGGGGGTGGCCCTCTTCTACGGCGGCATGGTCAGGGCCAAGAGCGTCCTGAACATGATGATGATGAGCTTCGGGGCGATGGCGACGATCAGCGTCGCCTGGGTTCTCTGGGGCTACAGCGAGGCGTTCGGTCAGTCCTGGCACGGGCTCGTCGGGAACCCGTTCCAGCACTTCGGCCTGAGCGACCTGCTCAGCGCGAAGTCGGTGGTCGGGACCATCCCGACCATGGCGTTCGTGGCATTCCAGGCGGTGTTCGCCATCATCACGGTGGCCCTGATCAGTGGGGCGATCGCGGACCGTGCGAAGTACTCGACNTGGCTGGTCTTCACCGTCGTGTGGGCGACGATCGTCTACTTCCCGGTCGCGCACTGGGTGTTCGCCTTCGACGGCTTCGCGGCGGCCAAGGGTGGCTGGATCGCCAACTCGCTCAAGACGATTGACTTCGCCGGTGGAACGGCGGTTCACATCAACGCCGGAGCCGCAGGCCTGGTCCTGGCCCTCATCCTCGGCAAGAGGATCGGTTTTGCCAAGGACCCGATGCGGCCGCACAACATGACCCTCGTGATGGTCGGCGCTGGGCTGCTGTGGTTCGGCTGGTTCGGGTTCAACGCCGGTTCTGCGCTGGGCGCCAACAACACCGCGGCGGTGACCTGGGTCAACACCCTTGCAGCCACTGGAGCCGCGTGCATCGCGTGGCTGGCCACAGAGCGGATCCGCAACGGCCACGGGACGTCGCTCGGTGCCGCATCCGGCGTCGTGGCAGGCCTCGTGGCCATCACACCGGCGTGCTCGGCAGTGACCCCGGTGGGCGCCGTGGCCATTGGCATCCTCGCCGGCGTCCTGTGTGCACTTGCGGTCGGCTTGAAGTTCCGCCTCGGGTTCGACGACAGCCTCGACGTTGTCGGCGTTCACCTGGTCGGCGGACTCGTGGGCACGATCGCCATCGGCTTCTTCGCATCGGCGTCCGCCCCGGCCGCAGTGGATGGGCTCTTCTATGGCGGCGGCCCGGACCAGCTGTGGCGTCAGGTGGTCGGCGCCGGCGCGGTGCTGCTCTACTCCTTCTTGGTCACCGGTGTGATCGGCCTGGCACTGCACAAGACCATGGGCTTCCGCATCGATCACGACGGCGAGGTGGCCGGCATAGACCTCGATCAGCACGCTGAGACGTCGTACGATCTCGGTTCTCTCGGCGGCGGCGGTTTCTCGCACGCCGGAGCCGCACTGTTCGGGTCACACAGCACCGCCCCGGCCTCCTCGGCGGCCACGTCCACCAAACAGGGAGCATCGTCATGAGACTGGTCACCGCGATCATCAAGCCCTTCAAGCTGGATGAGGTCAAGCAGGCCCTGGAGGCCTTCGGCATCACCGGTATGACGGTCAGCGAGGCGAGCGGGTACGGGCGCCAGCGCGGCCACAGCGAGGTCTACCGAGGTGCGGAATACACGGTCGACTTCGTCCCGAAGGTGCGGGTGGAGGTGGTTGTGGACGACGTCGACGCACCCGACGTGGTGTCGGTCATTCTCAAGGCCGCGCAGACCGGACGGATCGGCGACGGCAAGATCTGGACCGTTCCGGTCGAGGACGTGGTCCGGGTGCGCACCGGCGAACACGGTCTGGACGCGTTGTAGCAGGCGGTATCTCATGGAGGCGGGATCTCATGTTGGGACTCAGACAGACGCAGAAGGCGGACAAGAAGGTGGACGTCAACCAGCGACGCCTGGAGCTCGCCCGCACCCGGGGCTTCACCGACCCGGGTGCCGGCGAGGCGCGCCGCTCGGCGATCGGTGATCTGAGCCGCAGCTGGATCCGTGAGGTCTGGGACGCGGCAACAGATGGAGCTCGTACGCAGGGTGTCGCCCTGGCCAGCGTCGGCAGCCTGGCCCGCGGCGATGCGGGACCACTCAGCGACTTCGACCTGGTGCTGTTGCACGACGGACGCTCGCTGTCGGACAAGGCTGTCATCTCCCTGGCCGATCGCATCTGGTACCCGATCTGGGACTCCGGCGCGAAGCTCGACCACAGCGTCCGGACCGTCGGCCAGTGCCGGAGCGCTGCCGCCGCCGACCTGTCGGCCGCGGTCGGGCTGCTGGATCTCGAGCTGGTGGCCGGCGACGAGCAGGTCGTCGCGGCGGCACGCTCGACGGTGGCGCACGACTGGCGCGCCAACGCCCGTCGCCGGCTGCCGCAGCTGGTCGAGTCGCTCGAGGCACGCCACCGTCGCCACGGGGACCTCGCGCAGACCATCGAGCCAGAGCTGAAGGAAGCCCGCGGAGGACTGCGTGACATGACGATTCTCCGGGCGTTGACGGCAGCGTGGTTGGCCGATCGCCCTCACGGGCAGGTCGACACGGCATACGGCACGTTGCTGGACACTCGGGACGCGTTGCACGTCGTGACCGGTCGCGGTCGCGANCGCCTGGGACTCGAGGACCACGACGCCGTCGCCGCCTTGCTGGGATATGCCGATTCCGATGCGATGTTGGCCGCTGTGGGCACTGCCGCGCGAACCATCAGCTACGCCATCGACGGAACGGTACGCCGTGCCGCCCAGTCCCAGCGGGCGCGCGTCCTGCGGGTCGGTCCGCGACGACCTGTGTTGAAACCATTGGGTTTTGGACTCTTCGAGCACGACGGGGAGGTGGTGCTCGGAGCCCACCTCGACCCCTCCCGTGACCCGTTGCTGGTCCTTCGGGCCGCCGTCGCCGCGGCCCGTACCAACCTGCCCCTGGCCACGGCGACTCTTGCCAATCTGGCTGCGCACTCTCCGGCCATCTCGACGCCATGGAGTCCGGTGGCCCGGTCGTTGTTCGTCGACCTGCTTGCCGCGGGTCCGGGGCTGATCCCGGTGTGGGAGGGACTGGACCTTGCGGGCCTGATCGACTCGTGGCTGCCTGAGTGGGCGGCGGTGCGGAGCCGACCACAGCGCAACGTCGTTCACCGACATACGGTCGACCGGCACCTGATCGAGACGGTCGTGCAGGCGACCGGCCTGATGCTCGACGTCGAGCGGCCAGATCTGCTGCTGCTGGGGGCACTGCTGCATGACATCGGCAAGATCGCCGGCGCCCACGACCACTCCTCGACCGGCGCGCCGCTCGCAGCCACGGTCGCCCGGCGGCTGGGCCTGGACGAGGGCGAGGTGAAGGTCGTAGAGCTGCTCACCCGCCAGCACCTGACCTTGATCGAGCTGGCCACCAGGCGCGACCCGACGGACCGGCAGACGATCTCGGCCGTGACTGACGCGGTCACCGGCCGCAGGGACGTCCTGGAGCTCCTTCGGGCCCTCACCGAGGCGGACGCGTCCGCGGTGGGCGCCGCAGCGTGGACCGACTGGCGGGCCCGGCTGCTCCAACAGCTCGTCGTCGGCGCACGTGTGGCCCTGGGAGCTGACAGAGGGCCCGATCCACGGCTGGACGAGGCCCACGACCTGCTGTCGCCGGAGATCGTGGCCGAGGTGACGGCGGGGGAGCGGCGCGTGGTGGTTCATCCCATCGGCGGCGCCTACCGCATCGACATCTTCGACCGCGACCGCCTGGGTCTGTTCGCCGATACTGCGGGTCTGCTCGCGGCGCAGGGCTTGGTTGTACGTGGCGCGCGCGTCAGCACCCAGGAGGGCATCGCGGCCAACCAGTGGCAGGTGGACACACCAAGCGGCGACGCCCCTGACGCCCCCACCATCGTGCGCGCGCTCGCCAGCCTCAGCGAGGGTGACCGTGAGCCGTTGCGTGCGCTGGAGCGCCGCCGCACGGTCGCGGCGAGTCTGGTCGGGGCGGGCACCCGAACGCCGACCCGGGCCATGGTCGTGCCTCACGCCTCGCAGGACTCGACGGTGATCGAGATCCGCGCTCACGACCGCCCAGGGCTTCTGCACGAAGTTGGTATGGCGTTTGCCCGCGCCGGGCTGACGGTGCACAGCGCCCACATCGCCACGTACGCCGGACAGACCCTGGACACGTTCTATGTGACCGAGTTCGGGGGAAGGGCCCTGGCGCCGGCGCGGGTCGCCCAGACGATCTCGATGCTGATGGACGCATGCGACGAGGCACCGCCGGCGGACCGATAACCTTGCCTGGTGTTTACGAGCCTGTCTGACCGTCTGACTGTCACCTTCAAGAACCTGCGCGGCAAGGGCCGGTTGTCCGAGTCGGATGTCAACGCGACGATTCGCGACATCCGTGTTGCGCTGCTCGATGCCGACGTCGCGCTGCCTGTCGTGCGCGAGTTCACCGGCGCCGTTCGCGAACGNGCCCTGGGCGCCGAGGTCAGCGGATCTCTGAACCCGGCCCAGCAGATCGTCAAGATNGTCAACGANGAGCTCGTGACGATCCTGGGCGGNCAGACCCGCCGGATCGAGTTCGCCAAGAACCCCCCGACCGTCATCATGCTCGCGGGCCTGCAGGGCTCCGGCAAGACCACGTTGGCCGGCAAGCTCGCCAAATGGCTCAAGGACCAGGGCCACACGCCCATCCTGGTCGCAGCTGACCTTCAGCGGCCCAACGCCGTGACCCAGCTGCAGGTCGTCGGTGAGCGAGCCGGCATCCCAGTCTTCGCACCCGAGCGCGGCAACGTTTCGGGCTATGACGCCGGCGCCGAGTCCGGTGATGGCACCAGGTCTTTCGGCGACCCGGTCACGGTCTCCCGCCAAGGTCTCGCGGAGGCGCGAGCCAAGCAGCACGATGTCGTCATCGTCGACACCGCCGGTCGTCTGGCGATCGACGAGAACCTCATGCAACAGGCCGCTGACATCCGGACGGCGATCTCGCCCAACGAGGTCCTGTTCGTCATCGACGCCATGATCGGCCAAGCCGCAGTGGACACCGCCCTGGCCTTCCAGAAGGGCGTGGACTTCACCGGCGTGGTCCTGACCAAGCTGGACGGCGACGCCCGCGGTGGTGCCGCGCTCTCGGTGGCCAAGGTCACCGGGCGGCCGATCATGTTCGCCTCGATCGGTGAGGCGGTGGGCGACCTCGAGGTGTTCCACCCCGACCGGATGGCCTCGCGCATTCTTGACATGGGTGACGTCCTGACGCTGATCGAGCAGGCCGAGAAGGCCTTCGACCGCGATCAGGCCGCCGAGATGACCCGCAAGTTCATGGAGGACGAGGACTTCACGTTCGACGACTTCCTGAACCAGATGGCCGCCATCAAGAAGATGGGCTCGCTCAAGGCCATGCTCAAGATGATGCCCGGCATGGGTGAGATGCGCGCCCAGCTCGACTCCCTCGACGAGAGCGAGTTCGACCGGGTCGAGGCCATGGTGCGCTCCATGACGCCCTTCGAACGCACCCATCCGAAACAGATCAACGGCTCACGTCGGGCCCGCGTCGCTCGAGGTTCAGGTGTGACCGTGTCGGAGGTGAACGGACTTCTCGAGCGTTTCGGCCAGGCGCAGAAGATGATGCGTTCGTTGCGTCGGGGCGGTGGCGGAGGCATGCCGGGAATGCCGGCGATCCCCGGCATGGGCGGGGGAA
>JGI24129J20441_1000275_pt1 | contig 15437 bp, 20 predicted proteins | sample BarGraNGADG00211_FD_20441 | JGI IMG/M metagenome (IMG submission 20441) | reverse complement strand
TCCGGATAGGACAGGTCGGCGATGTCCGCGGGATCGAATACATCCCACCACCAACCCCGCTCGGGCGGCGGGATCGGCCGCGTCGTCACTGCGTCCACCACTCGGGCTCGGCCGTCACGGCCTTCTTGGCCTTCTTTCGGGCCACCTTGTCCTGCCGGGTGGGACACAACGGACAGCCCTTCCCATTCGGGCGCACCTGCACATTGTGGTGATCCCGGCAGACGAACCCACGCCTCGGCGTGCGGAACGGAACGCGGACCGGCGGGTCTTCGATGTCGATCATCTGTGTCTCCTCAAGACGGGTTGTGTTGGTGTTTCAGCCGTTCCGGCACCATGGCGGCGTGTCAGGGCCAGATCGGCGGTGGGCGGGGAAGTCCCTGTTCGGTGATGTGCCCGGAGCCTTGGCGGCGGGCGGCGGCTTGCCCGCCCGGTGATCGGCCAGCGTGGTCCGCCAGCTCCGGGCCAGCGTCGGGACCTCGATCCCGTCTGTCTCGGCGCGGGCCTTCATCGCCTGCAGCCAGACCTCGCCCAGCCCCAGCGCGGCCTCCCACACGGCTTGCATCACCGCGTCACCGGAGTCCGGGGAACGACCGATCCGCTTCCTGATGTCATCCTTGGCCTCAATCTGGATCCGGCCACCAGACATCACCGAGTAGTGCGGCGCCGTCAGGTCGCCAGTCAGCAAGTCATCGGGCGGCAGGGCCAGGGAGGCGCCATACGCCGGGTCGAGCATCTCCCGCAACAGCCACCAGGCCCCCGCCCGCTTGTTGACAAACCCCAGTTCCTTGCTCCGATCCTTGCGGTCGGTGGACTCGGACGCGTTGAACGCCACCACCTCGAATCCCTGCTCACGCAACCGATCCACGACCCCACCACCGACACCGATGACGTCCACGATCGGCACCCGTCCAGGGGAAGAACTCACGATCCCGGCGACACGACCCGTGGTCGCCATCGTGTCCTCCCGTGAGGACCGGCGCAGCTCGCTGATCACACCGCCGGCCTGGTCCTGCCCGTCGACCGGGTACCGGTCCAGCAGAGCCATCACCGTCTTGTCCCCACCAAACCGGGCCACGTCGACGCCAACCGTTCGAGGACCGGCCACGGTCGGCCGCCCCGCGTCATCCCACTCTTGCCAACGGGCATTGGCAGCCTCGATCCATTCGAGCGGGATCACGCCGTCCTCATCAGACGAATGGAACTCACCCAGCACGCGATTCGCGAACAGGGCGCTGTCCTTACCCCACTGCTTGCGCCGCTGATCAACCCAGTCCGCTGAGATCCGCCCCGCCGCGATCGACTCATCCACCGTCACATGACGCGTCCACCAGTCCTCCAAGCCCGGCTTGCGCGCATGAATGTCATAGAACCTGCCCACCGGCTCACCAGGGGTCGACGCGGCGAACGCGTACGCCTCCAGGCCACTGTCGCCGCCGGCACCGGAGAACGCACCCTCGGCGGCGTCGAACGTCGCCGGGATGATCGACTTACTCTCGTCCAGCACGTACAGGATCGCGTCGGCATGTGCGCCCTCGATGAGGGCCGGGTTGTCCGACGCGGCGGCGAACGCGCCACCGTGACGGAGCTTGATGTTGAGCGACAACAGCTCGGTGCGCTCGTTCCACGGCTCACACCCCACGGCGGCCCAGTCCAGCCGGCGCCCCCACTTGATGATCTCGGGCCACAGGTAGCGTTCGAGCTGGCGCCAGGCGCCGGCGGTGGTGGCGCATTTCCAGTCCACGCCAGACGCCTCACGGGTCGTCGCGAACCACAGAATCAGGATCGCAGCAGCGGTCGACTTGCCGAGACCGTGAGGACCACGGACGGCCACCCGCTTGCGCTTCGGGACGGCCGCCAGGATCTCGGCCTGGTAGTCCGTCAGATGCTGACCCACCGGCCACCTGATGCACTCTCGGGCGAACCCCACAGGGTCGTCATAGAACCGGTGCCGCTCACGCGGGGCATGTGCCATACCACCGGCGAACGCGACGTAATCAACCATGGGCTGGGTCTTCCTCTCGCTGAATCGCCAGCAGGTGCTTGCTGATGACGGCATGGATCTCCGGCCGGTCAGGGTCGTAACCGAGCAGCGGCGCCAGCTCGACCAGCGCCGCCTCGACAGCAGCGATCGACAGGTTGGTCTGCCGCTCCTCGACCCTGGCCAGGCGGTCCTCGACCCCGAGCCTCACGACATCCGACAGCACCCTCGCGGCGCGGTCCAGTGAGCTCTCATAGAACCGGATGCGGACCTGTTCGGCCGCTCCGTCCATCCCCGCCAGGTCGCCGATCATGACCCGGCAGACGTCCTTCCAAGTGACGATCTCGCGGCTGATCCGCAGAAGCTCGGTCAGCGGGTCGGACTGCGCGGGCAGGTCGTAGGTGGCACGGATTCGCTCACCTTCCTGCCGAGCGTCCCACTGCGCCTTGATGATCTCCGTCTTGACACCAACATGCTTGCGGCAGTGCTTCGGCTCGGTGCCACGCATCGGTATCCCGCCACACGGGGCACCTGAGTAGTTGTGAGCGACGCACCCGGCGTGCTCGCGCCCGCAACCAGGGACCTTCGGGCAGGCGCTCACAGCGCACCCGCCCGACGTCGGTCAGGCGACCCGACGACGACGCTTGCCCTCAGGCAACGTGACCCGCTTAGCGGTCGCAGGCGGGCGGACATACCCACCGGCACTCTGAACCGCCGACACGCGCCACAGCAGGCCACCACGCACCGTAGGGATGGCCTCAGCGTTGAGTTGGTCGGCGATCGCCTGCCACGTTGATCCGGCAACCCGCAACGCCTTGATACGGGCAGCAAGACCGGGGTGGAGCTTTGAGTCCCGCACACCGACACCGCCCATCTTCTTGCCAGCCTCACGACGGACAGAGGCAGCGTCACGGGTACGGGCAGCGATGACGCCTCGCTCCCACTGTGCGACCTGGGCCATGATGCCGGCGACCAGGCGGCCGGTCTCGGTGCCCGTGTCGATGCCGAGGTCGAGGATGACCAGGCGGACACCCAACCGCTCCGACCACGCCGCGAGTTCTGCGAAGTCGAGCACCGAGCGAGTGAGGCGATCCAACTTCGTGACTACCAGTGCATCGGCTTCGCCAGCGGCGATCCTGTCGAGCACACGGCGGATCTGAGGCCGATCCAAGTCCTTGCCGGACTCGCCTTCGTCCATAACGATGTCCACGAGCCGCCAGCCACGGTGTGCGACCTCAGAGCGGATCTTCTGGTCCTGATCGGTGAGTCCATACCCGCTGTCGACCTGCTCCGTGGTCGAAACTCGGCCGTATCCGAATGCTCGCACTGTGGTGTCCATGCGCCTACTTTACCGCAGGTGTTCACCTGCGGCAAGAGATAACGCACCCAGAGCAGCAACCGCGCCCCGCAGCTGGTCAACCACGCGCCTCGGAGCCTCAAGCTCGCCGGCCTCGATCGCAGCCAGAATCTTGGCCAGCGACGTCGCTGCCCGCTCGATGTCCTCAGGGTCCATGTGCTCAATCCTCTCGCGTCGTGCCTGGGTAGTACATATGGGCTGACCGCGTCGCCGCACACACATGGGACGGACAGGCAGGCCGGCGGGCATTCGCTCATGATGTCTTTCCTCGGTCGAGTGCAGGGTGTTGTGGGGCGTGGTGGATGTTCCGCTCAGCGGTGATTGCTCCGCAGCCGAGGCAGCGGCGGATTGTGCATGTGTGGCCGCGTTCGAGGGCGATGCCGGGGTGTGCGCAGTTGGGTGCGTGTCGCATCAGGTTCTCGGTCATGATGCGGCCTCGCATCGGGTGCATTGGGTCTTGCCTGTGGCGCTTCGTTGCCAGTGCATTGGGGTGTCGCAGGTCGTGCAGTTTGCTTCTTTTTCTTGACTCTGGGGGGCCCGGATCTCACACACCTCTCCTTCTAGGAGAGGAGGTGTGCGTGATAGGTCCTCCTGCGTGATACCCGTGATAGGTGCCGTGATACCTCTGACCTGCGGGTTTGTGTTCTGCCGTGATACCCGTGAGGGGGTCGTGACACCTTCATTTTGAAAGGGTGCCGTGATAGGTGCCGTGATAGGTGCCGTGATACGTGGAGCGGCCTCCCAGAGCGTCGTCAGCTTGAGGCTTTTGTTGCCCTCGCGGGAGACGATCAGGTGCCCGGTTTTGACCAGGGCGGTGAGTTTGCGGCGGGCCTTCTCGACGTCGTTGGGGGTGGGCTTGTCGGTCTCGGCCAGGGCCTTGGCGGCGTCCTTGGCGGAGATGTCGCCGTAGGCTGCGGCGAGGCTGACCAGGTCGGTGGCGTGGAAGACGCTGGACAGGCCGGTGATGGAGTCGTGGAGAACACTCCAGGGCCCGACTTCGGCGGCCGGTTGCTTGAGGTGGAGAAACTCGACGAGCGGGTCTCCGGGGTCACCGTTGAGAACGATGACGGATCCGGCGCCGGCTGTGAGCCAGGTGGAGCCGTACACGTCGGCGAGAGTCTTGGGTTTGCCGCCCGCGGCGCCGCGTTTGACCATGTGGTGGTCCTCAAACAGCTCGATGCCTGCGGCGATGGCGGTCTGTCGGGCGCGGTTGTAGGCGGCCGCGGGGCCATCCTCGGACAGTCCGAGGGCGGCGTCTTTGAGGCTGTCGAGGAACACTGTGCCGGCGCCGTGGTCGTCGGCGAGCTGGGCGAGTAGGTCGGTGTTGACGGCGAGGTCTTCGGGTGGTGGGCCGGGGCGCACGATGAGCCGTTCCCGGAGCGTGTCATGATCCTCTGGGCCGAAGATCCTGCCGAGGGCGCGGCGGATCTGTTGGGGCCGGTCCATCGCGAGGTAGAGGATGGGGCGGGCGGCCGGTATGACGGGTAGGCCGAGGACCAGGCCGTCTCCGATGCCGAGGCGGGCGCGCAGCACTTGGCCGCCGAGGGTTGTCTTTCCGACACCGGACAGTCCGCAGAGCATGAGGGGTTCGCCTTCGGCCCAGAGCACATCGAGTCCGCTGCCCCAGATGCAGGGCACCTTGTCGGGTTGGTTGAGCAGGAAGCTCGCACCGTCAACGGCTTGCGCTTGCGGTCGGTCGGCGGCTTGCTCGGCGTTGAAGAGGCGCCGGGCCTCGGTGCGGTAACGCAGCTTGCGCAGCTCGTCGTTCACGCCGCGGTTGTGGCCGAGCTCGGCCGCTACGGCTTGGTCGGCGGCCTCCTGCTCGTCAAGCGAATCGTTCACATTGTCAACCCAGCTCACGACGTCGCCTCCTCGGACGGACGACGACGAGGAGCGGCGGGGAGGAACTCCTCGTCGTCGTCCACCCAAGGGGCATGGAGGGACCAGCCCTCACCCTCTGTTCCGATGTTGACGATGCGCGACCAAGGGATCCAGACCTTGCTCGTACTGAGGGTCTCTGATGGCAGGTACCAACTGCTCCGTACCGGCGCGAGCCGAGGGTGAGCGGAATACGCGTCGTCGAGAAAGCGGTCAACCCGCATGTGCAGGGCGTGCGAGTTGGCTCCCAGAACCTCGCCCCAGTAAGTGAACATGCACTGGTGAAGATGGCCGGGCAGCCGCTCTGGGTGCTCCTCTTCGCATGTCAGCAACACTCGGATGGCGCCGCTCATGCGTCCACCGCCGCCATACGTCGAATGAACCCACGCCAATCGGTGTACTCCAGCCAAACCTTGCCCATGAGGTGCGCGGTCCAGTCGAGTAGCTTGGCGTGGGTGCGTGCCCGCTCGACGTTGATGACGTAGTCGATGCCGTCAATGTCTGGGTCGCAGGCTTGGTGGTGGACCATCCATCGAGCGGGGTCTGGGAGCTTCATGTATTCACCGAGGTTGATGGCGAACTCGCCGCGGTGCGCCTCTTCGAACTCATGGTGTGCGGTCTCGACCTTGCCGAAGGACGCATAGTTGGCGTGGATGTAGCCGGCGTCGTTGGCGATCGGTTTCCGACAGGCTTCACAGATCCACACCAGATTGCCGCTCACGACGTCGCCTCCCATGCTCTGATGAGTGGAATCAGCACGGCGTCGCTGGCAGGACATCCGACTTCATGCTCGATGACGACGTGAGTGACTGTGCCGGGTTTAGGGTGGCGGCGTTGGGCGCGCGACAGGTGCTGGAATGCCGCGCCACAGGGGCAAGGGTGGCCGCTGTTGCTGAGTGCACGCCTGGCCAAACCTTCCTTGATCTCGCTTGGCGCGGCATCTGCCACCTCGCAGTCGAGGATGAGTGCTTTTCGGCCATCTGGCAGCGTCGCGGTTCGCAGCCGCTCCCTGAGGGCAGTCATCCGACACCACCGCCGCGGCGTGTTTGCTGCGCAATGTCGGCGCCATCGGCTACGCTGGTCGTAGTCGCTTTGGTCGGGGACTCGGGTGCCGCCTCCGTGAGGCGGCTTTCTCGTGCTCTCATACGGGATCGCCGCCCCGAAGCAACAGGGCGAGCTTGTCGCGCTGGGCAGCCGAAAGCGGCGGAGCTGCGTCGACGATTTTCTTGATGTAGAGGGTCAGGCGGGCTGCGGCGAGGTCGGCGACGACCTGCGGGGGTGTTGCGGTGCCGTGCCTGACGTGCGCAGCGTTGACTGCGGACAACTTACGGATGGCGAGGTTTGGGGATGCCACGGCGGACTCCTAAAAAGTCTGCCGAGCGCCCATCCCCATGTCTTGCACGGGGATCCCTGTGTTCGTGCACAGGGCCTCAAACGGTGCACGCTTCCGCGTGCTTCGCCATCCAGCTAGGACTGATGTCAGTTACGACTATAGTCGTAGAAGTCTCTTTAGCAAGTCAGCGACACGCCGCGTCGTTTCGCTGACTTCTTTCGTTGGTCCCCGATCACGGGAAGTGCTTTTCGTAGGTCCCCGATCGCGGGGAGATGTCTCCATCCGTGGTATTCGCAATGACCGAGCCAGTTGTCGACCTCCATGACCACCGGCCACGGGTCCGAGAGGAAGACCATCAGCTGACCCGCGTCGCGCCGTACGTCTTCAGCGGTGAGCGTGCGCTTCCAATCTGCGTACAGGACCACGCCCTCCCGAGTCCGATAGACGTGACCGATCGCGGCCGGGCTTCTCTCGACCTTGCACCGTGCGCAGTAGATCGTCACGAGCTCTGTTGGCCTCACGAGTTCTGTTGGTGCGTCTACGTCGTACACCATTCCCATGATCTCGGCCATCGCGGCGAGCCGGTTGTTCACGACTGCCTCCACTCGATCCGGACATGCTCAGGGTCGAACCGGACACCCTTACCCGCGGGCAGGATTCGAACGATCATCAGCGCCTTGATGACCTCGCGCACTTCCAGCAGCGATAGTTGTTCGAGCGCCACGGCCACATCGCCGGAGTCGATCACGCGGGCCAGCGGACTAGTGCCGAGCGCGGCCTCGATCTGCCGTTCGAGACCTCCGATCTGGTCTGTGAGCCGCAGCGCCTGGGTGCGCACGGCCGCGGGCGTCAGCAGCCCGTCAGCGAGCAGCGAGGCGAGCCCGTCCCGGCGGCCACGTAGGTCCACCACCTGCTCCCGGAGCTGGTCTATGTCCACGTCCCGGTCGAGCAGTCCGGCCGCGTCAGGACGGCTGAGACGTGCCACGACAGCAGCCATCACGAGCTCATCTACAGGCTTCAGGAGCCGCGTTACCGAGCACGATAGACAGCGGTAGACCAGGCGCACGGGTACGGGATGCGATCGCCTCGGTCCGTTGTTGGACGCGAACATAGCCGCGCTGTCGCATCCTTCACGGCCGCAACGGACCACGCCAGACAAGAGATGTTTCACCGAGTGCGACGGGGACAATTTGCGACGCGGGTCACGCAGGACCGCAGAGACTCTGTCCGCAGTGTCAGCGTCAAGGATCGCGAGCCCGTTGCTGCCATAGTCCTCTCCTTGGGACACGACACGGCCAGCGGTGCGCGGGTTGAGCAGCACCCGGCGAACGCTGGTCACGGACCACCGCCCCCCGACTGTCGTCTTGAGCCCGCGGGCGGTCCAGTCATCGGAGATGCTCGCCAGCGTCCCACCCGCCAGCACCCTCCCCGCGGCCTTGCGGATCTCAGCCGCCTCAGACTTCACAACGCGCACCTTGGTCCCGGTGCGGGCGAAACCGAACGGGCGACGGGTCCAGAGCACCTGTCCACGCTGCGCCCGTTGGAGGTTCGCCGCAACCTGACGAGTCGCCTTCTGCTCGCCCTCGTACTGTGCCCATGCTGTGATCGTCTTCGCCACGGCGCGGCCGGCAGGGTTGGACAGGTCGACGTGACCGGACTTCACGGCGTAGACGTTGACACCCAACTCGATGACCCGTTCGAGGTCCTTGGACAGCCGCACGAGGCGGTCGACGTGCCAGACCACAATCCGGCGCGGCTTGCTGGTCAGCAGCCTCTCGAAGTCGGGGCGGATCTTGCCCGTGGTGGCGCTTATGTCGTTGTCCCTGAGCACCTGCGCAACGGTCCAGCCCTTGGATTCGCACAGCTCACGGCACGCGCTGAGTTGCCGATCTACGGCCGCCCCCTCGCCGCCCTTGTCGATGGACTGCCGGAGATAGATCGTCGCTGAGGTCATATCGGAAACGGTAGCACTTGACAACCATGTTGATGATCGTCATCGAGTCTTCTTCCTCAGGTGTATAGATGATCCCTCATGTATCTGGAGAACGGCTGCGCCGATCCTCATTCGGTCGAGGGCCTTTGGGGGGCTGTTTGAGGCTCAAGAGTGTCAGCGAGCGAGCGTGCGGCCGACATCACAGGGTAGTCGGTGTAGCCCTTCGCGCCACCGGCGTAGAAGGTCTCCATGTCGGGCTCGTTGAGCTCGGCGCCGATGCGCAGACGCTCGACAAGGTCGGGGTTGGCCAGGAATCCGCGGCCGATACAGAACAGGTCGGCAGCGCCGGTGTCAATGGCCTCCTGGGCGGTGGCGAGGTCCGACGGGCCGGTAAAGCCGGTGTTGAGTATGACCGTGCCATCCCACTGCTTGCGTAGCTGCTCCCGGAAGTCGGTGTCCGGGCCCTCGAGGATGTGCAGGTAGAGCAGGCCCAATGGGTTCAGCCCGTCAAGCAGCGCGGCGTAGGTCTGCTCGGTCTCGGTTTCGTGTATGTCGTTGAAGATGCCGGCCGGCGAGATCCGGATCCCGACTCTGTCGGCGCCGATGGCCTCGGCAACGGCGACCGCAACCTCGACCACGAAGCGCGCACGGTTCTGCGGGGACCCGCCATACCCGTCAGTTCGCGTGTTGCTGCCATCGGCGAGGAACTGCTGTAACAGGTAGCCATTGGCGGCGTGCAGCTCGACCCCGTCGAGACCGGCCTTCACCGCACGGCGCGCGGCGTCGACGTACTCCGCGACTACGCCCGGCAGCTCATCAGCCTCGAGGGCGCGGGGTGCCTCGAAAGCCTTCATCCCCTGGTCGGTGTAGACCTCGCCGGCGGGCGTGACCGCCGAGGGTGCGACCGGACGAACGCCGGTGATCACCTGGTGGCTGATGCGACCTGCGTGCATGAGCTGCGCAAAGATCCGGCCACCCCGTGCGTGCACCGCGTCGGCGACGAGTGTCCAGCCGGCGACCTGTTCGTCGGTGTGTAGACCCGGGGTGTGCGGGTAGCCCTGTCCGATCGCAGAGGGCTGCGTGCCCTCACTGATGATGAGCCCGGCGGCCGCCCGCTGGCCGTAGTACTCGGCGGCAAGCGCCGTTGGAGCTTCACCATCGCCGGCACGGTTGCGGGTGAGCGGCGCCATCACGAGGCGGTTGGCGAGCTCGAGGTGCCCGAGCTGATAGGGAGAGAACAGGTCTGTCACGGAGGCTCCTTTGGTTGGGCTGCTCATACCTACAACCTGCTGCCGGCGACAGGCTTCCTCGAATGCGCTGTGAGCAATGTCGCATCTTCCCGGGTGAGGGGTTCCGAAATCCGACCCAGCACCTCCAAAATCCGGGTCAGCGCCTCCGCCTGAACACGGCCGAACCGGTCTATCGTCGGATTATGGGGAACGCGGGCAGACAGGGCGGTCTGTCTCGTGCATGGTTCGTCCTGCCGTGCATCCTTATGCTCGCCGCACTGCTTCTCGTAGGCTTCGGCATCTCGTCATTTCTGCATTTCGTCCGCTCGGACTTCGTTGCTTACCAACCGGATTCGTCGATCTCGGTGGGCACGGACGGGTTCACGCTGTATGCCGAGGACGGCACCACCGGAGCAGCTGACCCCCTGCACGGCGACCGGCCCGGACAGGGCGGTACAGCTCCGACCCATCGCGGGGCGAACCACCCTGAGCAACGGCCACGGTACGTTCGTAGCCATTGCCTCGACCCCGCAAGATCTCCCGGCGGGCCGATACCGCATCTCGTGTGTGAGTGACTCAGGTGTGGACGCGTCGCTCTACCTGGGCCCACGTCTCGATCTCGCAGCAGTGGGGCGACTCGTCGCCTTCAACATCATCGCCCCACTGCTCCTGGGAATCTGCTCGGTCGTGCTCTTTGCGATCCTGGCCGTCCGACGCTATCGATCACACAGGGTCCCGACGGCGCCCGTCTAGCCCACGTCTAGTTCAGGGCCATCCGCGGTTCCCCTCCGACCAGTCCGGTCCCGGAGATAGTGCAGGACCCACCGCGGACCACACCGCCGTTCCAGACCTGGCGCAGGCAGCTTCGCAGGCCCATCTGCGCCCAGTAGTTCGGATGCCCGGAGTTGACCTCAGGATGCAGTAGGAGTAGCGTCCTGAGCATGAACGCCAGCATGAACGCCAAGCGAGTAAGCAAGCGTGCCGTTGTGTATGTCCGCATGTCACAAGACCGATCCGGTGAAGGTGCTGGAGTGGAGCGCCAGGAGGAATCCTGTAGAGGACTGGCGCTGGCACGAGGCTGGGATGTCGTGGCTGTTGTGGACGACACGATCAGCGCGTCCAAGCTGAAGGCTTCACAGCGCCCGGGCTGGAGACAGGTGCTCGCCATGATCGAAGCCGATGAGGTAGACATCGTGCTGGCGTATCACCTTGACAGGATCACCCGGACCATGCTTGACCTAGAGGAGCTAATCCTTCTCGCTGTTGAGCACAACATCGGTGTGGCGACATCGACGGGCGACATCGACCTGACTACCGACACCGGGCGCATGGTGGCGCGCATCCTGGCAGCAGTCGCAAGGGGGGAGACTGAGCGCAAGGCTGACCGGCAGGTCAAGGCCGCCGTACAGCGTGCCAAGGCTGGCAAGCCATGCTGGGCAACCAGACCCTTCGGGTATGAGCGGGATGGGAAGCCGCGAGCCGAGGAGGCTGCACTGGTACGGCAGGCATACGCCGATGTCCTACAGGGTGCATCCCTGGCAAGCATCACGGCGACGTTCGCAGCGTCGGGTCTGCTGACATCCAAGCGTGGACAGAATCGCATCGACCCGCTGACCTCCAAGGTGATCGGTACCTTCTCCGGTGAGTGGGATACCCCGACGATCAGGAACCTGTTGCTCAGTGAGCGCAACATCGCCAAGTCCACCTACCGGGGCGACAGAGTGGCAGACGCAACCTGGGAAGCTCTGGTGTCCGAGGAGACGTTCCGGGCAGCGACCTACGTCCTGACTAACGCAAGCCGCAACAGTGGAGGCGGAGGCGTCCGGCAGAACCTACTGACCGGCGTCGCTGTCTGCGCCGAGTGTGGCTCTGGCGTCAAGGTTGGTTGGAAGGGTGGACGCAAGGGCGACCCCAAAGCCTATGCGGTCTACGTCTGCCGGGGGAAAGGCTGCATATCGATGCCAGTTGAGTGGGCCGATGACTACGTGGTGATGCGTGCGCTCGGACGTATCGAAACCGTTATGCCTCGACAGGATGTAGGCGCCGACGTAGGCGCGCTACGGACACGGGAGGCGGTACTACGGGCGCGTCTGAAGGAGTGGGCCGAGGACCGTTCTAGCGGCAAGGTGAGCCGATCAGAACACCTCGCAGGTACGGCGCAGATACGGGCTGCACTCACGGCGCTAGAGGGCGACCTGGCAGCCGCAGGAAGGGCAACGGCGTTCGCAGACGTTGACCTAGACACGATCCGTACGGACTTCACCGGCTACACGATGGACAAGCAACGGGCGATCCTCCAGACCGTGATCGTGAAGCTCGCCTTCAAGTCTCGGGGCAAGGGCAGGATCAGGCCGACCGAGGATCACGTCGCAATGACCCTGATCCCGTTGAAGACCGTCGATTGGCCCGGTAGGGCCACCAACTAGAGGAGGGATCGACAAGACCTACCACGCTCTTGCTCAGGGCGAGCCGGCTCTGCGATGTGGAGGTCCACCTGGAGACCGTCGACCCGGCTCTGCGATGTGGAGGTCCACCTGGAGACCGGGCGTACTCACCAGATCCGGGTTCACTTCTCTGCGCTCCGCCATCCTTGCGTCGGAGACCTGACCTCCGGACCCGGTGCTGGCTGCGGCGTCGTGCACCGTCTCGATGTCGGGACCGCGATCGCCTGTTCCGTCGTGGTGTTCGTGGTGATCACCGCCCGACGCCGTGCCCGTCGACCAGCGGAAGCTGGGGTTCGGAACCCGTGCCCTAGCAGAGGGGCCATGGTGCTCACTACATGCCGCTGAAGACTGCGCCGGACCGCGTCAACGGCTAGTCAGCCCTTTCGCCGACACGCCCGTGCAGCGGCGGCACGGCATACAAGCACTGTCCGGTGCCCGGGATACAACGGGAGAACCACCAATCATGACACCGCTTAGTAGATCGGAGCACCACCAACCATGGCCACGCACGTAACAGAGATTCACCTCACCCCCGCCGATCTGGCCGAGCGCTGGGGGTGCACCGTTGGCCATCTCGCGAACCTTCGCAGTGAAGGCAAATCTGCGCTGCCCTACCTGAAGCTCGGCCATCACTGCCGCTACAGGCTCGCCGACGTCTTGGCGGTCGAAGCCGCGTCCGTCGTAACGGCTGTCGCGTGAGCGACACAATCCGGCTATGTGCGATCAGAGGCTGTGATCGGCGTTCGCACGCGAGACATCTTTGTTCGGGACATTATTGGCAGCTCTGGCACGCAGGCGGAACGGTCAGCCGACAGCGACCGGCGACGCGCAAGGTTGCGCGATGACCTCCATGGCCGAGAAGGTCAAGGCCAAAGCCGACAGGCCGGAGACGCTGCGCGAGGCTATCCGGTGGCAGACGGTCAAGAATCACTACGTCACGCTGGGCCTGTGTCACGTCTGCGCAGCGCAAGCGGCATACGGTCATCAGATCGGTTTCACGAGGATCAATCAGCCGTGCGCTGTCTGTGCGACCGTCGTCGCCGGACTCCCTGACGAGACCGCCAACGGCTGGCGCTCACAGTCCTATGAGAAAGCCCATAAAGGCGCCTATGGGCTACCGCCGGAGCGAGAGGCGTACAGATCAGCCTCTTGGCCTACGGCCGTAGACCATACCCCGCAGCGCATGGTCCCTAGGGGCACATGGGGGCCACGACCGTGGGAGCTGTGCTACCGGACAGGTGGCCCTCGTGAAGGTCTCTACGAGGATGACCGCGAGGCGCTTCTGGCGCTTGCGGCGTGACTGACGGATGGCCGAGGCGCAGGCGTACTGCAAGCGATAACGCGGCGCTCACCATTGCGGGCGGCGCCACCTACCTGCAAAGGCAGCGAGGCCGGGAGAACGGCTTCTACGATCCCAAAGCTCCGATTGCCGCAGACGGATACCGGGAGAGCTGGAGCCAGCGGCGGGACCGCGAGTTTGCCCGAGCTTGGCGCCTGAGGCTAGGGCCGGAAGCGTGGCAGGAGCTGGCAGACGCTTACGCGGACGAGATCCGCCAGAGCCTTGAAGATGAAAACAGGATCCACGACAGAAAGGAAATCACATGAGCGAGAGCAACGAAGCGCGCAACGTCGGACCGAAGGAATGACGTGGGCTATCCACTCACAGCGAGGCTGGGAGGAATACGCGGGCAATCCCCGGCTTCCGCTCTGGCTGCGAGTAACATCGCTCGCTTTTGGCAAGCATCGTAGCAATGGACACGCTGAGTTCAGGATCGGAGAAGTGGCCCTCGTGCTGTCCAGGGTCAATATCACTAGCGGTGAAATAACGGTCCCCGATCGGCAGGCTGTCCAACGGGCCATTAATAAGGCGATCGAATACGAGTTCCTGATTGCAGGTTCTGGCGCTCGCTGCCTGATCGTCCCCGGCGGCATGATTCGACAGGGACCGGGCAACGCAAACGAGCCGTGCGCATGGCATACCGGCGTAAGGCGGACGCGAGCGCGAGAGCGACCGCTGTCCCTGCCCGATCCGCTGGGCTCTGTAGTCACTCAGTGACCACGTTCGGCGCGTTCTGTAGTCTCTCAGAGACTACGGGCAAACCTCTGACCTGCGGGAACCTCCCGTGCTTGTACTTATAGCATAGGCCATTGGCGGAAGTGCTGGGGATGGACGACCCGGAGCGAGCGCCAGCGAGCGACGGCGGAAGGGAGAAGGTGCTACCGCTGTATCAGTACCTCAACCCTGACGGTCAACTGTCGGGGGGCCGAAGGCCCCACAGGTGATAACCAGTTAACTGATAACCAGTTAACGGTCAGCCCGTAGCTCCAGCACCCTTACCCACAACCCGTAAGAGCGACTGAGAACTTTGTTCGCTCCGCTCACAAAGTTAGTACAGCACCAACCAATCAATCGAAGGAGAAAAAACACATGACAGTCAAAAAGACTGCAGCACTAACCCCCGAGGCTTCTGCCATCGAACAGAACGAAGCCGCCAAGGCTGCTCTCATTACCGCCGACGAGAAGGTCCAGACTCTCTCTCTGGCCGTCGATGCCGCTGACCTTGGGGTCGATGACATCACCGACTCTTGGGACGCTGGCGATGAAACGGCTTCAGCCGCTGACTTCAGTCTGGCTCAAATCGAGTTTAAGCGAGCGACGGCATTGTATGAGGCGGCGCAGCGGTCAGCTCAGGCTATCGAGAAGTCGGTCATCAACACCGATACCACGCTCGCGGCCGTCGTCGCGCCATACGTCAAGATGACTCACCATGACTACGGTGACGTGGGGGTGTCGTTCCTGTTCCCCAAGGACATGCCTGACCCGAACCATCCCTACGTGACCGTCGTGCAATCTCAGCCCGTCAAGACCGGTCACGGTGGCTCGATGTCTGGGGTTCTCGACATCGTGTTCACCAGGAGGGAGATGCACCGGGAACTTGACCCGCGCAAGATCGAACTTGCAGCGCTGAAAAACGGAGTCAGCCTGTCGATCACAAGCCGCACCCGCGTCGAGGGGGACCACGTTGTCGACCTTCTGCACGTGATCGCCAACAGCGCCCACGCCGCTGTGCCAGTCATCTACATCAACCCGAGTAAGGCGATGGCAGGGCGGTTTGCTCAGGGCCTCGCATGTGCTCTCTGTCAGGCGACGCGATCAACTACCGACCCCGCAATCCAGATGTTGCAGGGCGGTGGCTACAGAAGCGCTGTGGTGTCCGTGGAAGCCACGAACGGTGCCATCCTGCACAATGACACCGATGCCAGCGGCAAGCGGCTTACGACGGT
>JGI24129J20441_1000269_pt1 | contig 15516 bp, 22 predicted proteins | sample BarGraNGADG00211_FD_20441 | JGI IMG/M metagenome (IMG submission 20441) | reverse complement strand
AAGGAAGAAACAGAGTGGCTGGAGCTAACCGTGCTCCTCGGCACGGCGCTCCTGCCACTCTATTTTGCGTACTGGAAAAAGGATACAACCTTTCAGTGGAAAGGCGTCGAGCATACCTTCAAGGAACCGTTTGTCTACACCTCGCATCGGACCGGTACAACCTTCCAGACGTTCATCCGAGGCAAAATGGACGGTGTCCTCCAGAAGATGGCCTCGACCATCCTCTTCGAGACCAAGACAAAGTCTCGCATCTCTCCCGGCACAACGGCCGACATCCTCTCATTCAACCTCCAGGTACGCATCTATCTTCAGGCGCTCATTCTCCAGAAGCAGAAACCGTCTGGCGTGCTCTACAACATTGTCCGTCGGCCCGGTCTGCAGCAGAAGCAAAAGGAGACCGTGGCACAGTTTGCCACTCGCATCGTGACGGACATTCAAAAACGGCCCGAGTTCTACTTCATTCGACTCCGGCTTTCAGTGACGCCTCGTGATCTGGACCAAGGTCGCATGGCACTGGAAGAACTGGTCACTGACTTTTTGGCGTGGTGGGCAGGCGACACCGGGCATTACCAAAACGACGACTACTGCGAGAACAAATACGGCACGTGTCCCTACCTACCGGTGTGCGCGAACCGGGACTATAGCCGGCTGTATAAGCGAAAGACCGTCTTTACCGAACTGGAGGAACGATGACGTCGACCCGCATCGTCGTGATCGGTGGCGGCTTCGTTGGTCGACTGGTGCAGTTCCTGGTGCCCTATGCTCGTGTCCTGGATTGTCGCAAAGCCCCGGTTGGCCGAGACGTCTACCAGACGTGTAACTTCGGTGCGCACTATCTGTGGCAGCCATTGCAGGGTTTATCGTGTGCGCTGACCGCAGTGCACACAACGGTAGACGGCCAGCCACCGAAAACAGATGCCATTCGACGCTATAAAGAGAAGGTCGGCAAGGTCTCGGACATTATCGACTGGGAGGGTCAATTCCGGGAACACCAGACCGGATGGAAAGTGCCAGAGATACCCGGCAGCAACGTGGAATACGGCCGCGAGGTTGAAGCCATCCATCTGCATACCCGGACCCTCACCTTGCGTGACGTTGGGGTGACGGCCTATGACATGCTGGTGAGCACCATTCCCTTACCGGCATTGGTCCGACTGTGCGGTCTTCGAAATCTGGACTTGGTCAACCGTCCAATCTACGTCTCCGTAGAGGCGGGTCTGGCGTCATGGCCAAAAGAAAACGTGCTGCACGTGGACTACAGTTCGGAGGTAGAGGACCCGGTGTATCGGCGCACAAATCGATACGGCATCGAACTGCATCAAGAGTCCCTGATTTCAACGAGCCGACCGAGTTGTACGGCACTCTATCCCGGCAAGATTTACGGTCATCCAGTGGTCCCTCCGCTTCAACGACTGCTTCGCGATCGACACATCTTCTGTTTTGGCCGATTCGCCTCGTGGTCACCGGACGAACTCGCGCACGAAACATATGCCAACATCCAGGCATGGAAACGAAAGTGGGCGCTATGAACACCCGACAGTGGGAGATGATTCGCACCTTTAATTTGTTGCTGCGAAAGCCACCGATCACGTTCGATGAACTTGGCGAGCGGGCACGATTCTGGGCCGTGGAACTCACGAGTGAGGTGCATGAGTGGCTCCGAGCACACCGATGGAAGCAGCACCGAAACGTCACCCAACTGGACAACCGGCCGAAACGACTAGAAGAACTTGCGGACATTGCCATTGACTTTTTCTCTGCCGTGCAGGACAACGGATTCTCGCTTCAAGAATTGACAGATGCCGTTGACAGCAAGCACACCGTCGTCCGGTTTCGGCACCTGACTGAATGGCAGGATCGTATCACGCGACCGTGCGTCGTCCTGGATCTGGATAACGTCCTGTGTGACTACATCCGTGGACTGTGTGAGTGGCTCGATCATTCGGCCGCGGGTCACTTGGTACCGAGAGGGGATCTGGACCTCCTGCGGATTCAAGAAATTGCTCGAAACCGGACCTGGTGCAACGCACGGTCTCTTGGCATTACCGAACAACTCTGGCAAGAGATGAAGCACGCACTCCGAACCTCCGGTCTCAAGCGAAATTTCCCGTTGATGCCCGGTGCGCGAGAGTTTCTAGAGTGGTGTAAGACGACGATGGGCTGGCAGATCATCGTGCTGACCAGCCGGCCTTTCGCGGAGTATCCGAATCTCTTCACCGACACGATGATGTGGTTCGACCAGAACAATCTGCCACTGGACGCGCTCTGGTGCTCCCGAGACAAGGGAGAGTTAGTCCTCACGGAACGCGTGCAGGATCTTGTGCAGTTTGTCGTAGACGACGAACAACGGTACGTGGAACAGTTCGTTAAGACGGGCATTCCCGTGTATTGGTACAACCGACGGAGCACCCTTGTCGCCGTTTCGGACCGTCCGGCCGCAGGCCAGATGCAGGAGATTTCGGGTCTCGGTCAGATCTGCAACCTCTACACCCGAAAGATGGAACAGGAGCAGCCATGAGCGATTTCTCCGACGCAACACATCGACCGCATGCCGTCCACACCGATGAGGTGCCACGGACGACAATCACCAAAGGACCGGAATCCCTCCGCATCACCCTGGACACCTGGGGACCGGATCGCCGGCTCTTCACCTCACTCTACGATGCCTTACAGGCGAACTGGGGTGATGCGCCAAGCTGCACAATTGAAGATCGAGACTTCAACGGTCCGGATAAACGGGTCCCGGACCGGTGGGCCGAACAAACGGGATGGAACCGGCTGACGGATATTCAACGCAGTTACGTCGAGTCCTGCTTTGCTGGTCGGACATTGAACCAGGTGCTCGAAGGTATTGTCTTCCATTTCCGCCTCGACGGCGTGAGCCGGGCGTTCACACACCAGAACGTGCGCACACGGCTCGGAGCCGGGTTCATGCAGCACGGCGGTCGGGACAATGACTGGCGGCACCGGGCCTGGACAATGCCGGAGACCATTCGTCGTGCGTGCGACGCCTACGGTAAGCACAACATCATCACAGATGGACAGCAACATTGTGTCACGGATTGGACACCAATCAACGAATATGTTATTCGCGAAACGGACCTGGGTTTGACTTCGTCTATGTCACTATCGCGGACTATCTGGGAGCATCTGAATCGCGGTCAACGACTCTACGCGGCTCTGGTGGATGCCGGCATCCCGTGGCAGGATGCCCGACGGGTGTTGCCCATGGGGACGCAGACCTACATCCACGCACAGTACAACTACGTGGCGCTTCAAGGCGTGCTGGCCAATCGGTTGGAACACGTGATGGACTGGGAGTACAACTGCGTGGCCCAGTTGATGCTGCGCGAGATCAAGATGCACTGCCCGCCACTGCTCTCGAAGTACTTGGGCAGTCACAGTGACAAGGCCGGCTATGCCAAGTTTGCCGGTCTCGAGAGCTGGCCTCCGGACGGGAAGTATCCGGTGCCTGCTGAGTCTGCAACCAAGCCTCGCACGCACCGACCCGAGCAAATGCCGTTCTTCGTGTTGCATCCGGACTCCATGGCTGGAGGTCCGGTGCGCTGGATTCCCACCAACGGCCAATACCCGCACGAGGTGTTGGCCCGACTCAAACAGGAGGCGAAGTAAGTCATGGCGGTAGTGAAACGTGTAACCGGCGCAACGGGAAAGAAAACCAAGCCGAAGCCAGTGGAGGAAAAGGTGGACTTTGCCTTGGCTACCGAACCGTCCGAACCCTGCACGCGACTGGGCGACTACATTGTCTTGCTGTTCGGCGAAAAGAAGATTGGCAAGACCTCGTTGGCGGCACAGTTCGATCGGGCGTACTTCTGCCGCACCGAGTCCGGAACCAAGGCACTGCGGGTGTACGGGTCCGACATCACCAGCTGGGACATGGCAAAAGCCTTCCTGAAGGTGATACGGAAAGACAAGCGGTTTGACACTGTCATCATCGACACCATCGACATGCTCTACCGGTACTGCGAGCAGGCCGTGTGTCGAAAACTGGGCATCGATGATCCGAGCGAGGAAGAGTGGGGTCGTGGATGGCGGGCGATTCGATCGGAGTTCGAACCATGGTTAGCGGCACTCGCTGCGACCGGCAAGGGACTCGTCCTCATTTCGCATGCCGGCGAGCAGGAAATCAAGACGCGCACCGGTGAGCGCTACCACAAGATCATGCCGACCATGCCGAAGCAGGCCCGCGATATCATCGAGGCCATGGTGGACATCTGGGCGTGCTACACCTACGACGGCCATAAACGAGTGCTGGTGATTCGTGGGGACGACCACATATCCGCCGGCCATCGTCTCACCGAGAACTTCCGCACGCCCAGCGGTGAGGACCTCGAGATGATCAATATGGGGCACAACGCAGAAGATGCCTACAAGCGGTTTGTGGCCGCATTCAACAACCGCTATACCCCAGACGGAAAGGAGGAACGACCGGTCGGCAAGAAGACGGCGTTGAAGCAGGTCGTGCGGAAGCGACTGTCGTTAGACGCATCGTAAACTCGATTTGACACAGCGAGGAAAAGGAACATGGCAGTAGATTTCAGTAAGGCGTTGAAGAAGGCAAGCATCACATGGAAGACGGCACGGACCCGTGCTGCCGAGGCAATTGGAGGCATCGAGTTCGACGACGGCAAGTACCTGGCCCGGTTGGTCAAGGGAGAGATCGGCAAGAGCGAGGCGGGTCGGCTGCAGGTCACCTGGCACTGGAAGTTCCTCGAAGGGGACTACGAGAAACAGATCAAGTACGCGTACCAGGGACTCGAGACCGAAGACAACCAAATGTACCTCATCAAAGATCTAGAGCGTCTCGGTTACGACACTTCAGGACTCGACGACCTGATCGGGTTGCCGGAAATCCTCGATGACGTCAAGAAGAACAAACCCACCTGCCGCATCACGTTGAAGACCAAGGGCGAGTTCCAGAACGTTTACATCAACCGGCTGATGAACCCGGCTGAGGATGAGGACGACGAAGACAGTGAGGCTGCCACGGCTTCCGAGAACCGAGACACCTCGGACGACGACGAAGAAGAGGAAGAGAAGCCCAAGGGCAAAAAGAAGTCCAAGGCAAAGGCTGACGACGACGAGGAAGAAGAGGACGACGAAGACAAGAAACCCAAGGGCAAGAAGAAGGCTGACGACGACGAGGAAGAAGAAGAAGACGACCACAACGACGACGACGAAGAAGAGGACAAAGACGAGGAAGAAGTCCACGTGCGACCGGGGACGAAGGTTGTTGTGAACCTGTCGGCCGGCAAGATAAAGGGCACCGTGCTGGAGGTGTTCCCGGACGACCAGAAGGTACGCGTCAAGTGCGACAACGGCAAGACCGTGAAGGTCTCGGCCGAGAAGATCGACGTGCAGGAGACCGTGCCGGAGAAGCCGGCAAAGGACGGCAAAAAAGTCGTGAAGAAGAGGTAGTGCGGATCTGACCTCCAGGTCCTGTAACCGAGATGCGGCCGGTATCCCCCACCGACCGCATCTCTTTAGGAGTCGGTCATGGCAGCTTTTCAACAGATTGCGTTTGTCTCATTCAACCTTGCGGACGACGTGCGTCGTCTCTCTTTGCTGGACGCCACCGCATGGACGCACGATACCGTGGACGCCGTGCATCTCTGGGAACGAGATTGCCCGGCACACGTTGAGCATGCGTTTAGCGTCCGACTGGCGTTCAATTACGAACTGTTCCCAGACAAGGAACTTGAACTCATTCAGCTGCTCGAAGGCAGTTCGTGCCAGTTGGCGCTATCTACCACTCCTGTGTGCTTGAGTCATGTCGGGTACCACGTGGCCGACTACAGCCAAGACCCGGATGCGCTGGAAAAGGAGATCATCTACTGGCGCGATCTCGACAGTCCGTGCCTGCAGGTGTCACAGACCATTCGGCACGCCGGGACTCATCGTCGCTACCGGTACGTGTTCGTGTACGATCAGCATTTCCCGCAACCCACCTGGGTGAAGATCATTCAACGAATCGGAGGACTGGATCTGGACCGGCCGATGCCGAGCGTCGAGGAAGGCCGCAAGCGGTTCCGATTCCTTGGCGGAGAAGGTCTATGACACCGGACAACACCCGTGCTCGACTGCTCCGACTGGCCGACGTGACACCAACCGACACGCGGTCCGTGGCCGAGAAGCGGGCCACAGACGAGTTCAAACGGTTGGTCCGCATCCTCACCGTCATCGCCGATGAGAAGCAGCATCTCTATGGACTGCGTCGATTGGACAGCGATCTGGCTAAAGGCCGGTTCTACAATCTGATGCTGGTCTACGGCGATGTGCAGCGCAAGTTCGTCCGACTGGAGAATGACGCACTGCGTCGGTTCGACCAACTCACGAACGATCAGCTGCTCGAAACCTATGGCGACCTGGCCGTCTATGCCGTGCGCGCCATGCAGATTATCCTTCGCCTAGAGGACCCGGAGCTTGCATGCCCAACGTTGTCATTGCCGGCGCCAGCAGCGGACTTGGACGATGCGTCTACCAGCGGTTCGTCGATGCCGGTTGGCAGGTGCACGCAGGAGGATTGTCCGGTCCATATCCCATTCGAAAGTTCAACGCAAAAATCCCAGCGGACATCCGTCGATTCTGCCGGTCCGCCAGATCAAAGTTTCCCGGCGGGATCGATGCGGTGATCAACTGCGTGGGAGTGAACGAAATCCGCCCGTTTGGCGAGTTGGACTTTGCGCTCTTCCTGCATCTGATGCAGATCAATACCTGGTTTACCGTTGAACTCACCCAGCGGTTACTCTCGGCCATGGTCGCGAGAGGTACCCTGCTTCACGTGGTATCGAACGCCTCGCACGTGCCGATGCGGCATTCACTCGCGTACAACTGTAGTAAGGCTGCACAAGCCATGGCCGTGCGTCAAATGGCACGGGAGTTATCCAAGCCGGCACAAGTCAGCATCATGGGCGTGTCACCAGGCAAGATGTCGGGGACGGCCATGAGTGACTATATCGACCGTCGGGTCTGCGAGGTGCGCGGCTGGACCCGGCAACAAGCTGCGGACTACTCCACGGCCAACAGCGTCACCGGTCTCGAGACGCCGGCCGAAACTGTTGCGGTGATCATTGAGACCCTCATTCGGTCCGGTGCCTCACGGTTCATGTCCGGTACCGTGCTGGAGATGGTCGGATGATGGTTGCTCCTCGGATTTGTCTCTGGCACGGGGATTGCCGGGGACTGACCTGGCCCATTGCAGATCTGGTCGTGGGTGATCCGCCGTGGACATACGCCCAGCAGTTTTCCGGCTCTCATGCCAGTGACCACTATCCGTGCTTGTCTACGAAGTTGATCGCCGACTTCTTGGACCAGTTGCCAGGTCATCGCCTGGCACTGTGGATGACATTTCCACTCCTGGACGAGTGGACACGACGAACTAGCCAGTGGACATGGGGCTCCATTCGGTCGGCTGGAACGTGGGTAAAGTCACTGCCAGAAGACCGCGGGCACTACGGTCCCGGGTACCACTGGGCCGGATGTGCAGAGTGCGTGCTGCTGTATACCCGTGGAGCGGCCTACAACAATCGATCCAAGCTTCGCAATGCCTGGGTCGCTCGGCCGACCGAACATAGCGTGAAACCGGTTGACTGGATGACCCAGTGGGTGCAGCGGTGGGTCCCGAATGGAGGCATGGTCACGGATCCTTTTGCAGGTTTCGGGTCCGTGGCAATGGCCGTGAAACAAGCCGGTGGACGGAGACGATACATGGGAGCTGAAATTCAGGCACAAGTGCATGCACGCGCAGTGCAGAGAATTCGGCACTCATGCTGAAAACGCCGAATCGGATTCTCGCGTTCGATACGGAGACTACAGGGCTGTGGCCGTGGCCGACACTCCGTCGACGTGAACTGGGCCTGAGTCCGGACCGGCCGTTTCTGTTTACCTTTGCCAACATGAACGGCGACACGGCACATTTCAGAGCCGAGGTCAACCCGAAGACGCGAGCGGTAAACTACAATACGTGCCGAGACGAAGTAGACTGGCTTCGGGACTATGTCGGCGACCCGAAGAACACGGTCGTGTGCCACCAGGCCCGATTCGAGGTGGCCATGACGACACAGTCAGACCTGCACTTCAAGTGGCGGTGCCGGATCGAAGACACACGGGTGTTGGCTCGCGTGGCCAACCCGTCTAACGAACGGCAGGGGTATGGACTGAAACCGCTGGCTTTCAAGTACCTGGACATCCCGGACGACGATCTCAAGGCACTGCGAGCGCAACTTCAACAGGCCCGGCGTGCGGCTAAGATCCGAGGATGGACTGTGGCCACGACCGAGACGTCCGGCAAAGAACCGGCCTCCGCAGACTACTGGCTTCCAGAATTGCGAAAGTTGGTACTGCGGTATGGACTGACAGACGGCATTCGCACTATTGGGTTGTTTCAATTCTACACTGAGGTGCTCAAGATCAACCGGGGAGAAGGCGGAAGACTCTATCAGATTGCAAAATGGGAAAATGCGATCATGCGTACGGCCATTCGCATGGAACAGCGAGGCATGACGTATCTTGACACGACAGGTGCGAAGTTGAAAGAACTCTACGAGCGGTACATGGCCGATCAACTTGTCGGCATGAAATCGCTCGGGTATGGCACACTCAACCCGAACTCGTCAAAACAGTTGAACACAATCTTTGTCACCCAGTTAGGACGCACGACCGAGAAACGGACGCCGATGACGGCCAAGGGAGGCGGAGACAACCCGAAGATCGACGCCGAACAGCTGATGGTCTGGGCCAGGGGATCTGGAGCCAGTGCCGACGTGGACGGAGACGCCGTAGACGGTTGTAAGTTGTCGCGGGCGTTGCTCGAATGGAAAGCCGGAAAGAAGGTTATCGAGTATGTTGACAGTTACGAATTCTTCAAGTGCCGTCGGGATGATGGTAGCGCGGTATTGCATCCCGCCTGGGACCCTGCGGGTGCAAGGACCGGGCGCTTCAGCTGCCATGACCCAAATACGCAACAGATTGCTAGCGCAGAAACCAGTCGTCGTCACTCTCGAATACGTGCCCGACAGCGGGAGGCGTTCGGGCCACGACCCGGTTATGTGTGGTACATGCCGGATTACAGTCAGATCGAAGTCTGGATCTTTGCCTTTGCCGCTCAAGAACAAACGATGATGAAAGCCCTACTGGATGGAGCGGACTTCCATCTCAGTACGGCATTTGCGGCCTGGGGCGATCGGTCAGACTTTTGCACGTGTGGACAAGGTAATTCCGCGCCTCGAAAGGTGCACTCGAAAGCGTGCCTGCTGAACTGGTGGCGACAACGAGCCAAGATGATCCTATTCTCGAAGTTGTTCGGTGGCGGCTTGGGCAAGATCGCGGAATTGATTCGATGTCCTGAGGCCCAGGCCCGTGAATTCGTTCGAGACTTTGAAACCCGTCTACCCGGTGTCCGCCGGTACATGGACAATCTCATTACGCAGGTGCGACAAGACGGCATCCTCGTCAATCTCTTCGGCCGAGAGTATCCCATTGAACCAGACCGGGCGTACAAGGCGGTCAACTACATGGTGCAAGGATCCGCGGCCGAGGTCATGAAGCGTGCCGCCGTGCGTGTGGACCGACACCTGCGCCAATACTATCCAGGATCGGGTACGGTCGGAACCGTGCACGACGAGTTGATCGCAGAGATCAAGCGGGAGCATCACAGCAGACAACTGATGCGTGAGACAATTGAACTCATGCAAGTGGACAGCCACTACGTGCCGAACCTACCGGTATTGTTGCCGGTCAAAATGAACTGGACTCACAGCAACTGGCACATGGCCCAGGAGATTGACGTCGATGGCAAAACGGCATAACCCAGCCTTTCTCTCACGTCGACAATTGTGTCTCGCCATCTGCACACAGGTGCACATTTCGAGACGTAGTCCTCGACGCGACGACTTTTCCAAGCACGAACTTCGTGCCATTCACGGGTACCTGGCGGTATTACAAGCGGCCGATACGACCAAGAGGTAGGCATGCGCCGGAAAGAAAAAATCCGAGAACGAAAACTCCAGGTCTTTGAGGCCCACGGAGTTGACTTCACCGGAGAGTCCGGCGATGAGCGCATCGGCACCTGTCCGTTTACCGGTAAGGCGAATAAGTTCTACGTCAACCGAAAAACGGGTCTATGGGATGCGAAAGCTGCGGGTCTCTCTGGCAACACAACAAAATTCCTGTCACTCATGGCGGAGTTCTATCACGAAGCCCTGACACCGGAACGCCTCCAGGCGTTGGCCGACGACCGTCAATTGCCTGTGACCGCCTTCAAGTCGTTTCTGATCGGCTGGGATGCAGGAACAAAATCCTATACCCTTCCCGTCCGCGACCCGCGAGGTCGCGTGGAAGACATTCGCCGTTGGAAACCGGGCGGTCGGATGCTGAGCACGGCCGGATGTGCCGTGGGTCTGCTCGGTGCGCATCTGCTGGACAAACAAGCCGGTGATCCCGTCTACTTGTGCGAAGGCGAGTGGGACGGTATTGCCATGACCTTGTTGCTCGCCAAAGCGAAACAGCCCGGCGTGGTGCTCGCGGTACCGGGAGCTGGCACGTTTAAACAAGAGTGGGTGCCCTGGGTCACCGGTCGCCGCATCCACACGCTGTACGACCATGACGAAGCCGGTGAGAGTGGAGAACTCACTATCCAGAAACGGCTGCCCGGATCTGACCATCTCACCTTTGTGCACTGGCCCGAAGAGTTGCCTACGGGCTTTGACACGAGAGACTGGATCGTCTACGGACTAAAAAAGGGCACGCCGGCTTTGAGTTACGAACGGTTGCACAAACTCTTCCGGCCCTTTCCACGGAAAGATGAAAGTCACCTCAAACCTGCAGACGAGATCCAGCAACAGGTCGACTCTCTCATCATCAAGCGTAGGCGTCGCAACGAAGTAGTCAATGCGGTCACACTCGAAATGGTGCATGCCATGTTCCGAAAGTGGTTATTCATTCGCGATACGGATGCCATAGACATTGCGTTGGCCATTGTGTTCTCCCAGAAGATCGACGGCAGTCCGGTGTGGTTGTTCCTTGTCGGCCCTCCCGGATCCATGAAGACGGTGTTGCTCACGTCGTTGTCTTCATACGAGAAAGCCTTTGTCACCAGTTCGGTCACGACGCATGCACTCATCTCTGGCGCGAAAGGTGCGCCAGACCCGTCGCTAATTCCGCGGTTGGACGGGCGGATCTTTGTCATCAAGGATTTCACGCCGATCCTCGGTATGCGCGACATTGAACGGAACGAAATTTTCGGCATCCTGCGCGATGCCTACGACGGCAAATGCGGTCGGTCATTCGGCACCGGAGAGTCGAAGTACTTCGAGAGCCGGTTCACGATCATCGCGGCGGTGACGCCGGCCATTTACGATCTGGACCTCAACAATGCGTCACTAGGCGAACGATTCCTGAAATACAGTGTGGCCGATAATCTGCTCCACGGTGACGACGTCCAAATTATTGACCGGGCCATGACCAACATTGACCGAGAGACCGAACAGGCCGACGAACTGGCGAACACCGTGACCGACTTTCTGATGTCAAACTTTGATACGGTGCCGATTGCCACCCAGTCACCGGAGATGCAACAACAAATGGTCTACTTGGCGAAGTGGGGTGCCCGAATGCGAGGCGTCGTGTCGGTAGACTCCTACGACCGCTCGTTTATCCGGGGACGACCGTCTGCTGAAATTGGCAGTCGGCTCGGCATCCAACTGTCGAAACTCGGACGGGCGTTGGCCATGGTACATGGCCGAACAGAAGTCAACGACGACGACTACCGACTCGTACGACGGGTGATGTGCGACACGGTGCATCAGCAACGAGAGGAACTGCTCCGCGGACTGTTTGCGCTCTGTCCAAATGCCGGCATGACCGCGTCTACGTTAGACCTAGCCACGCGGTGTCGGAATTACAATCCGATGACCGTGCAACGCGTCGCGGATACGCTTGCCTCATTGGATATTTTCATTCGTGAAGGGACCGGGTTCAAGCGCCGATGGGGCATTTCGACCTACATGCGGAACTGCATCGAACAGGCCCATCTGTACGAAACCGAAGCTGACCGGCGTCCTCCCGGCGAGGCACCCTACACCACACTCCGGCGGACCCGGGATGGGGATGATGTTTAGCTGCACCCGGCATCTAGTCGTGGGCCAGTGGCCACCCGGCGTGGTTCGGCGACCACAACTGGCCGGCCGGTGGCCGGGACCCGGTCTGGCCGGACCCGTCCTGGCAGCCCTGCCCATTAGCGTGGGCAAGGCCTTGCCCCGTCCTCTTGCCTCATTCGACCTGTTTCATGGCCACCCTGGCCAACCCTTGCAGCCGTTTTCTCTGTTTTGGAGGTATCGGATGGCAAATCCAGCTCAACCGTGTCTAGGCACGACATCTGGACCTGATATCTACCCGGCGATGCCCTGCGTGGCGCTGGCCGCACCCGGCGAGCTCTATTGCAGTGTGCATCGGCTCGGATGGCGGAAAGTCGTGTCGTGGGTCGAACCAAGTGGCCAGTGGCAGAAACTGGAAGCGTATAGTCACGCCCAAAGCCGTAAGGAGACGGCATGAAAGGTCCGAACCTATTCATTTGTCGAGGGACTCGGCATGTCGGCCAACCGGTGATGCATACGCAGGCGGACTGTCCGTTGTGTGCGGCACTCGAACGGATTGAAAAGTTCCTGGTTGGTCAAAAGGACAGTCAGGATCGGCGGTGTGCGGAATGCCGGAAGCCGAATCCGGTAAACTCGCTGGAGGTGAAATGTGNCTGATCCATACGGTACGACGGCGACGGATGACTCGCGTTACATGGAACAGCGATGGGGCGACATCACGCGACGAGTGATGCACGAGATCAATGCCTGTCAATTTGGCGTAGTGCCCCTGTCTGAAGTGCCGACGTTGTTCGCGTTCGGACCCATCAGTAGAGAGTTGGAACGCGCCTTCATTGCCGGGCAGACCAGCGAACGCGGAGTCATCGCAGGCATGGCATTGAGAGCCGAAAATATTCGTTTAACTGCAGCTCTGACTGACGTACGCAACCTACGTGATCGGGAATATGCCGTCTCTGTCGCACGGATGCAACAGATCGTAGACGCGAACACGGCACTGGTTGAAGACCGCGACCGACTGCGGGCACTTCTGGCCGGCCAGGCGATAACAGATCATGCCGCGTGCTGCGGGTCTCGGTGTACGGTTGACGGTCGACGTGGAGCCTGCACGTGTGGGATCGTGCCTCCGAGACCAACCTTTCCGCCGAACCGAGTGATCAAGGAAGGACGAGAAGCGGTTTCGCCACCGGAGGAAGGTAAGTGAAAATGTCAGCCATGAGCAGTCACTGGACGTTCGCCAGCTATGGCGTCTTTGCGGTTCTTCTGGCCTACGGCTTGCTTGTCGCCGTCATGGTCATGGACCTCTTCGTTGGAATCATGCATATTCATCATGGGTACGAAAAACTGAAGGCGAAAGCGTCAGTTGCCCAAAAACAGTGGGATGCTCATGAGCGGAGGGATGCTGCAGCGACCATCCGTGAGCAGGAGGCGTACAGATGACGGATCAGATATCTGAGACGGAGTTGGCGGAGGAACTGCGTATCCGGGCTATGCAGTGTTGCTGTTACGTCAACTCAAACGCGGTGGATCTGATGGCAGCTTTGCAAACGGCAAGCAACAACGTGAGGCTCCGTGACATGCTCCTGCAAGCCGCTGACGCGTTGATGAGGCTAACGGGAGAACGTGACATGGCAAATGCGCAAATGCGCGGAGTCGGGCACACGCCGTATCTTGACCGGATGAAAGAACTCGTAGCTAGGGCCGAACGGGCTGAAGCACGAACCGTCTTCGCGGAGCGGGCGTTGATTGACGCGTGCTCGATTTACTGTCCGCGACACGGTCAGGAACCGCTAAGCCCGGCCTGTCCAGACTGCAGGGTCGAGCAGGCCGAGGCACGGATTGCCACACTGGAGACTGACAGGAGGGTTTGTGACCAAGCACCAAGACGAGTGGGTCGGGATTCCGCCTAAAGCGTTCCACCCACGAGCATTTGATGAATACGCTGAAGGGTTCATCGGGCTACGGCGGTTGCGCGACATCACCGTCACGAGCGTTCTCACGTCGCGTCAACTAGCACGTCTCGAGAATCACGTCATACAGGGTGACACGATCTGGTTCGAGATTCCCGGCTCTAACCCGCCCGTAGAGGTCCAGTGCATTGTAATGGAGGTCAAGCGCGCAGACGGCCGCGTGACATCCTTGACCGCTCGTCCAACAGGTCGTCCACGGCACATCAGGAGAACACAATGAACGGTGAAGAACAACGCACGCACAAGAAAGCTCTCAACAAGCTGCAGGAGGACGTCGTCGCGTCAATCGAAGCTACACTGGTGGAGGTGGACGAGCGGCTGAAGGAAGAGACTCAGACGTTCGATAGACGGCTGAAGGAAGAGGCTCAGGCACACACCGAGGATGTCGAGCACTTGCAGGCCCAAATCAAGATCAACCGTGAACTGGTGAACAGCATCAGCTCGGAGATGCATTATCGAAAACAATTGCACCGTAAGTTATTGGGCCGGCTCCGCTGGCTCATCACGGGGAGATGACGATGAAGAATATCTGCACTCTCCATAGGCGCTATGTTGGTCGGCGACAACCCAAACGGGCGTGTCCTGGCTGCTGGTGGGTGTGGTTCTACGGAGGACAGCAAAAGCCCTTAAGCAAGCGGCCGCTGCAAGAGGCATACACCATGTCCAGATCTGTCAAAAAATAGTAACCATGGCAAACGTCACGCGGTGGCGCGGCATACCTGTCAGCCAGATATCGCGCGAACTATGCCCGGACGGCATCGGTGGCTACGTTGCCGGTCTGCGCCGTCTAGCAGATATCGAGATCCGCGGAACGTTTGACTTGCGGTCCTGGGTGAGCAAGTTTGAGGCCGGCACTACCTTCTGGTGTAGTATACCCAACTCTAAGCCGCGAATGGAGGTGAGGTGCATCGTCATTAAACTCGTGTACCGACCTTACGACCGTATCATAGTACTGCGCCCGATTGGCGCGCCGCGTCGTAAGCATAGGAGTTAGGAAATGACACACGCAGATGCGCTCGCGCTGACCGCGACGATTATGTGGGGATCGATCGGTCTGTCCGCCCCTCTATGGTTGATCTTTCTCGCCATACGTAGAATTGCAGGTAGAAAATGACATTTGACTACACCGTTGGTCTATGGCTAATCAAATCAATCGTGGGATCATACGGGCTATGGCTTATTGCGCGCGGAGTTTACTATGGAGCAACGCGTTTTGAAGAGCGACGCAATGCCCGTGACCTTGCCTTCTGGGAGGCAAAGCACAAGGTCGGACGTCACTATGTCGAGGGAATGGAAAAGGACGATCCAGAGATGCGTAACCGGGCGACGATGCGAGAACTTGCCAGGAACGAAGCGGTGCGTGTAGCAATGTCACAATAGATTGAGCGTGGCCAAGAGGCGGTGCCGATTGTTCTCCCGGCACGCCTTCTAGGACT
>JGI24129J20441_1000265_pt1 | contig 15675 bp, 17 predicted proteins | sample BarGraNGADG00211_FD_20441 | JGI IMG/M metagenome (IMG submission 20441) | reverse complement strand
GGTTTGTTGAGGGGAAGCCCACCGGCGGACCCGAAGAATCCAGCGTCACCGAAGCTGAAGATCCCACCGTCGGACGCCACTTGCCAGTACCCATTGCCGCTCAGGGCAGTCGTTGTCGTCGAGCCTGCAACGGTCCCAGACCCGATACCGCCGGGTCCAGCTCCGGCGGCTTGGGCGTCGGCCCAGGTATAGGTCATGGCCGGCACGGCACCGGCTGGCTTCACCACCAGATCGACATACGACGATGAATATCCGTTGGCGGCCCGGGGGCTGGTCTGGGAGGAGGGGTACCCGGTGCCTATCACGCAATTCGTGCAGCCGAGGCCCACGCCGGGGTTGAAACCGGGATCACTGCCGAGCAGCTCGTCGCGGTGTCCCCAGCAGCCGGAAGCGACGGCGCTGGTGCACGCCACATTGGACGTGGTTCCCGCCGAGCCGCCCCAACCATCGTCGGACATCCACCCGTAGTCAGCAACCAGAACCGACTGGAACCTACCTGCCCACGCACCCCCCATCATCGAATAGCCCCCCGAGTCGGTGCCACCGCGAAGCCGGATGGCACTGAGGGGTCGGAGAGGCCTACCGCGGCTTGCTGGGCGGCGCCGTTGAGGGCGGGAACCAGGCCGAGGTAGGGCGGTAGCCCGCGGTCGACCCGTTCGAGATCAGCCACCACAAAGAGCTGCTCGGGAACTGTCAGGTTGACAAAGTTCGATGGGAGAACCATGGCACTCACGCCCTCCTGCGCGGTTGCATTGTTGACCGACTGCAGGATGTAGGTGGTGCAGCCGAGGGTCTACACAAGAATCGGCCACGACGTGGCCGTGGCACCGTCAAAGCATGGGTTTTGGCAACCTGAAAATATACTGCTGATGAGGTTGCAGGTACCGGAGGCGAAGAGGTCCGGGTTTGAAGCGATGTTCCCCAGCGGGTTGCCCGGAGGCAGGATTCCGACACCTGGCCAGATGTCAGACCTGGCTGACTTGGTGCCGGTGATGCCGATTCCCCCCGTGCCGCTGTTGGCACTGGCGGGCGTGGGTGTGCCCACCGCGGCGACGGGACCGGTCACACCGACGCTGGCACCGGCCGGGGTCGGAAGGGCGTTACCGAGTCCGAGGATTCCACTGACGCTCGCACAGGCAATGCATACTGCCATCGCCAGCAGCCGGGGCATATGGAGCTTTCGGCAGCCTCTTCCGTTACCTCGGATGTGGGCGTTCCGGTCCGATAGTGATCGGAAAGCGAAGGTAGATCGCATGCCGATTTACATCGGCAGCGGATATTCGAACCTTGTGTGATTCATCAGAACGACGCGGGAGAATCGGACGGAATATATCTCTCAGGCGAAGTTGGTAGCGCCTCCGTCCAGCACCAGGGAATGAGCCGAGATATAGCAGGACTCATTTGAAAGCAGCCAAACCGCGGCGTAGGCGACTTCCCAGGCGGTGGCCTCCCGACCGAGCGGAAGCCGTCGGGCGGTGCGGGTCGGGTTTTGTCGGGATGCATCCCGGCCGAGGGGGGTGTCCACCAGGCTGGGCACCACCAGGTTGGCCCGGATCCGTTGTGGAGACCCTTCCCGGGCGACCTGGCGAGCGATGCCCAAAAGTGCAGCTTTGGACGAGTCGTAGGCCGGCACTCCGGTTGCGGCCCGAAGACTGGCGGCTGAACTGATGAAGACGATGGCCGAGTGGGGCGCAAGCACCGGCAGCGCGGCGGCCGAAATCAGAAAGTGAGCCCTGGTGTTGACGGCGAACACTTCATCCCACTGCTCGGCCGTGGTACCGGTGATACCCCGTCCCAGTCCGATCCCCACGTTGAGCACCAACCCATCTATCCCCCCGAGCAGGTCCACCGTCTCTGTGACGATGGACTGACACGCCGCCGGGTCGGCCACGTCAGCCACGAGCACCTCGGCCCGGGCCCCCTCGGCCCGAACCAGGCCGGCGGTCTCCTCTGCCGCCGCCTCATTCAGATCGGCACACACCACGTCGGCCCCCTCCCTGGCCGCCAGTACCGCGATGGCCCGGCCATTCCCCATGGGTGGATCCGGTTCGGGGGAGGGGCGGGTCCCCGCGCCAACCACCAGAACTCGTCGGCCGACGAGACGGCCGCGGCCGGGGGCGGTTCCGACCGCCTCGGGGGGTAGATAGATCTCCTCGGTCATGCCCGCTCCCACGGGGCGACCGGGTAGCCGGGCTCTACCGCCACTCCGAGCGAGTTGAGGGTCCCGGCCAGCATGGTGTAACTGCCGACCAACATGCAGATCTCCATGACCTGGTTCTGCTCATAGTCCTGTCGGAGTTCTTCCCATGTCTGGTCCGACAGGCGATGTTCGGTGACAAGCTCATCGGCAGCCCGGGCCAGCCGTGCTTCGTGGGGCCGGAGCCCATTGGTGCCCCCCAGGTCGGCGAGGAGAGGGATCACGTCATCGTTCAGTCCCGCGCGGCGTCCAATCGGATCATGGTGGGACCATTCGTACGATGCTCCGCACTGGGCTGCAGTTCTCAAAATGAGAAGCTCGCGATCGACAGCATCGAGGCTCGACCGCCGGAGTAGGCGCCCCCCGAGAGGCAGAAGATCAGCGAACAGGTCAACGTGATGGACGAGCGTCGTAAACACCCCGAGCTCGCCTCCTGCCTCGTCAACCAATTCCTGTTGCCGCTGGCTGCGTTGGTCTTTGGCCAACGGCTCCACTCGAACGGGACCGGCCATGGTGCACCCCTTTGCTAGGTGTGCGCATCCTAGGCACGTGGGTTGGCTGACCTGCCTCTTGACATGTTACGGCGGGTAACGTTACTATAAGTAACATGGTAAGGGCGGGACGGCAGGGGCGGGACACGGCGGGTGAGATCGCTTCGAAAAAGGCACCTGCGGATCGAAAGACCTCTCGGGGCGCCGGCGACAAGTCAGAGCGGCAGGCCCAACGTGTCGCTCGTCGCACCGAGTTGGTCGAAGCCGCTCTAAAGGTGATCCGCCGGGACGGCCCGGGAGCATCGATGGATCGGATGGCGGCCGAGGCAGGGGTGACCAAGCCCATCCTCTACCGTCATTTTCAAGATCGTGCCGGTCTGGTCGCCGCCATCGGCGAGTGCGCCTTCAACCAGGTAAGTGTGGGGTTGGACAAGGCGCTGCACGCCGATGTGACACCGCGCCAAATGGTCCTTTCCACCATCGACGCATATCTCCAGTTCATCGAATCGGATGAGGACGTCTACCGGTTCCTCGTCCACCGAACCAGCAACGAGGGCACCGATTCGGGGGCAATGCTCAACGAGTACATCGCCCGAGCGGGAAGCCAAGTTGCGATGGTGCTGGGAGAGGGACTGCGGGCCGCCGGCCTCGATTCCGGCCCGGCCGAGCCGTGGGCATTTGGGATCGTCGGCATGGTCCATTCGGCGGGGGACTGGTGGATGGATCGGGCCACCATGCCCCGGATCCGGCTGGCCGAGTACCTGACCAGCCTTATCTACGACGGACTCCCGAATGCCGGATCACTCGGCACCGCCGGCACCTGGCTGCCGGGCGCCGGAGGCGACGCACCCGACACAGTTCTTCCACCCGACTCTTCCACCATGACCCATACGCCGGCCGACATCGAGCCCGATCCCGCGGAGGGTGTCGTCACACCCCTCGCTCCCAAACGAAGGAGATCCTCATGACCACAACTGACATGCGCCCGATCAATGAACATGCACTCACCGATACCGACCATGACACCGCCCTCGACGGTGACCTGCGTGTCGCCACCACCCGTCGGGTGGGTCGGCTCAACACCGCGTCGCTCCGCAAGGTGATCGAGCCCGATACCGATGTAGCCGGCGCCCTTGGGCCGGGCCAGGTCTTTGCCACCGAACTGTCGGTGACCGCCGACCTCGACCTGGAATTGACCGACGAACAAAAGGTGAGGTTGTCGCGGGAGGAGATCGCCTCGGTCACCGTGGCCGGTATCCGGTTCGAGGCGATTCTGATGTCCGGATTCGCCGAACAGGTGGCACACTCCTCGGCTATTGGCGATCCCCGCATCGTCTACATGCTTCACGAAATCGGTGAGGAGACCCGGCACTCCCGGCTCTTCCTCCGGCTCGTCGAGCAGTTGGCTCCGACGGCAAAAAGCCCGGCTGACCATGGCGTTGCCAACTTCCTATTCCGCCATGTCACCCGGGCCCTGATCCACCGGCCGGCGACATTGTGCGCGCTGGTCCTGGCCGGTGAAGAGATACCCGACCTTCTGCAGAAGAAGTTGGTCGAACACCCTGACACCGACCCGTTCCTGAAGAGCGTCAACCGGTATCACCGTCAAGAGGAAGCCCGGCATCTGGCCTACGCCCGGATGGTTCTTCCCGAACTGTGGGAGGAAGCCTCCTGGGTGGACAGGGTCACCGTCAGACACCTCCTTCCCTTCATCATCCGGACCATGTTCGACTGGATGGTCCACCCCGGGGTGTTCGAGACGGTCGGGCTGCCTGCGATGACAACCTGGCGGGCGGTGACCAAGAGTCGGCATCAGAGAGACATGCGTCATCAAGCCATCCGGCCGGTGTTGGCTGCTCTGGTCACCTCGGGGGTCATCCCGACCGGACGTGTAACTCGAGCGTGGAGAAGACTGTGCGGTGTCGACCGCTTCGGTCAACCGGTCGGGAGCTGATCGGAGAGGCCAGCTCCGAATGTCGATCTCCCGGGTTGGGGATGACCGGTGGACATCTCACCGATTCCTGGGGAAAGGGTCAAGAATCCGGCGGAAAAGGTAGGGATTTCGCGCCAGCCTCTTGACCTCGGTTCGTGGCTGGCGCACTGTGTCGGTAGTTCGGGAAACCGAAGCTCCACCGGAAGTCGGAGGAGGACGAGGAAGGGGTCGCAAGGCTCGTTCCGAGGACCGATCCCAGCGGCGGGCAACGAGGAAGGGCCGAGAGGTCTGACCGGCGAGCCGGCCGTTCGACGAGGTGAGGGGAAGGGCCGCAAGGTCCGGCTCCGACCCCAAATCGAGCTGCCGAGGAGGCGGGCTGAAAGGCCTGCTTCTGATGGTTGGTGGGGCAGTAGGTTCCCGGCACGGTTGTCAGGGGGACGGACCGGCGTGCTCGATGAGAGCGCATCGGATCGGTGCTCGCTGCAGGGTCGTCCGACACGGCTCAGCGTGAGTGGAGCCAGGGCATTCCGAGCACGTGGCCCCGAGAAGCTCGGGCGGTTTCGATCGTCCGGTTACTCGGGGCTGCGTCGCGTAAGCACCCGGGTTGGTGGATCCGAACTGACCCGTCGTGGTCTCCGAGACGTTGGCCTCAATGATGATGAGCGGTGACTGCTCCGGTAGGCAGCGAGTCCGGGGACTCCATCGGGCACGGGTCGTCATCGCTATCGATGCACCGCTCACATTCCAGTTCGAGCGTGCTGTGCAAGATGGAGAACGATCCGGCGATCGTGCGTTTGACCTGGTCTCCGATGACCTGGGCCTCCTCGAGTGTCGGGTGTCCGGTCAGTACCAGGTGGGCGGAGAGCACCCGCATCTCGCTCGACAGGCTCCACACATGAAGGTCATGTATCTCGTCGACGCCTTCGACTCCGCGCATCGCCGCGGTGAGATCGGAGAGGTCCACGTCCGACGGCGTCGACTCCAGCAGAACCGAAACACTGCTCCGGAAGACAAGTCCGGCTTCGTACACGATGATGGCTGCCACCACCAGGGCCGAGGCGGGATCGAGCCACATGGCGGAGGGCACGGCCAGGAGAAACGCAGCCGAAATCAAGACGGCCAGAGAAGCGAGGGCATCCCCGAGCATGTGCAGCAGAGCCGAGCGCATATTGAGGTCGCCGGATCCGTCGCGGAGCACCATCGCTGCCAGCCCATTGAGGGCCAGCGCCACTGCGGCCACAATGACGACCACCTCGGCATGGACGTGTTCGGGGTGATAGAGGCGGCGAACGCTTTCAAACACGATGACAACCGTCACCGCGGTGATGGCGGCGGCATTGGCCAACGCAGCCAGAATGGTGGCCCGGTGGTTGCCGAATGAATGCTCGGCGCTACGGGGGCGGATGGCCAATCGGACGGCTACCAGCGAGAGGACCAATGCGGCGACATCGGTCACATTGTGCCCGGCGTCGGCCAGCAGACCGGTGGAATGGGCTGCCACCCCGTAGATAATTTGGACGGCCACCAACACGACATTGAGGGCAAGGCTCAGAGTTAGCCGTCGGGTTCGGGTCATGGAATCGCCGAATTCAAGACTACAGGGGGATCGGGGGCGATCCGGTGGCTCAGGCGATGCCGCTCCACAAGCGATCTGGCCTGGTTCCCCAGGCCACCTGCCGTGCCAGTTCGGCTCGGACGAGGGGCAGATCGTCGGCGTGGGTGACGCCTACGCAACTCGAGTCGGTGGCGAGGACCCGGACCGGTTCCCCTGTGCCGGATGCGATCATGGCCCCGACAACTTCGGGGAGAAGCACCTCGCACTTGGGGATATCGGCCCCCGACTCGGCGGCCTTGATGAGCGCATTCTCATCGAGGCCCGATCCGTCCATGGCGGCATCAAAGATGTCCCAGATCGAGTGACGAAACCCCCAGAGGTTGACGGACACCAACAGGTCGCCTGCGAGTGTGTCGGGAAGGACACCGTCCAAGGCGGTGAAGGCCACGCCACCATGGAGTCGGGACACATGACGGCGCTCGTGAATTGCCAGCAGTCGACCGGCGCGATCGACCTCACACACTCCTCGGGTGACCGGCGCGTCGGTGGCCACGGTGGACGCCAACTGGTACCCGACCAGTGCATGTCCGGGTGTGTCGGTGACCAGCTGCGCGGCCAGCAGGCCCATTGCCGACAGGCCATAGACATCATCGGCATTGGCGACGGCGAAGGATTGATTGTCCCTGATGGCGGGCCGGGCGGCCAACACCGCATGGGTGGTCCCCAGAGGAAGCCGTTGTTCGGCGAAGGACACCGGGATCGAGGTGGGCCAACACCGCTCCACGTGGTAGCGGATGGCGGGACCGGACTCGGGGTGGATGACCAGCACCAGATCACCGAATCCGGCCGCCATCGCATCGCTGGCCAACAGGTCGATGACTGCTTCGCCGTGCGGGCCGACCGGAGCCAATGGCTTGCATCCGCCGTAGCGACGGGCGATGCCGGCGGCCAGCACCACCAAGGATGGGGCGGGGGACACCTGAGTTGTTAGCCGCCCCAGTGCAACACGGCACTGGCCCACGTCATGCCACCGCCGAAACCGGTCAACAGCACGTTGTCGCCTTTGTTGAGGCGCCCGGTATCAAGAGCGTCGGCCAGGGCCAGTGGGATCGATGCCGACGAGGTGTTGCCGTAATGGTCGATGACCACTACCGCCTTCTCCTCGGGGATCCCGAGACGTTGGCACGCCGCACTGATGATCCGCAGGTTGGCCTGGTGAGGGACCATCAGATCGATATCGTCGGCGGTCAACCCGGCATCGGTGATGGCCTTCTGGGCTGAATCGATGACCACCTTCACGGCCTTGCGGAAGATCTCCTTGCCATTCATGTAGAGATACCCGCCGTGATCACACTTGAGGAGGTGACGGAGCGAGCCGTCGGCGCCCAGGTTCCACGACAGGAGCTGACCGGGTCCGTCCACTGCCTCGAGGACCACCGCGCCCGCCCCGTCACCGACCAGAATGGCCACTGATCGATCGTCCCAATCGGTGATGCGGCTGAGGGTCTCCGACCCGATGACCAGAAGCCGCTCGGCTCCAATGGCCAACAGTCCGTGGGCGGCGGTCAGCGCGTAGACGAAGCCCGAGCATGCGGCGTTGACGTCGAAGGCACCGCCGGGGACTCCGATGCCATCCTGGACGGTGGCCGAGGTCGCGGGGACAATCTGGTCAGGCGTGGTGGTAGCCAGAATCACCGCATCGATCTCGTCGGGTCGCCGCCCGGCCCGCTCCAGGGCGGCCAATCCGGCCTCGATGGCCAACTGTGAAGTGGTCCCCCCGATCCGTCGCTCCCTGATCCCGGTTCGCTCGCGGATCCAGGCGTCGTTGGTGTCCATACGGGCCGACAGGTCGTCGTTGGTGACCACCTTGTCCGGTACGCCGATTCCCCAACCGGTGACGATGCCTCCTCGTGTGGTTGTCATGGCTCAGCCGGCCTCGAGGACGTGGATACCAATAAATGCGGCGTCGGTTCCGATAATGCCTCCGGTATTGGCGGCGATCGCCAATCGGGCCCCTTCCACCTGCCGTGGACCGGCGTGGCCGCGCAGCTGGGCAGTCAATTCGACGATCTGGGCGATTCCGGTGGCACCCAACGGATGTCCTCGGGCCACGAGGCCCCCGCTGGTGTTGACAGTGACCCCCCGACCTCCAATGGCTGTGTCCCCCGCCAGGGTAGCGGGCCCGGCATCGCCAGGCTTGTAGAACCCGAGTGATTCGAGTGCGTACAATTCCTCGGCGCTGGTGGCGTCGTGCAGTTCCACCACGTCGGCATCGGTGGGGTCGATGCCCGCATCATCCCAGGCGGCAATGGCCGTCTCGGCCAGGCGTTCGTGGTAATCGAGGTCACCATTGCCGGACCGGATGGTACTGGTACGGATCCTGGGTGCTCCGGGGTCTGGGGTGAGGGAAAGAACGGCAGCTGCGGCTCCATCGGTGAACGACGAGCACATCAGCCGGGTCAGCGGAGGCACGATGGGATGAGAGGCCAGTACCTCTTCAATGGTGATCTCCGATTGGAATTGGGCATTGGGGTTGAGGGCGCCGTGGTGGCGGGATTTCACCGCGGCAGCGGCGAACTGCTCAGGGGTGGCGTCGCGCTCCTCCATTTGTTTCACACACCATGAGGCGTTGAGGGCCATGAGGACGGACCCCGAGGGATTCTCGAGGTCGCGGTGCATGCGGATCCGCTCCACCAGTGGGACGCCGTCTTCGATGCCGGCCAAGGTCTCCACCCGGTCGCCGGTCCACATCTTCTCGACGCCCACCACCAGCACGGTGGGAGAGCCACCGAGGGTGGCCAGGGTGCCCATGTGGAGCGCAGACGACCCACCCGCACAGGAGTTGTCCACGTTGATCACTCCGGCGTTGCGCAATCCGGCCTGTCGCAGAAACGACTGGCCACGGATGCATCCCTGGTCCACCAGGCGCCCGGCAGTGGCGTTCCCGAAGATCACCAGGTTCACATCGGCCGGGTCCACGTCGGCGTCAGCCAGTGCGTCGGCTACCACGTGGTGGGCCATGTCTTCGATTGTCCTGTCCCGGCGGTTCATCGGAATGATTCCGGTGCCCACAATGTGTACATGGCGATCCATGGTGTCCTCGTTATGCTCGGGGGTCGATGCCGACAGCGGGCAAAGCTGTGACCAGGCGTTCGAATTGATCCAGGGGTTCATCATCGGTGACGTAGAGAATGACGTGCTCAGCTCCGGCGCGCCGGTAGGTTGCCACAGTTTCCGCCACTTCGGCGGCATTCCCGGTGACCAGATGACGTTCGAAGGCCTTGGCCGGAATGCCGTACAGACCGGACATCCACTCTGTTCCTCGACGGCGACCCTTGTCGACATCGTCATCGATAGAGATGAACAGCACCATCGAGCGGGTCACACTGTCAGATTCCCGCCCGGCTCGGGCGGTCTCCTTGGCCAGTCGCTCGAGGGCGCCGGCGTACTCCGCCGGGTCGAGGAACAGGGGCATCCAGCCGTCAGCCGCCACCGCCGCCCGGCGCAGCGCGGTCTCGGACGACCCGCCCACCCACACCGGGACAACCGGGGGAGCCGGAAGCTGTCGGTAACGGGAGGCCCCGCCGGCGCCGATATCACCGGTGGCGACACCTTCGCCGCTGTGCCACGAACGGCGGAGCTCGGCGATGCCGGCATCGAGTTGTCGGCCCCGGGTGTGGTAGTCGACGCCGGCCTGCTCGAACTCTCCGGCATGGCTACCCACGCCGACACCCAAAATGAACCGACCGCGGGAAAGTTGTTGCAGCGAGGCCGCTTGTTTTGCCACCGCCGGGGCCTGCCGGAGGGGAAGTTGCACGACGCAGGTCCCGAGGAAGGCCCGGTCGGTTGCGGTTGCGGCCACGGTCAGTGCGGTCATGCACTCGAGTACAGGACCATGCCAGAACAGGTGGTCGCACGCCCACAGGGCTGAGGCTCCGAGAGCTTCGGCCTGTTGGCAGATACCCGAAAGCTCTTTGATCGGGTCATCGGCATACAGCTGAGGCCCTCCGGCTCCACGAGTCGTAGCATCGGTGGAAACCGTTGCCCACTTGGGAGTTGTCTGTTGGGGGAGGGTCGGAAGAATGAGCCCGACCGACCCCAGTTCGATCGCTGGTCGCTCCATGAGCACGCTCCATCGTAACCGCAATGGCCCGAGGTCGCTCCGTCGGCACCGTCATCCGTCACACGGTCATGGCCAGGGCAACCGGCCCACCCGATTCCGCCCATCAGGATGGACTGAATCACGCGAGTGACCGATGGTGTTCGACGAGGGCGCTGCCCACGGCAGAATGGGGGTGCGGGACTCGGGCAGATCAGCCCGGGTCCGCCGATGAGAGGACGACCTGGTGGATTCCGGACACGACACCGAAGGCACGACCCTGGAAGTGGACAGCGGTGGCCTCGCAGATGCGAATAACCCAGCGACGGCTGACTCGGACGTCGCGGTGGAGGTCCCAGCGGAGTTGAGCGACGAGGACCGGGCCGAGCGGCTGACCCAGCTCAACGGCATCATCGAGTTGATGCGTCCGGCCGTGCAGGCCGACGGCGGAGACCTTGCCTTGGTGAGCGCCGATGTGGCCTCGGGCGTTATCGAGGTGCAGCTACAGGGTGCTTGCAGCTCGTGCGCGGTGAGCTCGTCGACGTTGCAGGGCGGGGTGGAGCGCATTCTCCACGATCGACTCCCGTGGGTGACAGAGGTGCTCGGCGGGGTCGACGAGTCGGTGGATCCCTTCGAGAGCGAGTCCATGGGCCGCGGAGGCTACGTCCCCAGCTTTTGATCCCGGGCCAGCCCACGGCCGGCTGTCTTCCCCTTCAGGGTTGAATGCGCCATGATGGTGACAGCACCCACGAAGACTCGGGAGGCACGATGACAACCAAGGTGTATCAGTTGCCGGTGGACAAGACCGGGTGGCAGACGGCCGATCAGACCGGCACCGCCAGGTTCACGTGGGACTACGACGATGGGCGCGAGAAGCTCATCAATTTGTACGACAAGGGAAAAAGAAAACAGTGGGACGCCAAAGAGCGGATCGACTGATCCCACAACCCTGACCCCGAGAACCCCCTTCAGGTACCCGATGAGTTGGTCCCGATTTTCGGCTCTCCGGTATGGGACAAGCTCAAGACGGCCGAGAGGGGCAATGTGCGGCGTCACATGGTGGCCTGGCAGTTCAGCCAGTTCCTCCACGGCGAGCAGGGCGCATTGATCTGCACGGCCAAGATCGTGCAGACGGTGCCCGATATAGATTCGAAGTACTACGCCGCCACCCAGGTCATGGACGAGGCGCGTCACGTGGAGACCTATTCGCGGTATCTCGACAAAATCGAGACGGCCTACCCGATCAATCCCAACCTGAAGTCCCTCCTTGACGACGTACTGAGTGACTCGCGTTGGGATATGACCTACCTGGGCATGCAGGTCCTCATTGAGGGATTGGCCCTGGCCGCCTTCGGGCTTATCCGCAATACAGCCGGTGATCCCCTGGGCAAAGCCGTCAACGCCTATGTGATGCAGGACGAGGCGCGCCATGTGATGTTCGGGCGACTCGCCCTACGCGATTACTACCCGCAGTTGACCCAAGCCGAGCGTGACGACCGAGAGGACTTCTGCGCCGACGCGTGTTACCGGATGCGCGATCGCTTTCTGGGCGAAGAGCTGTGGGAGTGCCTCGGCTATGACCCCGAGGACTGCCTTGAGTACGTGAACCAGAGCGAGAGCCAGAAAGTATTTCGCAGCTTGTTGTTCACCCGGATCGTGCCCACCCTGAAAGACGTCGGCCTGTGGGGCCCGAAGATGCGGCAGACATTCGCCGACATGGGTGTGATCGGCTACGAGTCGACCGATTTGGACGCGATCATCGCCGAGGACGAATCCATCGCCGAGGCCATTGACATCCAGCAGCGGGCGGCCATGGATGCGGCCATCGCCGATGGGGTGGCCGCCGCCACCTGAGCAGGCCGCTCCGAGGGTCAGGCCACTGTCGACAGTGGCACCATCCAGGGCGAAACCAAGGCCCGATTGCATTAGTTAGCGAAACTAACTAAACTGGGGGCATGAGTCGAGTCTCTTTCCCCATCGATGCCGGTCACCTGAAGGGCCCGATCAATGTCAACGGCGCGGCCGACGATTCGGAGGGGATCGAGAGCGCGGAGGCAGAACTGGCCGCCCGGCTCCGTTTGGCGGTTACCCGGCTTCACCGTCGACTCCGCCAACAGTCGGTGGGGGGGTTGAGCCCGTCCCAAACCGCCGCCCTGGCCAGTACGGAACGTCTCGGCTCGCCCACCCTGGGAGAGCTCGCCTCCCTCGAATCGGTGCAGCCTCCCTCCATGACCCGCATCATCGCTGTCCTTGAGGAGTTGGGGCTGGTGGTCCGGGTTGTCGATCCGACCGACCGCCGGGTGGCGAGGGTGAGGGTGAGCAAGGCGGGTCGTAAGGTGTTGGAGCAGAATCGTTCGCTGAAGAACGTGTTTCTGGCTCGCCAACTGCACAGTCTGACTTCCGACGAGCGGGATGCATTGGGTGGGCTGACGGCGTTGATCGAGCGACTGGCGGAGGGGCTCAAGTCGTGACCTCCATTCGTAACGCCTGGAACCGGACCTTCCGTTCACTCCGGGTGAGGAACTACCGGGTGTATTTCATCGCGCAGCTCATCTCCGTGTCGGGGACGTGGATGCAGTCCATCGCCCAAGCCTGGTTGGTGCTCCACCTGACCGGAAGCGGCGTGGATCTCGGTATCGTGACCGGGCTGCAGTTCCTGCCCGTGCTGCTCTTCGGGCCGTTCGGAGGGCTGGTGGCCGACCGGCTGGACAAGCGGAAACTGTTGTTTGCCACCCAGACAGCCGGTGGGTTGTTGGCACTGACCCTCGGCATCCTCACCGTCACCCATGTCGTGCAACTCTGGCAGGTCTATGTGCTGGCCGGATCGCTGGGTGTGGTGAACCTGTTCGACAACCCGGCCCGACAGACCTTTGTGATGGAGATGGTCGGACGCGAGGATCTGCCCAATGCGGTGAGCCTCAACTCGGTGGTGATGAATGCGTCGAGAGTGGTGGGACCGGCTATCGGCGGGCTGGTCATCGTCCTCTTCGGGCTGGGCATCTGCTTCTTTGTCAATGCGGTGTCCTACGTCGCGGTGCTAATGGGCCTGGCCATGATGCGCGTCGCTGATCTACATCGGACCCCGCCGGTGGAGAGGGCCAGAGGCCAGGTGCGCGACGGGCTCCGGTATGTGTGGAGGACCCCGCCGTTGCGTAACACCCTGATCGCCATGGCCGTCATCGGCATCTTCGCCTACAACTTCAGTGTCACCTTGGCCCTGCTGGCCAAGGTGACCTTTCATGGCGGTGCTGGTACGTACGCGCTTCTCACCTCGTGCATGGGGGTGGGTGCGATCATCGGCGGACTGTTCGCCGCCCATCGGGCCAAGCCGACTCGGCGGTTGCTCCACACACTGGCCCTGGTGTTCGGAGTGCTCCTAGGTGGGGTGGCCTTTGCTCCTTCGCTGGTAGTGGCCTCGGTGGTGATCGTGTTCATGGGGGCGGCGTCGATCGGCTTCATCGCCACCGCCAACGCCACTCTCCAATTGCAGGCCGAGCCGGCCATGCGGGGACGGGTGATGTCCCTCTACGCCATGGCTTTCCTCGGAAGTACCCCGATAGGTGCCCCGTTGGTCGGTTCCATCGCCCAGTGGAGCAACCCGCGTATCGCCCTTGCGGTGGGTGGGGTGGCTACCGTGCTGGCGGCCGGCGTGCTGTCGTGGCGCCACGGCACCGGCGGGGTCAGCAACCGGCGGCCGACCGACGCCGCGGCCCGGGCAGCAGAGGTCCGAGCCGTCATCGAGGTGGAGTCCAACATTGCCAGGCCGGCGTAGTACTGCCCAAGGCCAGATACGGCGGAATCAGCCCGGAGGCTCAGGTCGCCGCCGCGGCGATCGGCTTTGGCTCCTTGGGTAGTCCGAGTACCCGTTCGCCCACGATATTGCGCTGAATCTCTGCCGTCCCTCCCCAGATCGTCTCCGAGCGGGAGAAGAAGAAGGATGACTGCAGATCGCTGACCGGGTAGTCGTCGCGACCCCGACGAACACGTTCATCCACCGAGTCGTCGTGTGAACCACTGAGAATCTGACCGTCGAGGCCGAGGATGTCCATGGCCAGATCAAGGGTGTCCTGATGGAATTCGGACCAGAACATCTTGTTGCATGCACCCAGTGCGGCCATGTGGTGGGTGCCGTTGAGAGAGTCGGTCAACGAACGGTATCCGTTGATCTCCATGATCTTGACGTTCGTCCAGGCCGTCGCCAGCCGTTGTCGAATGAGTGGATCGGCACTCCGGCCATTTTTTCTGGCTTCATCGATGATTTGATCGAGCTCCCGGAGGAACCGGCGGTGTCCGGTGGTGGCCGACGAGCCCCGCTCGAATCCGAGGGTGGTCATCGCCACCTTCCACCCGTTGTTCACCCCGCCGACGACGTTCTCGACAGGGCACCGGGCATTGGTGAAGAAGACCTCATTGAAATCAGCGCTTCCGTCGACCTGCTCGATAGGCCGTACTTCGATGCCCGGTTGCTTCATCGGCACCAGGAGATAGGAGATGCCTGCATGCTTGGGCGCATCCGGGTCGGTGCGGGCCAGCAAAAAGATGTAGTCGGCGAACTGGGCCTGGGTCGTCCACACCTTTTGACCGTTGATGACCCATTCGTCGCCGTCGAGCTCGGCCCGGGTCTTCAGCGAGGCGAGGTCGCTCCCGGCGTCGGGTTCGGAAAATCCTTGGCACCAGGAAATGGTCCCGTGGAGGATCCTGGGTATGAACTCCTGTTTCTGCTCTTCCGACGCCCACTGCAGGATGGTCGGGCCCACCAGCGTGTCNCCGAAGAAGTCGGCCCGAAGGGGTGCCTCCNCCCGGGCGAACTCCTCATTCAGGACCACCGACTCCATCAGCGTGAGGCCCTTGCCGCCGTACTCTNTNGGCCAGGAGGCGCAGATCCAGCCTCCGTCGTAGAGTTTTTNGGTCCAGGCGCTGTTGAAGGCCTTCTTCTCGTCGGGCTCCATGGAGAATTCCGGCGTTCCCCATCCGTCGGGCAGATTCTCCACGAGCCAGGTGCGGATCTCCGCGCGGAATGGTTCCGTCTCGGGTGGGTAGTTCAGATCCATGCAGATGACATTACCCGCAAGCTGCCGGACGCTCGGATCGACTGCCACCTGCCCGGGCATGCTCCCGCCCCTGCGAACTGGCACTGCACCACATGCTGTGCCGGTGGAGGGTGCCACCCCGAGAAGCGTCTGCCTCACAGTGTCGGAGACCGGAACCTCTGATTACTTGTTGACCCCGAGCTCGATGGCCTTGACCAGCAGCATCAACACGGCCACAACCAGATAGCCCCTCAGCAGATACATCCCGATTATCCGGCCCCGCGACCACTTCGGCCGATCAAGCAAGTTGAGGGGCGGCATCCGCCAGTTTGCCCGATGCTGCTTGGACATCGGCGGTGTCGGGGTTCGC
>JGI24129J20441_1000264_pt1 | contig 15704 bp, 16 predicted proteins | sample BarGraNGADG00211_FD_20441 | JGI IMG/M metagenome (IMG submission 20441) | reverse complement strand
GCCCGGCACGATGATCGTGCACCAGCCCGACATCCCCGCCCCCGTCCTCATCAACTTCCCCCTCCCCGCCTGGGCCACCCGTGGCGAAGAGGTCGACGACCCGGACTTGGACAAGGCAGCAAGAGAATTTGCGGAGAAGTTCTAGTGACCGGTGGTACTGGTCAAGACGGAGGACACAGGTTACGCACGTGCCTCACCATCGGACACTCGACACACGGTTTCGATATTCTGGCTGCTTTGGTTAAATATCACCGAGCAAGTGTAATCGTAGACGTACGCTCTACGCCGTATAGCAGGCGGGCCCCACAATTCAACCGAGAGAGCCTTCAACCAGCGTTGGAGCACGTGGGACTGAAGTATGTTTACATGGGCGACCGCTTAGGTGCCCGCTACTCGAATCCAGACCTGCTTCTCGTTGACGGCAGAGTCAATCTAGCTGCAGTTGCACGCCTACCGGGGTTCCAGTCCGCAATTGGCTCGCTCATTGATGCGATAGGCGGGGGCAACAGGATCGTCCTTATGTGTTCAGAGGGAGATCCTTTCAACTGTCACCGCTTTGTACTCGTTGCCCATGCCTTGCAGTGTCAGGGGATCACGGTCGGGCACATTCTTGCCGATGGTAGCCTCGTAGGCAGTAAACCCTTGGAGGATCAACTTTTGACAACGTACTTTCCCGATTCGCTCGAAGGCAACCTGTTTGAGCGTTCTCGCCCGCGAAACGAACTAGTCGAAATCGCATATGCACGTCGTGCAGTCGATATTGCCTATCGACCAGGCAACCCGGAAGAGGAGACAATGTGACGATCTATACGATAGGCTTCGCAGGCAAGACTGCAGAGCAGTTCTTCACCCTGTTGATTGAACATCACGTCATTCGTGTTGTGGATGTCCGTTTGAACAACGTGAACCAGTTGGCCGCATTTTCAAAACGTGATGACCTGCGGTACTTCCTGAAGCATCTTGCCGAAATCGACTACGTGCACTTGCCGCAATTGGCACCTTCTGAAGAACTTCTCAGAGGGTACCGAAGCAAGTCAATGAGCTGGCCAGAGTATGAACAGAGGTATATGCAGCTTCTCACAGACAGAGATGCTTCCCAGTTCATCGATATGGCGCTCTTTGACCGTGCATGTCTGCTCTGCAGTGAAGCCACGCCAGAACACTGTCATCGTCGACTGCTAGCGGAATACATTGGCCGTCTCTTCCCCGACCTCTTAATCGTTCACCTCTAGGAGAGAGAGACTATGAGAAGAACAGTTCTCTGTCTCGCCAATTCGCGCAAATACCGCGGCCGCTGCATTGCTGTGAAGACTGTAGACGACACCGAGCACGTTTGGGTGCGCCCAATCTCGGGCAGCCAAAATGGGGAACTGGACCCTAGCGAGTGCCTGCTAATGGGTCCGAGCCCGTCTCGGCCCATTCATCCTCTTGATATCGTGGAGATGGATTTCTACAGCCGACCGGGATACTGCGCGAATCCTGAGGATTGTCCCGTCCATTTGGGACCCTGGAAGCACTTGGAAACAGTCGCATCAGCGATGCTATCCGAATACGAGGACTCCCCCGAATCCAACCCGATTCCTCGTGATCCCAACTGCCCCTCTGATAGAATCAGCTCCGGTTTCGATGAATCCAACCCGCCGACCAGGACGTTATGGCTGGTACACGTGAACAAGGTCAGACTAGTGGATAGATCTTACGAGGAGAGCCACAACTGGCACGCACAATTTGAGTGGGCAGGCGTTGGCTACGACTTGGGTGTGACTGATGATGAGTTTACCAGCCAGCCTTTCTCGCCCGTGCTGAACAACTGTTACCTCTGCCTAAGCCTTGGACTTTTCTACGCGAAGACTAACTGCCGCCACTTCCTCGTTGCCGGCATCATCCCTTAACCGAAAGCGGTCCCAGATCTCATCTCTCACATCACATGGTGACAGCTGTTGCTCGCCCCAGCCACCCACAGCGAAGAGGCCGGCGACTGGACGCAGGCAGAAGAGTTTGTAGGAGGGTTTTGAGTTGAAGTCCTTACGAAAACAGGGGCTTCTGAAAGCAAATGGAGGGGGTGCTATGGAAACGAGTCAGCACAAATGCGCGTTGGGTGTGTTCACATTGACCAACTACTTCTACTGGGCAGTGCTTGAGCAAGACAATGCCTCACCAACTTTGACAGATCGACGTAGGGAGGACGTTCCCAAGACGATGACCACGGCACAACTGATGACGTGGTACTCGGCCCGAGTCTCCAGTCTCCTGGACAGCCATAGGCCCACTATCGTGGCAGTTCGGCTTTCGCTAGCTGGGCGGCGGGGATTCGGCCAGACTGTTGCATTCGTTGAAAAGGCCATCTTCCCAAATGCAATAGTTCATTTGCTGTGTCAACAGAAGGAGCCCCCAATTCCCGTACTAGACTTCACCAAGCAGTCCTTCAGAGCGAATCGTTTTGGGGTGACAGTCCCAGTTGGGAAGAAGGAGGCCCAAGTGCTTTCTGAAGAATGTGACTCTACATTCGTTCATGATGGACCTCATTGGGACGAGAATCAGAAGGAAGCAGTGCTCGCAGCTTGGCTGGCGTTGAGGTCATGATAGAGATTCCGGTTCCTTCGGACCTCGGGACCTATCATCTAGACCGGCAGCTTGGCCAAGGAAACTTTGGCACAGTGTACGAAGCGCACGATATCCTCCTGGGAAGAAGACTGGCACTGAAGATCATTCCTATCGAGAACGATCAGGATGCCGCCGATATTCGACGAAAAGTGGAAGAAGCCTCACTTCAGTATCGTTCTCGTCACCTGAACGTGGTGCAGGTGAACAGGGTTGTTCCTCTTCGTCTGGATGAGAGTAGGTTCGTCGGCATCGACATGGAGTACGTTGAAGGTGGGTCACTCCAAGACGAACTAATCACCCACTTCGTCTCATGCCATGACTGTCTCACGATCTTCCCCCAGGTTCTCAGCGGGCTGGAGCACCTGCACAGCAGAGGCGTCATTCACTGTGATATCAAGCCGAGCAACATCATGGTAGCTGAATCTCGCGTGCGATTGGCCGACTTTGGACTGGCCGGGATAATGAGCGAAAGCCAGCCCCTATATGGACAAGGATATCGAAGTCACATTGCCCCCGAATGTTACGCCGGTTCGCCGTTCTCCTTCCAGAGCGATATCTACGCAGTGGGTATGACGCTGTTTAGGTGCTTGAACAATATCCCTGACTGGCGCTCAGAGTGTGAAGCAATTGCAGACAGCGAGCAGGTGACACACACTGGTGGTCTCGTGACGGCCGTCGGCTTCAAACCGTACGTCCCGCACAAACTCAAGCGCATAGTCACAAGAGCCACAGATACGAGGCTGGATCATCGCTTTGGTTCTGCGAGCGAGATGCAGTGCGCCTTGAACTCTCTCAGGCCATTGATCGACTGGCGCCAAGCGGCTCCGTTCACATGGACGGGCTCACAGCGCGTGTCTGGAAGTAGCACCAACAACTACGTTCTGACCGTCTCAGGGAGAAGTGTCGACGTGTGGCGCAATAGGCGCCGTGTCTCTGATAAATGCAAGAAGTATGCACTACCGGGAGAAGCTCTCAAGGCTGCCTACGACTACATTGCCGATACGACCATCATGTAACGGGATTCTGCCACCACGCACGTCAACCGCATCATTGGTCTGTTCGCCAAGTCGTCGACGAGTACGTTGGACTCCAGTCTAGCCACCCGCCACGGCTCGCCCACTTAAGCGCGACGATCCCCCCGACCTCGTGGTAGAATTGATCCACCTCATGGGAGCTACAACACATCTCCCACCTCCCAATCGTTGATCAGGTTCCCGATCGTATTGACGTCTCCCTCACATTGCGAGTGATTGATCATGTATTCACGATACTTAATCGCCGTCGAGCAGACAGTGCTTTGTGCCTCTGGAACCATGTTCTTGTACTCTGTCTCGAGAAGCCAGAAGGCTGCCTGTCTAGTGATCTCCTCGATTCCTGGCTGGAAACTCTTGTCTAGCAGTGCTTTGGCAAACTCAGACGCGCGCTCGGGCGCGATCCAAGCCCCAATGCCAGATGCTGAGGCTAACAGAACTTGTTCAGCATTCTTGCCACAAATGCGGTCCAGGACATCCCCAATGATGAGTTTCCTGTCTTCATCTGATGCGTATTTCAGATCCGTCATCTGCAGGAGCTCTGTCTCGGCTTTGACAACAGCGCCCAATTCGGATGTTGTCAGCAAATGCGCTATTGTATGAAGTCCCGCGCGTTTCTGAGCCGCCGTACCCCAATCGAATGCAATCCGATATACCACCGCATCGGCTTTTCGACTCAACTCAGCAGCTTCGTAAATGGGCTCATAATTTTCCACATCCTCGCCGTCGAAGTTGTCGGGGGTACTGTTTATCGCTGCCAGTAGGTCCACTGGTCTATGATAGTCGGCCAGAAAAGCTCTTGGACAGACATCAGTCAATAGTCGATCTACCTCAGCAGGTCTGGTCTCGCGTAGCATTGTCTCAAGGATTGTGCGGGCACTTGCATCTCTCTGTGCTTTATCCAGGATATCTTCAGCTTTGTAGGGATACCGCATAGCGGATTCCTTCGACAGATCGGAACACAGTCGGAGAGTGAACGCGCGAGCGGCCAGAGCTAGGCTTTCATCTACATGCTCCTTCAGTCTCAACTCGCGACCAGGATGGATGAGGTTTCGGAAGTCCGCCACCGCGGATGACATTGCATAGGCTGTTCTGAGGCTGCTAGATTCTCTGGACTTTCTCGCCGCCGTACCCTTGCTGGCCAGTTGGGCAAACTCCCATCCGGCATCTGGTGGTTGCTCGCCTGCTAACACATCTATTCCAATGGCAGCATCTATAAGATTTTGCAGCCCGATACCGGGAGCAGCGAGATCCTCAACCCCAGCTTTGCACTTGCCCGTTACCACGATGTAGTCCATTAGGACTGCCTCTGCAATACTGCCGGCTAAGATGCACGCCGATTTCCACATGTTTGTCGAAATTGCCTTCGTCAACTCCACGTAGTCACTCTCAAGGGATTCTCTCAAATCCTCGGAACTTATGAAACTGAAAGATGGTGGACCATTCAGCGATGCAACATCTGCTTTCTCAGTCCGGTCGGACATGTTCAATCTCCTTCCTGACAGCCGTGGTATGTGGCATTCCTGCAAGACATCAGACATTCCCCTCATGGAGGACACTGGTCACTACTGAATCGATAGCGCGTTGCAGATCTATTGTTTTGGAGAGAGCAGTGACGACACGGGAATAGTGCTGAGTGTCGGCGCTGGTGAGGAAACGACCCTTGCGGTCTTTGAGCCACTTGGGGAGGACCTGGTAGCCGCCGATCTGGTAGGTCCAGAGGTCGGGGGTGACGCCATCGAAGTACTGGGTGGGGTTGATGCTGACGCGCCCACGGTCGGCGTCGTACTCGACCTTGGTGACAGCGCTGTCGCCCTTGCCGCAGAAGCGGCTGACGGGGTTGTCGAGCTCGGGCGAACGCATCAGGTGCAGATCAATGAGCTGCTGACCCAGATCAACCAGCCTGAGGAACGTGTCACGGTCCTTGGTGAATGGGATCCGTGGGAAGTCTGCCTTGAGGAACTCGGCATAGCGCGTGCGGTAGATGGGCGAGTACAAGACAGCGTAGACGTATGCGAAGAGGTCTTCGGGCCCCATCGTACCTTGTGTTGGGTCGCCACGACCATCTAAGACGATCTCAAGTCCGAGACCCATAGCCACGCTGGATACAATGTCGGGATTCAGGTTCGCACGGCGAGACTGACTGGAGTGGAACATGCTGGCGTTGCCTGGTGTCGCCGTGTCGTAGCGATAGAGCGGGAACACCGACGAAGCGTCTTTGATTTCCAGAAGCAACTCCGAGGTAGGTTGATCTGTAACAAAAGCGTGTCCCCATGATGCGCTCTTGGTTTGTCGCATGGCAATCAGACATAAGTTCTTCTTGCCCGCCACGTGGTCTTTGAGTTCCCGACGAGGATAGTCCATAGCAGCCTCGTCAAAGCAGCACCAACGGACATCGAACGGCCGATACGCACATGATCGAATAATGGAACGCCATTGATCACCAACGTTGCGCAGTCTCTGGCGCGCTGCAGGCAGTTGCCAATCGCGATTATCGGCGAGGTCGTATCTCTCCCTCAATTCCTCATCAGACAAGTCCACGTTCACCATGTCTGTCAGCCGTCTGACGATCTGTTCCCGCTCAAGTGCGACCGCAAAATGGTCGCGATGTGTCTTGAATCCCGTTACATGCAACGGAAAAACGTCCGTGACCCCAAACCACGGTTCGTATTCTGTCGCTAATGTATGGTCTTGTGGAACCCAGAGGCACATATCACCACGTGGCGTCAGCTCCTTCCACGAAGTCTCTGTCATCTGTCCATCACCAAGTATCGCGTACTTGGCGTCACGATGGCCCCACAGATCGCTGTACCAGATGCCTTTTGGGATGCCGTTACGCTTGATTGCAAGAATGATCGCGACCCCCTGCATGATGTCAAATACATTTTCATCTTTGCTGCCGTCGGGAGACTTCTCCTTCTTCAGCGAATTGCCATGCAGATTGAGGACGTGCAACTGGTCAAACGATGCCATCAGCGACTGACGCATGCCACGGAACGTCGGATTGTCCAGGTAGCTGTGGTTGGTGATGAAGCCGAGGACGCCTTCGCCCGCCTGGTCGATCTTCCACTGCGCAAAGCGGATGAACTTGACGTAGTCATCCTGCAAGTACTTGGGGTTCTTCTCGCCCAGGGGCTTGCCGTCCACCTTCTTGTAGTCATTGATGAGAGCAGAAATCCACTCACCCTTGTTGCTGCTGGTGCCCGAGTACGGCGGATTGCCCATGATAACCAAAATACGTTCTCGATTCTTGATGTCATCTGCGGCAGCTCTCTCGTCTGCCAGAGGCGACATTCCAGGAATGGGACGTTCCTGCAGCTTCGTGTGAGCGATAGCACTATTCTCTAGCGTGTTGGTGATATAGAGNTGAAACCTGTCGTTGTCTCTCATGGAGTAGCCAATATCGGCAAGAACCATGCTTATCCGCAAATGGCCGACAGTGTAAGCGGCTATCATCAACTCAAAGGCGAAGAAGTGCCGCAGAACATGTTCTCTGACCCAGCTGTCCAGACTGCCGTCACCGTACTTGGCCTTGTAGGTCTCGGCTGCCAGGCGCACGGCAGTGGCGGGGAAGGTCATGGTGCCCGCTGCAGGATCGAGGACGGTGACGCTGGGATCGGCCAGGCCGTCGGGCTTGCCAAAGGTGTCGCGCAGAATGGTGTCTATACTGCGAACAATGTAACTGACCACAGGCTGAGGCGTGTAGTAGACGCCGTGCTGTTTCTTCTTGGCCGGATCATATTTGCCCAGGAACGTCTCGTAGAAATCTGCCACCGGGTCACGGCCGTTCTTTCCATAGCCCTTGAACACCGCATCTGTATCGGCGACCGCGAGGACACTCGCGATGTCGTCGATGATGACGCTCAGGCGCTCGGGGGTGTCACCACCCGAGATGTATCTGAACAGCTTGCGCAGGATGCCGATGCTGCTGGGAATGTTGTTAAAAGCGTTCTCACGCCTGAAGGCTCCCCGAGTGCGGGTGCGAGCGGCGAACAGGCCATAGGTGATGGTTTGGGCGTAGAGGTCGGCAAAGGTATCGCTGGTCAGATCGGACATCAGGACTTGCTTGAACTCTTGTATCAGGTTGACCAGTTCGCTGCTGCGGCCCTGCTGTTCATCATCGATCAGCTGGTCCAGCACCTGTTGTTGCAGGAAGCGCGTACGGGTGGCCAGAGCAATGGCCAGTGTCTCGGTCGTATATTCCTGTGGCAGCTGGAAGTCAAAGAACCGTTCCACCAGCTCACGGAACTGCTCCTCGTGCTGGAACGGCACGTGCATGTCCGCTTTTAGTGCCTGCAGGGACCCGATGACTACGGGCTCGCCCATCGGCTGTCCAAAGCGGTACAGGCGGAACTCCAGGAAATTGGTGAGGATGACGTTGGGAAAGGCGGCGCGGTACCGCTTCAGCTGCTCGTCGACTTCGATGTGGTCCAGGTTGACTTCCTCGAGCTTCTTGCACTCAATATAGCCAGTGACATGGTGCTGGCCGTTCCAGACACGCATGTCCGGGTTGCCCGCCTCAGTCTGACGAGGGAGGACNGTCAGCGTCGCGTGTGCGCTGCTGAGCTGCGACCCCAGCTCCTCCCAGAGCTGCTTGAGCACGTCATAGTACGACTCCTCGCGCGCGTCGCCGCGGTGATACTGCTGCGCGACTGCCCCCAGATACCTTTCCACCGATGCCCTGAACGTCATGTCCCCTCCCTGAACCTTGCTGGTGTTCCTATGTAAAGCATTGTAGTCCTAAATGCAACAAGATGGACTCCCGCCTGCGCGGGAGTGATGGACGACCATGAAACTGTCAGCATACGTTACACCCTGTTGACATATTACATTACATATCCATAATGCAAAGGGAAGGGCTGAGAGGAGGATTCACCATGGACAACGCCAGCGATTTCGACGGGCTCCTCAGCAAACGAATCCGGTCGATACGGGAACAGCTGGGATACAGCCAGCAACGGCTTGCAGAACTACTAGGTGTCTCACGGGTGACGGTATCGCAGATGGAAGCTGGGAAGCGAAAGCTCTCGGCAAGTGATCTCAAGAGACTGTCGGATATTCTGGAGACTCCTGCAGATTATCTGCTGAACCCAGACAAGGAACCAGAGGTGGTTATCCAGCAAGTGAGAGAGAACGAGGAACCCGTTCAGTCGATGCGTGTAAGTGTCCCACAGGAGAAGGTGGACAAGTTCAAGGAAGTCCTGCTCTACATCCTGAACAGGGTTGGCGCCAAGCCCAATGTTGGTCGGACGGTTGTCTACAAACTGCTGTACTTCATGGATTTCGACTACTACGAGCAGTATGAGGAACAACTCATCGGGGCTCGGTATCAGAAGAACCAGTACGGCCCGACACCAATGGAGTTCACCAAGATCGTACAGAAGATGGAACAGGACGGAGACCTGACAGAGGTCAAGAACGAATACTTTGAGCGATTCCAGACCAAGTACCTGGCCCGCAGAGCGCCAGACCTCTCAGTCCTGTCGGGACAAGAGCTTCAAGTCATCGAGGATGTGCTCTGCCGGTTGTCCGACAAGAATGGCACGGAGATCAGCGCATACTCCCATGGAGATGTCCCGTGGCTTGCAACAGAAGATGGTCAAGTCATCGACTACGATTTGGCGTTCTATCGCACCCCGCCGTATTCTCGGCGGCAGTATACTGAAGATGTTTAGGACCACACCATACACGCCGGAATTCGAAGGCGACTTGAAGCATCTCAAGAAACGTTATCAGCGCCTTGATAGGGGTCTCGCAATCCTCATCAAGGCGCTGATTCCAGAGAGCAAGACGACACGTACAAGACCCCGCGCAGGAACAGCACAGGTTCGCTCGATATCCTGCCTGATACCCCGATACTAGACCCCTGGGAGAGCTATTCAGGTTGTATCCCCTACGGAGTCCCGCATAGCTGAGCTCCGTAGGGGCAACTGCTAACTCAGGTTGATCTCAGATTGCCACTTCCCTTCCTTTTGGTATTTCCTGCCAACAAGCCAGACGACAATACCAATNAGNATGAAGGCACCGAACGAATAGTATCCGGCCAGCGGCAGTTCCAGCAGCGAGCCTATTATGATCCANAGGGAGATCAGGGCGCCGACAGCAAAAGCGAAGAACCCACCCGGTGCCCGGTACTCTCTCTCTCGATCAGGGAACCGCTTCCTCAGAACCCAGAAGTCGATCATCAGGATCAGGTACAGGATGCCACCCGCGACGCAGGAGACAGAATAAGTGTACTGAACCCAAGCAGTCGGGGTCCAGAGGACGAAGAACAAGGAGAGCACGAGGACCACAATGTTCGCAATCCAGGGTTGGCCCCTTGAATTTGTCTTTAGGAGTCCCTTGGGCATGAATCCGAGCTGAGAGAAACCGTAGAGCGCTCGCGCTGATGAGAGCCAGAAACCCGCCATGGTCGTGAGGGCATGGAGAATTCCCGCTCCCAGAGCAATGAGGGCGATGATATACGGCATTTTGTACATCGTAACGATCCTGGCCTCGGGCAGGTCCCAGCCAGCGATGCTCGTGGCCGGCGCCATGCCAGCAATGGCTAACACCGCGAATGTGTACAGGATCCCAGGGATGATCAGGGCACTGAGGATGACCTTCCAAAAGTCCTTCTTGGGAAAGTTGACTTCCTCAGACAGCGATGGGACGAGCTCGAAACCAATGTACTTCAGCACCAAGACTGCCATGGCGATTCCGGCTCCTTGCCAGCCGCTAGGAAACCAACCACCGCTCCCCGTGATGTTCGCCATCGACCAGTGGCCGCTCATGAAGAACGACACGCCAACAACCAGGGATCCAAGGATCATGACCACGAACAGGACGTTGGCCAGCTTGCCGATGAAACCTATGTTGTACATTGTGATGATAAACCAGATGAGGAGGAAGCCGACCGTCAGCATTTTTACCAACAGGAACGAGCTCGTTCCCGTGAAGTAGGCGACGATGGTCGCGAAGATGAAACTGATCAAAGGTGGTTCGATGACCTGCACCAGAAAGAACATCCAATGGGTCCAGAACGCGATGTTTCTGCCCAGGGCAAGCGTCGTGAAGGCAAGGGGACCCGCCGCAAACGGCATCATGGAGGTCATCTCTGCGATTGCGAGCCCTACGGGAATCAGCAGGATCATGAGAATGGGGAACAGCAGCGCTGAGCCTGCTCCCGTGGTCTTGAACCAGTAGGGCGCTTCAGCAACCCACCCGCCGATGACAGCACCCGCCGATATGGAAACCAGTGTCAGGAGACTGATCTCCCGCCTGAGACTGCTCTTCTCTCCAGCCATATCCCTCTCCTCTATTGGGCCACTAGATCTTGGAGCACTTCTTCAGTCGAGACCACCTTGCAGTAGATCTGGTTCAGAACTCTGGTTTCCCAGACCTGAATATCGGCGTTGATGGCCGACGTGGCGTCCTCTGCCATGAAAACTGTATAGCCCCAGTCCGACAAATCCCGTACGGTGCTCGCAACGCATTGGTCAGTGAACACGCCGCCGACCACTACGTGTTCGATGCCCATCCATCTCAGGATGTGGCCGTACTGCGTGCCATTCACCGCGCTGTCCGTGGTCTTGTAGACGACGACCTCGCCTTCTTTGGGCTTCAGATCGTCCACGACTTCCTGCTCCGTCGAGCCAATCTTCAGCAGGGTGTAGTTCCAGCCAGGTCTGGCTTGGGTGGGCGAACGGTCACGGCCATCGGCACGCTGATTTCCGATCGTTGCGAATGTCACAACCATCTGCTGCTCACGGAAGAAGCTGAGGAGTCGCTTGGCGTTTGGGATAACCATCCCGTTGAGTCGGTCGTACAAGTACGCATTTCCTGCATCCTTGAGCTCAATGGCCATATCCTGGTAGTGTTTCTGAACATCAATGATCAGAAGTGCAGTCTTGTCCTTCAGTGGTTTAAACTTCTCCCAGTAGTCACCTTCGGGATACGCTTCATAGTAAGGGTTTAGAAACTTTCTGAAGTTCGGAATCTTTCCATCTTCCATCTTATCCTCCCACAATGAGTCTCGAACTCACCACAAGATCGCTTGTGCAGATTTCTGCTACATTGATCTCGCAGATCTCTACTGCGTTGCTCACCCCCTTCACAGTACTCGCTTGTCACTCTTCCCGCCCCACCTCTCTCGAGGCCAGTACGAGCAAGACCAACGTTCACATGCCAACTCCACACTTATGCTGCTTTCGCTTTTCTCAGACTGCCTCTAGGTATTGAGTAAAATAACTCGTTTTCCGTTATATATCTTCATCGTGTTACGTTGACATTTTTTGTCAATAGGAGTCCAACATTGTTGGCATTCCCACAAAACGAGGCCATCCTGATGCGACGTTCATCGCGTGACTAGTACCTGATGGTGCGTATCTCTGGCGTCACATTGGTACCAACACTGCAAACGCGAGTCCTGGTAACGGCACAGGACTCGGCACAGAAAGGAAGAGGATAGTGACCGCGGTACCGCGACACAACTCGCGACAGAGCGTGACGTTTCCATTCATGGGGGCGATCTGACTCAGCGGACTCGGCCCCTATCCAATTGGCACCATGCCAGAGGACGGCAATATCTGGTGAATAGCATGGACTCACGCCTGCGCGGCAGAGCGCCACTCCCATGACACTGACATGCTCGTGGGAAGCACCCCTCGCCTTGAACAAACATACTCGGGGGGAGTGACGAAGAATGGGCCCTTGTCTGTCGTTCCCGCGAAGGCGGGAACCCATGTCCTGCGCGGCATTTACTCGAGCAGAAAATCTATGATGTTTTCTGCCTTAATGCCAGCATAGGAGGTGACATAACTTTTATCCATGGACAATACTATTTTCTCGTAATTGTCTGGTATGTTCTGAAACGGCGCCAGCTCACGCTCACGTGTTTCTACGCCAGTTATGGACTCAGCGACCTGCACGTACATCATGTGCTCTGGTTTTTCTGCAATTTCCTTTCCACCGAGTATCCCGATAGATACGCGGTAGCCACGGCGCAAAAGCTCAAAGTAGACTATGTTCTCCAGGATATGGCCACGATCCGTGTCGCGATAACCGAGCAGCATGTTTCGCAGTCCCGTATCAACAATGTAGTACTTGCCGAGCGTCTTCAAATAGTATTTGACCTATAAGTCTAAAAGTGCCAGATATTGATGAGTTATTGACATGGAAGTCAACAACTCTAGTCTTAACTGATTTTGTACTTCATGGTGCAAGGAGTTGATGCTGGAGAAGCACCCCTCAGAGACGCCCCTCGCATTGGGAGAAAGTGCTCGGGGGAGTGACGGAGGATGATTCCCTCAGTCATCGTTATTATCGTCGGCGATAATATGGAGCGCAAATCGATGTCTTATTATCGGAAATGGGCACTTTTCGATAATAACGAGCAGTGCCCTCTCAGACGCGATGCCGTAGTAATAGCAGAACACGGACCACCGTTGGCTGGTCAATTCGGCATAATCGGAAGTATGCCACCATGCGCGTTTCCGGCCACATTGTGCCAAATGATTATGCCAAAGCATAGCAATAGGGACACTAATGACGGAGGAGCCGGGAGGCACACTGAATCGTCCACCGGAGGAGATGACCGGGTTTCTGACCGTAATGCAGCCAGAGTAATTGCTCTACGTGAACCAACACCATCGATGGACTCCCGCCTGCGCTTACCCCGGGTTCGAGGGCAACCTGAACTGCCTAAAGAAACGCTATGAGAGCCTTGATGCGAGGCTGAGGCTGCTAACTTCTCAGCAGTCTTGAGTTTGCAGTCAGAATGGGAGCTGGGCAATGGGAAAAATCCGCATCGTCGGTTAGGATGGTCAACCCTTCACGCACACACAGACTGCCAATGATCTGGTCGTTGAAGTCGTATTGCCCAGACTCAAAATCGCGAAGCAGGTCTGCGATCTGCATCCTCTCGAATCCATCTGCAATCGTCTTCGTCGCCCCTAGGATTCGCCGCACAATGTCTGTTGCGCCCTTTGCTGCGGGCAGGAAGTCGGCGCTTCGCCTGAAGTCCTTGAAGTTCGCGTATGTGTTGCCGAAACGTGCTTTCATGTCAATACGGATGTAGCGATTGATGACCTCGGATATGACTAGGACATCTGTGTAGAGGGAACTCTGAGCCTTGAGCATCTTCTGCAGGGCACCGGAGTACAGCTTGGCCGCTCGGCTGTCGGGAGCCGATTGACCATACACGTGCATCCATACGTTGGCGTCTACGAAGATCCTGTCTGTCTCAGCGAAGTTATGGCCCTCAACAGAACCGATATTACTGCTCATCGTCTTCGCCCAACACTTCTCGACGGGCCCGTCGAAGCCGGTCCGGATTGCTGAAGTAGGACTTGGCAGTCTCGACAACGCGCCTCAAGAGATCTGCATCCTCCTGAGACATATCGCTCACGCTCAGACCAGCTTGAATATCCGTTTCCGAAAACTCCCCGTAGAGTTGCCCCACCGCCGAATTCAGAAACGCCGACGTAAGCACGGAGACATTGTCGAACGACAGATCAACCTTGTGTTTCTCTCCTAACGCAGTCTTAAGGAGGGCGTGCACCCTTTCTCCATCCTCCGAAGCTACACACAGCGGACTCCCAACCACTTCATAAGGACGAATCACGATTGTCTCGAACATGTTTCCCTCCGTTTCGCTTCTAGAAAATGTCGTCAAGGCCAGACTCTGACGACAGACGATATGACTTTGTGTCACCGGTGTTCAATTCGATGTTCACCACAGTTCCCGGAAAAGGCAAATCAAGCAGACCGGCGTGGCTAGTTCCTCCCTGCAGTTCCCAATACCCTCGGTCAGAGACAATCTGGATACACCCTCCGTTCTTCGTGGTGAAATCGGCGAGTAGCTTCAGGCCCAGGCCACCTGGAATGGGGCCCGTTCTTGTGGTATTAGTACCAGAGAGAGCCCACAGGATTGCCTTGTCTGGAGGCAGATCAAGTTGTTTCCTCCGTTTCAGGTTTTCACGAATTCCCATGCCCAGATCGGCAATCGAAAAATCGAGTTGCTGCTTCTTGGGGTAGTACTGTCCACAACTGTAGATGCCTAGCCTCGTTTCAGAATGAATTACCGCATTGCTGAAGAGCTCAGAAACGCTCTCAAGAAACTTCTTATGAAGCTCTGTCGACATCTCGGGCATGCCCCTTCCTTGCAAGTACTCTGAGATGTAGGAGCCAAAGTACCGACTGTCAGAAGGTTCAAATCGTCGGTACGGGATCGTCGTCAAGTTGTAGTCTGTTAGTGGCATTCTGCCATAGTTGCGGAGAAACTCGTTTTTGCGAAGGATCTCCTCAAGAGAAGCACTAACACTAAGAATGCGAACATTGTTGAGTTGTTGTCTGCAACGATAGAGAAGAGCGCCCAATGGCGCAGCCATGTTGGCATCAAACCAACTACACCCGGACATGTCGATGTCGACCTTGTCAAAAGACACCAATTCAAGGCTCTTGGCCAACCGCGTCAGCTGGTTGAACCCGGAGTAATCGCTTCTGGTTTCGCCGAGTGGAAAGACCACAAGACCTCCCTGAACCTAACGAGAATCCTCGTTCTGGCAATTAACTTTTCTCTTGTCTATTCTACCTGACTTGACCCCACATTCAACTCCGAGACGCTTGTCATTATTATCGGATCGGACCACTTTTCAATAATAGTAGACAGTGCTGTTATCGCTAGCGATAATATGGAGCGCAAATCGACGTCTTATTATCGGAAAAGGGCACTATTCGATAATAACGAGGGCACCCCCTCAAACATTCGATCAACCATTGCTTACTGCGTCACCTTGGCTATTGGTCCGCCAAGTCCTGGAGAACTTCCTCTGTTGAGACCACCTTGCAGTAGATCTGGTTCAGGATCCTGGTTTCCCAGACCTGAAGATCGGCGTTGATGGCCGACGTAGCGTCCTCCACCAGGAAGACGGTATAGCCCCAGTCCGACAAGTCGCGCACGGTGCTGGAGACGCACTGGTCCGTGAACAGGCCGCAGACCACCACGTGCTCGATGCCCATCCACCGCAGGATGTGGCCGTACTGGGTGCCCATCACGGTGCTGTCCGTGGTCTTGCAGACCACGACCTC
>JGI24129J20441_1000263_pt1 | contig 15717 bp, 11 predicted proteins | sample BarGraNGADG00211_FD_20441 | JGI IMG/M metagenome (IMG submission 20441) | reverse complement strand
ACCGGTACCAGACCCTGCTGGGGATCACCGGCTCGGGGAAGACCGCCACCATTGCCTGGACGATCGAGGCCTTGCAGCGTCCCACCCTGATTATCGAGCCCAACAAATCACTGGCTGCCCAGCTGGCGGCAGAGCTCAAGGGATTCTTCCCCGACAACCGGGTCGAATACTTCGTCTCGTACTACGACTACTACCAGCCCGAGGCGTATGTCCCCTCGTCGGATACCTATATCGAGAAGGACTCGTCCATCAACGACGAGATAGACCGGTTGCGCCACGCCACTACGTCGTCGCTGTTACTGCGGCGGGACACCATCGTGGTGGCGTCGGTGTCGTGCATCTACGGGCTGGGGTCCCCAGAGGAGTACCGCAACCGGATCGTGGTGCTGCATCCCGGGGAGGTTCACGATCAGCGCTCGCTCCTCAGGCGCCTGGTCGAGCTCCAGTACACCCGCAATGATGTGACGCTGACCCGGGGCCAGTTTCGGGCCAGGGGCGACACGATCGAGATTCACGCCGCCTACGAGGAGCAGGCGGTTCGCATCGAATTCTTCGGCGATACCGTCGAACGGATCCGCCCCTTCGATGTGATGACCGGTGAGATCGGTGAGGACCTCGAAGAGCTGGTGGTCTTCGCCAAGACCCATTACGGCACCGGTGACGAAAAGATGCGTAAAGGCATCATCGGTATCGAATCGGAGCTCCGGGACCGGCTGGGCGAACTTGAGGAGGCCGGGAAACTTCTCGAGGCTCAGCGACTGCGGATGCGAACCGAGTACGACCTCGAGATGCTGGCGGAGACCGGGGTATGCAGTGGGGTGGAGAACTACAGCCGCCATCTCGACGGACGGAAACCGGGCGAGGCACCGTTTACCCTCCTTGACTTCTTCCCGAAGGACTTTCTGGTGGTTCTCGACGAGAGCCACGTGGCTGTCCCCCAACTCCGGGGCCAGTACGCCGGAGATCGATCGCGCAAGGAGACCCTTGTCGACCATGGCTTCCGTCTGCCGTCCGCCATGGACAACCGCCCTCTCCGCTTCGAGGAATTCATCGAGCGCACCGGACAGACCATCATGTTGTCGGCGACCCCGGGGCCCTGGGAGTTCGAGCACAGCACTCAGGTGGTGGAGCAGGTGGTCCGACCCACCGGCCTCCTCGACCCCGAAGTGGACATCAGGCCCACCACCGGACAGATCGATGATCTCCGGGAACGGATCGACGCCACGGTGGCCGCCGGATCGAGGGTGCTGGTGACCACGCTGACCAAGAAGATGGCGGAAGACCTGACTGCCTATCTGGCCGAACACGGGGTGCGGGTCGAGTATCTCCATTCCGATGTGGACACCATGGCCCGCATCGAGCTGCTCCGCGAGCTCCGCCTGGGAGTGTTCGATGTTCTGGTCGGAATCAACCTTCTGCGGGAGGGCCTCGACCTGCCTGAAGTGGCCCTGGTGGCAATCCTGGATGCCGACAAGGAGGGCTTTTTGCGCTCGGCGTCATCCCTCATACAGACAATGGGGCGAGCCGCCCGCAACGTAGATGGCCGGGTGATCATGTACGCCGATACCGTCACCGACTCGATGACCCGAGCAATCGGGGAGACCCAACGTCGGCGGGCCCGCCAGATCGCCTACAACGAAGAGCACGGAATCGATCCGCAGACCATCACCAAAGCGGTGTCCGACATCCTCAATCGGGCCAGAAGCGACGGGAGTGGCTCGTCGGCTCCCGGCTCGGGCCGCAATCGGCGTTCTGGTTCCGGCCGGCGTCCCGAACGACGTCCCGGTGGTATCGATCCTCGAGCGGTTGCGGCCGAGTTGGCAGGTGCCCTCGGGCCCGACGCCGATGAGCTCTCAAGCCTCATCCATCAACTGGATCTCGAGATGCAGCGGGCCGCCGAGGAACTGCGTTTCGAGGAGGCGGCGCTCCTCCGTGACGAGGTGACCGAGCTCCGGGCCCTTCTGGTCCGAGACCCGGTGGATGGTTCGGCTGTACCGGCGGGGCAGACGGCCGACGTCGACGTGCCCGCCGACGTGTGAGCGCCTGGACCGGGGCACCGCACCGGTATCCTCACCGCCATGGCTGATCGATTGGTGGTGCGGGGCGCTCGCGAGCACAACCTCCAAGATGTGTCCCTCGACCTGCCCCGGGACCGTTTGATCGTCTTCACGGGGTTGTCCGGGTCGGGAAAGTCGTCGCTGGCCTTCGACACCATCTATGCCGAGGGACAGCGCCGGTATGTGGAGTCACTTTCGGCCTATGCCCGCCAATTCCTCGGTCAGATGGATAAGCCTGATGTCGACTTCATCGAAGGCCTGTCACCAGCCATCGCCATCGACCAGAAATCCGCTTCCCGGAACCCTCGATCGACTGTCGGGACTGTCACCGAGGTCTACGACTATCTGCGGCTTCTCTATGCCCGGATCGGGAAACCCCATTGTCCGATCTGTGGAAGGCCGGTGGCCAGGCAGAGCCCCCAGCAGATCGTCGACCGGATATTGGCCATGGAGGAGGGCACCCGGTTTCTGGTGCTGGCTCCGGTGGTCCGGGGCCGGAAAGGGGAGTACAGCAGTCTCCTCGACGAGTTGGCCAAACAGGGGTTCGCTCGGGTGCGGGTGGACGGGGACACAGTGGAACTGGCCGACCGGTCCGAAGTGGACCTGGCTCGGTACGAACAGCACACCATCGAAGTGGTGGTCGACCGGCTCATCCGGCGCAACGACATACGTCGGCGGTTGACCGAATCACTCGAGGCGGCCTTGGCCCTGGCCGAAGGGGTGGCGGAAATCGTGGTCGTCGATGCCGATGGCACCGAAGAGGAGGCCATCACCTTCAGCCAGCATCTGGCCTGTACCCACTGCGGAACCAGCTTCGAGGATCCATCGCCCCGGAACTTCTCGTTCAACTCGCCTTATGGCGCCTGTGCCGCCTGTGTCGGACTCGGGACCAAGTTCGAGGTCGATCCGGAGTTAGTGGTGCCCGACCCGACCAAATCGCTGTCCGACGGCGCCCTGGCTCCATGGTCGGGTGCTCGCAGTGAGTACTTCACCCGGGTGGTCGAGGCGGCGGCGGAGTTGGGCGACTTTTCGATCGACGAGCCGTGGGAGAAACTCACCAAGGCCGACAAGAAGCTCATCCTGTACGGAGCCGGTGCCAAGCAGGTGCATCTCAAGTACCGGAATCGATACGGTCGCCAGCGCTCGTTCCACACCAAGTACGAGGGAATCGTCCCCTGGTTGCAACGGCGTCACGCCGAGGCGGAGTCAGATTTCCTCCGGGACAACCTCGAGGGGTACCTGCGCGAAGTTCCGTGTCCTCAGTGCGGCGGTGCCCGTCTGAAGCCTGAGTCGTTGGCTGTGACCGTGGGTGGCCTTTCCATCTTCGAACTGTGTTCGCTGCCCATCGGGCGTGCCGTCGACATGGTGGTGTCGCTCGACCTCTCCGAGCGCGACCACATGATCGCCGACCGTGTCTTCCGCGAAGTGCGCGAGCGGATGCAGTTCCTCCTCGATGTAGGACTCGACTATCTGACCTTGGCACGATCGGCGACCACGCTTTCGGGTGGAGAGGCCCAGCGGATCAGACTGGCCAGCCAGATCGGCTCCGGACTGGTGGGTGTGCTCTACGTCCTCGACGAGCCGTCTATCGGCTTGCACCAACGGGACAACCAACGTTTGATCGCAACACTCGTCCGGCTGCGCGACCTAGGCAACACGGTCATCGTCGTCGAACACGACGAGGAGACCATTCGGGTAGCAGACCATGTCGTCGACGTGGGTCCCGGCGCCGGGGAACACGGCGGCCGGGTGGTCCACTCGGGCCCGGTGACCGGGCCCGGCGGCCTTGAGTCGAATGCCGAATCGATCACCGGCCGATATCTGTCGGGCGCCTTGACCATTCCGGTCCCGGAGATGCGTCGGCCGGGAAGCGGTGAGATGTTGGTGGTCGAAGGCGCGCGCGAGCACAACCTGCATGATGTGGACGCGGAGTTCCCGTTGGGTTGTCTGGTGGCAGTGACCGGGGTGTCAGGGTCGGGTAAGTCGACCCTGGTGAACGACATTCTGCTGCGATCGCTGGCTCATCAGGTCCACCGAGCCAAAGCAGTACCCGGACTCCACCGTACGATCCGCGGTGTAGAGCACATCGACAAGGTGGTCGAGGTCGACCAGGCACCGATCGGACGGACCCCGAGGTCCAACCCCGCCACCTACACCGGTGTCTTTGACCATATCCGCAAGCTCTTCAGTCTTACCCAAGAGGCGAAGGTCAGGGGTTATCTCCCCGGGCGCTTCTCGTTCAATGTAAAAGGTGGACGGTGCGAGGCGTGTTCGGGAGATGGAACCATCCGGATCGAGATGCACTTTCTTCCTGATGTGTACGTGCCGTGTGAGGTATGCCATGGGGCCCGATACAACCGTGACACCCTGGAGGTCACCTTCCGGGGCAAGACCATCGCCGACGTGCTCGACCTTTCGTGCGAAGAGGCGTTGTCCTTCTTCACCCATCAGCCGCCCATCGCCCGCCACATGCAGACGTTGGTAGACGTCGGGCTCGGCTACATCCGTTTGGGGCAGCCGGCCCCCACACTTTCGGGTGGCGAAGCCCAGCGCGTAAAGCTGTCCTCGGAGCTCAGTCGCCGGTCCACCGGGCATACCCTCTACGTCCTCGATGAACCCACGACCGGACTCCATTTTGACGATGTCCGTAAACTGCTCAATGTAGTGAGTCGATTGGTGGATCAGGGGAATACGGTCATCGTCATCGAGCACAACCTCGACGTCATCAAGAGTGCCGATTGGATCATCGACCTCGGGCCCGAAGGAGGCGACCGGGGCGGGTCAATCGTGGCCGTGGGGACACCCGAGGATGTGGCGGCGGCACCGGGTACTTACACAGGTGAGGTGCTGGCCCCGATGGTCGGAGTCACGCGGGCCGGGTCGAAGGGGAAGTCGAAGCGGGTCGGCGGGGCAACCGGCTCGCGCTCGGGTGGGGGCTCGGGCACGACGAAGGCGACCGGCGCCGTTCGAGCATCGAAGGCGAGCAAGCCAAAGGTGACGACTGGGCGCTGACCGGCGGCGCCCCGACCAGAATTGCTTCGACGCCGGAACTGTCGGGTGTCCCTGGAGCGTCGCCAATGGTCGACCTGAAGCGTCTATCTGGCCGACAGGGGCGTCTTCGCCCTTTTGAAGACACAGTTCCTTCGGTTGGCCGCAGTCTCGGGCACCTGACAAGTTCTACGGCTCAGCGAATCGCCATTATCAATTCGCTGAAAGGCGGAAATGTTTAATGTGTCGAGGCAGGAGTGGTCGTGACTCGGGCCACCCACCGCCAGCGCCCCGCATCAGTTCAGAAAGTGCCCAGCATCCGCTCGAGAGCCACCCGAGCCCACTTGGCAGTGTCCTCGTCCACGGTGATGCGGTTGCGGACTTCTCCGGCTACCAGGCCCTCCAGGACCCAGGCCAGGTGAGGGGCGTCGATCCGGAACATCGTCGAGCACGGGCACACCAAAGGATCGAGGGAGACCACCGTCTTGTCTGGGTTCTCATCGTCGAGCCGTTTGACAAGGTGGATCTCCGTGCCGACCCCGATCACCGACCCGGTGGGAGCGTCGGCCACCGCCCGGATGATGAAGTCGGTCGATCCAACCTGGTCGGCCACCTCCACCACATCGTGTGAACACTCGGGGTGGACCACGACCAGACCACCGGGATATTCGGCCCGGAAGGCGTCGATGTGGGCCGGACGGAACCGCTGGTGGACTGAACAGTGGCCCTGCCACAACAGCAACGAGGCGGATTTAAGGGTGGTGTCGTCGAGACCGCCCCTGTCGAGCCGAGGATTCCACACCGCCATGTCGCTGTGGTCATAGCCGAGTTCGAACCCTGTGTTCCGCCCCAGATGCTGGTCAGGGAAGAAAAGGACCTGGTCACCCTGTCCGGACCCGCCATCGGACCCGCCACCGTCGGGTCCACCACCGAGGGCCCACGTCAACACCGCACGGGCGTTGGACGAAGTGCACACCACTCCACCGTGACGGCCCACGAACGCCTTCAACGCCGCGGAAGAATTCATATAGGTGACCGGCACCACCCGTTCGATGTCGGTGACCGAGGCCAGCACGTCCCATGCCTCTTCAACCGCGTCGATATTGGCCATATCGGCCATCGAACACCCGGCGTTGACATCAGGAAGGATCACCTGCTGGTGGTCTCCGGTCAAGATGTCGGCCGATTCGGCCATGAAGTGTACGCCGCAGAAGACCACGAACTCGGCCTCCGTCTGGTCGGCGGCGATTCGGGAGAGGCCGAACGAGTCGCCGCGGGCATCGGCCCACTCCATGACCTCGTCTCGTTGATAGTGATGACCCAAGATGAGCAGCCGAGAACCCAGTGTGGCCTTGGCCTCGCCGATCCATTCAGACAACTCATCAGGGCGTGCCGTCGTATAACGCTCGGGGAGCGCCGTCTGGAGCCGAACCATGTCGTGTACTACCTCCTTGGGGAGGCGCTCCGGTAGTGGCCGGCGGGGACAGCCTGGTCGCCCATCCGCGGGGATGTCGGCCCCGGAGCGGTATATGTCACCGGAAACCAGGCCGGTGTCCTCTCATTGTAGGCGGAACCACCCGATTCGCGACGCATTTCGAGGCGACCTGCTCGGGCCGCCGGACACGGCACACTGGGGGAGTGGTGACCAGACCAGTTTCCGGAACGATTCCCGACGCTCCGGGCTCCTATCAATTCGTCGATGTCGACGGGCGCGTCCTCTACGTCGGCAAAGCCAAATCACTCCGACAGCGCCTGAATTCGTACTTCCAGGACCCCCTGGGCCTGGCACCGAGAACGGCACAGATGGTCGGACAAGCTGACCACGTCGAGTGGATGGTGGTGGACACCGAGGCCGAGGCGCTCTTACTCGAGCACAACCTGATCAAAGAGTCCCAGCCCCGGTTCAATGTGCGGCTCAAAGACGACAAGAGCTATCCATGGCTGGCGGTGACCGTGAACGACGAGTGGCCCCGGCCGGCGGTGGTGCGGGGGCGCAAGCGGAAGGGTGTCCGATACTTCGGACCGTATCCAAACGTGGGTGCGATCAGGGAGACCCTCGACCTTCTCTTGCGGACCTACCCGGTCCGCACCTGTTCCGACACCAAATTCGGGCGGCACCAGCGGCTGGGCCGGCCGTGCCTGCTCTTCCACATCGAGCGGTGCTCGGGTCCGTGTGTGGGAGCCGTGGACCATGCCGAGTACGAACAGATGGTTGACGATTTGATGTCGTTCCTTGGTGGGGACACCGGCCCTCTCGAGCGTGGCCTCGAGTCAGCCATGAAGGAAGCTTCAACGTCCCTCGAATTCGAACGGGCGTCTGTGCTGAGGGACAAGCTGGAGGCGGTCCGCGCTGCCGATGCCGTCCGGCAGATGGAGCTTGAGCGGCCCGAGGACTTCGACGTCATCGGCCTGGCTGAAGACGAATTGGAAGCCGCCGTGCAGGTATTTCAGGTCCGGTCGGGCAAGGTGATCGGTCGGCTGGCGCTCTTCGTGGACAAGGTGGAAGACCTCACCCCGGCCCAACTCATAGGTCGGATCCTGGTCGACGTCTACGCCGAGTCTGTCTCCGGCGTGCCCAAGCAGGTGTTGGTGCCGACGTTGCCCGACGACAGGGAGGCGATCGACGCATTTTTAGCTGAGCGCCGGGGTGGTCCTGTCGCTCTGCGGGTCCCGGTGCGGGGCCCGAAACGGGCGTTACAGCAGACGGTCGAACACAATGCCGAAGAGGCCTTTCTTCGGCACCGCCTCCATCGCACCTCGGACCACAACAGCCGGGCCAGGGCCCTCGAGTCTCTTCAGCGCGAGCTTTCGTTGCCCGCCGCCCCCCTGCGCATCGAGTGTTACGACATGAGCCACCTGCAAGGTACTGACTACGTCGGTTCGATGGTTGTGTTCGAAGACGGTCTGGCCAAGAAGAGCGACTATCGCCACTACAGAGTGGCCACGGTCCCAGGTAACGACGACTACGCAGCCATGGAAGAAGTGTTGACCCGGAGGTTGACCGCTCTCCTGGCTGAGGACACCCCATCGCCATCCACTCAGAACGGAGAAGATGGCAAGGACCCGCAAGCCAGCACCGCGGCGCAGGCCAAACGTCGTTTCGCGTATCCGCCACAACTCCTCCTACTCGATGGGGGATTGGGACAGCTCCACGTGGGGGTCCGGGTGCTCGAGCGACTCGGACTTACCGACCGGGTCCCCATCGCGTCTCTGGCCAAGAGCTTCGAAGAGGTCTACCTTCCCGGCAGTTCCGACCCGATCCGACTTCCCCGGCAATCAGAAGGCCTGTATCTCTTGCAACGACTCCGCGATGAAGCACACCGCTTCGCCGTGTCCTACCACCGCACGCTTCGGGGAAAACGGATGGTTGCCGGGGTACTCGACGGCATCGACGGGCTCGGTCCGAAACGTCGGACCCGTCTCCTCGACCAATTCGGAGGTCTCACCTCACTTCGCAAGGCATCGAGAGAGGAATTGCTGGCGGTCTCGTGGCTCCCAGCCACTGTCGGAGCGGCCGTGTTCGAGCGTATACATGCACCCATGTCTCCGAGCGGGCCAACTCCGCTTCGTGCAAAGGTAGATGAATGAGCGAATACCTGGTTGTTACCGGTATGTCCGGCGCCGGTCGCTCCACTGCGGCGGCCGCCCTCGAGGATCTGGGTTGGTTCGTGATCGACAACATGCCCTCGGCGTTGATCTCCAAGGTCTCGGAATTGGTAGATGGCAGTGGATCGGAGATGAAGCGGGTGGCCTTCGTGGTTGGACGCGGCGGGGGAGACCTCGATGATGTACTGCCCGCCGTCGATTCGCTGAAAGCCGGGCGAAACCGGGTTCGGATCCTCTTTCTGGATGCCGCCGATGATGTGCTCATCCGCCGCTTCGAGGGCACCCGGCGTCGCCACCCTCAAGAGGCGCGCGGTGTCGAGGAGTCGATCACCGAGGAGAGGAAGCTCCTGAGCGATATTCGTGATCGGGCCGATCTGGTCGTGGATACCGGCGAGCTGAACGTCAACCAGCTCCGGTCTCGGCTGATGGAGGTATTCAGCGGGGAAGACGAGAGCGGCACCATGCGATCCTCCATTCTCTCGTTCGGATTCAAGTACGGGGTGCCGACCGACGTAGACCTCATGTTCGACTGCCGGTTCCTCCCCAACCCCTATTGGGACGAGACTCTCCGGACCCATAGTGGCCTGGAGGCGTCAGTGCGCGACTACGTGCTCTCGCGCCCAGAGACCACCGACTTCCTCGACCATCTGGATGGTCTCCTGGCCATGCTCATTCCTGCCTATATACGTGAGGGAAAGTCCTATCTCACGGTGGCCATGGGATGTACGGGAGGCCGCCACCGGTCGGTGGTCCTGGCCGAGGAACTGGCCTCTCGGCTCGATGCCCACGGGATGCCCACCACGGTGTTCCACCGGGACATCGAACGGTGAGAGGAACCAGCGACAACCGAGCGGTACGGCCCCAGCCCAAAGTGGTGGCGATCGGCGGGGGGAACGGGCTTGCCGCCACCTTGCGGTCCGTCCGGACCTTTACGGACGACGTCACCGCGGTGGTCTCGGTGGCCGACGACGGGGGATCTTCGGGGCGGCTCCGTGAACTGATGCACATAATGCCCCCCGGCGACCTCCGGGAGTGCCTGGTGGCGTTGGCTGAGCCGGGCTCCATGTTGGCCGCTGCCTTTACCCACCGATTCACCGAAGGGGAGCTCGCCGGTCATTCGCTGGGCAATCTGGTACTCGCCCGACTGATGGAGGTGGCCAACGACCCGATCCGCGGGCTCGATGAGGCAGGCCGGCTCCTCGGAGTGCGCGGTCGAGTGCTTCCTGCCACCACCGAACTGGTCGTGCTGAAGGCAGAGACAGATGGTGGCGCGGTCACGGGCCAGGTGGCGGTGATGGGAAACAACCGCATTCGGAGGGTCTCCCTCGTCCCGGATGATGCCGTTGCCCCTCAGCCTGTGCTCGCCGCGCTCCGATCGGCCGATTTGATCGTTCTGGGTCCCGGGTCGCTGTTTACCAGTGTGCTGGCCGCGGTGGCGGTTCCCGGGATCACCGATGCCATCAAAGCCTCATCCGGTCGAACCGTCTATGTGTGCAATTTGCGTCCGCAAATCCCCGAAACGGCGGGATTTGACGTCGGCATGCACCTAACCTCCCTGGTGGAACACGGTGTTACCGCCGATGTGGCCATCTACGACCCCAGCGGGATCTCACTTGGAAGTCCGTGCATTCCGGTGGTCGAAACCTCTCTTTCCCGTCCCAACGGCATGGCTCATGACCCCAACAAACTGGCGGATGCACTCTCAGGTCTGCTCGGATGAAACGGCGGCGTATCCTGTTGGCCTAGCTTTGTGAGCCGGACGTCACTCGCCGATCTCGGCGTGCAATCGGAATCGTGAACAAGTGAGGGACTACATCAATGACCGTACGGGTCGGCATCAACGGGTTCGGACGCATCGGCCGGAATTACCTTCGGGCCGCCCGGGCCATCGGGGCCGATATCGAAGTCATTGCCATCAATGACCTGACGTCGGCGGAGACACTGGCCCACCTCCTCAAGTACGACTCCACCCATGGGAGGTTCGGTTCCGAGGTGAAGGTCGACAGTACCCAGATCGTGCTCGACTCAGGACCCATCGCCATCCTGGCCGAACGCGATCCGCTCGCCCTGCCCTGGGGCCAACTGGGTGTCGATGTGGTGGTCGAATCCACCGGACTGTTCACTACTCGTGAAACAGCCGCCGCCCACCTGGTGGGCGGGGCCTCACGGGTGATTGTCTCGGCCCCTGCCTCCGGTGTCGACGCCACCTTTGTGATGGGGGTAAATGACCACGAATTCGACCCCGCGACCCATGTGGTGGTGTCCAACGCCTCGTGTACCACCAACTGCTTCGCGCCCTTGGTGAAGGTGCTCGACGATGCCTTCGGCATCGAAAGCGGGCTGATGACCACGGTCCACGCCTTCACCAACGATCAGAATCTGCTGGACCTCCCCCACAAGGATCTGCGGCGGGCCCGTTCCGCCCCGGTCAATATCGTGCCCTCGTCCACCGGGGCAGCCCGTGCCACCGGTCTCGTGCTTCCCTCCATGAAGGGTCGACTGGACGGCTCAGCCTTCCGTGTACCGGTCGCCGATGGTTCGATTACCGACTTCACCGCGGTGGTTCCCGGGGCGGTAAACATCGAGCAGGTTAATGAGGCATTTGCCACTGCGGCGGGTTCGGGCCCTTTGTCCAAGTATCTGGTGTACACCGAAGACCCGATCGTTTCATCCGACATCGTCGGAAGCCCAGCTTCGTGCACCTTTGATGCCGGGCTGACCATGGTGATGCCGTCGGCCTCGGGGATCACGTTGGTCAAGGTCCAAGGGTGGTACGACAACGAATGGGGTTACGCCAATCGCCTCGTCGATCTGTCACTTGTGGTCGGCGGCGCCGGCGCCTAAAGACGTCGACCGGAACCTGGGGGAACGAAGACAATGACACCGAGCGTTGGCAACCCCTTATTGCAGGGACTCCCACTACTCGGCGATCTTCCCCCACTCGATGGAGCCAGCGTGTTGGTCAGGGTGGACTTCAACGTGCCACTCGACAGCAGTGAAAGCGGAACCCCCACGGTCAGCGACGATTTCCGGATCCGGGCCGCCCTCCCGACACTGCGCTATCTCCTCGATCGGGGCGCACACGTCACCGCCTGCACCCATTTGGGACGCCCCGACGGAGCGCCCGATGTCAGATGGGACTTGACGCCGGTGAGAGACCGGTTGGCCGAGTTGGCTCCTCAGGTGCAACTCCTCGACAACCTCCGATTCGACGCGGGCGAGTGCGCCAACGACCCCGACTTCGTCGACAAGCTCGTCAACAGCCACGACGCCTATGTCAACGACGCCTTCGGGGTGTCCCATCGGGCCCATGCATCGGTGGTCGGACCGCCGAAATATCTCCCCAGCGCCGCCGGTCTCCTTCTTCAACGGGAAGTGGACGTGCTGGGAGGGCTGCTCGGGGAGCCCCAGCGTCCCTTCGTGGCCGTGGTGGGGGGAGCCAAGGTGACCGACAAGCTCGGGGTGCTCACCAAACTGCTCGACCGGGTCGATGCGCTATTGGTCGGGGGCGGTATGGCGTTCACGTTCCTGGCCGCGGCGGGACACGACGTCGGATCCTCCATGGTGGACCACGATCGAATCGAGCAGTGTGCGACGCTGCTGGCGACCGGAGCCCCGATTCTCCTCCCCTCCGACATCGTCGCCCTTGAGCCCGGCGCCACCTTCGGGTGTGGATGCGACCAGGGCAAAGTCCTCATCACCGGCGACGACATTCCCGAAGGGTGGGTGGGACTCGATATCGGGCCCGCCACCATTCAGGCCTACGCCGAGGTGATCGCCAATGCCGGCACGGTGTTGTGGAATGGTCCCATGGGTGTCTTCGAGGACGACCGTTTCTGCGCCGGGACGACCGGGGTGGCACATGCGGTGGCCGACTGCGCCGGATTTACAGTGGTTGGCGGTGGAGACAGTGCCGCCGCCGTCGACTCCCTCGGGATCGAAGACCGGATCGACTTCATCTCTACCGGAGGGGGGGCCTCCCTCGAGCTGTTGGAGCACGGAGATCTCCCCGGATTGGCCGCACTTCGGGGAGCTATCAACGCCCCGGGCCAGAGTCCCGGTCCGGGGGGGGGACCTCGTGACCGCCCCTGTCCGGCGCCGCCCGTTGATCAGCGGCAACTGGAAGATGAACTTCGACCACTTCGAAGCCATCCACGCCTCGCGGGATCTGGGCTTGCGTTTGACCTCCGCCGACGTGGTTCCGCTCGACGTGACGGTGCATCCGCCTTTCACCGACATCCGATCCGTACAGACGGTGATCGAGGCCGAGGGCGTGCCGGTCGCCCTGGGAGCCCAAAATTGCGCTGTCGAGGACTCTGGTGCGTATACCGGCGAAGTGAGCCCGATGATGCTGGCAAAACTGCACGTCGAGTACGTGATCATCGGGCACTCGGAGCGACGACGGTATTTTGCTGAAACAGACGAACTGGTGGCGGCCAAACTTCATGCCGTCATACGCAACGGCATGACACCCATCTGCTGCGTGGGGGAGACAGAAGACGAGCGGGATGTGGGCCTGACCAAGGACCGGCTCGCCGATCAGGTTGAAGGCGCAATCGGCGGCTTGGCCCCCGAGGCAGTTGCGGGGATGGTGGTGGCCTACGAACCGATCTGGGCCATCGGAACGGGTCAGGCCGCCACCCCCGAGGACGCCCAGGTGGCCGGCGGTTGGATCCGCGAGGTGGTGGGGCGCGTGACGGGAGCGGAGGCGGCGACCACTGTGCGGATTCAATATGGTGGATCGGTCAATGCCGAGAACACCGCTGAACTACTCGCCTGCCCCGATATCGATGGAGTGCTGGTCGGTGGCGCGAGCCTCGACGCCGTGGCGTTTGTGGCCATAATTCGGGCCGCGGCCGATGCGAGCCGGTGAGTTTGCTATCGTCTCCGGCGTCCCGGGAAGAAGAAAGGAGACATCATGCTGACAACAGCCATCGTTGTGTTACAGATTCTGACGTCTCTGGCGCTGCTCTTCCTCATTCTCATGCATAGCGGCAAGGGTGGGGGCCTCTCTGACATGTTCGGAGGTTCGGTTGGCTCGGCTGCCGCCGGCTCTACCGTGGTGGAGAAGAACCTCGACCGGATCACGGTCACGGTGGCGGTTCTCTTCGCCTTCACCAATCTGGTCCTCATTCTCCGCCTGCAGTGAGACCGGACGGCGCCGAGACCCGCAGGCGCCGAGGTCGCATAGAAACCTTTTGGGCGGAACGCCGCGCCCGTTGGACGTTGCCATTGGTGATCATTGTGATCATCGTGATTGTGGCCACCGTCGACCATCTCGGCGCTCACCGGATCCGCGAGGTGGACCAGCAGAGCATTTCCGATCTGGTGTCCACAACGGGTGGGACGGCAACCGTAACCCTGGACCGACCGTGGAATGGATTCAATCCGGGGACGCCGGGTGGAGCTGACTCGTCCACCCCTACGTTGCTCTCGACGGTGCTGCCAAGCGCCTACAGGGTCACGCCCAACCTCGGAACGGTGCTCAATGGTGATTTGCTGAGCGGCACCAAAGTCACGTCGGTGGACCCACTGACCATCCAATACGTTCTGAATCCTATGGCCGAATGGTCCGACGGGGTGCCGGTGAGCGCGGACGACTTCATCTATGCGTGGAAATCCCAGCGGGGAACCGACGCTGATGTCGACAAGCAACCCGACATGGTGGCTTCGACGATCGGGTACCGGGATGTGGCGTCCGTCACCGGCAGTCAAGACGGCAAAATCGTCACTGTGGTGTTCTCCCGGCCATTTACTGACTGGAGGATGCTGTTCAGCGGCATGGTCCCCGCTCACGTGGCCGAAAAGGTCGGTTGGAACCATGGTTTCGATGTCTTCAATCCGGCAGTAGATCTGTCCGCAGGTCCCTACATACTCCAGTCGGTCTCAGCCACGGGAACAGCGGTGTTGGTGCACAATCCCCGCTGGTGGGGCACGCCGGGAACCCTTGATCAGGTGACAGTGTCGGACGCTCCGGGCCCGGGAACATGGTTTTCCGCTCTGAGCAACAACAACCGGACGGTGGTGCAGCCGTCCATTTTCAACCTCGGCACCCTGAATATCGCCTCATCCCTGCCGAATACCCAGAGCACCGTGAAGCCGTCCCTGTCCTTTCTGCAACTCGAGTTCAACGTGGCGTCGCCGACGACCTCCCAGTTGGTGGTGCGCCAGGCCATCGCCCACGACGTCGACCGAACCATGCTGTTGGCTCAGACCTTCAAGTCCATCGATCCGGACCTCGACGTCAACGAGGATCATCTAGCTGTCGCATCTCAGAATGCGTACATGGCATCCTCGGCCGCGTCCGGATATGACAAGGCCGACCCGTCGGCCGCCGACCGGTTACTGGCCACCGTGGGGTTCCATCGGGCCCTTGACTCCCGGTATGTGGACATTGCCGGGAATCCCTTGACGGTGCGCATGGCGGTGGAGTCCGGGGATCCCTGGATCACTCAGGTGGGTGATGATGTGGCCTCTCAGCTCCGACTGGCCGGCATCTCAGTGATTGTGATTCCTGTGGATGGCGAGGCAGGTCTGGCGGCGGCATCGAAGGAGAATAGCTATGACATGGCCCTGGTGACCAGGACCGCCGGCCCGTTTCTCACTTCGACCGACGGATGGTATTCGGGGGATCTGGGGCCCACCGGGGCGGCCGGTTCGAAGGACTGGAGCAACTTCGACGACCCAGTCGTGGACCAGCAGATCTCAAGGGCGTCCGAGGAGCTGAATCCGGTAACCGGCGCTTCGGTGTATGCACAGATTGATGCTGTACTCTGGAACCAGATGGTGGCATTGCCCCTGTTCCAAGAGCCGGCGTTGCTGGCCAACGGTGTGCAGTTGGCGGGAATTCAATACAACGGGTCAGCGAACGGACTCCTGTGGAATCTTCCCACCTGGAAAACTTTGATACCGAAGCCAACCGGTTCGTCCTAACTCCCTGTCGCCGGTGGCGGGCATGGGGGAGGATCGATATGGGAGTGCGTTCACGGCGCGCTACCATGCCTTTCGCCCCGATTGCGAAATCGGAGTCATTCGTCGGAGTGGCGGAATAGGCAGACGCGCCAGC
>JGI24129J20441_1000256_pt1 | contig 15780 bp, 13 predicted proteins | sample BarGraNGADG00211_FD_20441 | JGI IMG/M metagenome (IMG submission 20441) | reverse complement strand
CCGGGGCGCCCGGCGCGACGGCTCCCGACTTGGCTTCCGGCGCGCCGTTGACCCGCGTGCCCCCCGCGGCAGGCGCGCCGCCGCCCACGGCCGCGCTGGTGCTGGATGAGCCGCCGGCGCTGCACCCAGAGAGCAACAGGGCGGTGAGTGTGCCCGCGGCGATCATCTTTCCGGTGGGGAAATGCGGCCGCGTGGGATCAGCGTGCCGATCGTGGAAGCGGTACTTGCTGAGGGGGAACGTGATCTTCATGGCAGACCTCCGAAGGACGATCGCTGTTCGTGCGGTATTCCCGTTGGAGCGGCTGACGGTCCCGTTCGTTCCATCCCAGGCGGTGTCGATTCGGTCACGGGGACGAAGAGGGGGCAGCGGGCCGGCGACGGCTCCCTGACCCACGCGCGAGACGGTCAGGTTGTCGGGTAAGAATGACCAGATGAGCCCGAAGCCTTCAGCCAGCGAGGTCCGCGAGATCAACGACAGCATCCGCTACGCGATGTGGTCGGTGTTCAAGGTCACGAGCCCTCTTCCCGATGATCGCCCCAAGGTCGCAGCGGAGGTTGAGGCGCTGTTTGCCGACATAGGCGAGCAGGGTGTCGTGGTGCGCGGGGTCTATGACGTCGCCGGGCTCCGGGCGGATGCCGACTTCATGATCTGGTGGCACGCCGAGGATCTCCGCGCCGTGCAGACGGCCTATCACCGGCTCCGTCGCACCGAGCTCGGCGCCCACCTGGAGCCGGTGTGGTCGGTTGCCGCACTGCACCGTCCGGCCGAGTTCAACAAGGGGCACATCCCGGCCTTCATGGCCGACGAAGACCCGAAAGCCTTCATCTGCGTCTACCCGTTCGTGCGTTCCTACGAGTGGTACCTCCTGGACGACACCGAGCGTCGCAGCCTCCTGTCGGAGCACGGACAGATGGCGCGCGGCTATCCGGACGTGCGCGCGAACACGATCGCGTCCTTCGCGTTGGGCGACTATGAGTGGATCCTGGCGTTCGAGGCTGATGACTTGACCCGGATCGTCGATCTCATGCGCCACCTGAGGGGCTCCGAGACCCGTCGCCACGTGCGCGAGGAGGTGCCCTTCTACACCGGCCCGCGGGTCGAGGTTGCGGCGCTGGTCGACTCCCTGCCCTGATCGGGCTGTGTGCTGAATCCTCAGCCCTATCGCCCAGAGCCCGCTCAGTCGCCGGTGGCGCCGTCGATAAGCTCGCGGAGCAGATCGGCGTGTCCGTTGTGTCGGGCGTACTCCTCGATCATGTGGACATAGACCCACCGCAACGAGATCGAGCCGTTCCTGCCGACGAAGGTGTCGTCGAGGGACTTCGTGCGGACGGCTTCGTCGGCGGCCAGGCACTCGGCCTTGAACGTCGCGAACGCTTCTGTGACATCGGCGTCCGCGACGTTGTCGAAGTCGCCGTCCTCGTCGTCATCGGAGCAGTACAGATCAGGCAGGTTGAGTCCTGCAGCCCGGGTGCGGAACCACACTCGCTCCACCTCGGCCATGTGCCGCAACAGCCCGAGCAGCGTCAGGGCTGACGGGCTGACCGCGGCGCTCTTGAGCTGTGCAGCGGTCAGCCCGGTGCACTTCCACAGCAAGGTCCCGCGATGGAAGTCCAGCCACGCCTGGTACATCGCCCGTTCCTCGGCGACGTGGGGCGGATTGCTGCGAAACTGGTCTGCAGTGCTCATTTCGGCCCCGGCTCGAGCCGCAGGCTGATGCTGTTGATGCAGTAGCGCTGGTCCGTCGGGACGTCGTAGCCCTCGCCCTCGAAGACGTGACCCAGGTGTGATCCGCAGTTGGCACAACGGACTTCGACCCGTTTCGCACCCATGGTGTGGTCCTCGAGGTACTCGACGCGGTCCTCGGCCAGCGGGGCGTAGAACGATGGCCAGCCGCAGTGGCTGTCGAACTTGGTGTCGCTGCGGAACAGCTCAGTGCTGCACGCTCGGCACGAGTACACGCCCTGGGTCTTGGTGTCGGTGTACTCGCCGACGTTGGGCCGCTCTGTGCCGGCCAGCCGGAGCACTTGGTACTCGGCAGGAGTGAGCTCCTCACGCCATTGCTCCTCGGTCTTGCTCAGGGGATAGGTGCGGCCGTCGTCCATCGGGGTCCTCCTGCGTAGGGCTGATAACCAGTGCCGTCGGTGTGGGTCCTTCACGCTCTACACAACAGCGCGGCCCGGGTGGACGTTCCCACCCGGGCCACCCGGGCCACCCGGCATACCCGGGTCTGTCAGATCTGGTTGGTCAGCCGATGCCACCACGGATGGCGAGCCGCACGACCTGGGGGTCGTGGTCGGAGTCCTGGTCATAGAACTCGGTGTTGGTGTGCACGATGTCGTACACGAACGCCTCGTCGTCATGACCGCCCGCCAGCGCCTTGCTGAGCAGGATCTGGTCGAGCACCTGGCTGTTGCCCTCGAAGACGTAGGAGTAGCGCTCCTTCTCCGGCAACGTGCGTGGCAAGTCGACGATCGCGTTGGCGCCGGACCCGACCATGATGTCGACGGTCTGGCTGAACTCGAAGTCGTTGATGTCACCGAGCACGACGACGTTCGCGCGTGCGTCAGCCGTGAGGAGCAGGTCGAGGAACGACCGGATCTCCTGGGCCTGCAGGTGACGCCCGTCCTCTGAGAAACGAAGCTGCTGCTGCCACTTGCCGAACAGCGGGTCGTCCCCGCCCTTGGAGGCGAAGTGGTTGGCGATCGCGAAGATCGTCTGGCCACGGAAGGTGAACTCGCCGACGAGGGGCTTGCGGGAGTCGTTCCAGGCGACGTTGGTAGGCGTGATCCTTCCCGGGTTCAGTGCCAGGTGCGGCTTGCCGTCGACCATGGTCAGGCTCTCGGCCGTGGTCGCGTCGCCTGCGGGAGCGTCGACGAACCCGACCCCGCGGTCTGCCCGGTAGATGAAGACTTGGCGGATGTTGCCGCCGGGCGCTCCGCCGTCAGTGAGGTCCTGGGGGTTGACCCAGCGCGCGCTGTAGGCCGGGCCACCCGCGGCCGTGATGGCGGCGATCAGCTTGTCGCTGGTCACGCTCGAGTCAACCGTGAGATCCTGCACCGCTCCGCTGTTGTCCTGGATCTCCTCCAGCGCCAGAATGTCCGGGCTCTGCAGGTTGTTCACGATCTGTCCGGCGAGCCGGTCGAACTTGATCTGCGGGTCGCCGGGCGCGAGGTTCTCGACGTTGAAGGTCGAGATGGCCAGCTGGTCCCTGGACTGGCGCTTGGTGATCTCGCGCTGCAGTCCGCCCAGCTTCAGCGTCGGCGTCGCGGTCACCTCCAGCTTGGGGTTGTTGAACGAGTAGTCGATGACACCGACGGTGTCGCCGGGGATCGAGTCGCCGACGCTGGCCAGCGGCATCGCGCTCGCGGGCAGAAGTGCGTCGTCGAGCTGCACCCGCATCGCGTTGGGGTGGTCGTAGCCGGAGTAGAGAACCCNACCGCGCCTCGTGGTGATGGCGTCGACATTCTGGCCGGGGATGACGGAGGGTGTTCGCACCAACCCATACCAACGCGTGACCAACTCGCTCCTGGAGGATGGCGGATAGGCTCGCGTTCATGGCGAGCGCCGCGACAGTCCTTCAGGTTCCAGGACCTGATGGGGTCGTGCGTGACGTCCGGATCTCCAACCCGGACCGAGCGATCTGGCCGGCCACCAATGACATCGGCAGCGCCGAGATCACCAAGCTCCAGCTCGCCGAGTACACGGTGGCCGTCGCGGAGCCGATGATGCGGGCCCTGGGCGACCGGCCGATCACGCTGCAGCGCTTCTCGGAGGGCATCGAGGGGGAGGAGTTCTTCTCCAAGAACCCTCCGCGGGGAGTTCCGGAGTGGGCGCGATCGGTGATGTGCACCTATCCCTCGGCCCGTACCCATCCGCAGCTGGTCATCGACGAGATCGCAACGGCCGTCTGGGCCGTGCAGATGAACACGGTGACCTTCCACCCGTGGCCGGTGCGCAGCGCCAACAACGACAACCCTGACGAGCTGCGGATCGACCTCGACCCCCAGCCCGGGACCGGCTTTGCGGACGCCGTGCGGGCGGCATACGCGTTGAATGACCTGCTGGCGGAGATCGGGCTCACCGGTTGGGCCAAGACCTCCGGTAACCGTGGGGTGCACGTCTATGCGCGGGTCCACCCCACGCACGAGTTCCTGGACGTGCGCCACGGAGTCATCGGGATCGCGCGCGAGCTGGAGCGCCGTATGCCGGACGAGGTCACCACGGCCTGGTGGAAGGAAGAACGCGGTCAAAAGGTCTTCGTGGACTTCAACCAGGCCAACCGTGACCGCACGATCGCCTCGGCCTACAGCCCTCGACCTCTGCCTGGTGCCCCGGTGTCCATGCCCGTCCCGTGGGAGCAGCTGGGTGACGTGTCAGCTCGGGACTTCACGGTGCGGACGGTTCCCGGCATCCTGGCCGCTCAGGGTGACGCCTGGCTTGGCATGGATGGGGCGGTCGGCGACGTTGCCCGCGCGATGGCGTTGTGGGGCGCGGACGTCCACGAACGTGGGCTGGGCGAGATGCCCTTTCCTCCGGACTACCCGAAGATGCCCGGTGAGCCGCCCAGGGTCCAGCCCAGTCGGAAGCGTCGCGATCCCGACCTCCCCTGATCCATGGCGGCTCGAACCGACGGCCCATGGTGAACACGGTGCCCACGTCGCGCGCTGCCCATACGTCGCCCTGCGCATGTCGCGCGGCGAACCGTATGGCGAGAATACGTTTTTTGGCCGTAGCGGTTCTCCCACCCGCGTATGAGCATGATGAGATGAGCATTCAGTCGCGGTCCGACCAGTCACTGTCGGTTCAGCCGCAGTCCGACCGTTCACTGACTGTTCAGTCGCAGCCCGTTCAGCGGCGTTCTGGCGTGCTCCGGCAACGAACCAGGACCGTCACCGCTTTCTGCCACGCGTGCAACACCCCATGGACACTGACCTGCGAGCAGAGAGACGGGATCTGGGTGGTCTTCTGCACCCGATGTGGAGACGTGCGCCCTCCGCGGCATGACCTGGTCGAGCCGTCTCCTTGGTAGCAGAACCGTCACCGTGGGAGTAGAACCGTCTCCTTGATAGCAGAACCATCTCCCTGGTACCAGAACCATTCGCGCGCGGGTTCTCAGTGCTCGAGAACGTCCCCGAGGTCGTAACCCCTGGGTCGATCCACCTGAGCCGCGGTGCAGGACGCAGGGTCGCGATCCGGGCGCCAGCGCAGGAAGGTCACGGAGTGCCGGAAACGTGGGCCCTCCATCTGGTCGAACTTCACCTCGACCACCCGTTCCGGACGCAGCCTGACAAAGGTCATGTCCTTGTTGCCGCTGAACCGGGAGCGGTCGGTCGAGCCCTTCACTACATCGCCCTGTTCGTCGGTGACGACGAGTGGCGCGAGCTCATCGACCAGCTCGACGCGCCGGGCGTCGGTGAATGCTGCAATCCCACCGACGTTGTAGACGGTGCCGTTCTCGTCATACAGACCAAGGAGAAGTGAGCCAACACCATTGCCGGACTTGTGAATTCGGTAGCCCAGGACCACAGCTTCGGCTGTTCGGGCGTGCTTGATCTTGAGCATGACGCGCTTGCCCTGCTGGTACGGCGCCGCCAGATCTTTGGCAACGACACCGTCGAGCCCGGCGCCCTCGAACCGTTCGAACCAGTCTCGTGCGGTGGCGGCATCGATGGTGGACCTGGTCAGGTGCACGGGCGCGTTGGCAGGCAGCGTGGACAATACGGACTCCAGGCGTTGGCGGCGCGCGCCGAAGGGCATTGCGGTGAGGTCGTCGTCGCCGAGGGCCAGGATGTCGAAACAGACCAGCTCAGCGGGAGTCTCGCGGGAGAGACGCTGGACTCGGCTGTCGGCGGGATGGATCCGCTGGGACAGGCTCTCCCAGTCGAGTCGTTCTGCGCCCGGTCGGCCCGCGCGGACGACGATCTCGGCGTCAATCGCACAGCGCTGAGGCAGATGCTCTCGGACCGCGTCGACGAGCTCAGGGAAGTACCTGGTCAGCGGTTTGGAGCCTCGGCTGGAGAGCTGCACCTCGTTGCCGTCGCGCAGGACGATGCACCGGAAACCATCCCATTTGGGTTCATAGGACAGTCCCCCCGCGACCGAGTCGTGCGCCGGCACGCCGTCAACGGCCTTGGCCAGCATGGGAGTCACCGGAAGGGCGATGGGAAGGTCCACGAATGCATTGTGAACCTGCGACGATGCTCGCGTGCCTCCACTTCGTCAACTTCGCCGCAAGAGCCTGGTGGTGGCCTCAGCGGCCGGCGCGACGGTTGCGGCCGTATCAGCGGCCGGCGCGGTCAGCGCAGCAGCGTATCTCGCCCGCAGGGTGCTGACACCTGACCGGCTCAAACCTGACGACACCCAGATTCTGGCGGTCGAGGACGACAGTGTGACCTTGCGGCTGACGCCCGAGTCTCGGCAGCCCGGCAGGTACGGACTCTGGCTTGACGGCGGTCGGGGCCATGCAAGGGTGGGCGCAGTGCTCGAGGTGGACGAAGAGTCAGGGCGCGTCCGTCGGACGCTGGAGGGCATTGACGCAGGTGAGCTTCGCATCGGCCCCGCGCGTTGGAACCAGTACTACTTCGCGGGTAACCCCCAGGATGCATTGGGGCTGCCGTCGCGTGATGTGGAGATAGCCGCAGACATCGGGATGCTTGCAGCCTGGGAGGTGCCTCCGGCGGTCAGCTCTGTGCCTCGCTGGGCGATTCTTGTACATGGCAGAGGAGCGAGTCGGGACGAGTGCCTGCGTGCTGTACCAGTGCTTCACGAGCTCGGATACACCTCCCTGATACCCATGTACCGCAACGACATCGGCGCCCCCGCAAGCTCGGACGGCAGATACAGCCTTGGGCTTTCGGAGTGGCGGGACCTCGAGGCGGCACTGCTGTATGCCGTCGGTGAGGGCGCACAGGAGATCGTCCTGTTCGGCTGGTCCATGGGCGGGGCCATCGTCCTGCAGACCCTGGACCGTTCGTGGCTCTCGGATCGCGTCCGGGCCGTGGTGCTCGACGCGCCCGTCATCGACTGGGCAGACGTGCTGCGTCACCACGGCGCCTTGAACAAGATCCCCGGACCGATCGAGAAGCTGAGTCGTTCGCTGATCGGCCACAGGTGGGCGCGCCGTCTGGTTGGCGTGCATGAGCCCATCGACGTGGCCCTGACCAACTGGGAACACCGAGCCGACGAGCTGAACCACCGCACCCTGCTCATTCACTCGCTCGACGACGAGTTCGTTCCCGTCGGGCCGTCGGCCTCACTAGCCGCCAAACGTCCTGACCTGGTTCGCTTCGAGCCGTGGCACGAGGCTCGGCATACCAAGGAATGGAATGTGGATCCCGAACGATGGGATGCCGTCGTACGTGCCTTCCTTACTGGTCAAACCAGCTTGGTGGGCTAGCTTTCAGGGTCGGGACCAGCGCCCGAGGATCGTTCCCTGCGACTCGATCAGTAGCCGGGGCATCAGGTTTGCGGTGACGGACGCTCCGGCAGTGATACGCGGGTGGTCACCGGCGACCAACGTAGGAGCGAGGGTCAGGCAGAGCTCGTCGAGCCGTCCCGAGGCGGTCAGGTCGCGCAGGAGATGAGGGCCGCCCTCGCAGAGGATGCGGGGCAGCCCACGAGCAGCCAACGCGTCCAGCGCCGATGCCAGGTCGACGCTCGCGTCTCCGTTGACGATCACGTTGTCGTCACCCAGTGTTCCCCGAGCGAGATCGACAGCCTCATTACCGGCTCGCTCGCAGGTGACCAACAAGACCGCTCCCGAGTTCTCGCGGGCCTGGTTCAGCTGCGGCGGGATGTCGCCCGAGCGGCTGACGACGGCCACGGTGGGATGCGCAGGTCGGCCAGCTCGAAGTTCCAGCCACGGTGCCCGGACAGTTGCCCGCTGGTATCCCTCGATGCGTGCCGTTCCCGCACCGACGAGGATCACGTCGGCCAGCGCCCGCAGGAGTCCGAAGACGTCGCGGTCCGTCCCGGTGTTGAGGGAGGCAGACCGCCCGTCGTCGCCGGTTGCCGCGCCGTCCAGCGACGAGATGACGTTGGCCCTGACCCAGGACTGAGCCTCGGTGAGCTCGGGGTAGGCGTAGGCGAGTGCCAGCGCCTCCGGGTCCATCGTCCCGTCGTGGCCGGGCGTCCAACGGCCTAGGTCCTCGTGGGAGAGCAGCACGCGCATGAGCGCCATCCTTCCATCGAAGGAGGTTCATTCCTCGGATGAGGTCGCGCCCCGGGCGGGGTGTGCCACCATCGTGCTCATGGCCGCAAGCACGAAGCAGGCGAAGAGGCAGGCGACGAACCGGGGAGGGGAAGCCGGCAGCTCAGGATCCTTCACGCACGCGTTGGCGACGGGCCGTGGGTTTCGGCTGGCCGACTGTGACCCGCGTTCGACGCCGGGCTACGACGGAGGCAAGGCGGCGGGGGTTGAGCTCATGGCTGCCACCGTTCCAGAGCTTGGTGACCTGCAAGAGCGTCTGTATGCCGACGCCATAGCCGGCGGGACAGCGGCAGTTCTCCTGGTGGTGCAGGGGATGGACACCTCGGGAAAGGGCGGCATCATGCGCCACGTCGTCGGCTCGGTCGATCCCCAAGGTGTTCGCTACACCGCGTTCAAGGCACCGACCAGGGAGGAGCTGGAGCACCCCTTCCTCTGGCGGATCCGCAAGGCCCTGCCGCGACCGGGCCAGATCGGTGTCTTCGACCGTTCGCACTACGAGGACGTCCTGATCGCAAGAGTTCACAACCTGGTCCCGCCAGCGACCTGGGGTCGGCGCTATGGGCAGATCAACGCGTTCGAGCAGGCCGTGACGCAAGCCGGGACCACGATCGTCAAGGTCATGCTGCACATCTCGAGCGACGAGCAGAAGGCGCGACTGGGCTCACGCCTTGACCAGCCGGAGAAGCACTGGAAGTACAACCCGGCCGATGTGGACGAGCGCGAGTGGTGGTCGGCGTACCAGGAGGCATACCAAGTGGCCATCGAGAAGTGCTCGACGGAGGATGCCCCGTGGTTCGTCGTTCCGGCGGACCGCAAGTGGTATGCCCGGCTGGCCGTGCAGCAGCTGGTGCTGGAGCACTTGAGGGTGATGGCGCCCCACTGGCCCACCGCGACCTTTGATGTTGAGGCTGAGAAGGCGCGGTTGGCTGCGACCTAGGGTTTGCGCTTCGGTGTCTTGGTGGCGGGCACCTCAGCAGGAGGGATTGCCTCGAGCACGACCATGGACCGACCAACAACCGCGTGCGTGGTTGCGGCCGTCCAGTCCTTGCGGTCGTCGCCGGGCGGCTCGGCCTCGGTGGTGTCAAGTCGGACCCGCCACGTTGCGCCGTACTGCGCGGGCGGTAGGACGAAGTCGACGGGGGCGCTGTGGGCGTTGAACAGCAGCAGGAAGTCGGTATCCACGATGCGCTGTCCATGGATATCCGGCTCACGGATGGCTTGGCCGTTCAGGAAGACCATGAGGGTGCGGGCATAACCGTTGCGCCAGTCGAGCTCGTCCATCTCGGTGCCGTCCGACGAGAACCACTCGATGTCGCCGAGGTCGCTCTTGCCGCCATGGGCGGCGTCGCCGGCGAAGAAACGGCGACGACGAAAGACGTCGTGCTCCTTGCGCAATGAGACCACGGCGCTGGTGAACGCGAGCAGATGGCTCTCGTCCTCGGCCAGCTCCCAGTCGATCCAGGCGAGCTCGTTGTCCTGGCAGTAGACGTTGTTGTTGCCGCGCTGGGTTCGACCGACCTCGTCGCCGTGGGCGATCATCGGGACACCCTCGCTCAGCAGGAGCGTGGTGAGGAAGTTGCGCTGCTGCTGCCTGCGCAAGGCGTTGATGGCGGCGTCGTCCGTCTCGCCCTCGACCCCGCAGTTCCACGACCGGTTGTGGCTCTCGCCGTCGTTGTTGGTCTCTCCGTTGGCGTCGTTGTGCTTGTCGTTGTAGGACACGAGGTCACGCAAGGTGAAGCCGTCGTGTGCGACGACGAAGTTGATCGAGGCGATCGGACGCCTGGCCGAATGCGCGTAGAGGTCGCTGGAACCCGTGATGCGAGAGGCGAACTCGCCCAACGAGGCCGCCTCGCCCCGCCAGAAGTCGCGCACCGTGTCGCGGAACTTGCCGTTCCACTCGGTCCACAGCGGGGGAAAGTTGCCGACCTGATAGCCGCCATCACCGAGGTCCCAGGGCTCAGCGATGAGCTTGACCTGGGAGATCACGGGATCCTGCTGGATGATGTCGAAGAACGCCGAGAGCCGGTCCACCTCATGGAACTGGCGGGCCAGGGTTGCCGCAAGGTCGAAGCGGAACCCGTCGACATGCATCTCCATGACCCAGTAGCGCAGCGAGTCCATGATCAGCTGAAGGACGTGGGGGTTGCGCATCAACAGGCTGTTGCCGGTGCCCGTGGTGTCGTAGTAGCGCGCCTTGTCGTCATCGACGAGGCGGTAGTAGGCGGCGTTGTCGATGCCACGGAAGGCGATGGTCGGGCCCTTTTCGTTGCCCTCGGCCGTGTGGTTGTAGACCACGTCGAGAATGACCTCGATGTGGGCTTCGTGCAGCGCCTTCACCATGGTCTTGAACTCGGATACCTGCTGACCGCGCGATCCGGTGGCGGCATAGGCAGCGTGCGGAGCCAGGAACCCGATCGTGTTGTAGCCCCAGTAGTTTGTCAGGCCCTGGTCCGCCAGCGTGGAGTCCTGGACGAACTGGTGCACCGGCATCAGCTCGATGGCGGTCACGCCGAGGCCGACCAGGTGCTCGATGATCGCGTGGTGACCGATCGCGGCATACGTCCCGCGAATGGCTTCGGGGACCTCGGGGTGGGTCATGGTCAGGCCCTTGACGTGAGCCTCGTAGATGACCGTGTTGTGGTAGTCGTGACGTGGCGGGCGGTCGTGGCCCCAGTCGAAGAACGGGTTGACGACCACGGACAGCATGGTGTGACCCAGCGAGTCGGCGTCATTGGGCTTGGTGGGGTCGCTGAGCTCGTAGGAGTACAAGGACGTGTCGCCGTCGATCTGCCCGTCCATGGCTTTGGCGTACGGGTCCAGCAACAGCTTCGCGGGGTTGCAGCGATGGCCTTGAACCGGATCAAACGGACCGTGGACCCTGTAGCCGTAGCGTTGACCGGGCTCGATGGCGGGGACGAAGCCGTGCCATACATATCCGTCGACCTCAGTGAGCTCGACCCTGGTCTCGCTGCCGTCGTCGGCAATGAGGCAGACCTCGACCTTGTCGGCGACCTCGGAGAAGAGCGCGAAGTTGACGCCGCTGCCCGTGAACGTGGCTCCCAAGGGGTAGGGATAGCCCGGCCAGATGTTCATGTAGTCCTTATGCAGTCGCGGATCGTGCCGTTGAGGCCACTCATTGTGACCTGCCGCCCACTCAACGGCACAATCATCGGGTCAGCCGGCGAAAGACCGCTCGATCACCTTGGCGGCCGATACTTCGACCATATCGCTCGGCAACGTGCCGAACGTGTGTCCATGAGCTCCGCCGAGACGGCTCGCCACGAAGGCCTCCGCGACAAATGCCGGTGCGAAACGAGTCAGGAGCGAGGCCTGCAGCGTGGTCGCGAGCTGCTCGACGAAGGCTCGGGCGCCGAGCTGCGTCGCTGACGGGTCCGCGTTCGCCGATGTCGTCCGCAGGGCAGAGATCGCCCTCGTGATGGCTGAGTCGAGCTGTCGGTCAGCGCCACGGGCAAGCTCGAGCTCGGCTGCGAACGCAGCGACCGAGGCAGGCTCGCGCGTCACGGCCCGGACGACGTCGAGGGCATTGACGTTGCCGCTGCCCTCCCAGATCGAGTTCAAGGGTGCCTCGCGGTAGAGGCGCGCCAGACCGTTCTCCTCCACGTAACCGTTGCCGCCCAGACACTCGAGGGACTCGGCGACCATCGGGGCGGTGCGCTTGCACACCCAGTACTTGCCGACGGCCACCGCGAGACGTGAGAACGCGGTATCGCCCTCGTCAACTGCCGCGGCCAGCCTCAGGCCAAGCGTCGTGGCTGCTTCGGACTCCAACGCCAGGTCCATCAGGACGTTGCGCATCAACGGCTGGTCGACCAGCGCGCTGCCGAAGGCCTCACGATGACGCGTGTGGTGGATCGCCCTGACGAGAGCCTGGCGCATCGTCCCCGATGACCCGAGGACGCAGTCGAGCCGGGTGGCGGCGACCATGTCCAGGATGGTCCGGATGCCGTGGCCTTCCTCTCCGAACTGGACGCCCCAGGTGCGGTCCAGCTCGATCTCGGACGACGCGTTGGAGCGGTTGCCCAGCTTGTCCTTGAGGCGTTCCACGGCAAAGAAGTTGCGGGTTTCGTCGTCCAGGACGCGGGGGACCAGGAAGCAGGACAGCCCGGCCGGGGCTTGGGCAAGGACCAGGAACACGTCACTCATCGGGGCGGAGCAGAACCACTTGTGCCCGGTGAGCAGGTACGTCTCACCTCCCGTGATCGGGCCACCGGGCGCGGCCACGGCCCTGGTGGAGTTGCCACGCAAGTCGGAACCGCCCTGCTTCTCGGTCAGGGCCATGCCTGCCACGACGCCGCTCTTCTGCGCATGGGGTCGCAGACCGAAGTCGTATTCGCGGGAGGCCAGCAGGGGAGCCCAGATGGCGACCAGGTCGGGACTCGACTGGAGGGCGGGCACTGCGGCATACGTCATGGAGATCGGGCACATGTGTCCGGCCTCGACCTGCGACCACGCTACGAAGCCGGCGGCCCGGCGGACGTGAGCTCCGGTGCGTGCCGGTTTGGTCCACGGTTCGGCGGTGAGGCCGTGGGAGACGGCGGTGTTCATCAGCTGGTGCCATGCGGGGTGGAAGTCGACCTCGTCGATCCGGACCCCTTGCGGTGAATATGGATGCAGGACAGGGGGATTGCTGTCCGCTTGATCGCCCCATGTTTGCGCCTCGACCCCTCCGGCCAGGCTGCCCAAGGCTTCCAGCTCGGTCCGATCCTGCGCATCGCCCCAGCGCTGAATTCCTTCGAGCAGCGCCGGATCGGCCGAGATAACGTTGTATCCGGACAGCGGCGGAACTTGGTTGGTGACCTCATGGGTGCTCACCCCATTTACCGTAGACGGGTGGAATCAGCCGCGGACCCGAAACGCCCGGGATCAGACAAGCCGCGAGAGGCCCCTGACTCCGGTCCAGGAGGCGGGTCCTCAGCCCCGTGTAGGCGGCCGGTTGGACTCTGATCCCTCGGATCGGTTAATGTCTGCACGCACGCACAGCGGGTCTTTCGGCGCTGGCGTCCCGCGGACATAGCTCAGTTGGTAGAGCGCAACCTTGCCAAGGTTGAGGTCGCCGGTTCGAGCCCGGTTGTCCGCTCGAAGGCTTCATGCCTTCACCGAAGGTCTCAACGTCCTCGGTGAAGGCATGAGACCGTCACGGTGGAGTGGCCGAGAGGCGAGGCAACGGCCTGCAAAGCCGTCTACACGGGTTCAAATCCCGTCTCCACCTCGACCAACCCACACAAATGGGCGGTTGGCGCAGCGGTAGCGCGCTTCCCTGACACGGAAGAGGTCGCTGGTTCGATCCCAGTACCGCCCACCAGTACGAAATGGCCCCTGACCTGCGGAAACGCGTGTCAGGGGCCTTCGTTATCTCCCCAGCGTGCAGGATACGTGCAGGATGGTTCTACGCTTNAAACCGGATCAGGGAGGTCAGGTCTCGGTAACTTTTGGGAGTTCTATAAGAAACTCCAGCATACGGCTGGATTTGCTTATAGTATGTGTGGCATGTGGAGCGCGCTGCTTGAGGAGAACGGGATCGCGGTGGTTCCGGTCGATGGTGCGCAGGTGACCCTCCGGCGTGGCTCGCAGCGTGCCACGTACACGGTCGTCACAACGTCGTCGCGCGTTCACCCCTCTGATGTGACGGAGCCTCCGGCCGGTAACGCGCTGCTGATCCTGCCGGCGCTCTCGGAAGCAGCCGCGCAGCGTGCGCGATCGCGCGGTTGGTCCGCGATCCCAGATGACGGCCCAGCGTGGGTGCTGTTCCATGGTCGGGAGATCAAACTCAAGAGACCGGAGCTGGCGACCGGCTCCCAACAGCAGAGCAGACGCGGGCGCCCAGGGTGGGGGATCTTCTCTGTGCTCCGGGCGCTCTTGGCGCTCGAGGGTGGCGCTCGCCAGAGCGAGCTGGTCGAATTTGCGAACGTGAGCCAGCCGCGAATCTCCCAGGCGCTGAGCGAGTTGGCGACACTTGATCTGGTCGAACGCGTCCCTGCCGGTTGGACCGTGACGGACAAGGCCAAGGCGATCAAATGGTGGGTGGATCACTACCCGGGACCTGGCGGCCTTGCTTCACATTGGTACGGGCTCGACCCAATCGTCGAGCAGGCCTTCCGCGTGCATGAACTGCTCGAGGCGAAGCGTTCGCGGCCGGCGGTCTCCGGCGATGTTGCCGCCGACCTCGTCGCGCCTTGGCGGACGCCAGCCCACGCCCTGGTCTACGCGGAAAAGGGTGCCGACCTTGCTGCCGCCGGCCTGACACCCGCGGCTGCTCAGGACGCGACGCTCACCCTCGTGCTGCCCGGGGACCGCGCGGTGTGGCCGATCGGTCGCACGCCCTGGACTGTGGGCCTCACCGGGTACGGCAACGTTGCGCGCGTGGGCGCGCTGCAGGTCCTCTACGACCTCAGCCACGCCTCGGGACCGGACGCGGGCGACGCGGCACATGCATGGCTGGACTGGATGCTCTTGACGGACCCGGTCGTATGAGCAGGCTCGAGCTCGTCGCGGAGTCGCAAGCGCAGGAATCAGGATTCCTCGCGCTGGCCGATATCGCGAGCCTTGCGAAGGAAACCGGCATCGAGTACCGCGTCGTCGGCGGCCTCATGGTCACCCTTCACCTCGCCATCTCTGGCGCTGATGACCCGACCTCTCGCCAGACGCTCGATGCTGATTTGGGCGTAACGCAACAGGTTGCCGCCGACCCTGCGTTTGTCGCTGGGCTGGAAGGTCTGGGATATGAGCGCCCGGAATCGGCCAACCGCTTCATCCGCCAGAGCGAGGAGGGGCGACGCATGGTGATCGATGTGCTGATGCCCTCGTATACCTCGCGCATGAAGACCAACCAGCGTGCTGGTGAGATGATCTTGGACGCGATTCCCGGTCTGAACCTCGCTCTCTCCGCTCCGGGTGAGTCGCTCGAGATCGCCGCGCAGCTGCTCGATGGGACGGTGATCGAGTTCGTGACCGTCGTCCCGAACCTCATGGCCGCGCTATGTGTGAAGACCGTCGGATACGCCGACCGCAGAGCCCAAAAAGACGCGCTCGATGTCTGGCGGCTACTCGAGGCTTACCGCCTGGCGTTTCCATCGCCACCTCAGTGGCCCCAGTCAGGATCGGCGGGCGACGCCGCCGAGATCCTCCGGCGCGACTTCGGACAAGCTTCGGGGACTGGGGTCCGCGCAGCATCCAGTTCCCGGGCAGACCGGACTCGAATTCGCGCATTAGTACTGCATGCGGTGGGAACGTGAGCTGCGATCGTGCGGCTTTGGTCGGCAAGCACAGGGACGCCCCGACGTCGTCGCCTTCCGAGTTGCTCAGATGGCTCTGGCTGTGGGGATGAGCGTCAACATCCTGTCGAGGTCATCGGGATCGACCCGTAGCAAGCGGGGACCCATGCGGTAACCGGCGCTGGTGCGGGTCACCGATCCTGCTCCCGGCGCGGGGTCGAATCCCGAAGTGGTGCTCGTCCTCATGTCGTCACCGGGCCTGGGAGCTCACCCGCGCGGCCGCGTCAGGTCACGCCGCCGTCCAGGTCGTCGACCGGGTCGTTGAGGTCGACCGGCTC
>JGI24129J20441_1000251_pt1 | contig 15999 bp, 18 predicted proteins | sample BarGraNGADG00211_FD_20441 | JGI IMG/M metagenome (IMG submission 20441) | reverse complement strand
CGGGGCGGCCGCCAGCGCGAAGACCACAGCGAAGATGCCCGGATACGCCGCGAGCCCGAACACCGCGCGCAGCGGCAGCCGCGACCCCACCGCCAGCGCCGCGAGCAACAACCCGCAAGCCGCCACGATCAGCACGTTCTGCTGCAGCACGACGCCGGCGAGCACCAGCGCCAGGGCCGTGAGCTTCGCTGTCGCGCTCGCCCCGTGCAGCCGCGAGCGGCCAGACGTGGCGGAGAGGTCGATGGCCCGGACGTCCATCGTCAGTGCCACCCCTCGTCGCCGACCGGGCCTCTCAGCGGCACGACGAGCGTGCCGCCCAGCACGAGCTGCGGCCGGACGCGCATCGCGTAGCCGAGGATGCTCGCGGTTATGAGCGCCTCGATCAGCCACCCGATCGGCCCGAGCGTGTACACCACCAGAGCGAACCGCCCGAGGGAGAGTGGGGCTTCTGGCGTCGCTGGCGCGGGTTCGGCCCCCCGCAGCGTGTTCACCGACACGACACCGCTCGAGAACGGGTTCGCGAACGTCAGCGAGTTCGGGTCCAGCGCGCCGGTCTCGCGGCCGGTGGCGGCGCCGCCACCGCCGAGGGCGACGAGCCCCACGAGCAATGTCGTGGTCACGGCCAGGGTCAGCACCGTGGCGATCGCGGCCGCCCAGCGGACGCGGGCGCGTCCGAGCAGCCGGACCATCAAGCGGAACAGCGCCCACCCCAGCGCCATCTCGGTCGCGATCATCAGCGTGTTGAGCCCGATGACCGTGATCCCGCCGTGCCCCAGAAGCGCGAGCATCACGACGACGATGAACGCCGCGATGGCGCCGAGCCACGGTCCCAGCAGCACGCCGGCCACCACAGTCAGGTTCACGTGGTAGGCGATCGGCACGATCTCGGTGGACATCGCTACCAGCACGAGCGCTGCGACGACTCCCAGCAGCGGCACCTTGCGACGGACCTCGGAGGCGCGGGCCCTGCGCGAGGCGTACCAGACGAGCGCGAGGGCCAGCACCCAGCCGGCGCCCACGAGCCACCAGGGGAGAACGCCGTCGGGGATGTGGATGTGCGACATTGCCCGCTACCCGTTCTCGGCGTCGCACGAGCAGCCGTCGGCCGCGCCTCGGTCGAGGTCCGCGCACTTCGCGCACAGGCCGTAGAGGCGAACCTCGTGCGAGGTGACGATGAATCCCTCGGGGACCGCCGGGGCCAGCCCGGGCCCCTGCACCGGACACGGTGTGTAGGCCGTCGCGCCGCACGAGGTGCACACCGCGTGATGGTGGTGTCCGGGTTCCGCACAGCGGGCGTACAGCGCCGCGCCGTCGCGGTCGCCGACCTGAGCCAGGAAGCCGGAGGCCGCCATCGCAGCGATCGAGCGGTACACGGTCGCCGTCGAAACGCCCGGCGAGTCGCGCCGGACGCGCCCGGCCAGCTCCTCGGCGGTGAACGCGCGGCCGAATCGGGACGCGGTCGAGGCGACGGCCCGGCGTGGCGCGGTCGAGCGGCCGGCGCCGTACGCGTCGGCAATGCCCCCGGTCGATCGAGCTGATCGTGTCACACAAGGCCCTTCGTGAGAACGATTCTCACGAATCATACCCCGCATCCGCGGCTATCACACGCACCCGGGCGGTATGATTCGTTCGCCTGATAGTTCGAACCAAGAAGTGAGGCGTCTTCTTATGAACGTCAGTCAACTGCGCACGTTCATCGAGATCGTGGACCGCGGGTCGTTCTCCGAGGCCGCACGGTCGATGGGTGTTTCTCAGCCCGCGGTGACGATGCAGATCCAGGGGCTGGAGGCGGATCTCGGCGCCACGTTGCTCGAGCGTCGCTACCGTCGTGTCGATCTGACCGAGGCCGGACGCTCGCTCCTGCCGACCGCCCGCAAGGTGCTCGCGGAGCTCGAGAGAGCGCGCGCCGCGATCGACGGGCTCTCAGACACGGTCGGCGGCCATCTCGAGCTCGCCGTCTCGACGACGCCGGGCCAGTACATCCTTCCACGGCTCCTGGGGGCGTTCCTGAAGGCGTACCCGGAGATCACCGTGTCGCTGCGCGTGTACGACTCGGCGGACGTGGTGACGCGCGTCGAGTCCGGTGAGGCGCATATCGGGATGACCGGAGCGCGTCTGCCGCACGCGAAGGTCGACTTCGAGCAGATGGGCACCGACGACCTTCTCATGATCTGCGCCCCCGGCAGCTCGCTCGCCGGCATGAAGCCGGTCACGCTCCAGCAGCTCGCCGAGCAACCGTTCATCGTGCGCGAGACCGGATCCGGCACGCGGCTCGTCTTCGAGAAGGCGCTCAAGGACGGTGGGGTCGACCCGGCGGACCTGCAGGTCGTCATGGAACTGGGAACCAGCGAGGCGATAGTCAACGCCGTGGAGGGCGGGATGGGCATCGGTGTCGTGAGCCATTGGATGGCAGACAAGGCCCTGGCGCTCGGAACCGTGGCGAAGGTGGACGCTCCGGGGTTCCCGATCTCGCGGCCGTTCTACGCTGTGCTGCCGAGGGGCGCCCGCTCGCGGGCGGCCGACGCGCTGCTGGCGCACCTGCGCTCCGAGATGGAGGCGTAGGGCGAGATGGGCGCCTGGCCGCAGGGGCTCGCGAAACTGCGGCGGCTCTACGCTCAGGGTGTATCCTCGTGTCCGCGCCGCCGCAGCGGCGCATCTCCGATCCCGGACCGACCTACAGCGGCAGGCGCTCGCCATGGTCACCGGGACGACAGGGTCGTAGCGGGAGACCGCACGGCCTCCCGTGTTTGGAAAGGGGACCATATGCGCCGATCAGATCTGCCGTCGGTATTCCGGCGGGCGGCGGGGTTCGTCCTCGTCGCAGCGCTCGGGCTCGCACTCACCGCCTGCTCGCAGCCCTCGGGCGGCACGCCGGCCGCGAGCGGGACCAGCACCACCGACGTTACTCTGGCGTCGACCACATCCACGCAGGACTCGGGGCTGTTCGACGTCCTCATCCCGGCCTTCGAGGCGGCGAACCCCGCCTACAAGGTGAAGGTCGTGGCCGTCGGCAGCGGCGAGGCCCTCAATCTGGGGCAGAACAAGGACGCGGATGTGCTTCTCGTCCACAGCCCCTCGGCTGAGACCTCGTTCGTCGCCGCCGGGTTCGGCACCGACCGCAAGCCGGTCATGTACAACGACTTCCTCATCGCGGGCCCCGCTGCGGATCCTGCCAAGATCAAGGGTGACGCGAGCGCTGTCGACGCGTTCGCCAAGATCGCCGCCGCGAAGTCGGTCTTCGTGTCCCGCGGGGACACCTCCGGCACCTACACCAAGGAAGTCTCGATCTGGGCGTCCGCGACGGTGGATCCGAAGGGACAGGCCTGGTATCTCTCGACCGGTCAGGGCATGGGCGAGACACTTCAGGTCGCGAACGAGAAGCATGGGTACACCTTGGTCGATCGAGCGACCTGGCTCACCAACGCGGACAAGAACCCGGATCTCACCCTGCTTCTCGAGGGAGACACGAAGCTCTTCAACCCGTATCACGTGATCCTGATCCCGGGCGCGAAGAACGCCGCGGGGGCCAAGGCTTTCGAGGACTGGATCGTCGGGGCCGACGGACAGAAGGTCATCGGTGAGTTCGGGGTGGCCCAGTTCAACCAGCAGATCTTCGTCCCGAACGCGAACGCCGCGAACTGACGTCGTGAGCTCACCCGCCGGCCGCGTGCTGCGGACACCGGCCGACGGGCGGCACGACGGGCGAGGAAGAACATGTCCGTCTACATCAACGCGATCAGCGACGCATTCCGGCTCCTGGCGAGCGGATCTTCCGACGTATGGCAGATCATCTGGCTCTCGCTGCGGGTCTCCGGGATCGCGACCGTCATCGCAACCGTCATCGGAATCCCGATCGGGTATGTCCTCGGCACGAGCCGTTTCGCAGGCCGCTGGGCGCTCATCCTGCTTGCGAACACGGCGATGGGCTTCCCTCCTGTGGTCATCGGCCTGTTCGTCTACCTCACGGTGTCGCACTCCGGCCCGTTGGGCTCGCTCGATCTGCTCTTCACTCCTCCGGCGATGGTGATCGCGCAGATCATCCTGGCGGTGCCGCTGGTGGCGGGCGTCACTACCGCCGCGGTTGCCGGCGTCCCGCGGGACGTCCGTCTGCAGCTGCGCGGGCTCGGCGCGTCGCGTCTCCAAGAAGGGGCGGCGATCCTGACCGAGTCGCGGAACGGCGTCATGGCTGCGGTGATCGCCGGGTTCGGCGGCGTGATCTCCGAGGTCGGCGCGGTCCAGATGGTGGGCGGCAACATCGAGCACTCCACTCGCGTGATGACCACCGCGATCCTGTTCAACGTTCGCCAAGGCGAGCCGCAGACAGCTATGGCCTGGGCCCTCATCCTCATCGGCATCGCTCTCGTCATCAACGCCGTGTTCACGGTCCTCCAGAACACCGGGGTCGGCTATGAGAGCTGACCCGACCCTCGTCGCGGAGACCTTGGGCGCACCCCTCGTGGTGGGAGAAGGGCTCGTCGTCCGATTCCATGGACACACGGTCCTCGACGTGGGTCGCATCGAGATCGCATCACGTCGCACGTATGCGCTGCTCGGCGCATCGGGCGCGGGGAAGTCGACCCTGTTGCGTGTGCTCGGGCTCTTGGAACGTCCCACCGCCGGGCGTGTCGTCTTCGACGGAGCCGAGGCGACGCGCCGCGATCCCGCAGCACGCCGCAGCATCGCAGCCGTGTTCCAGAAGCCCTATCTGCTGCGCGGTTCGGTTGGCGACAACGTGGCGTACGGACTCAGACTCCGCGGCGTGCGCGGTCCCGAGCGCGTCGAGCGTGTGGCGCAAGCCCTGGCCCGGGTCGGACTGTCCGGTTGGCAGGACCGGTCCGCGCTGACCCTTTCCGGTGGCGAGGCGCAGAGGGTCGCACTCGCTCGCGCCCTGGTGCTTAAGCCGCGGCTACTGCTCCTCGACGAGCCGTTGTCGTACCTCGACCCGCTCCTCAAGCGGGACCTGACCGCCGAGTTCGCGCGGATCCTAGCCTCGGAGCACGTGACGTCCATCTACGTCACGCACGATCAGGACGAAGCTGCTGTCGTCGCCGACCGGATAGGCGTGCTGCGGGAAGGACGCATCGTCGCCGAAGGCGATCCTGGCGACGTGCTTGGCCTGCCGGCTGACGAGTGGGTCGCCGCCTTCATCGGGATGGAGCCGGCGCTTCGCGGGCGCGTGACGGCCAACGTCGACGGGCTCGCCACGATCGACGTCACCGGCGCGGACTTCTACGCCACCAGCGGCCTGCCCGCAGGCACGAACGTGCTGCTGGCCGTCAGGCCCGAGGACGTGACGATCTACGAGTCCGGTGTAGAGCTGCCGCGCGGAAGCGCGCGCAACAAGCTGGACGCGGTCGTGGTGGAGATGCGGCCCGGCGGCGGGACCGTCCAGGTGGTCCTCGATCACCGCGGCACGCGTATCGCTGCTGCTGTGTCTCGGGCCTCCGCGGCCGAGCTCTCGCTGCGGCTCGGCACGAAGGTCGCCGCCGTGTTCAAGGCGACGGCGGTGCGGGTGCGCGCAAGCTTGTAGGTCGCGCGCGGCAGCGCGGCACGTGAGCGCGGAGGCCCCGCAGGCGTAACATATGTGTTCTTCGGCATCGGCCGGACACCGGCGAGGAACACACCGAACGAAGGGTGAGGATGGTCTCCAGCAGCAACACGCGCATCCCGGTGACCGCTGCCGTCATGGCCGGCGGCCGTTCTATGCGCATGGGCGTGGACAAGACGCTCCTGCCGGTACACGGCGAGCCGCTGCTGGCGCGGGTCGTGCAGGCGGTGTCCAGGGTCTGCGCGCACACCGTCGTCGTGACAGACCGCATCGAGCAGGTCGCGGAAGCGGGGCTGCCGGCCGACACCGAGGTGCTGATCGACGAGGTCTCCTACCAGGGGCCGCTCGGCGGGCTCGTCACCGCGCTGAAGGCCGCTCCCGACGAATGGGTGCTCGCAGTCGCCGCCGACGTGCCGTGGCTCGAGCCCGAGGTCATCCGCGCGCTCTGGGAGGCGCATGACGGCGCCCAGGTCGTCGTGGCTGTCACCGAGAAGGGGATCGAGCCCCTGCTGGCGCTCTACCACCGCGACTGCCTGCCGGTCGCACGCAGGGTGCTGGCCTCCGGGCGTCGCCGCCTGGTCGGGATGTTCCCGGAGCTTCGCGTGGTCGAGTTGCCTCTCGAGACGTTGCGCGCGGCCGATCCGGGGCTGCGCAGCCTCGTCAACGTCAACACCCCCGAGGACCTCGCGGAAGTGCGCGAATCCGAGTTCGAGCCGGCGTCGCAGCCGGGGGCGCAGCCGGGGGCGCAGCCGGTCGTGGTCCGCTCCGGCGACCATCACGCCGGCCGCATGCCGTCAGAAGGCCCGATCACCGTCTTCATGAACGACGTCGAGGTCGCCACGATGCAGGCGAGCCCGGACGACCTCGAGGAGCTGGCCGCGGGCTTCCTGGTCTCCGAGGGGCTGCTCGAGAGTCGCGACTCGCTCCGATCCATCGGCGCCGACCACAAGCGCGGGCTCGTGTACGTCGAGACCGACGAGGCGGTGCCGGACGAACTGACCTTCCGCCGCCGCTACCTGACGTCCGGTTGCGGCAAGGGCGTCACGTTCTCGTCGGTCGGGCATGCGAAGTCGCTCACACCAGTGCCGCCGGGGTTCACCGTTGCAGCGTCCGACCTGCGCGAATGGATGCGTCAGATGAATGAGCAGGCCTCCAAATACCGTGACACCGGAGGCATGCAGGCGTGCGCGCTGGCCGTGGGCGGGAAGGTTCGCATCGTGCGTGAGGACGTGGGACGCCACAACGCGGTGGACAAGGTGCTCGGCCGCGCGTGGCTCGACCGTCTTCCCACGCATGACACGGTGCTGCTGTCCACCGGGCGCGTCTCCTACGAGATGGCCGTGAAGGCAGCGAAGGCGAACGTGCCTGTCGTCGCGAGCAAGAGCGCCGTGACCGACCTGGCCGCCGAGATCGCGGCCGGGCTCGGCATCACCGTCATCGGATATGCTCGCGGCGGGTCCATGGTCGTCTACACCCATCCCGAACGCGTCCGCGAGGACGAAGGAGCGTGAACAGCGAGATGCTCAGCGTTGAAGAGGCCCGCGACGCGGTGCTGGCACGGATCGGACGGCTCGAACTCGAGACGGTCGAGGTGCTCGAGTCGCTCGGGTGCGTGCTGGCTGTCGACGTCGTCTCCGACATCGATGTCGCGCCGTTCGACAACTCCGCGATGGACGGCTACGCGGTCCGCGCCGCCGACACGGCGGGCGCGACGTCCGATGCCCCGATCGTCCTGCGGGTGGTCGACCATATCGCGGCGGGCCGGGTATCGGACGTGACCGTGGGACCCGGCGAGGTGGCCCGCATCATGACCGGCGCGCCGGTGCCCGCGGGCGCTGACTCGATCGTCATGGTCGAGCACACGGAGTCGCTCGAGAACGCCGGGAGCACCGGGGGCACCGTCGCCATCCAGCGCGAGGCCCGTCTGGACGATCACATCCGCCGTGCCGGTGAGGACGTGCGCGTCGGCGAGACCGTGCTGCACGCGGGCGAGGTCGTGAACGCAGCGTCGGTCGGGCTCATGGCTGCGCTCGGCTTCGCGAAAGTGGACGTCTACCGGCGGCCCCGGGTGGCGATCGTCTCCACCGGCGACGAGCTCGTCGGCATCACGGAGACGCCCGGCCCCGGCCAGATCCGCAACTCGAACACCTACTCGCTCGCGGCGCAGGTCCTGGCCGCCGGCGGCGAGCCGCACCTGCTCGGCATCGCCCGGGACAACGAGGCCGACACCCGCGCGCTGCTTGCGCGGGCACCCGAGTTCGACCTCATGGTCACCACCGGCGGCGTCTCGATGGGCGACTTCGACGTGGTCAAGGACGTGCTCGAGCAGATCGGCGTGCTCGACTTCTGGAAGGTCGCCATGCGTCCGGGCGCGCCGCAGACCTACGGCACCGTGGGCGGCACGCCGTTCTTCGGACTCCCGGGCAACCCCACCTCCACGATGGTCGGCTTCGAGCTGTTCGTACGTCCCGCGATCCGCAAGATGCGCGGGTTCACCACTCTGGACCGGCCGCGCACGAAGGCGGTGCTTTCCGAGGACGTCCGCAAGAAGGCGGATCGCCGCTACTACCTGCGTGGCGTGATCGAGCGGGCCGCGGACGATGGCTCGACTTGTGCTCCTGTCTATACTGCCCGCCTCTCCGGCCGCCAGTCCTCGGCGATGCTGACCGCCATGCACCACGCGAACTGCCTGATCTCACTGCCGGAGGGCCTCTCCGAGGTCGCTGCAGGCACGATCGTCGAATGCGTCCGACTCGACATGGAAGAAGGAACACCATGAGCAAGATGACCGAACCCAAGTACGCCGAGCAGGTCACCGAGGAGTTGAAGGCCGCTGTGGTCGCGAAGGCGGTCGACGGCAAGATCACGTGCCCGGTNTTGCGCAAGTTCGCCGAGGACCAGGGCGTGGCCTACAAGGTGGCGGGCGCTGCGGCGGACCTCGCGGACGTGCGCGTCGGCGGCTGCGACCTCGGCTGCTTCTAGTCCCCTACCGGAACGGAAGTCAGCCCTAGTGACCGAAACCGCTCGCATACCGGTCGTCTCGATCGTCGGGAAGTCCGACTCGGGGAAGACCACACTCGTGGAGGGCCTCATCCGCGAGCTTGTCGCGCGCGGTTACCGCGTCGCAAGCGTGAAGCATCACATCCACGANGTNGAGGTCGACCAGCCCGGCAAGGACTCCTGGCGACACGGCCGCGCCGGCGCCGTGACGACGATGATCTCGTCGCCGACCCAGTTCGTCCTGGTCCGCAAGGTCGACCGCGAGCGGACGATCGAAGAGCTCGTTGCAGCCGCCGGCGACGTCGACATCCTCGTCACCGAGGGGTTCAAACGTGCCGGGGACATCCGCATCGAGGTCGCCCGGCGCGCCCGTTCCGACGAGCTCGTCTCCGGTCCCGGCGAGGTCTTCGCCGTGGTCACCGACATGCCCGAGATCGTCCCGGAGGGCGTGCCGGTGTTCCCGCTGGATGCGCACACCTCCGTGGCCGAGATGATCGAGCGCTCGTTCCTCATGGACGGGGAGGAATGATGCCGGAGAAGGGGATCGACGGCTTCGGCCGCCGCATCGACTACCTGCGCATCTCGGTCACCGACCGGTGCAACTTCCGGTGCGTCTACTGCATGCCTCCTGAAGGCGTGCCGTGGCGGGACATGGACGAGATCCTGACGTTCGAGGAGATCGAGCGGTTCGCGGCGGCGGCGGTGGGCGAGGGCATCAGCAAGATCCGCCTCACCGGCGGCGAGCCGCTCGTGCGCAAGGGCATCGTCGAGCACGTCGCCCGACTGCGGGCCATCACCGGCCTTGAGGCGATCGCCATCACCACCAACGGCGTACTGCTGCCCCGCTACGCGGAGCAGCTCGTCGCAGCGGGGCTCAACCGCGTCAACATCTCGCTCGACACGTTCGACGCCGACGTGTTCCGCGAGATCACCCGCGGCGGCAAGATCGAGGACACGCTCGCCGGCATCGACGCGGCCTTCGCCGCGGGGATGCACCCGGTCAAGATCAACGTCGTCGTGGTGCGCTCGCTCGACCAGGACCTGCTCTCGTTCGCGGAACTCACCCGCGAGCGGGCGATCCACGTGCGGTTCATCGAGTACATGCCGGTCGGCGGCGAAGGCGAGCCCGCTCCGGGCGGCGCGTGCAGCGCCGACAGCACAGCCGGTGCTTGGACGATCGAGGACCACGTCCCGAGCGACGAGATCCTGGCCCGGCTTACCGCCGAGGGCGTAGCCGCGGGTTTCGGAGATCTCGAGGTGGTTGCGCGTGACGAAGCGCCCGGTGGTTGGGGCCCGGCCTCCTACTACCGCTTCCCCGGCGCACCCGGCACGATCGGAGTCATCTCGCCTCTGTCGCACCACTTCTGCGGGGAGTGCAACCGCCTTCGCCTCACCGCGGACGGCAAGCTGCGCATGTGCCTGTTCTCGGACGACGAGCTCGACGCGCGCGCCGTACTGCGGGGCGGGACCGAGGCCGACCTGCACGCCCTCATCAAGGAGGCGCTCGCTCGCAAGCCCGAGTCACACAACATGCGCATCGGCACGGTGCGGCGCATGTCCCAGATAGGAGGGTGACGCGCGATGTCCTCGGACAAGCTCACGCACACCGACGAGCGCGGGCAGGCGCGGATGGTGGACGTCGCCGCCAAGGCGGAAACGCACCGGCGCGCCGTGGCCACCGCGCTGATCCGCATGAAGCCTGCGACGCTCGCGATGATCGTGGAGGGGCGTGCGCCGAAGGGAGACGTGTTCGCCGTGGCGCGCATCGCGGGCATCATGGCGGCGAAGCGCACCAGCGAGGTCATCCCGCTGTGCCATCCGCTCTCGCTGACGCACGCGACGGTGGAGCTCGAGCCGGTCGCCGAGGGTGTGCGGATCACCGCCGCCGTCGAGACCGACGGCAAGACCGGGGTCGAGATGGAGGCGCTCACGGCGGCGTCCGTCGCCGCGCTGACCCTGTACGATATGTGCAAGGCGGTCGACCGGGGGATGACTGTCGAAGGCCTGGGCCTGCTGTCGAAAGAGGGCGGCAAGTCGGGCATCTGGACACGCGAGGAGAACCCGCAGACATGACAGATCCCACGAAAGGCACCGTCGTCTCGGTGAACCTGAGCCCGCGCAAGACGATGCGGAAGAAGCCCGGCACCAGCGGCACGCTCATCTTCGACCGCGGCTTCGAAAGCGACGCACACGCGGGCGATTGGCACCGCCAGGTCTCGCTGCTCGCGCAGGAGTCGATCGACACGATGGTCGCCAAGGGGTTGACCGTCGGCCCCGGCGACTTCGCCGAGAACATCACGACCCTTGGCATCGACCTGCTCGCACTGCCGGTCGGCAGCGTCATCCGCATCGGCGACGGCGTCGTGCTCGAGATCAGCCAGATCGGCAAGGTCTGCCACGCGAAGTGCGCGATCTACTACCAGGCCGGCGACTGCGTCATGCCCCGCGAGGGACTGTTCGCGGTGGTCCGCCAGGCTGGAGACGTCGAGGTCGGCGACACGATAGAGGTCGTCTCGCTCGGCGACGGCACCTGCGACCGGACGCCGGCCGAGGCCATCGCGGAGTTCGAGGCCGAGAAGGTTGCGGAGGCCGCGGAGGTCGCCGCGAAGGTGGCGCTGGCCGCCGCCAAGGGCGTTGCGTGCGCGCCTGCGAGCGCCCGCACGCGCATGAGGGGCTGAGCCGCATGGATGCGCTGCGCGTCGGGGTCGTGACGTCGTCGGACTCGTGCGCCGCTGGCACCAAGCAGGACGGCTCAGGCCCCGCACTCATCGAGCTTGTCGAGGCGCGCGGCTGGACCCTCGCCGGCTACCGTCTGTGCTCGGACGACGACGAGCAGCTGACTGCGGCGATCGTCGAGCTGGCGGACGTCGCGGGCGCCGACGTCGTGCTCACCACCGGGGGCACCGGCTTCGGCCCGCGTGACGTCGCCCCCGAGGTCACGGCTCGCGTCTGCGACCGCATGGCCCCAGGCATCGCCGAGCACATACGCGCCGAGAGCGCGAAGGTCACGCCACGCGCGATGCTCTCCCGCGCCGCCGCCGGCCTGCGCGGCCGCACGCTCGTGGTCAACCTTCCAGGATCGGTCAAGGGCGCCCGGGAGTCGTTCGGTTTCGTCGCGGACCAGTTCGAGCATGCGGTGCAGATGATCGCCGGCGGCGGGCATGACTGAGTCCGGCCACGTCGTCTACTTCGACAACGGCGCGACCTCCTGGCCGAAGCCTCCCGAGGTCATCGAAGCCATGGCCACCGCGATGCGCGAACAGGGCGCGAACCCCGGGCGCGGCGCGTATCCGATGGCGCTGGCCGCCTCGCGCGTCGTGTTCGAATCCCGCCGCGCTTGCGCCGACATCCTCGGGGTGCCGGACTCGCGGGACCTCGTCTTCCTGGCCGGCTGCACCGAGGCGTGCAACCTGATGCTCAAGGGGCTGCTCGAGCCGGGCGACAGGGTGGTCGTCTCGTCCATGGAACACAACGCGGTCACCCGTCCGCTGCACGTGCTGTCGCAGCAGGGGGTCGTCGTGGACGTCGTGGCGGCCGACTCGACCGGGCTGGTCGACGCGCTGGATATGGAGCGCGCGGTGAAGGCGGCGCCGACGAAGGCGGTCGTCTGCCAGCACGCGAGCAACGTCACCGGCGCGATCCAGCCGATAGCCGACCTGGCGGACATCGCCCACGAGAACGGCGCGCTGCTGCTCGTCGACGGAGCGCAGGGCGGCGGCCATCTCGATGTCGACCTCGCCGGCCTCGAGGTGGACGCGTACGCGGTCTCCGGTCACAAGGGGCTCCTCGGACCGCAGGGCATTGGCCTGCTGTATTTGCGCCCAGGGCTCGACGCGCGCGAGCTGACGCAGGGTGGGACCGGCGGGAGCTCGAGCGAGCAGGACGCACAACCGCAAGGCCGTCCCGAGCGCTACGAGGCCGGTACCCCCAACACGCCGGGCATCGCCGGCGTGGGTGCGGCCGCCCGTTTGCTCGCAGCGCACGGTGCCGAGTGGCGCGCCGAGGAGCAGCGCCTCTTCCGGATGCTGAAGGAGGAGCTGTTGGCGATGGCGGGCGTGACCGTCTACGGACCGGCCCTGAACGAGCCGTCCGTCCCCATCCTGTGCATCACGCACGACACCATCGAGCCTGACCGGATCTCGTTCCTGCTCGACCGCCGCGCGGGAGTGGCCGTGCGTGCGGGTCTGCACTGCGCTCCGTGGGCGCACCGCACGATCGGTACGCTCGAGACGGGTGCGGTCCGGTTCGGCGTTGGGCACGCCACGACCGAAGCCGACGTGCGCACGGCGCTGGCCGCGCTCGCCGAGGTGCTCGCGTGAGCGGGTCCGAACCGCGGCCCTTCGTGGTGTTCGGGTTCGATTCGGTGCACGACACGCTCGCCGCTGAGGACGTGCTCCGCTCCAGCCGGGTCCCGGCGGTCACGATCCCGTCGCCCCGCGAGCTGGGCGAGCTGTGCGGCATCGCGTTGCGCGTGGAGCCGTTCGCGGCCCCGGATGCCGAGGCGGCCTTCGCGGCCGCGGGCACGCCCGCGCGGGCGCGCGCCGACATCCTCGACAGGTAGNCCGCAAGGCGTTCCACTNCCGCGTTNCGCGAATCATCCCTCCGCGACCCCCGTGCCGTTGACGGATGTCCCCGCCGACCATATGCTTCGAGGTGGTTCGCCGGACCGGGGCATTCGCGTCCGTCGTGCCGCTTCACGCACGTACCGGTAGGGGTTCGCGCATCCACAGGCCCGGCAGCCTGGCGCGGCGGCAACGTTCATTGGGGGTGTCAGCGATCGGACCTGCGGAAATCATGACCTGGCTCGACGTCGTCTTTTCACTGCTGATTGTGATCGTCCCAATCGCGCTCTTGATCCACTTCATCGCATCGGTCCCTGTGGGGCGTTTCAAGAAGAAGTGGATCCTGAAGCAGTGGCCGGAGCACGAGGAGCCGCACCCACCGGCGCTTCCGAAGTTCATCCACTTCACTCACCTTGTCTGCATGTTCGCCCTGGGCATCACCGGGATGCTGATCCACTTCAACCCGGTCGCTCGGGACTCGATCCTGCGCCCGATCCACTACGTGGCGATGATCATCGTCACGCTGAACCTCATCTGGCGCTTCTGGTACGCGTTCGGCAGCAAGCGCCGCGACTGGCGCGCCTTCGCCATCACCAAGCGCGACGTCAAGTCGTTCTTCGGCGTGGCTGCCTACTACGCGTTCATCAGCAACAAGAAGCCGCACACCGACAAGTACAACGTCATGCAGAAGGGGACGTACCTCGTCTTCGCTCTGTTCATGATCATCCAGGTGTTCTGCGGCTTCGCGCTGGTGACCGACCGCACCTTCGTCATCCCGCTCATCAACATGAGCCCGAGCGCGCTGCTGCTCGGCTGGTGGCTCGCGCCGATCACAGGCGACCTGCCCACCGCGGTGATGTGGATGCGCGTCCTGCACTACTTCCTCACTTGGATGTTCATCATCCTGACCGCCATCCACATGTACCTCTCGGCGACCGAGGACATCCCCGTCACCCTTAACTTCTTCGGCCTCGTCTCCCACGGCGACCACGTCGACGTGGTGCCCATCCAGCTCGAGCAGGTCGACGACTACGATTCCCCGTTGCCGTCCGGCGCGGAGTAGAGGGAAGGCCTGATGACTCCCACGAAGATCGAGAGAAGGACGCTGATCGCCGGCACGATCGTCGGTCTTGCGATCATCGTGGTGGGTCTGACTGTCGCGATAGCCGCAGCCCAGGAGCGCATCTCCGTCATCTCGACGGCCGTCGTTCCGGTCGCCACCTCCACGGTGACCGTGGCGTCGACGCCTTCCACCGCTGCGATGAGCGCGACCAGCTCCGCCAGCGCGACCGTGACCGTGAGCGGGAAGGGCACCTACGCCCTCGACTTCACTCTGCCCACGTACGGCAAGGCCGGCTGTCTCGTGTGCCACGGCGACAAGAACCTAGTCGTGGCCCAAGGCGATCTGACGGTCTCGTACTGGATCGACGAGGAGGCGTACAGCCACTCGGCGCACGCGACCATCACATGCACCGGCTGCCACACCGACTACGGCTACGTCGCGCCGCACACCCTGTCCGCCGGACAGGACTGGCGCGCGATCGCCAAGCAGTCCTGCAAGAACTGCCATCCCCAGGAGTACGCGGACTGGAACAGCGGCGCTCACGCGATCCGCCCGGTCGGCGTGGGGCAGCCCGACCCGAAGGCCGCCAGCAAGCCGCTGTGTGGCGACTGCCACGGCAGCCACTTCATGGTCGTGCTGAAGGACAACCCGGCCGGTCAGGCCGAGGTCCAGAAGCAGTCGCAGCAGATGTGCGGCCAGCCCGGCTGCCATCCCGACTACTGGGCCAACTACAACGACTACTACCATGGCGCGGCCTACAAGGCCGGGGCACCCGACGCACCGGCGTGCTGGTCCTGCCATGGCACGCACAACGTCCTGATCTCGACAGACCGTACCGCTCCGACGAACGCCGAGAACCTCGGCAGCACGAACTCGTGTGGCGCCCCCGGGTGCCACCAGGGTGCCGGCCCTGCGATAGCTACGTACGTCCCCATGATCCACGGCCGCGACAAGATCGTAGAGAGCAACCCGATCGTCCAGTTCTTCTCTTCGATCTTCAACCGCAAGTAATGCGGCCCAGCACGCATCCGGTACCCGCACTCGTGTCGAAAGGGAGCACAATGACCGCACGGGTCACGAAGACCCCCCGCGGACTGGCAGGCATATTCGTCCTCGTTTTGGCGAGCGCGATCCTTCTGTCATCTGGCATCTCCGTCGCGACAGCGGCAGAGACGACCACCACCGCGATCCAGCAATTGCAGCGCGGGCCGCTGCTCGCATTCACCTGCACCGACTGCCACGCGTCGCTGACGTCCACGACCACCGTTTCCGCGGTCAAAGGCGTCATCTTCTCGCACGGCTCTCACATGACGTACGACTGCACCGCCTGCCACTCGAGGTTCCCGCATACTCCGGCAGGCACCGAGCGTCCCACGATGGCTCTGTGTTGGAACTGCCACGGTCTTCGTCACGGACCGCAGGGTGTCATCGCCGGGTTCACGTGCAACAAGTGCCACATCCCACCCCGCGCGCAGATCGTCCTGCCGCTCGACCACCAGGACCCGAACTACAAGGGCAAGGGGCACGTCGCCGACGGCCTCGCGAAGTTCCGCACGAGCTGCATGCTGTGCCACACGAAGGACCAGTGCGACTCGTGCCACCAGCAGAGCGTCCCGAAGGTCTCGTGGGAGCCGACCCAGACGCCCACGTACGACTCGGGCAACGGGTGCCTCGCATGCCACAAGAACGACCTGCCCCGTCTCACGGCGCCGGTCACCGCGAGCACGCTGGACTCCTCGGCGCATCGCGACCTGACCTGCGGGCAGTGCCATCCGGACTTCAAGTACGACGACACCGCCCCCGGCACTCCGCTGTGGAACGTGAAC
>JGI24129J20441_1000248_pt1 | contig 16091 bp, 11 predicted proteins | sample BarGraNGADG00211_FD_20441 | JGI IMG/M metagenome (IMG submission 20441) | reverse complement strand
CTGATTATTAAAGAAATTGTTTAACAATTAATCTTCAATTTTTTGATGCCTCTCCTAATTCATTAATAATCAGTGCATGCCAATAGGTTAATAACTATACCATCAAATGTTAATAAACTTAGATTTTTACTCTTGCATAGAGAAGAGTGCTTGCTTAATTTAGCAAATCCCCGCTTTAAAAATCAGTGGCCGTTTAATCTCATTAAAATCAGAGAATAACAAAATATTATGGTAGAATTATTTGTCCGGGAATCAGCTATTGCAACTGAAAAAGCAAAAAACGAAAATTCAGCGCCTGAGATGCAGAAGACAGGTGAAGTGAAAAATATTGAAAAGCCAAAGAATCGAGTGCATGAAAAAGTTGTTTATTCTCATGAGGAAGCAGTTGAAGCAAGTATTCTGTATTTCAAAGGCGATGAACTTGCTGCGCGGGTATGGGCAAACAAATATGCTTTAAAGGATTCTTTCGGTAACCTGTATGAAAAGTCACCCGACGACATGCATCACAGACTGGCCCGTGAAATACACCGGGTAGAGATGAAGTATAAGAACCCGCTTTCCGAAGAGTTGATTTACAGTGTACTGAAAGATTTCAGATATATTGTTCCACAGGGCGGCCCAATGACAGGCATAGGGAATGATTANCAGATCGCTTCATTATCGAACTGCTTTGTGATTGGTAACGATGGATCATCCGACTCATACGGAGGTATCATGAAAATCGATCAGGAGCAGGTACAGCTTATGAAACGGAGGGGCGGAGTAGGTCACGACCTCTCTCATATCCGACCCAAAGGAACTCCTGTGCTTAACAGCGCCCTCACCTCAACCGGTGTGGTTCCTTTCATGGAAAGGTATTCTAACTCGACACGCGAGGTAGCCCAGGATGGCAGGAGAGGTGCACTTATGCTTTCAATCTCAATCAAACACCCCGACTCAGGGAAATTCATTGATGCTAAACTCGAGAGCGGTAAAGTTACAGGCGCTAACGTCTCAGTTAAACTGACCGACGATTTCATGAAAGCGGTTGAAACCAAAACGCTCTTCAGACAGCAATATCCAATTAATGCCGAGAATCCGAAATTTGCGAAGGATATAGATGCAGTTCAGCTCTGGGGTAAAATTATCCATAACGCCTGGAAGTCAGCTGAGCCAGGGGTATTGTTCTGGGATACAATAATCAGAGAGAGTGTTCCCGATTGTTATAGCGATCTGGGATATAGAACAGTTTCGACAAATCCGTGTGGTGAAATTCCACTTTGCCCCTACGACAGCTGTCGTCTGCTTGCAATAAACCTGTTCAGCTATGTTAACGCCCCATTTACCGGGAAGGCTGAATTTGACTTTGATTTGTATAAAGAACATGTAGGGCTGGCTCAACGTTTGATGGATGACATTATTGATCTTGAACTTGAAAAGATCGATGTAATTCTTGCAAAAATATATACAGACCCGGAGATTGAAGAGATAAAACTTGTTGAGGAAAACCTCTGGAAAAACATCAGGATGAAAGCGGAAGAGGGACGAAGAACCGGAATTGGAATAACAGCAGAAGGAGATATGCTCGCGGGTCTTGGTCTGAGATATGGCAGCGATGAAGCTACAGACTTTTCGGTCGAAGTTCACAAAACNCTTGCACTCGAAGCTTATAAAGCATCGACATANCTTGCAAAAGAAAGAGGAGCCTTTNCAATATATGATGCAGAACGCGAAAAGGAGAACCCTTTTATTCTGAGGATGAAAGAGGCTGACCCTGTTATGTACAATAACATGGTTAAATATGGACGCAGAAACATAGCTCTGCTTACNATTGCCCCTACCGGCACTACAAGTCTTATGACCCAGACAACTTCCGGAATTGAACCGATATTTGCAACTTTCTATAAAAGAAGAAGGAAAGTTAACCCTAATGATCTGGATGTAAAGGTGGCATTTAAAGATGAGGTTGGCGATTCGTGGGAAGAGTTTAATGTTTTCCATCATAAATTTATCGACTGGCTCAAGCTTAATGGATACGATTCCGATGAGGTTACAAGGATGGGAGATGAGGAGATTGAATCGATTATCGCAAAATCACCCTACTATAAAGCCACGGCAAATGATGTTGACTGGATCGCAAAAGTTAAGATGCAGGGTGCAATTCAAAAATGGGTTGACCATTCAATAAGTGTTACAATAAACCTTCCTGCTGAAGCAAAAGAAGAACTGGTCAGCGAACTCTATCTGACAGCATGGAAATCAGGATGCAAAGGCGCAACTGTTTATCGCGACGGATCCAGAAACGGGGTACTGATAGCAGGAAAAACAGAAGTAAGGCCCGAAAAGCCAAAACGTCCAAAATCGCTTGATTGCGATGTTATCAGGTTTAATATAAATGAAGAGAAATGGATCGCTTTTGTAGGTCTGAAAGAGAGCCGACCTTATGAGATCTTCACCGGTATAGGCGACGAGGAGATATTCCCTATTCCAAAAAGCATAGTTAAAGGTAAGATCATAAAAATCAATGATGAGGATGGAAAGACACGTTATGATTTTCAATATACCGACAAATACGGGTATAAAAAGAATATTGAAGGTCTTTCACACATGTTCAAGCCTGAGTTCTGGAATTATGCAAAGCTGATTTCAGGTGTTCTCAGACACGAAATGCCTATACAGGATGTAGTTAATCTGGTCACGTCATTAAAACTTGACAGCGAGTCGATTAATAACTGGAAGAATGGAGTTGAAAGAGCCTTGAAGAAATATATACCAAACGGAACAAAAGCAAAGGGCAAATGCGGGGAATGTGGTTCAGATAACCTTGTTTACGAAGAAGGTTGCCTGATCTGCAAAGACTGCGGATCGTCCAAATGCGGATGATATGATTTTATTTTATTACTGCAAGTTCCTTCCCGATCTTTTTAAAAGATGAGATTGCTTTATCGAGATGTTCTCGCTCGTGACCCGCGGAAAGCTGTACTCTTATTCTTGCCTGACCTTTAGGAACGACAGGAAAATAGAATCCGATAACATAAATACCTTCTTTAAGAAGTCTGGCAGCAAAGTCCTGGGATAATCTGGCATCATAAAGCATAACAGCACAGATTGCCGATTTGGTAGGCTTTATGTCGAAACCAAGTTTTTTCATACTGGTAATGAAGTATTCAGCATTGAAATGAAGTTTGTCCTGAAGCACATTTGTTTCAGTCATCATCTCAATCATCCTGATACCCGCTGCAGCAATCATAGGAGGGATTGAGTTTGAAAAGAGATAGGGCCTTGACCTTTGTCTCAGGATCTCAATTATCTCTTTTTTACCTGTTGTAAAGCCGCCAATTGCCCCACCAAAGGCTTTTCCCAGTGTCCCTGTAATGATTTCAACTTTACCTTTAATATTATAAAGCTCAGTCACGCCTCTTCCTGTCTTTCCCACTACTCCCGCGGAGTGAGATTCATCAACCATTACCATAGCATTATATTTGTTTGCCAGATCTACAATTTTGTCAAGCGGCGCTACATTTCCGTCCATTGAGAACACTCCATCGGTGACTATAAGTCTGAATCGCTGATTCTGAGCAAGTTGAAGTTGCTTTTCAAGATCTGTCATGTCCGCATTTTCATATCTGTAACGCTGGGCTTTGCAAAGGCGTACACCGTCGATGATCGAAGCATGGTTCAGGGAATCGGAAATTATTGCATCCTCTTCAGTGAGAAGGGGTTCAAAGACTCCGCCATTTGCGTCAAAGCAAGCTGCATAAAGAACAGTATCTTCAGTGCCGAAAAATTCTGCAATTTTTTTCTCCAGTTTTTTATGGAGATCGGTGGTACCACAAATAAACCTTACTGAGGACATTCCATAACCATGGTCATCCAAGGATGCTTTTGCTGCTTCAATAAGTGACGAATTATTTGAAAGCCCCAGGTAATTATTGGCACAGAAATTCAGTACCTTCTGCCCTGAATTAAGTTCAATCTCTGCGCCCTGAGGAGATACTATAATCCGCTCGTTCTTGTATAAGCCGGCTTCATTAATCTCTTCAATAATTTTAACTAAATGATTCTGATAATTATTATACATGATCTTAATATTATTAGTTAATACCAGCTTAAGATAACCTTTCCACAGTTCCCTTTTTCCATCTCATCGAATCCTTTCTGGAAATCATCTATTGAGAACCTGTGGGTTATAACAGGATTTAAATCTATTCCTCCGATAATCATCTGTTCCATCTTGTACCATGTTTCCCACATCTCTCTTCCATAGATGCCCTTTAGTGTTATTGCTTTGAAAATGATATCACTCCAGGGTACTTCGAAGTTTGATGGCAGTATGCCAAGCAATGAGATACTTGAACCATTATACATATTTTTGAGCATATCTAAGAACGCTTTGGGAGATCCGGACATCTCAAGACCTATATCGAATCCTCTCATACCAAGCGTTTTAAGGGCATCCGAGATTTTTTCTCCTTTCGAAGGGTTTACAGTCAGGGTTGCGCCCATCTTTTTCGCAATCTCAAGACGGGAATCGCTGAGGTCGCTGGCAACAATGAATCTTGCCCCGGCAAACTTTGCTATTGCAACAGCCATACTGCCAATAAGACCTGATCCGGTAATCAGTACATCTTCACCAATCATGGGGAAAGATAACGCTGTATGAGTAGCATTTCCGAATGGATCCATAATTGCAGCCCACTCATCAGGAATCCTGTGATCGAGGGGAATCACGTTTTTTGCAGGAACCTTCACGTATTCTGCAAATGATCCGTCGATATGGACTCCGATTCCGACGGTGTTTTCACAGACATGCTCTTTGCCCCGGCGACAGTTGCGGCAATGACCACATGCCAGATGGCCCTCCCCGGTAACTCTTTCACCTATTTTGAGATTGGTCACTCCTGCACCCATTTTTTCGATATATCCCATATACTCATGACCAATAATCATTGGGGTCCGGATTGTTTTTTGTGACCATGCATCCCATTCATAAATATGAAGATCGGTACCACAAATAGCAGANTTTTTGACCTTTATAATGACATCGTTAAGACCTGGNTCNGGTATCGGAACTTCCTCCATCCATAATCCTTTTTCAGGTCTGGCTTTAACAAGTGCTTTCATCTTATTCATAACGAGGTAATTTTATTAGCGCTAAATTAATACAAATCCGGAGTTCAAAACCTGATTTTCGTTATGTAATCGGGTTTGTCTATATTTGCATTCACGTTAAATGATTTAACCATAGTATGAAGCAAGTACGAGTGCGCTTTGCCCCAAGTCCTACAGGTCCATTGCATATCGGCGGTGTAAGAACCGCTCTTTACAACTATCTTTTTGCAAAGAAGAATAGCGGGACTTTTATATTAAGGATCGAGGATACAGATCAGGCAAGATTCGTTGAGGGTGCCGAAGAATATATTATGGAATCACTTGAATGGTGCGGAATCATTGTCGATGAAGGAATCAGGGAGGGTGGGAATTATGGCCCCTATAGACAGAGCGACCGGAAAACTATTTACAGGCAATATGCAGATAACCTTATAGATAAAGGCGATGCATATTATGCTTTTGACACTCCTGAAAAACTTGAAACGCTGAGAAGAGAATCAGAAAAGGCAGGGAAAACATTTATTTATAATGCTGAAGTCAGGGAAAAACTGATTAACTCAGTCTCTCTAAAGGAGCCTGAATGGAGAGAAAAACTTGATAAGGGAGAACCTTACGTTATACGGTACAAAATGCCCTACAATGAAGATATTCGTTTTGATGATATTATCCGTGGACATATAGTTGTAAATACCGGAACCCTCGATGATAAGGTTTTATTCAAGTCAGACGGCATGCCTACTTATCATCTGGCAAACATAGTTGATGATCATCTTATGAAAATCAGCCATGTAATCCGCGGGGAGGAGTGGCTCCCCTCATTACCGCTCCATATTCTGTTATACAGGTCTTTTGGCTGGGATCCTCCTCTTTTTGCCCACCTGCCATTACTGTTGAAGCCCGATGGAAAAGGTAAACTAAGTAAACGCGATGGAGATAAAATGGGATTCCCCGTTTTTCCTCTGTTCTGGCCGTACGGCGAAACATCTAAGGGTTATCGGGAGGATGGATATTATCCTGATTCGTTTATTAATATGCTTGCTTTGCTTGGCTGGAATCCAGGAACTGAACAGGAATTATTTTCAATGGATGAACTTATTAATTCCTTTTCAATTGACAGAGTTGGTAAGTCAGGCTCCAGGTTTGACCCTGAAAAGGCAAAATGGTTTAATCATCAATACCTTCAAAGCAAAACGAATACTCAGATTGCCATAGAGTTCAGGGAGTTTCTGAGGGCACGCGGTTATCATGTTGATATCATAAGACTTGAGTCTCTTGTAGGAATGGTAAAAGAGAGGGTAAGTTTCGTAAAAGATATTTGGGAACAGACAGATTTCTTTTTTAAAGCCCCGGAAATTTATGATCAGGAAGTTGTTAAAAAAAGGTGGAAAGAGGATTCTTCAAGACTTCTGATGGAACTCAGATCATTGCTTGAGAAGGCAACTGATTTTTCGGCTTCAGCTACTGAACCGGTTATTAAAGTCTGGATTGAGAAAAATGGCTATAACACAGGAGAAATAATGAATGCTTTCAGACTGGTAATTGTCGGCGCTTTAAGGGGCCCGCATATATTTGATATTATAAGCTGGATAGGGAAAGATGAAACCCTGAAACGCATTGATACAGGTGTTGCCCTGTTAAGTAAATAAAAGAGATGTATTTTCCGCAGAACGGAGATTTTATTGATATACATGTTCATGGTGGCACACCATCTTCCGGGATCTTTATCCTTGAAAGCCTGATGGCACATGAATCAAAAATACCGGCAGCGATTGCGGGTGTAGCGTTTACGTATGGTATTCATCCATGGTTTCTTAATGAAAGTAACTATAAACAGCTTATTATTTCAGTTGAAAGTTTAATCAGTCATCCTGATATAATAGCAATTGGGGAGGCTGGTTTTGACAGGCTGAGAGGACCTTCTCCTGAGCTTCAGCGCAGAGCCTTTGAAGATCAGATAATTATTTCGGAAAAGATAAGGAAACCTGTTGTCGTTCATTGTGTCAGAGCCTGGGACGAGTTATTGGCAGTTCATAAAAAATTAAAGCCTGAAATGTCATGGCTCATTCATGGTTACAGGGGAAACGTGAAACTGGCGACTCAGCTGATATCTAAAGGGATGTATCTTTCGTTCTGGTTCGATTTTGTTCTCAGACCCGGGTCAGGGGATCTTTTGAGACATTTGCCGACAGACAGGATATTTCTGGAAACGGATGGAGCTGATGTCGATATCAAAAATATTTATGATAAAGTTGCATCTGATCTTGACCTGTCTGTAGATGAATTGAAATCTATAATCCTGAAAAATTTCAATAGATGGCGGATTGGCTGACAAGGACAGAATTAATTCTGGATGATGAGAAGTTGAAAAGACTTAAAAATGCAAATGTACTGGTTGTAGGACTGGGAGGAGTAGGNGCTTTTGCTGCAGAGATGATATGCAGGTCGGGAGTGGGATCGATGACAATTGTTGATGGCGATAATATTCATCCAACAAACAGGAACAGGCAGTTACCCGCACTTAAGAGTACGGAAGGTATGGCCAAAGCTGAGGTAATGGGGCAAAGGATTTTTGACATTAACCCGGATATCAGACTCACTGTCATCCAGGAATATATTATGGATGACAGAATTATAGAGATAATAGATAAGGGTTTTGATTATGTGGTTGATGCTATCGACACACTCTCTCCTAAAATACTTCTTCTTTTTCGCAGTATGCAAAGAAAGCTTCCTATCGTAAGTTCGATGGGAGCAGGCGGGAAATTTGATCCGTTAAGAGTAAGTATTTCCGATATTTCAGAGACTACCGATTGTGCTCTCGCAAGGATATTGAGAAAACGACTTCACAGGCTGGGTATAAGGGAAGGTTTTACAGCAGTATATTCCCCGGAACAGATTGATAAATCGAAAGTAATTGCCACAAATGGAGAACAAAACAAAGCTTCAATCGTTGGAACTATATCCTACATGCCGGCAGCTTTTGGAATAGCCTGTGCTTCAGTTGTGATACGAGATCTGGCCGGCATCTCCAGAACAACTAAAGGGAAAATGATTTGACAGCATATCCCATATACATAATTTGCGTACTTCTGCTTTCAACCATAAGAAATTTCTTTCCGAATTCTTCATAAGTTAGTTCTCCAATTGCTCTTTTATGAAGATAATGAAGCATTTTTATATATGAAATGCCAGGTTTTATTCCACGGTGTTCTTTCCATTCCAGGTGATTTTCTTCTAATAAAGATCTTATTTCATCAGGTTTGATAAACATTTCCCAGACATGAAGATTTGCCGGCATGATAGCCCATCGCTTCCATTCCTGCAGAATATTGATAATACTTATTTTACTTAAATGAGTTCGATTGAAGGTATCATAAATAAATATGCCCCGGTTTTTCAGAACACGGGAAATCTCAGAGATTACTTTCGGCAAATCATGAACATGTTCCAGTACATCGCAACAAAATACTACATCGAAAGAATCCTTCTGAAAAGGCAAATTCTCGCCTGTCCCTATCTCATATTTAATTTTCAGGTTGTTATCATTTGCATGTTTTATAGCAATATTTAATGATTGTTCTGAAGGATCGAGACCTGTTGTAATAAAACCCATTTTTGCAATCTCTTCAGATAATATTCCACCGCCGCACCCCACTTCGAGGGCACTTAATTTTTCAGTGTTAATTTTAATTAATTGCTCGAAAAGTTTTTTTGCATAACCAACTCTGAATGGGTTATATAATGTCCTTAACAGATTGAGTGAAAAATCAGGATGCCACCATCTGTCTCCATCTATATTATAAATGTTGTTGTCTATTCGACTGTATATTTCTTCAGAAACTCTCTTCATTTTATTATTTATCCGGATTTAATTCCTTTCTGATGATCGAAAACCCGTTTGTTATTGGACTTACCTTATCCGATAAGCGGATTTTCAGTTGGAAAATAATTCTTTTTGCCAGACTTATTCCAAGAAAACGTCCAATTCTTCTTAATAATATGAGTAATCGCCAAACAGGTTGACGGGAATGGGAAATCTTTAATAAAAAATTGCCTGTAATAAGAAGCCATCCGGGAATTATATGTTCTTTTTCATAAAAATAAAAGTTGGGGAACCGGAAAGAGAATCTTTTTGCTATTGCATGAATATCCTTCAGGCTTATTTTCTCCGGTTCAAGTTTTACCGGGTGTAAAAAATTGTCAATGGTACAGTGTTTATTATATTCCATGAGAGCGTCAGCTATGGGAGCGCCGTTATATACCCTCACACCTGTTGCGACAAAAACCAAATCCCATTTTGAAGCAATTTCCCCTATTGTATTCAAAGTCTCAAATACAGTTTCGCGTGTTTCTGCAATAGCGCCAAGCATAATGAACCAGGTTACAGGGATCTTTTTACTTTTTAGAAGATTTGCTGCATTTATAACATCCTTACGTTTAAAATCTTTGGCCAGACTTTTAAGCACTTCATCAGAGGCTGACTCAGCGCCGATATCAACTTCATTAAATCCGGCACTTTTCATCAGATCCAGAAGTTCTTCGTCAATAGCAGCCGGAGAAAGCCCCATTGTATGCAGCCGGAGATCAAGTTTTTTCCTTATTAGTTTCCTCAATACTTCTTTTGCATGCGGAAGAGGCATATTAAAAATACTGTCAGTAAATTCAATATGATTTATTCCAGTTTCTTTAACAAGATTTTCTATTTCATCAGCAATAAGTAAGGGATTCCTTAAACGATATTTCTTCCCCTCAATTTTATTATAAGTGCAATAGGAACACCTGAAAGCACATCCCCTCTTGGTCTGTATGTGGACGGGAGACCCAAAACGACGGTACTTTTGCAGATCGAGATAGCGAACAGGTTTAGGAAAAGGCAGCGAATCTAAGTCCTGAACCCGGAAAGGTTCATTGTCCTGGATAATTGTATTTTCTCTGCGGATGATCAACCCTCTTAATCCTTCCAGAGGCTGCCGGTTCTCAATCCGTTTTACAAATTCAGGCATCACAGCTTCCCCGTCACCACGTATGGCATATTCAAGGTCAAAATAATCAAGCATCTCCCGGCCGCTGATACCAACTGAAGGCCCCCCGATAACAATAGGCCCCTTGAATTCTTTCTTACAATAATCAATGACATCATTTTTAACATCTTCCAATAAAAAATGGATGTTATATCCACCTGTATCGTCAATGTTTCTTATACTGATTCCTATTACCTCCGGTATAAAATTCCGCACCGCTTTTCGTATATCATGCTCACAATCTGTAGAAAAACATAAATCGAGAAAACAGACATTATTTCCATTAGTTTCCAGAGCAGTTGCTATGTAACAAAGTCCGAATGGTATTACCGGCCAGGGGTGTTTGAATCTATTGGAGTTAATAAGCAATACCTTGGCCATAATTAAAAAATCGATTGTCCCCAGTTAACGCTTATTGCATATTTCATGCAGTTTTTATATATCTCATAAGTAAATTCAGGAGGTTGCAAATTATCAGTAACCAGGTCAGTATTTGTTCTTTCGAATACTCTGTTGTCGGATAAATATGAGCGATATGGTTCTATAAAACGATCAAACAGTTCTTCAGCTGGATTCCGTAAAACATTGTCTGCAGATCTGCCATAAATAATCTCTACCCCTTTAATCTTCATAAACTGTTCATTGTAGACGGATACCATTTCCAACTTTGTAAGAGAATTATTTGTCAGATGATAAATTCCCCCAGGAGATGGATTGGCAATTATCTTCATAGTGGCATTAACAAAATAATCAACAGGGATGATGTTAAGAGCTCCCTCTTTAGGCAAAAATATTCTCAGGGGTAAAAAAAGGAAACCTTCTTCATCAAGGAATATTCCATATTGTTTTGATTTCTTCCCAGCATTATTTTTTATATCATTCAGATAAATTTCACTGATATATTTTACTGATTGAATTGGAAAATATAAAGCATTAAACCGTAGAGACCGTCCTGTGTGCGAATCGCCATAAACAACAGATGGCCGTATTACTGTGAAAGGGATGAAATTCTTTTTGCAGAATGCAGCAATAATATTTTCAGCCATAGCTTTGCTTTCTTCATATACGTTTAAGAAATCAGCAGATGATGACAGGCATTCTTTGCAAACAGTAACATTAGCGCCTGCAACATATGCTGTGCTTATATAATGAAAAAACGTTACACCTGCATTTGCAGCAAATTCAAGAATTCCTTCCAGACTGTTCACATTTGATTTAAATACTAAGTCGCGTTTTCGCTCAGAAAAGCTTGTGTCTGAAGCACAATGTATTATCTGCTCAGTATTTGTGCACAGATTCTTATATTCCTCTTCCGGTATGCCAAGCATCGGTTTAAGAAAATCAATTTCCACTAACTCAAGTTGGCCAACCAATTCTTCAATTCCGAACCATTGTAACAGTTTGGAGATTCTTTGCTTTAATGTCTCTTCCTTATAAGAACGTCCAAGTACTACCAGTCTATATCCTTCTGAAAGCATAGAAGCCATAAGGTGGCTGCCTAAAAAACCTGTTGCTCCTGATAAGGCTATTGTTGGTTTCTTTTCGAATATCAAATCTTTAGGTTTTAATTATGAATATAATAAGTTCTCTTTTCTGGAGAATCCCTGGTATAAAACATAAGGATGCCCTTTTACTGTACCGGTTTTTTTAGAATACTCATCAACCAGAATATTTACTTCGGTTGCTGCCTGTCGAATTCTATTGATCTCCTCGGGGTTAGTATGATCAAAGAAGTAATCATATTCAAAAATGCATCTTTTCCCATTATCTATTGGAGTTATGAAACCGAAATCATTGTCAATATGGTACTTGTCAGCAATAAGTCTGAACTTGTCGTTGAGCTCATTAACTAATACATTATCTATTGGCAGATAAATAAGAACAGGTAAAAAAGGCTTTCTGCGACCTAACTTTGTACTCATTATCCTGTTCATATTAAGCCATACAAGGTTGGTCATTTCCTCCCTTGAGAAGAGTTTTTCAAAAAATGGTCTTAATTCGGGATCAATTTCCTGAGAGTACAATGCAGGAGAAGGCGCGAGTGCGGTTTCTAAGAGATCAGCAAAACTTTTAATTCGTAAATATGAATAAGGCTCATCATCAGATAGTTCCTTTATCAGATTCAGCCATTCTGCTGATTTCAGCGATGGTAATCCCAGATAAAGCGCATTAAAAAGTCGCTGGTCAAAGAAGGGGAATCCCATTTCACTGATGGTGCGGATTGCAAATTTATCTCCGATTACGACAACAAGATAAGGTATGCCTAATTTATTAAGAAATATGTCTTTTACTTCAGCGGCTGATTTTTTAGTAGGAGAGAGGAATACAGATATATATTCAGTTCCGACGATTCCTAAAGCAAGTCCTATATGCCTGACTGAACAATCTTTTATAAAATCAAGGGCGCTATCGAGAGTCTGAAAGGGTACGAGGATACCACTTTCGTCATTCGTAACAGGATGAAGTTTTATGCTGGCTGAAACACAAATGCCGGGAGAGCTTTTATGTTGCAGATTTTTATATGAATAAAGATTAGGTGAAGATGTATCATTTAAACTAAAGAAAGAACCTTCTTTATCAATAAATTCTGCATCAATAAAATTATCGGCATTTATTCCATAAGTTGTAGAAAAAGTGGACATAATACCTGAACACATAATATTGGCACAGAGGAGAGCTGCGGGCTCAGATGCATTTATTCTGAACCCCCTTTCACTGGCTTGCTTCTGAAGATCAAATGCGGCTACTCCGGGCCCCACCTTCACAAGCCAGTTCTTCTCATCAAATTCGATTGTTTTCATTCTGTTAACGTCGATGATTGCTCCTTCATTTATAGCAAATCCAAGAAGATTCTGACCATTGCCACGAAGAGTATAAGGGATTTTATTTTTGTTAAATAGTTTCACAAGCGAAGCAATTTCTTCCTTTGTATACGGCATTACAACATAATCTGGAGTTTTAGGCTCAGAAATAGGACTAAGATCGTGTGAATAGGTTATTAAAATTGCCTCATCGTTAGTAGCCCAGTTGTCACCCACAATTTTTTTTATTTCACTGAGTATTTTGTCATCTTTAGCCGGTTTTACTTTTCCCCCGTTTGCAATAAATGTCCCGACGTGCTTTTTTAATGCCTCCATTACTTTTGTAGGACGCATCTCATTAAGAAAGTAACACTGGTAATCGCATTTACCGCATAAATTACAACTATCTGCAATCTCGACACATTTTTCAGTTATAGAAATCTTTTTCTCTGCCAGCGCTTCATAAAGTATCATCCTACCCTGCGGATAGTAGCTTACGAAATGTTTTTCCAGACCTGATTCGCATACGCCACTACCAAGAAAATCTATTTTGCACATAGCGTAATGCCGGCAATTTCTGGCTGTTTCATACGGTCCTTTCTCATTTTCGGGTTTATTGGCAGTATTTTTCATATCTAAATAATTGTTAGGTCCATAGAATATTAGCTTTTATCAAATATGTGTAAAGATAACGGAACTTTTATTATAAAAGTTTTACATTATTTAAGAAAAAGCAACATGCCGGCATTAAAAACAAAATGAACATTTTAAAATTCAAAACATGGTCTTCTGCAGAGTCGCCTTCTCTATCAGGTCCAATCATATTAATATTGTGAGGGAAATTACTAATTTCGTATTCCGGCAAAAAGCATTATCCGGACTAATACTATTTTTCACCTGTCGTTAATAATCTGAAAGAATGAAACCATTTATTTTATCTGAAACGAACTGGAAGACAATAAAAAACAAAAAAATCGACCTTGCTGTTTTGCCCTGGGGTGCAACTGAAGCGCATAATTATCATTTACCATTTTCTACGGATAATATAATGGTTGAGAAAATTGCATCAGAATCGGCTGAGCTGGCATGGAATAAAGGCTCCCGGGTGATTGTTCTTCCTACGATTCCATTTGGAGTAAACACCGGTCAGCTTGATATTAAACTAAATATTAATCTGAATCCAAGTACTCAATTTGCTATACTAAATGACGTGACGGATGTCCTTAACAGGCATGAAATTTATAAGTTTTTAATTCTGAATGGTCATGGGGGGAATGATTTTAAACAGATAATCAGAGAGCTGGGCGCTAAATATCCTAAAATGTTTATCTGCGGATGCAACTGGTATAAGTCATTTACCAATTCGGAATTTTTTGAAAATGACGGAGGTCATGCAGATGAAATGGAAACAAGTATCATGCAATACCTTGCACCTGAGTTAGTACTTCCATTGAATGAAGCAGGGAATGGAATTGCCAAAAAATTCAGAATAAAAGCTTTAAACGAAAACTGGGCGTGGGCAGAAAGGAGATGGTCAGAAGTCACGGTCGATACCGGAATTGGCAGTCCGCGTAAAGCCACTGCCGCGAAAGGAGAAAGATGTTTTAAAGAGGTCATTAGTAAGATTGGAGATCTCATGACCGGGTTATCCGGAGCAGATATTAATAATATGTATGAATGAAATAATATTGACATGTAAAGCATAAGCACTATCTTATACTGACTAACAATGGGTTAAGCAGATTTCGATTTATTAAACATCCAAAAAAATCAATTCCATGCAATTTAAATTTAAGTACGTCTTATTAGCAATATTGTTTGTATTCACGTCCTGTAATAAAGGATCATTTGTGACTATTCATGATACAATATATTTAAATGGTTCGTGGAGGTTTGCATTAGATACTGCGAAAGTCGGAATTACTGAAAAGTGGTATAGCCGCACTCTTTCCGATTCTGTAAAATTACCCGGGACACTCGACGAAAACAAAAAGGGGATCATAAATAGCAACAGGCAGGAGACAATGAGGCTTTCACGCGAGCTTATGTATGCAGGAATGGCGTGGTACCAAAAGACTATCACTATTCCGGAAAACTGGAAAGGTCAGTATATCAGGTTAATGATAGAGAGAACAAAACCAACTCAAGTCTGGATTGACAATGAGTTGATAGGGAGTAGTAACGATATAATGACAGCGCAGTACTACAACCTAACAAGTCATCTGGTTCCGGGGACTCATGTACTGACAATTCTTGTAAATAATGATAATAGTTCTGTTCCGGAAGGAGTGACAGGTTCACATGCCTGGACTGAACATACCCAGAGTAACTGGAATGGAATTATTGGTAAATTCTGTCTTGAAGCTTATAATCCGGTTCATATTCTGGCAGTGCAGGTCTATCCCGATATTGTTCTGAAGAAAATCACGGTGAAGGTAAAAATTTCTAATCCTTCTGGAAACGAAGGAAAGATGAAACTGATACTTAAAGCTGACGCATGGAATACCGATGCAAAACATAGTGTTTCAGCAAAGTCATTTCCTGTTTCACTTAAGAAAGGTGAAAATAATATTGAAATCACATACAGTATGGGAAATAAGACCCGGTTTTGGAGTGAGTTTAATCCTGCTTTATATAAACTGGCTGTAACTCTGAAGGGCAGAAAGGTACTTGACAATACAATCCTTAATTTTGGTATGCGTAAGTTTACCACTCAGGGGACACAGTTTACAATAAACGGCACAAAGACATTTCTTCGCGGAAAGCACGACGCGTGTGTCTTCCCCTTAACTGGTTATCCGCCTATGGATGTTGAAAGCTGGCAAAAAGTTTTCAGAATTGCAAAATCATACAATATCAATTTTTACCGGTTTCATTCATGGACACCGCCACTGGCTGCTTTTGAGGCTGCAGATATTGAAGGAGTATATCTTCAGCCTGAATTGCCTTTCTGGGGCGGTTTCAGCAATAACAGGAATTCCGGGTTAAATGCTTTTCTGCTAAAGGAAGGCGACCATATTTTTGACGATTATGGGAATCATGCATCATTTGTAATGTTTGCGCTTGGGAATGAACTAGGTGGCGATTTTGATGTTATGAAAGAATTTCTAAATCATTTCAGATCGATTGATAATCGTCATTTAATGGCCTATGGGTCAAATAATTATCTGGGTTTCAA
>JGI24129J20441_1000246_pt1 | contig 16098 bp, 14 predicted proteins | sample BarGraNGADG00211_FD_20441 | JGI IMG/M metagenome (IMG submission 20441) | reverse complement strand
GGGGGGAGCCGGCGGGCTGGAGGACGGCTTTGCGGCGGCCCGCGCGGCGGGGCTCGGTTTCATCGGCGGTGTCCCCACGGCCGAGCTGTCGGGAGAGGCCGGGCCGCTGCCCGCGCGCTGGCGCGCTGGCGCGCTCGCGAACGACAGCGGGCTGCTCCTCGCGGACGACGGTGGCATCACCACCGCGGACGAGATGGCGGCCCTGCTCGCGATCCTGCGGGCATCCCGCGCGGGTGGCTGTTGACGCTCCGCTGACGGCGCGGCGGCTGGGTCGGGCGCGACCGCTATACTCTCCCGCATGAACGACCTTCCCATCGGCGTGTTCGACTCCGGACTCGGCGGCCTCACGGTTGCCGGGGAGATCATGCGTACCCTCCCGCACGAGTCGATCCTGTACGTCGGGGACACCGCACGCTGCCCGTACGGGCCGCGCGCTCAGCTCGAGGTGCGCGAGTTCGTGCTGCAGATCGGCGCGTGGCTCTCGCATCAGCACGTCAAGATGCTGGTCGTGGCCTGCAACACCGGGACGGCCGCCGGACTCGCGGCGGCGCAGCGCACGTTCGAGGTGCCGGTCATCGGTGTGGTCGAGCCGGGCGCCCGCGCGGCGGTCAAGTCCACGCTGAACCGCAAGGTGGGCGTGATCGCGACGGTGGGCACCGTGGAGTCCGGCGCGTACTCAAACGCGGTCCGCGCACTGGACGCTGGCGTGACCGTCTTCTCGGTCGCCACCCCGAAGTTCGTCGAGATCGTGGAGCAAGGGCTGCACATGGGTCCCGGCGGGCTCGAGGACATCTTCGCGGACTCGTCGGACGTGTTCGTACGGCCGACGTTCTACGAGATCGCTCGCGACTACCTCGACCCGCTCAAGCGGACCGGGATCGACACGCTGGTGCTCGGCTGCACGCACTTCCCGCTGCTGGCGCCGGCGATCAAGCAGGTGATGGGCCGAAACGTGCGCATCATCTCGTCGGCGGAGGAGACCGCCCGCGATGTCGCCGGGACGATGAAGTCCCGCCGGACGCTCGCGCCGACCGCCAACGTGGCGCGGCACCGCTTCATGACCACCGGGGACCCGGAGGAGTTCGCGCGGCTCGGCTCGCGCGTGCTCGGCTCGCCGATCCCCGTCGCCCGGCATCTCGACCTCTCGGAGCTCGAAGCGATGGACATCCCTCCGATGCGCGGCGAGGACGCCGACTCGGACTCGAAGGAAGGCACGATATGCAGCTGACGGTGCTCGGATCGGCGGCGTCCTACGCCGGCGCGGACCAGGCCTGCTCGGGCTACCTCGTCGAGCACGACGGCACGACGCTCATGCTCGACTGCGGCAACGGGACGCTCGCGAACGCCGCGCACGTCACGGACGTCACATCGCTGGATGCGGTCCTCGTCAGCCACGCGCACACCGACCACTTCCTCGACCTGTTCGTGCTCCAGGCTGCGATGCGCTTCTCTCCGGAAGGGCCGCTGGGCAGCATCCCGATCTACCTGCCCGAGGGGCTGTGGGACAGGATGCTCGCGCTCCTGCCGGAGAAGGGCGCCGCTCAGCTGGCGCAGGCCTTCGAGCCCCACGTCCTGAAGGCGGGGGACGCGCTGGTCTTCGACGAGCTCACGGTCACGCCGCACCCGGTCGACCACGATGGATGCACGTTCGCGTTCGTCGTCGATGCGACTGACGCCCGGCTCGCGTACACGTCAGACACCCGCTATGGCGATGCCGTCCGCGCGGCGGTCGCCGGTTGCGACGTGCTGCTGGCGGAGTGCACCCTTCCGCAGGAGTACGCGGGCCAGTGGCCGCACATGACCGCGGCGGAGGCCGGCACGTTGGCGAAGGGCTCCGGCGCCGAGNTGCTCGTACTCACGCACCTGTGGCCGACCGCCGATCACGATCGCATGCTCCGCGAGGCGGGCGACGCATTCGGCGGAGAGACCGTGCTCGCCGAGGAGCTGCTGACGATCGACATGTCGCTCCCCGGTGGATCGAACGAGGGGGCACAGCGATGACCGTACGCACGAACCTCCGCGCTTTCGACCATCTGCGCGACGTCCGCATCACGCGGAAGTACCTGAAGCACGCGCACGGTTCCTGCCTCATCGAGGTCGGGGACACCGTGGTGCTGTGCGCTGCCAACGTGAGCGACGGGGTGGCGTCCTGGCTGCGGGGCAAGGGCCAGGGCTGGGTGACGGCCGAGTACGCGATGCTCCCGTCCTCCACGCACGAGCGCAAGCGCCGCGAGACCGGCGCCGGCGGCCCGGGCGGGCGCACGCATGAGATCCAGCGGCTCATCGGGCGCAGCCTGCGCACGGTGACCGACCTCGGGGCGCTCGGCGAGGCGACGGTCGCGGTCGACTGCGACGTCATCCAGGCCGACGGCGGGACACGGACCGCCGCGATCACCGGCGCCTGGCTCGCTCTGCACGACGCTTTCGAGACGTGGCGCGACGCGGGCCGCATGAAGACCTCGCCGTTGCTCGACCACATCGCCGCAACGTCGGTCGGTCTGGTGGACGGCGAGATCCTGCTCGACCTGGACTACTCCGAGGACTCGCGCGCCGAGGTCGACATGAACGTCGTCGTCGACTCGCAGGGCCGTTTCGTAGAGGTGCAGGGTACCGGCGAGCGCACGCCGTTCGACCGCGACCGGCTCGACACGATGCTGTCGCTCGCGACGTCCGGGACCGCTCAACTCATCGCCATCCAACGCAGAATGCTCGAAGAAGGGTCGCTCACATATGGCCGCTGAGAAGCGTAAGGTCGTCGTCGCCACCGGGAACGCGGGCAAGCTCGCTGAGATCCGCCACGCTCTGCAGGGCTTCGACCTCGAGTTCGTCAGCGCGAAGGACCTGGGAGCGGAGCCGCTCGACGTCGCCGAGGCCGGCGAGCACTTCACCGACAACGCGTACCTGAAGGCGACCGCCTACCGGAAGCGGTTCGGGATGGCGGCGCTGGCGGACGATTCCGGGCTCGTCGTCGACGCGCTCGGCGGCCGCCCCGGCGTGCGCTCCTCGCGCTACGCCAGCGAGAACGCGACCGATGCCGAGAACACCCGCAAGCTGCTCGAGGAGCTCGACGGCTTCGGGTCGGAGATGCGCGCCGCGCGGTTCCAGTGTGTCGTGGTGCTCCTCGACGAGGCCGGCGAGGCGACGTGGGCATGCGGCACGTGCGAGGGACAGATCGGATTCAGCCCCAGGGGCAGCGGCGGGTTCGGCTACGACCCGGTCTTCATGCCGGACGAGAAGTCCGGCTACTCGATGGCGGAGCTGACGCTGGCCGAGAAGACCGCCATCAGCCACCGCGGCAAGGCGCTCGCCGCGCTGCGGGAGCAACTGCTCGCGAAGGAGTAGCCACCGCACAGTCCCGAGGCCGCTTCGGGCTAGGGACGTTCCTTCGCGGCGGACTTCCTGCGTCCGAGCCGCAGCGTGAGGATCCGGTCGGACGCGAACACCTTTGTCGCCACGAACACCGCAGCCGCGAACCACAGCGCCTGGTATCCGATCCCGAGCCAGACGGTCCCATAGTCGCGAAGGAACAGAGCCGGAGCCGCGCGGAACGGGTGCGTGAACGGTATCGCCAGCACGATGGCCCTCACCAGCGGCGTGGTCGTGTCCAGGTCGACGAAGATCGTCAGGAAGTACGGGATCATCACCGCGATCGTCAGCGGGGTCAGCAGCGCCTGCGCCGCACGGACGTTCTCGGCGAACGCCCCGAGGATCACCGCGATCGCCAGCGCCACGAGTATCCCGAGGAACAGGGACGCGAACAGCAGTGCCCATTCACCCGCTCCGAGGGTGAGCCCGAGCTGGTCCATGGCCGCTCCCGCGCCTCCGGCCACCGCGGCACCGCCCCCCGTCGCAGCGCCCAGCTTGCCCATGTAGTACTGCATCCCGAACAGGTAGGCCGCCGACGACACCAGCGCCACCAGGGACGCCGCCGCCATCTTCGCCAGCACCATCGGGGCGCGCCCGATCGGCGCCGCGAGCAGCGTCTCGAGCGTCTTGTTCTCCTTCTCCGAGGCCACCGTCGAGGCGATCATCGAGGCCGCGAACATGATGACGATGAACAGCACGATCGGGATGAAGGTCGTCTGCCCCGTGATGAAGTTGGTGACCGCCGCGATCGTGACCGGTGCGGACCGGTTCCCGATGATGACGTTCTCGGAGAGGCTGATCGGGTCTCGCAAGCCGGCTGGATCGGTGGAAGTCGTCGCCGCGCTGATCATCGACAGGCTTGCGCTGCGGTTCGCCGCGTCGAGCGCCGCGTTCAACGCGGCGGCGTCCCGGGCGGCGAAGAAGCTGAAGTTGCGCATCACGGTGTAGGTCGTGAGCTTCTGCGCCTGGCCGGAGGCGAGGCCCGCGCCGAAGCCGGCCGGGATCCCGATATAGATGCCGGTCCCGGGGCCGTCGTCCGCCGCTGCTGCTACCGCCGGGTCGGTGCCGGGGGAGGTGACGACTATGAAGCCGGCATCGGCCAGCGAGCCAACGATCCGTTCCGAGGCGGCGCTGCCGTCGGCGTCCACCACGTGGGCGGTCGCTCCGCCGCCTTCGGTGGTCTGCCCTCCGACCAGGTTGCCGATGAGCCCGAACATCACGATCGTGACCATGAGCGGGAGCAGCATCTGCACGGTCATCAGCTCCCGCAGTTCCTTGCGAAGGAGCACCCCGAAGCGCCTCATCGTGCCACCGCCACGAACGCCTGCTCCAGGTTGGCCGCGCCGAAGCGCTCCTTGATCTCGGCCGGCGTCCCCACCGCCCGCAGCTCGCCTCGCGAGATGAGTCCCACGCGGTCGGAGACGTACTCGACCTCGAGCATGTTGTGGCTGGACAGCAGCACCGACATGCCTTCCGAGGCGAACTTGCGGACCTGGTCGCGCACCTCGATGGCGTTGAGGACGTCGAGGCCGGAGGTGGGTTCGTCAAGGATCGCGAGCCTGGGCCGGGTCATGAGCGCCCGGGCCAGCACGAGCTTGCGCGTCATGCCCTTGGAGTACGAGCCGAGCTTGTCGGCCAGCCTGTCGCCGAGCCCGGCGATCCTGCGGCCGGTCACGAGCGCGGCCTGTGCGAGTTCCGGGTCGGCGAAGAAGACCTCGGCGAAGAAGCGCAGGTAGCTCTCGCCTGTCATGTGCTTGTAGGCGCCGGCCTCTTCCGGAAGGTACGAGATGAGCTCACGGACCGCGGCTGGGCGGGCCAGTGCGTCTATCCCGGCCATCGTCACGGAGCCCGAGGTGGGGTGCAGGATCGTCGCGACGGTGCGCAGGGTCGTCGTCTTGCCGGCGCCGTTGGGGCCGATGAGCGCGAAGACCTCGCCCGGGGCGATGGAGAACGATATCCCCTTGACCGCTTCCACCTGCCCGTAGCGCTTGACGAGCCGATCGACCACCAGCACGTCCGGCACTTGCGCCCCCTTCACGTGACCGTCACGGCCGCGCCAATCCTAGCATCAGCGCGCGCATGCGCGCCCGCTGACGTGAGCGTTTGCCGCGCCCCCGTCCCCTCCCTATACTGTTCTGCGCTGCCTCGCCGCTTCGGGGAGGTGGTGGCCGGTTGCAGACGGCCGGTCCGGGCCGTGGCGCAGTCTGGTAGCGTGCCTGCTTTGGGAGCAGGATGTCGCCGGTTCGAATCCGGCCGGCCCGACCAAAACCTGCGGGCGTAACTCAATTGGTAGAGTGTCAGCCTTCCAAGCTGAATGTTGCCGGTTCGAGACCGGTCGCCCGCTCCATTGACAACCTTTCGATGCCGCAGGTAGTGTGTGTCTTCGCGCCCGGGCGGCATCGCTTCATATGCGCCCGTAGCTCAGCTGGATAGAGCGGGAGACTTCTAATCTCTAGGTCGGGGGTTCGAATCCCTCCGGGCGTGCCATATGGTGGGTGTAGCTCAGTTGGTTAGAGCGTCGGACTGTGGCTCCGAAGGTCGCGGGTTCGAGCCCCGTTACCCACCCCATATGATCTCTACGACGGCTCCGCATCCAAGATGTGGGGCCGTTTCGTTCTCGAAGACGCGTTCCCACACTTGCGCAGTCAGGGCTATTCGCTAGAATGGGCGAGCGTTTGGGGCCGTTAGCTCAGCTGGTAGAGCAGGGGACTCTTAATCCCAAGGTCATAGGTTCGATCCCTATACGGCCCACCACACTCTTCACCCTCAGGCTCGTTCCTCCCAAGCGGAGAAACGGGCCTGATGTTGTATAGTCTCTGTTCGCGCGCGGGCGTGGCGGAATTGGCAGACGCGCCGGGTTTAGGTCCCGGTGAGGCGACTCATGGAGGTTCGAACCCTCTCGCCCGCACCACCAGCAAGTCCCGCTGTGGCGCTCAGAGTCACACCGACGAGCGCCGTCGCCGCCCGAATACCTAGGAACCGTAGATCCAGGAGGACCCTTGAACAGCACTGTCGAGCGTCTTGAAGGCAACCGAGTCAAGATCACCGTCGAGCACACCGCGGACGAGGTCAAAGAAGCGATCAGCGAGTCGTATTCACGGATCGCGCAGAAGCTCCGCCTCCCCGGTTTCCGTCCGGGCAAGGCGCCGCGCCCGATCATCGACACGCACGTCGGTCGTGAGACCGTTCTCGCAGAAGCACTCGAGGACCTCGTGGAGCACAGCTACCCCTACGCTCTGGAGGAGCTGCGCCTGCGTCCGATCGAGCGTCCGGACACCGGAGAGCTCGACGGGCTCGTCGAGGGCGAGGGCCACACCTACACCGCGGAGTTCGACGTTCGTCCCGAGCTCGTGCTCGCGTCCATCGAGGACCTCAAGGCGGTCGTCCCGCCCTCGAAGACGGCCGATGATGAGGTCGAGGCCCAGATCGACTACATGCGTGAGCGGTTCGCCACGCTGGACCCGGTCGAGGACCGCGGCATCATCGACGGCGACTTCGCGCTCCTCTCGTTCGTCGGCACCGTCGACGGCAAGGCGGCCGATGACCTCACCGTGGACAAGTACCTGTACGAGGTCGGCAAGGGCATCATGCCGAAGGGGTTCGACGAGGGACTGATCGGCGCCACCGTCGGCTCCAGCACCCACATCGAGTTCCCGGTGCCGGAGACCGCCGCCAACACCGACTACGTCGGCAAGCCGGCCGCCTTCGACGTCGAGGTCCACGAGATCAAGGCGAAGGCGCTCGCCGTGGCCGACAACGAGTTCGCGTCCAACGTGGGCGGGTTCGAGACGATGGAAGAGCTCCGCGAGGACATCCGCACCAAGCTCGACGAGAACAAGGCGACCGCTCACGGACGCCTCATCGAGCGCGGCGCGCGCGAAGCGCTCGCCGAGCGGCTGATCGGCGACGTTCCCCCGGTACTGATCGGCAGCCGCGCAGAGACGATGACCGAGGAGTTCTTCGACTCGCTGAAGGACCAGGGCATGTCTATCCAGGACTACCTGGAAGCGACCGGCGTGTCCCAGGAGGAGATCGAGAGCGACATCAGCCGCGAGGCCGCGCTCCGGGTCCGCGACGATCTCGCCCTCGAGGCGCTGTTCCGCCGGGCCGGGCTCGAGCTCGACGAAGCCGAGGTCGACCGCGAGATCGAGAAGCTGGCCGCAGCCGACAAGGTCCCGGTCCTCAAGATGCGCGAGCGTGTCATCGAGGCCGGGATCATGGCCTACATCCGCGAGCGGGTCGTACTGCGGCACGCGACTCGCTGGTTGATGGACCACGTGGAGGTCATCGAGGAAGCGCCGGAACCCGCGGCGCCGAAGGCCGAAGCAAAGCCGAAGAAGAAGACAGCCGCGAAGAAGCCGTCCAAGAAGGCGGCGACTGAAGCGAAGGAGGAATAGCACCATGACACTTCCCGACATCAAGGCGCTGGTGCCGATCGTCGTCGAGCAGACGAGCCGCGGCGAGCGCAGCTTCGACATCTTCTCGAGACTGCTCAACGAGCGCATCGTGTTCCTGGGCCACGAGATCGACGACCAGATCGCCGACCTCGTCATCGCCCAGCTCCTCCACCTCGAGTCCGAGGACCCGGAGAAGGACATCCAGCTCTACATCAACTCGCCCGGCGGCTCCGTCAGCTCCGGCCTCGCGATCTACGACGCCATGCAGTACATCCGCTGCGACGTCGCCACCAGCTGCATCGGCCAGTGCGCAAGCATGGCCGCGGTGCTCCTTGCCGGCGGCGCAGNCGGCAAGCGGTTCGCGCTTCCGAACAGCCGCGTGCTGATCCACCAGCCGTGGGGCGGCACGCAGGGCCAGGTCACCGACATCGAGATCCAGGCCAAGGAGATGCTCCGCATCCGCGCGAGCCTCGACGAGATCCTGGCGAAGCACACCGGCCAGTCCGTGAAGAAGATCCACACGGACACCGAGCGCGACAACATCATGACCGCCAAAGAGGCCGCGAAGTACGGCCTGGTCGATGCGGTCTTCACCCACCGCGAGAAGAAGTAGGGCGGTTCATGCCCGCGAACACCCCTCCCGAGGGTCCCGAACACCTCACATGCTCGTTCTGCGGCAAGCCGCAGCGCCAGGTCCGCAAGCTCATCGCGGGCCCGGGCGTCTACATCTGCGACGAGTGCGTGGAGCTGTGCAACGAGATCGTGGACGAGGAGGTCGAGGAGGAGCGCGTAGAGGCGCTGTTCTCGGGCGACCTCCCCACGCCTCGCGAGATCTTCGCCCAGCTCGACGAGTACGTCGTGGGGCAGGCCGACGCCAAGAAGATCCTGTCCGTCGCCGTCTACAACCACTACAAGCGCATCCGCGAGCAGTCCTCCGATGAGGTCGACGAGGTCGAACTCGCGAAGAGCAACATCCTGCTGTTGGGTCCCACGGGCTGCGGCAAGACGCTGCTCGCGCAGACCCTTGCACGCATCCTGAAGGTGCCGTTCGCGATCGCCGACGCCACGTCGCTGACGGAAGCCGGCTACGTGGGCGAGGACGTCGAGAACATCCTGCTGAAGATCATCACCGCGGCCGAGTTCGACACCGCGCGCGCCGAGATCGGGATCATCTACATCGACGAGATCGACAAGATCGCGCGCAAGGCCGAGAACCTGTCGATCACGCGTGACGTGTCGGGCGAAGGCGTGCAGCAGGCGCTCCTGAAGATCATCGAGGGCACCGAAGCGCACGTACCTCCGCAGGGCGGCCGCAAGCACCCCCAGCAGGAGCTCATCAACATCGACACCACGAACATCCTGTTCATCTTGGGTGGGGCGTTCGTGGGGCTCGAGAAGATCGTCGCGAACCGGGTGGGAAAGAAGGGCGTCGGGTTCGGCGCCGACCTCACCGACGCGACCAAGCACGACACGGGCGTCCTGCTCGCGCAGGTGCTCCCCGAGGACCTGCACACGTTCGGCATGATTCCGGAGTTCATCGGTAGAGTGCCGATGGTCGCGCACGTCGAGGAGCTCACCGAGGACGATCTTGTCCGCATCCTGACGGAGCCGAAGAACGCGCTCGTGCGCCAGTATCAGCGCCTCTTCTCCATGGAGGACGTGCGCCTGTTGTTCACCGACACCGCGCTGCGGGCGATCGCCGAGCAGGCGCTCGCGCACGGCACCGGCGCCCGCGGCCTGCGTTCGATCATGGAGCGGCTGCTGCTCGATCTGATGTACGACCTGCCGGGCCGCGCGGAGGTCGACGAGGTCGTCATCACCGAGGCGGTCGTACGCGAGGGCGCGGAACCGACGATCGTGCACGAGAACAAGGAGAACGTCGCCGGCGCGTGACAAGCCGCGCCTGAGCGGGAACAGATGTTGAGTCCGAGGCCGCGGCGAACACGCCGCGGCCTCGTTACATGCGGTCCTTGTCCGCAGCGCGCGAGCAGCGTATCCTACAAATACTTAGTTTTCCGTAGATTGGGTGCACCATGTCCAATGATCAGACCCAGATATCTGCGTTCATAGCCCGGGAGACGAAAGACCTCCTCGACGCCTACGTGCGGCAGACCGGGGCGAAGAAGGGCCGCGTCATCGAGGAAGCGCTCGACTTCTTCCTTGCCGCCCAGAGCGGGGTACCGGCCGAGTACATCGTGCCGAAGACGATCGTTCTCGCTGCAGAGTCGTTCGACGACCTTGTCGCGAGCATCGAGAACCCGGGTGAGCCGACGCCCGCGCTGCGCGACCTGATGCGCGGCCGGTAGCGCGGCCGTGGTTCGCGTACACCCGCTGCGGCCGGAGAACGACAGGAGCCACTTCGCTTCGGGCGATCGCGTGCTCGACCGCTTCCTCGCCGAGTTCGCCGGGCAGAACATGGACATGTACGTGGGCGTGACCTATGTCGCCGAGGAGAGCGGGTTCGTGCTCGGCTACGTCACCCTGGCGGCGTGCTCCACGAGGCGGGACGAGATCGCGGAGACGGCGCGAGGGTCGCTTCCCGCATACCCGCTGCCCGCGCTTCGGGTGGCGCGGCTTGCGGTCGATCGCGGGTTCCAGGGGCAGGGGATCGGTACCCTGTTGCTCGGAGCCGCTTTCGATATCGCCATCGAGATGACGCGGACCGTCGGGTGCGTCGCGGTGCTGGTGGACGCGAAGTCGGGGGCCACCGGGTTCTACGAGCGGTTCGGTTTCGAGGAGCGGACGGCGCTCGAGGGCGCATCAGCAGCCCGCCCGCGCCCGGTGATGATGTCGTTGTCGATAGCGGCCGTGCTCGCAGCGCGGAAGGGCTAGACTCCGCCCTTTCTCGCCCAGCGTGCACGCTTCCCGTAGAATCGGGGACACTCACGTGTGAAGGCGGCCTGCCGGGGCCGCCCGTCGATGCGTCACGAGGAGCGAAGCGTGCCGAAAGAGCTGCCGAAGGCGTACGAACCGAAGGCCGTCGAAGGCCCGGTGTTCAACTCGTGGACGACCGGGCGCTACTTCGAATGCCCCGTTCCCGAGGACACCTCGGTGGAGCCCTTCGTCGTCGTGATCCCGCCGCCGAACGTCACCGGCTCGCTCCACATGGGGCACGCCCTCAACAACACCATCCAGGACGTCGTCATCCGCCGCTCGCGGATGACCGGCCGCCCCACCCGCTGGGTGCTCGGCACCGACCACGCCGGCATCGCCACACAGAACAAGGTCGAGCAGAAGCTCGCGGCGCAGGGGCTGTCCCGCGACGACGTGGGCCGCGAGAAGTTCATCGAGCTGTGCTGGGCGTGGCGCGGCGAGCACGGCAACACGATCATCACGCAGCTCAAGGCGATGGGCTGCTCCTGCGATTACTCCGACGAGCACTTCACGATGGACCCGGACTACCAGAAGGCGGTCAAGCGCGTCTTCGTGAAGTGGTACGACGAGGGCCTCATCTACCGGGGCAACCGGATCATCAACTGGTGCCCGCGCTGCGCGACGGCCCTTTCCGACATCGAGGTGGAGCACGAGGACCTCGACAGCCACCTGTGGCACTTCCGCTATCCGCTGAAGGAGGCGGTCGGCGGCGTCGACTCGATCGTGGTCGCCACCACGCGCCCCGAGACGATGCTCGGCGACACCTGCGTCGCCGTGAACCCGGCCGACACGCGCTACACCGCGCTGGTCGGCGCAACGGTCGTGCTGCCGCTACTGGGTCGCGAGATCCCCATCGTCGCCGACGACTACGTGGACGCGGCGTTCGGGACCGGGGCGGTCAAGGTCACGCCCGCCCACGATCCGAACGACTTCGAGATCGGGGAGCGGCACGGCTGCGCCAAGATCAACATCCTCGCGGCCGACGCGACGATCACAGCCGAGGGCGGCCCCTACGAGGGGCTCGACCGCTATGAGGCCCGCAAGCGCATCGTCGAGGACATGGACGCCGCCGGCCTGCTCGACAAGGTCGAGGACCACAAGCACGCGGTGGGGCACTGCTACCGGTGCCAGACGGTCGTCGAGCCGTGGCTGTCGGATCAGTGGTTCGTCGACATGAAGCCGCTGGCCGCCCCCGCCATCGAGGCGGTGCGCGACGGCAGCGTGAAGTTCTACCCGAAGCGCTGGGAGAACGTCTACTTCCACTGGATGGAGAACATCCGTGACTGGTGCGTCTCGCGCCAGCTGTGGTGGGGGCACCAGATCCCGGTCTTCTACTGCGACGCGTGCGGGTCGATGCACGTGACGGAGGAGGACATGACGGTGTGCCCGGACTGCGGCGCGCCGACGCGGCAGGACCCGGACGTCCTCGACACCTGGTTCTCCTCCGCGCTGTGGCCGTTCGCCACGCTGGGTTGGCCGAAGGAGACGCCCGAGGTGGCGTACTTCTACCCGGGCACGGTGCTCTCGACCGCCCGTGACATCCTGTTCCTCTGGGTGGCGCGCATGATCATGAACGGCATCCACTTCCTCGGTGAGGTGCCGTTCCGCGACGTCATCATCCATCCCACGGTGTTCAACGCCGAAGGCCGTCGCATGAGCAAGTCGCTCGGCACTGGCGTGGACCCGCTCGACCTGATGGACCACTACGGCGCCGACGGCATGCGCTTCGGGTTGATGCTGCAGGTCACCGGCAACCAGGACATCAAGTTCGCCGAGGACAAGCTGCTCTCGTCACGCAAGTTCGCGAACAAGATCTGGAACGCCAGCCGGTTCGTGCTCATGAACCTCGAGGGCTACGAGCAGGGCGAGCCGACCGCGGACACCGTCGCGGACGCGTGGATCCTCTCGCGGCTGGCCGATCTCGCCGCCCGCGTGGACGAAGGCATCCTCACCTACGAGTTCGGGGAGACCGCCCGCGCCCTCTACGACTTCTTCTGGAACGAGTTCTGCGACTGGTACATCGAGCTTGCCAAGAGCCGTCTCGCAGAGGGCGGCGCAGCGCGCCTCGCCGTGCAGCGCAACCTGGTGTTCGTGCTCGACAAGGCGCTGCGGCTGCTGCACCCGATGATGCCGTTCGTGACCGAGGAGATCTGGCGGCAGCTGCCGTTGGCGCCCGAGGACTCCGCGGCGTCGCTGATGATCGCCGCGTGGCCGGANCCGGCCGGGCTCGCGCACTGGCGCGATGAGCGCGGCAAGCACGGCGAGCAGGCGATCATGGCGGTGCAGGCGGTTGTGACCGCGGTGCGTGCGGTGCGCTCCCGCTACAGCGTGGCGCCGCGCGCGTCGGTCGACGTGCTGGTCAAGGCCGACTGGCGCCTGGCGCGCCTCGTCGAGGCCGAGGCCGACATCATCCGTGCGCTCGCAGGCGTCGGCACGCTCACGGTCGCCGCCGACGCGGCCAAGCCGCCGCACGCCGCGGTCGCCGTGGCACTGGGCGCGGACATCTTCATCCCGCTGGAGGGGCTGGTCGACTTCGCGCACGAGCGTGCCCGCGTGGAGAAGGAGCTGGCCGCTGTCGTGATGGAGATGGAACGTCTCGCCGCGAAGCTGGGCAACCCCGGCTTCCTCGCGAAGGCCGCCGTAGACATCGTGGAGAAGGACCGCGCCCGCGCCGCCGCACTGGCGGAGCAGGCCGGGAAGCTCGAGGGTCAGTTCGCCGAACTCTCCGACTAGTCGATCAAGGCCGATCACACCGTGGACTTCAAGACGACGAAGGCAGCGCTCGAGAGCACGCTGCAGTTCGGCATCCACCCGTCGCTCGACGGGATCCGCGCGCTGACCTTCTCCATGGGCCGTCCTCAGGACAGCTTCGCCTCGGTGCAGGTCACCGGCACGAACGGGAAGTCGTCCACGACGCGCCTGATTGCGGCGATGGTGACTGCCGAAGGGCTGCGGACCGGCGCGTACACCTCGCCGCACCTGGAGTCCTACACCGAGCGCGTCGAGATCGACGGTGCGCCGGTGAGCGAGTCCGACTTCGCAACGGCGGTCTCCGAGGCGATGGAGGCGGCCCACCGGTTCGGCGACGAGACACGGGTCGCCGAGGCGAGCGACACCGCCGGCGCGTTCACCGAGTTCGAGCTGCTCACCGCCGCCGCGATGTCGCTCATGCGGGAGAAGCACGTCGACGTGGCGTGTCTGGAAGTCGGGATGGGAGGTCGGTGGGACGCGACGAGTGTCGTCGACCCGGCGGTCGCGGTCATCACCGGGGTGGGCCTCGACCACACCGAGCGTCTGGGCTCCACCGTGGATGCGATCGCCCACGACAAGTCGTACGTCATCAAGCCCGGATCGTCGGTCGTCCTCGGTCCCGGAACCTGGCCGGTCGTGGACGTGTTCCTCGAGCGGTGCGCGAGCCTGAGCCTGCATCCGCGGTTCGTTGCCGAGACCGGGCACGACTCCGCGGTACCCGAAGCGAGCACGGTGCGCTTCTCTGTGCGTCAGCGTCCCGACCGGCCCGGCGGGTCGGTCCTCGTGGACGTTCGAGGCATCCATGCCGACTACCGCGGCCTCGAGTTGGCAGCGCCCTCGTACCAGGCGTCGAACGTGGCGGTGGCGGTAGCCGCAGCAGAGTGCGTCCTGGGGCGCGCGCTCACGCTCGAGAAGGTCAGGTCGGCGCTGGCGGGGATGAGATTCCCGGGGAGGTTCGAGCTTGTCTGCGAGGAGCCGCCGGTGGTCATCGACGGCGCTCACAATCCGCAGGCGGCCGCCGTGCTGGCGGGGGCCATCGCTGAGGCCTGGCCGGACCCGAACGCGCGTCCGTGGTGCGTGCTCGGCGTCCTGAAGGACAAGGACGCCGAGGGCATCGTGACCGCTCTCGCGCCGGTGGTGGACCGGTTCGTGGTGACGCAATCACGCAACTCGCGCGCCCGGGAAGCCGGCGACCTCGCCGCGATCGTGGAGCGTGCGACCGGCGCGTGGCCCGAGATGGTGCCGGACCTCGAGGAGGCGGTCGGCCACGCGTGCGCCCACGCGGGCGCGCACGGGGTCGTGGTCACCGGCAGCCTGTACACCGTGGGTGAGGCGCGGGGGTTCCTGCGGGCCTGAACGCATCGCCGCCGGGCCGGGATGCATAGCCGGCCGGACGAACGGATGTTCCGATGGACACCGATGTCAGTCCGGGTGGTCTCACGTGTCCGCGCATGCGTGGCCGCCTTCACCGAGCGGTACGGCATTGAGGTCGAGCTCAACATCGAGGGCGAATGCGGAACCGTGTCGTCGTCTCTGCAGATAGCCACGTTCCGCATCATTCAGGAGGCGCTGTCCAACATCGGCCGGCACGCCGGAGCGACACGCGTGCGGGTCGATCTCTGGCTCTCCCCGCAGGAGATGCGGTGCGAGGTGTCCGACGACGGCAAGGGGTTCGAGCCGGAGGAAGCGCGCACGTCCCACAGCCGGCGCGAGCCGTTCGGCCTGCGTGGCATGACCGAGCGCGCCCGGATGCTGGACGGGGAGTGCGTCGTCGACAGTGCGCCGGGTCACGGCACGCGGGTTCAAGTCAGGATGCCGGTGTGGCAGGGATGAAGGGACGTGGACCGATGACACGAGTCGTTCTGGTCGAGGACCATCCGGCCATGCGTGCGGGCGTGCGCGGCGCGCTGGAGGGTGGCGTACTGGGCGGGAACATCCCGAATCCCATGAGGACCGGCTACACCTTCTGCGGCTGGAATACAGCAGCGGACGGATCGGGCACTGCTCGGCGGCACGACTCCGGTGACCAGCAGCGTCACGGTCTTCGCGAAGTGGGTGCTCATGACGTGCACCGTCACGTTCCGGTTGACCGATCACAAGGAGCCGGGCGCCGTCTGGTGCTCCAGGGTCGCCGACTGCGGCAGCACGGTCGCAACGCCCACCGCGCCGGTCAAGGCTGGCTGCACGTTCGACGGCTGGTACCAGGACACGTGCTGCGTCGTCCCCTGGACCTTCTCGAATCCCGTCACTGATGACATCACGCTCTACGGCAAGTGGATCGAGAACCACACGATCTCATTCAAGAGCGAAGGTGGTTCGGCGGTGGCCCCCATCACGCAGCCATACGGCAGCGTCGTTGCCACCCCGGTCGCGCCGGTGAAGTCGGGGCAAACCTTCGCCGGTTGGTACACGACCGGGTCTTGGAAGACGCCGTACGTGTTCACGACGATGCCGGACTCGGATCTCACGCTCCACGCAAAGTGGACCAAGGCTCACCCCGACCATGAGGCAGACCCGAAGGGCTGCACCCCCCGCAAGGGCTCCGAGGGGAACAAGCGCGCCCCGATCGCAGACTCCCATCCGAGCGAGGAGACGAGCAGGACGGTGGCGTGCGCGAAGGACCAGGCGGGGGACTCGACTTCCACCGAGCCGACGCATGCGGCCGGATCCTCATCCGCCGCTGAGACGATCGAGTCCGACTCGCAGGCCG
>JGI24129J20441_1000245_pt1 | contig 16112 bp, 14 predicted proteins | sample BarGraNGADG00211_FD_20441 | JGI IMG/M metagenome (IMG submission 20441) | reverse complement strand
CACGGGTAGTCCGCCGCAAGATGTCCAACTTCAACGTCAAACGTGCCGCCCATCGAGACTGGTCCCAGCCGACCCTGCCTGCTCCGGCGGCAGTTCGGATCCTCAGCCCATCCTACGTTATGGGTATTGGGGTTAGGCCCCGGTCGGCGCCGGTAGGCGCCAGGGCGCTCACTCGCTGTCGGCCGCGGGCTTACCTTCCCGACCTTCGTCGAAGAGTTGCCGCAGCGCCACGGTCAATGGCGCAACCCCGGTGTCGGCCAAATCCCGCACGGCCGCCAGTAGCTCATCGGCCCGTCTCTCGGGCACCCGTGACACCAGCAACCGCCTCGGCTTGTCGATGACGTCGGCATCGTCGAGCGCGTCGACCCCGTCACCCCTGGGCACGAATGCCTCGGCGCGCATGGGTTCTCCCTTCCGCAGGCGGACGGTGACAAGGGCCGGGCGCCCACCGGGATACCGGGCGTCGAGTTCGCGGCGGTGGCGGACCTCGACCCGTCTGGCCAGTGACCGCACACGCCCGTCCTCGAACCATGGGGACTGGAAGCTCGTGTTGTCGAGATGGCCGGTGACCAGGGCTACGGCCACCGTGTAGGGGATGCTGAACCGGGCGGCAAGGTCGTTCGGTGGCTCGGGATCGTCGAACGCGGCTGCGCCGGCGTACGTCTCCACCAGAACCGACTCGATCCCCTCCCGAACGCCCTCCCAGCGATCGAGGATGTCCTCCACCGCGTCGTTTACCCCGTGCAGATGGGCACAGGTTGGGTGCCGTTTCACGTATCCGCCGAGCACGGCATGATCGGACCAACCGCCCTCGGGAGCGACCGCCTCCGCCACCAGGGAGGGATCGAAGGAGCGGCCGGCCCATCTTCCGAAGTGGCGTTCGAGAGTCCCGGCGGGTGCACGCAGCCCACCGGCCGCCAGCGAACCCCAGACGACCCCGAGGTGGGCGCCCATCCCCAGGAAGGCATGCTGGCCGGTCGCTCCACCGAAGACAGTGGCGGCATCGGGCAGCAGTGGCGCGCTGGCCGCCAACTCGATGGCGGCGGCCACCGTACCGGCCGAACCATCGGCCAACAGGTGGGCGACGCCCGCCGCGGCACCGACGGTTCCCCAGGTGGCAATGTCGTGCACCCCGTCGGGCGTCCCGCCCATGGCGATCCCGATCCGCACCCCGACCTCGTAACCGGCCAGCACGGCCGACAGCATCGATTCACCCGTCGCACCGTTCGACTCCGCCACCGCCAGTACGGCGGGCACCACATGCGACGCTGGGTGACCGCGCCCGTGGCGGTGGCCGTCCTGGAGTTGCTCGGCGGCCACGGATAACCCGTTCAACAGAGCAGCCGTGGCGGGATCGGCGCTGTGGTGTGACCCTGCCACTGTGGACGGGCCGCCGCCGACAGAAAGCGACGCCCGGGCCCGTACGATCTCGTCCCGTCGGCATGCGGACACCATGGTCGCCAGCACATCCGAGACAAGGAAGACCACCCGGCGTCGCACCGCGGCGGGGGAACTCTCGAACCGGGTCGCCTCGGCGGCCCGGGCCAGTGCGGCAGCGGCCGGGAGCCGGCCGCTCATGATGGCGATTTTTCGGTACCCGGGTCCAGGGTGCGGCCCATCCGGACAGACATCCGGTTAGTGGCGGCGACGAGGTTCTCCGCACACATGTCCACCTCCGTCGCCATGCGCTCGGCGGGGCCGCAGACGCTCACGACAGCAAGGGGGTAATCGCGGTAGTCGAGGATCGGCGCTGCAACCGAACCTGCGCCCGTCTGTCGCTCGCCCAGCGACTGGGCCCATCCCCGCTCACGGATCTGTACCAATTCCCGTCGGAGCTTCCGTGGATCGGTGATTGTCGCCGGCGTCACCTTCCGCAGTGGCTCCTCGAGGTAGCGATCAATCTCCTCATCGGGCAGGAACGCCAGAAACGCCTTGGACGATCCTCCGGCGTGCAGCGGATGGGGGATCCCAATCTGCACGGACATGAGGACTTCGCGGTCAGGCGTCACCTGGTCGACGTACACCCGGCTGTGGCCGGTCCTCACCGACAGCGTCGCCGTCTCGTTGGTGGCTCGGGACAGTCCCACCAGCTCCGGTTCGGCCACCTTGCGGACATCCAGCTTGTCCAGATAGGTCAGGCCGAGGCTCATGATCACCGGGCCCAGCGCGTACCGGCGGGACACCGGGTCGAGCTCGACGATCCCCTTGTTGCGGAGAGACGACAGGATTCGGTGGACAGCGGCTTTGGAGAGGCCGAGCGTGTTGGCGATCTCCGTTACGCCGAGCCGGGGCGCCGTCGAGCTGGCGAACAGCAGCAGCACATCTGCGGCTCGTTCCACTGTGACTGCGGTGTTTCCTGTTGTCTGTCTCCCGTTCTCCGATGCCACACCTGCTACCTTCCGTTGAGCTTCCTGTCGATTCGTCTCCGAGGACCGTCGTCACGAGTAGCGCCGTGCCGGCGGCCCGCGCACGGTGGCTTCAGGTGACCGTGACCAACTCGCTGCCGGTCTCGGCACGTTACCTCTCCCGAGGTCGGGGTTCGGATCCGTCAGCCCAACTTGTTGACCGGCACCTGCCATGTCTGCGCATAGCCGGCGAGGAAGGCATTGCCATAGCCCTCACCCGACACAGCGGGTACACCCGCCTGGGCCACGTTCGACTTGTCCATGATCCGCACGTCGATCTGCTCCTTTGCTGGCGTCATCCCCAGCATGATCCGCATGGCCTGGTCCAAACCAGCTGCCGCCACATTGGACGTGTTCTCACCGACGTCCATAGTGACAACGTTGCCCGTCCGGATCATGTCGAGGATCGCCGGAGTTCCGTTGAAGCTCGCCACGTGGATCTGCCCACTCTTACCGGCGGCGACGATGCCGGGGGCGATGAACTGCGCCATGCTGTCGAACACCGGAAGGATGTAGTTCATGTTCGGATCGCCGGAGATGGCCCCCTCGACTGTCGGCAGCAGCTTGGTCGCCCAGTCCACGGGATTAACGTTCTGCGCTGTCACCTTGCAGCTCGAGCACGCCCGCTTCATCTCCGCGTTGATGCCGTCCTGGACAGCCTGGGAGGCCACGTTGGCATTGGACGTGACCACCAGAACATCAGCCTTACCCTGTGTCTGCGACACCGCCCACGCGGCCATGAGCTGTCCGGCCAGATTGAACGGGGCGAACGTGTAGGCGGCAATGTACGGCTGCGTCGGTTGGCTCGGGTCCCGTTCGTTCGTGTCCACCGTCGGGATGCCAGCGTTCTTCGCAGCCTGGATCTCCGGCTGGAGCTGCTCGGGCGGAATTCCGGCGAGGAGATCGATGGCATTGGCCTTGTCGCTGATCGCCTGGTTCATCCCCTGCACCCACTGCGACTGCTGCTGCTGGTTCGGGTAATCGACGTAGTTGATCCCGAGCGCCTTGGCGTAGGCCGCCATTGCCTGGTCGACCACGTTGACGAACGCAGTACTCGAGCTGGCCGGCAGGCTGAAGAGTGTCTTTCCCGCCGCCTTCGTGGCGTCGAAGCTCGGTCCCGGCGAGGTGAACGGCGGGTTGCCGAGATACTTGTTGACAAGCGCCTGGGCCTGGGCAACCCCCGGCGATGCCGATGACGAGCCCTGGGTTGTCGAACTCGAACTGGGTGTCGAACTACTACACGCAGATGCCACCAAGCCCATGGCTCCGATCACGACCGCGAGGCGCCAAAGCCTCCGTACCTTGACATTCATTGAATGTCCCCTTTCGTTGAACGATCCGTTTTCATTTGTCACTCCTAATTCGAAATTCACCAATTTCCATTTCCGATGTTCCAAGCTGCACTGTTTCCATGAGCCCCTTACTGGTCCGATGTGGCAGACCGTTGGCCGTCCACGGTTGGTTCGACCGTCACTGGGCTCCCTGACGGTCGGTCATAGATTTCCGATACACGCTCCCTTCGTAGACGGCGCCCCCGGGTTCGGACGGTGACGCTGGACAACAGGACCGCTATCACCAGCGCCCCGCCGTAGAACAGCTGTTGTACGAAGGTCGACACCCCCAACAAGGCGAGGCCATTGATGCCGGTGGTGAGGAAGTAGACCGCCACCAGGGTTCCCCACGGGTTGAACCGACCGGGATAGAGCGTCGTGGATCCGAGGAACACCGCGGCGAAGGCGGGTAAGAGGAGCGTGGTCCCCGCCGAGGGATCGGCGGAGCCGCTGGTGCCGACGTAGACGACGCCGGCCAATCCAGAAAGTAGGCCGGCACCGATGAAGGAGAAGATGCGGATGCGCTTTACCCGCAGGCCGCTCAGCCGGGCGACCTCCCGGCCCTTGCCCACCATCAGCGCTCGACGACCCGGCGGCGTGAAGTCGAAGAAGTACCACAGGATGACTGCGATGATGATGAGGTAGTAGAACTCGAGCGAGAGGCCGAACACCCGGTGCACGACGACCGCGTTGACCAGCGACGGAGACACACCGCTAACGGGTGTCGAATTGCTGATCCAGAGGGCGATGCCGCCGACAAAGGTGCCGGAGCCCAACGTGACGATGAACGGGTCGATGTCGGCCCCAACACAGAGGACGCCGTTCACCAGCCCAATGAAGCCTCCAGCCGCGATGGCGAGGGCCGCCGCCCCCCAAACAGGCCAGCCATGCTGAACGTTGAGGACCGCCACCATCATGCTCGACAGGGCAAGCACGCTGGCAACTGACAGGTCGTAGTCACCGGCAATCAGCGGTATCAGCAAAGCGAGAGAGAGGATCCCGAGCGGTGCCTGTGATGCGAAGAGGGTGGTGAAGTTCGAGGTCGTCGGAAAGTTGTCGGGGCGGACAATGCTGAACACGACGATGATGGCCATCCACACGAATACCACGCCGAATCGCTGTGTCACCCCGACGCCTGAACGCCGGTGCGCGCTTCCTCTACGGGGGCGCCCCTCCTGGCGGGGCTGCGCTTCCGTGGCGAGCTCATTCATGAGCCCGCTCCCCCAGTCGATGTGCATTCACTACGGCTTCTTGCATATCCCCGATGCCTCCTCGTTCTACGATCGGCAGAGGGAACGCCACTCATTGCCTCACCTTCTCCCAGGCCAGTGATGCGCTTCCCATGTCGGCGCTCCGTCGCGTCCCCTGGTACGCAGACTGTGCAATCTGGTCGAGCGACAGCTCAGGATGGGAGAGGTCTGCGCAGACCCTCCCGTCGGCAATGACGACCACCCGATCAGCGATGTTGAACACTTCCTCCCAGTCCCCACTGGCATAGAGCACAATGGCACCGCCGGCCGCCGCGGCACGGATGGTGGCGAAGATCCGCTGTCGCGCGCCCACGTCCACCCCGTGGGTCGGTTCACTGAGGAGGATGAGCTGGGGTGCGAGCTGCAGCCACTTGCCCAGCACCGCCTTTTGCTGGTTCCCGCCGCTGAGCAGGCCGATCGGCATGCTCGGCACGGAGGGCTGCACGGTGTTTTGCAGAAGCAGTTCGGCGCACCAGGTCGCCATCTGGCCGAGCCGGAGCCAGCCGTGCCGGAACATCCGATTGAGCACGGGGAGCATCACGTTCTCTTGCACGGTGAGCTCGCCCACAATGCCCTGGGTCAGGCGATCGGACGGGACGAACACCATTCCCAGATCGACCGCCCTCGCCGGCGTCATATCAGAGAGGTCGAAGCGTTGGTTGTCGATGGTGAGGACCCCGCTGTCGGCCCGCCGTGCGCCGTAGGCATGTTCGAGCACAAACTCCCACCCCGAACCGACGATTCCCGTCACCCCCACGATCTCACCGCTATTGGCGTGGAGCTCGACGTCGCGGACGTAGTCCCCGTTGAGCCCGTTGATGTGGAGACGTCCGATCGGGTTGGCCGGGGCACCTTGTCCAGAAGCCACCGCCGGCGGGTGTTCCGAAGTACCAGGTCTCTGTATTCCGCCGGCGGCAATCGACTCCAACTGCACGGAGCGGTGGCCTCCGATGATCAGGCCGACGACATCGTCGTGGGTAACTTCGGAGCTCGAGACCGTCTCGATCAACCTCCCGTCTCGAAGCACAGTGATCCGATCGGCCAGATCGAGGACCTCACCGACGTCGTGTGAGACGAACAGCACGCCCACGCCGTCGGCGACGATGCTTCGGAGAAGTGCGTGAAGGCTCTGCCGCCCAGCCTGGTCGAGGAAGGTGGTCGCCTCGTCCAATACCAGTACCCCAGCGGGCCCGGCATTGCGGCTGCCCGGCTCCCGGAGTTGCATGACCGCTCGGATGATGGCGACCTGCGCCTGTTCGACCGGACGGCACGTCGCCAGTTTCGCCCGCGGGTCGAGATCCAAACCGAACGCGTCAAAAAGAACCTCGGCGCGCTTCCGCTCCCTCCTCCATGGGATAAATGGCCGGTGATCACTGGCTATCTGCATGAGCATAAGGTTCTCGAGCACGGTGAGATCGGGGAGAACGCCCAGGTCCTGGTGAACAAAGCTGATCCCGAAATCGGCGATCTCCCCAGGGTGCAATGCCCGGGAGATGGTGCGGCCGCCGACGGAGAGAGCCCAGCGGGAGTCAGGAACGTGATAGCCGCTGAGGCATTTGATCAGCGTTGACTTCCCTGACCCGTTCTGACCGACAAGCCCGTGAACCTCCCCGGCCCGGATGTCGAGGGACACGTCATCGAGCGCGGGCACACCTCCGAAGTATTTCGACAGGTGCTCGATCCGCAGGAGCACGGGAGCGATGCCGTCCTCGGGTTGATGGACGTTCATGTCACACCACCGGTCCTCGACGTCAGGTGCGAGTACCTCGTGGGTCGGCATCTGCGACTTCCGGGGGTCACTACCGTTCCCTCCTTGCACCGATGAGCCCGGTGTCGTAGGCCACCGCCAGCAGCCGGATTGCCAATTCGGTTGGGTTGACGACCACGACACCGCCCAACCGTTTGTCGGGGATCTCCACTGCCGAGCAGCCGTTCAACAACTTGGTCACACCTTTGGCGGAGAGGGACGAACCGAGCGGCTTCATGGCTTTCGCCCAACCGGAGTGGTCCGATATCAGGCAGAAGTCGACATCCAGCAGTTCGACCGAGGTGAGGTGAGCGGTCAGCCCGTAGGCAACGATCCGCCGCCGTAGCTCGTCACCGATCGCTCCGTTGCGGGTGACGGCCGCGAACGACTCGCCGAGAGAGGCAAGGTGCCCGGCGGCGAGCCGGAGGATGCCGACGAGAGGGACGGGGGAGTCGTCGACCTCGCCCACGCCGGGATCGAGTACGCAGTCCGGGAGGATGGCGTCGAACCGCTCCGGATCCGTCCGCCCGATCTCCTCACGGACGTACCCGTCGGATCTCGCTATGTCCTCGGCACTGTCGAGTCGAAGAGGGGCGCCCTTGCCCAAATTGACCAGATTTATCCGCACCCGGGCACCACCCAGGCGGTTGTAGCGAGACTGGCGGCGGGCGACCTCCTCATCTGGCAGGTGAAGAGGGGTGATGGCTTTGACCCGGAGCATGGGCTCCTCCCCTGTCGATCGGGCGTTCTCGAGGACCTGGTTAGCCGCGTCCCGCCTAACCTGCATTGCCACCGGCTCCCGAGGCGCATTTCCGCAACGAGACGAGAGTCCTCGAGACATCGCTTGTTTCGAGGAGTTCCTCGCTGAGCCGCCGGACCAAGACAGCTTGATCGCGGTCACCCAGCAAGGCGACCGACTTGGACATCAGGTCGTCCTCGGAAAGGGGGTGAAAGTCCACGTCGCCGATAGGATTCTCAACCTCGACGACAGTCTCGCCACCATCCACCCAGTGCACCCGGAGACGAGCGGCCCGGTGTGCCGGCAACTGGGCGTCGAGGTTCTCGTCCACGGATACGCCGACCTTGGCGGCAAGGCGACCGACGCCAGGGTCCCTCCTGTGCATGTCATCGAAGGCCCGGGGGCTGCACTCCCCACTGCGGAGGGCGACGGACACCACGTAGGGAATGGAGAACATGGCGGCCAGCCGCGTGGGCCACTCGCAACCCCGTAATCCGGCGGCCAGATGGTGAGTCTCCACCTCGATGGACTCCACCGCGTCGGCCTCCACTCTGCCGCGCTCGGCATGGATGGCGAGTGCGGCGTCGGCTGGCGGGTGGGTATACGAGCACGACGCGTGTCGCTTGAAGTAGCCACCGGTCATGGCGAGATCATGTCCCAGGCCTGCCGTGAGCTCCTCCGGGGCCAGGGTCCCGAGAAGGCCACCGAGGCTCTCGTGAGCGACGCCGGCCAGAGGCTCCCGTTCCTCAGCCAGGGCGGCCGCCTGGATCCCGGCGATGTTGGCGTGGCCGATCCAGGCATTCCGGACTGCCATCCCGGCGGTCGCCACCCGGAACGGGGTGGCCAGGGCGAGCGCTCCGGCGATGTCGATGGCGGCCGCGGTGGCCATCCCATCCAACCCTCCGAGCCGGGCCGATCCCGCCGCCGCGCCCGTTACTCCCCAGTTCCCGTGGGGATGGACACCCGGATGTAGCACGACCGCCCGACCGAAGCGGCTGGCCACCTCGTGCCCGGCCAAGAAGGCTGCCGCCAACTCTGCCCCGCTGGCGTGCCGGGCTTCGGCCACTGCCATGACGGCCGGAAGCACGTGGGCGGTGGCGTGCCCGCGCACCCGCTTGTTCCCTTCGTCCAACTCCAGGCTCACCAGCGACACGCCGTTGAGCCATGCCGCGTCGAGCACACCTGCCGTGCGGTCGTCTCCAAACACGGTTGCCGGGCCATCCGAGCACGGTAGGCGAGCGCGCAACCTGCCGGACTCGGCCAACCGGCCACCCGCGATCATCACGGCAACGCTGTCCGAGAGCACTCTGGCCGTCGCGACGCGCACCTCCGATGGCTGGTCGGACCACGAAAGGTCCGCCGCGAATCGGCCGAGCTCTGACAGTGCCTCCTGCAGGCCCATGCCTTCCACCGCTACCCCGGCGGGGGGGTCGACGGAGATCAACCGTTCCTGCCGGCGCTGTCGACGAACGACGGCTCGAGAGGCATGGACCTGTCCACCTCGGTGACGTCCGTCACCAGATAGAACTGGAACGCCGTCCGGCCGGCCGGGCTCCGCTCGGCGGGGACCGGGTGGTCGTCGAACCAGTCGAGGTACCGCTGGTACGCATTTTCGTCAGCGAAGTGCATCTCAGCCACCCGATAGAAGAGCAAGCTGCTGTCGCCCGCCGTGGTGCCACCACTCGTCTTGGTGACCGGCCGCAGCACCTTGTTGAAAACGAGTCGGTCGACATGGGGATTCGCCATGATGTCGGGTACGTGGACGCCGAACAACCAGCGCTCGTACTCCTCCTCGCTCACGCCGGGCGCGATGTCGTAGCCGAGAACCGTCTTGATCATCGTGCCTCCTCCATCGTCCAGGTGAACGACTGCGCGCCGGTACCGAATCCCTCGGCGCGAATTTGCCGGGGGACAATGCGGACCCCGACCAGTTCCTCCCTGATGTTCGCCATCGCTCGCTCGGGCGCCTTGGTCAGGCCCTTCGTCCGCTGGATGACGGTCTGGCGCTGGAACGTCTCGACCGTGGTGTCCTCGTCCATGAACTCGGCGAGACCGCGGAGGAAGACAACCCGGGGTATGAGCAGACCGAAGTCGTACACATGAGGCCGGTCATTGACGGAGTCGGGTGTCGGGGATCCAACCCACACGATCTCGACGTGAGGATCACGTCTCATCTGCTCGAGACGACGGTGAACATTCCGCTGGATGAGAACGACTGACCAGTCCGCGTCGATCGGGGCGACCATGGTCCGGCCCACCGGATACCCCACGCGATTGACGGTGAAGACCTGGGCGAATCCGGCTTCCTCCGTCAAAAACATCATGACCTCGCGCTGTACCTCGTCGAGCGCCTTCGCACGGTCCCCCGGTCGCTCACGTTCGTTGCTGTCGACTCGCACGGTCACCCGCTCTGCCCAATCGTCGGAAGTGTACCTATACGCGGAACACGTGTTCCGTATCCAACTTCTAACACGGACCTCGGAGCCGTGCAAGCTTCTTCGCGAACAGGTGGGTGATCGGCGGTTGGCCGGCGGTTGGCCGGCGCCCGGGCTGTCGCGTCCATGGCACCAAGGTTGGCGCGTCTGCTAATATCGTGGAACATGGATTCCGATATTTGGAACATCTGGACAGCGGCGACAATTCAGTGACTGGTATTCGGTCCGCATCCGATCGGGCTACAGTTTCCCGGGCGGCGGTAAAGCCGAGGTGAGCGAAATTGACAGCCTCGATCTGGTCGTGGCCGGCGCTGGGGGTGGCCTGGCCGGCGCGATACGAGCGGCCGAGCTGGGACAGCGGGTCTTGCTCGTCGAGGCCAGCGGCCACTTCGCACACGGCAACAACACATCGATGTCGACATCCATGATCCCGGGAGCGGGCACGCGCTGGCAACAGGCCCAGGGCATCTACGACTCGCCCGACATCTTCGTCGCAGACATCATGCGCAAAACGAAAGGCGGCGCCGATCCGGTGGCCGCCCGGGCTCTCGCCCAGGTGAGTGCCCGACTGGTGACATGGCTGGCCGACTACGTGGGGATCCCGCTCGAACTGGCGACCGACTTCTCCTACCCGGGACACAGCGCCCTCCGCTGCCACACGCTGCCCGGACGAACGGGGTCGCGCCTGCTTCGTGGCCTGGTGGATGAGGCAGACCGAACCCCCGGACTGGACATGCTCGTCCCGGCCAGACTCGCCGATGTCCGCATCGACGAGGTGGGGGGAATGTCCGCCGTCCTCGTCTACCCCGACGGAGCCGAGGAGGAGGTGCCGTGCCGTTCGGTGCTCCTGGCCACCAACGGCTTTGGAGCGGTGCCCGAGATGGTCCGGGAGCACATCCCCGAGATCGCCGACGCCGTCTACCACGGAAGTGCGGAGTCCCGCGGAGACGCTGTGCGGATCGGGGCCCGGTTGGGCGCGGCGCTCGGGTTCATGGACGCCTACCAGGGGCACGCGGCACTGGCCACGCCGCAGAGCACCCTTGCCGGCTGGGCCAACGTCATGCACGGAGCGGTGCTGGTGAACGCCGAGGGACAACGGTTCGGAAATGAGACGCGAGGGTATTCGGAATACGCCAAGGAGGTGCTGGCCCAACCGGGGATGACGGCCGTGCTCATCCTCGACCGCCGCATCCATGATGCCTGCCTCGTCTTCGATGACTTCCGGCAGACAGTCGAGAGCGGCGCTCTCCGGTGGGCGGACGATGCTGTGTCGCTGGCGACGTCTTTCGGACTCCCCCCAGAGCCACTGGCCGAGACGTTGGCGCGAGTGGAGGCCTACGCCGGCTCGGGCACGACCGACGAGTTCGGGCGGTCCGACTGGGAGCATCGGCTCGAACCACCGTTCGCCGGGATCCGGGTGACTGCCGCGCTCTTCCACACCCAGGGTGGCTTGCGGGTTGACCAGCACGCACGGGTGCTGCGTGAAGACGGGACTCCCATCCGTGGGCTGTATGCGTCCGGCGGTGCCGCCGCCGGGATCTCCGGGCACGGGGCCGCCGGTTACTTGGCCGGGAACGGGCTCCTTCCTGCACTGGGCCTGGCCTTCCTGGCCGCAGAACACATCGCTGCGGCCACCGGCCACCCCTCGCCTTTTCATCAGATTGCCGAGGACGCCGACCGGTGACGGCTGCGACCTCCATGCGGGCGATGCTGTTCATCCCGGGGACAGCAGAGGACAAATTCGGAAATATCGCCCGCCTCGGCTCCCGGCCCTTCATTCTCGATCTCGAGGACTCGGTCCCACCCGACGAGAAGGAGCGGAGCCGCCGCCGGGTGGCGGATCTGATCGACGCGGTCGGCGACCAACACGAACTGCATGTCCGCATCAATCCGGTGGTATCGCCCCACCTGGTCGCCGACCTTGCCGCCGTCGTCAGGCCCGGGCTGTCAGGCATTGTCGTGCCCAAGGTGGAGCGTCCGGCCGATCTCGAAGCCGTCGGCATGCTCCTCGACGCCTTCGCAGGTGACGCCGGACTTGGCCCCGAGGCCCTCGGCGTGATGGCCACCATCGAGACCGCGGCCGGCGTGCACGCGGTTTTCAGCATCGCCGCCGCCGGCGGTCACCTCAAGCGCTTATGTTTCGGCGCCGGCGACTTCGCCCTCGACGTCGGTCTCGACTGGCCCGACGAGGATGGGACCCCCGAGACGGTGCTCTTTGCCAAGAGCCAACTCGTACTGGCCTCGAGAGTCGCCGGTTTGGAGCCGCCTCACGACAGCGTCTACCCGCGGTATCGCGACCTTGACGGTCTCGGCCGGGAGGCCCGCCAATCACGTCGGCTCGGCTTCTCGGGCAAGCACGTCATCCATCCGTGTCAGATACCGGTGGTCGAGGAGACCTTCCGACCGAGCCAGCGGCAAGTCGAGCGGGCACGGCGGTTAGTGGAAGCGTTCGAGACCGCGGAGCGTTCGGGTCACGGAGCGGTCGGCGTCGGCGGCGAGCTCGTGGACTACCCGATCCTCTACCGGGCCCGTCGGCTCTTGAGCGAGGCGGAAGAGTGAATGGTCCCGGGGAGCAGGACAGCGGGCGTCGATCTCGGCCCACTCCCTCCACACTGTGGGAGGGGTTGCTCGACCCCGCCGAGCGCGACCATCTTGAGCAAAGCGGCTTCGCCCGTCGCAGCGGATACGGTCAACGTGCCGCGGTCGTGGTCATCGACGCGCAGAACTACATGATCGGACCGGTGGGCGCCGAAGACCTCGACTACCCGTCGTCGTGCGGTCCCGCCGGCCGTGTAGCAACGGAGCGCATCGCCACGGTGCTCGAAGTCGCCCGCGCCGCGCGCGTTCCTGTCTATTTCACTCGTTTCGAACTGGCACGGGATGGTTCCGACATGGGTGCCTACCGCCGTAAGCGCGATCTCCTCGAGTCGGAGGGGTGGTGCCTCGAAGGGAGTTTCGGCGCACGGATCGCTGACGTCGTGGCACCGCAGCCCACCGACGTCGTGCTCGTGAAGAAGAAGCCGTCCGCCTTTGTGGGAACTCCCTTACTCCCGTTGCTGATCGATCGAGGTGTCGACACACTGATCGTGACCGGCGGTTCGACCAGCAACTGTGTCCGGGCCACCGTCGTGGACGCCACCTCCCTCAATTTCCGGGTGGTTATCCCCGCCGACTGTGTCTTCGACCGGGTCGATGTGTCCCATCGGGTCGCGCTTCTCGACATCGACCGCCAGTATGGGGACGTGGTCTGGTCCGATGAGGTGACCGACCATCTTCTTCGGTCTGCGAGCCCACCGTGACCTCGTCACCCGGCCCGGAACGGGACTGGGTTGGGTACGCCGCCAACCCTCCGAAAGGGACGTGGCCGGGAGGGGCGCGTGTGGCCCTCAACGTCGTCGTCAACATCGAAGAGGGCGCCGAGCGATCGTTCTTCGACGGCGACAGATGCAACGAGGGGCTTGTCGAAGTGCCACGGACGGTAGGTACGGGTGTGCGCGACCTCGCGGTGGAGTCGATGTACGAGTATGGGAGCCGGGCCGGCGTGTTCCGGCTCCTGCGGTTGTTCGATCGGATGGGTGTCCCGGTAACCGCCTTCGCCGCCGCCCAGGCTCTCGAGCGGAATCCCGACGTTGCCGCCGGACTGGCGCGCTCCGGCCACGAGGTATGCGCGCACGGCTTTCGGTGGGCGGAGGCCTGGCGAATGACCCGGGAGGAAGAGCAGGCATCGATTCGGGATGCAGTTCGATCGCTGGCCAATTCGTGCGGGCACCGGCCGGTCGGCTGGTACAGCCGGTGGATGCCGAGTGTCCACACCCGTGAGCTGTTGGTTGAGGATGGGGGGTTCATCTATGACGCCGATGCCTACAACGACGATTTCCCCTACTACACCCGGACCGCCGGCCGATGGCATCTGGTAGTGCCGTACAGCCTGACCTACAACGACGGTGCTTTCTCTTACGGGCACATGACCAGCCCGTCCGACTTCGTCGACTACTGCACTCGGGCGTTGGAATACCTGTTGGCCGAAGACGACGGTGCCCCGAGGCTCATGTCCATCGGACTGCACCCACGGATCTCGGGACAGCCGGCCAGGGCCGCTGCGGTCGCCGAGTTCCTCGAACACGCCCGCTCGACCGACGGGGTGTGGATCGCCACCCGGGAAGCCATCGCCCGACACTGGCTCTCCGATCACCCTCCCCCCGGTGACGATCCCGATCTGGTGTGGCAGAAGCAGGGTGCGACCCGGTGACGATCGGCCACCCTCGGCTCGAGAGTTGGCGAACCTTGACGTGTTTACGACGACTCAGCGGTTCATCGTTCAGAGCGAGCGGGTTGCCTCCCCATTCTGATCGGTCATGGGCGTGACCGATCCTGCCGACCTCGGCGTTGTCGAGGCGGCTGCGCTGTTGGCAACCCGACAGCTGTCGTCCACCGAGCTGGTCAGCGCCTGCCTTAGCCGAGTGGAGGCCCGGGACGGGACCCACAGCCATGACGGCGACCCTGGGTCGATTAACGCTTGGGCCCGGGTGTACGCCGAAGATGCGGGGCGAGCCGCGGCTATGGCCGATGACCGCCTCAGCGCCTGGGGTGTGGCGCGTCACGGTCCGGCGCCGCCGCTGTGCGGCGTGCCGGTCGGGCTAAAGGACCTCTATGCCGTGGCCGGCCGGCCGCTGACGGCGTCCAGCCGCCTGCTTGAGCTCACCCCGGATCTCGACTGTGACGTGTGGGTCCGCCTCCAGAAGGCCGGGATGGTCCTGCTCGGGCACCTCCACACCCACGAGTTCGCGGCCGGCGGCACCACTGACCAGGTGGGCAACCCGTGGGGCCTCGATCGCAGTTCCGGCGGCTCGAGCGGCGGGTCGGCGGCGGCCCTCGCCGCCCACATGGTGCCGGCCGCCACCGGCACGGACACCGGCGGGTCATTGCGTATCCCCTCCGCCCTCTGCGCCACGTCGACGATCAAGCCCACCCGGGGAACAGTGTCTCTCGCCGGCGTTGTGCCTCTCGGACCGACCCTCGACCACGCCGGTCCGATGGCCCGGTCGCTGGTCGACTGCGCTGCCCTGTTGACGGCTATGGCCGGACCGGATGCCGGAGACGCGACCACTGCCTGGGCGACCGGGGCGGCGGTGGCTCCCTTTTCCCGCGGGCAGAACCACCCTCTCTCGGGGACCCGCTTGGCCGTCTCTCCCCGACTGTACCGCTCCGCCATCGAACCGGACGTGGCCGACGCCTTCAAGGCTGTCGTCGCCCTGGTGGCTGAGCTGGGAGGCGAGATCGTAGAGCCGCCTTCGCCGCCGGTCCCTCTCGACGTGAACGATGACTTCTTCCTCGTCCTGCTAACGGAGGTCCTCGACTACCACCGCCGCTTCGACGGCGTCCGTGACCTGTACCGTCCGTCGATCCGCGAAATGATCGAGCAGTCGGAGGCCCTCGCGGTGTCGGGCGAAGCGTACGTCGCTGCTCAGGCGCGCCGTAGGCAGACGACTGCAGGGTGGGCGCAGTGGCTCGCTGCCCACCACCTCGACGCCCTGTTGGAGCCCACGGTGCCGGTGGTCGCGCCGCTCCGCGGAGGGGGATACGACCACTTCGGCACTGACGCTGCCCTCATCTCGCTCACTTACTACTGGAACTGGACGGGCTGGCCGGTCGTCTCGTTGCCGGCGGGCGTCGGGAGCCGCAGTGGGCTGCCGGTAGGCGTGTCGGTCATCGGCCCGCAGGGCGCTGACGCGTCTCTACTGGCCATCGGCGTTGCTCTGCAGGTGCACCTCGGCGTCCCCGAGCCGGCACGAGCATCTTGCCCCTGACGGCTGACCGATTCCATCGACTGAGCGGTTGGTCCCGGGCCTGAAGGGTTCAAAAACGCGAAGCGGCGCCGTTTCTGTGGATGTGTGCAGCAGGGATGGAGGGTTCCGGGTCAAGGGGATGGCTTGCCGGGCGCGAGCGGTAGAGCCCGTGACCGAGAGCGGAGTTCTTGGTAGTAGAGGTGCCGTGGCGCTTCCGAGGATGCCGGTGAGCGACGTGTGGTCAGGCAGCCCAGTCGTACTCGTGGACGATGCCGTCGAGGACATCGCGACGAGTGATGGCGCCGCCGCCGATCGCCGCAGGCGGGCGGGGGACCGGCTGGGCGAGTAGCAGACCACGGTGTGGCCGTGCTTCGTTGTAGTGCCGGACGTACTCGTCAAGCACCGATTCGAGGTGTCGT
>JGI24129J20441_1000244_pt1 | contig 16117 bp, 11 predicted proteins | sample BarGraNGADG00211_FD_20441 | JGI IMG/M metagenome (IMG submission 20441) | reverse complement strand
GCGAGCGTGAAGATGGCCAGGTCGTTCATGCCGGCACATACCATTCGCTTCCGCAAGGCTGACCCTGTTCTTCTGGCACACCTCATCGCCCACGAATGCGGGCATATGCAGAGGATGTTCGCTGCTGCCCCAGACAAGAGACTCATGCCGGTCACCAGACCCAAACACACAGACCTCGTCTTCCGTATCCTTGCGGCAGATTCCACCATTGCATTGGACGGCATGGACGAACGCGCCACACGTGAGTTGTTCACCATCTGGCACCAGGGGGTGGTCAACGAGGTCGTGAACTTGAACGTCGACTACCGTATCGAGTCATGGCTTTACCGGGAGTATCCAGGGATGAGGCCCAACCAGGAGAAGTCCATCGGGCTGCAGGTGCAGATGTCGGTCGCAGGGTTGGCGCCGAACGTCAAGTGTGATACGCCACACCTCGTCTATGAGGGAAGCAACGCCGTCAATTATGCCTATCTCCGCTCAATCGGCATCATGCTCGGCCAGAACCTGGTGCGCGACTATGCCGACTCTACTATTGTAGCGCTGGGCAAGCGGCTGGCAGCCGTCCTGGAGGAACCAGACACCGGCTTCGAGGGCGACGTGCGCGAGTCCAACGAGTGGGCAGCCATGCTGGGCATCGGGGACTGGTTCGACTGGCAAGCATTCGAGGACGTGCCCGAATCATATCTGAGCGATTTGGTGACACCGTAGTATCTATCAAACACAGAGGAGGGGTCGGCGAGATTGTTCGTTGAAGTCATCTGACGATGGAACTTCCGCAATGTTGCGAACCAACCGAAACGACCTTTTGTTCGCTGGGAGTACATCGGTTTTCGCACGAGGAAGCTGGCGTGCAGAAAACCTGCAGCGGCCGCCTGACGAGCGTCCTTAAGAACGCAGGTCCCGGAGCCACGGCATAGCCCTCAAGCACGAGTTGTCGCCAATCAACTAGGCGTTCCCCGAGTTGCCCCGATTGCTTCCATGATTCTTTCTAGTGGAGAACTGACGGCAGCAATCCGGGCCGCTTCTTCCTCGGCCTCTTCTCGTGAACGTGCCTCAAGCTCCTCCGAGTAGACGCACTCCCGGCCGTTCCACCAGAGTAGAAACCACATCCCTTCAGTCTCTTCGATGGCATGGGTGAGGCCCGTATTTGTATCGCTCATCTCTACACCTCCTTCCATCTCCCTAGTTCAAGTGCCGCCACAACAGAGGAGGCAGGACGTGCAAAGTCTTCTTCAGGATGGTCTCACCACGTGCCTCCCACATCATCGGGGGATCAATGAACCAGCGATCGCCAATCTCCAAAGCCGGGGCCTGGCCAGGGCACATGCAATTGCGCCACCACTCACTGAGTTCGTGACTCGTGATGAAGCGTCCCTGACTTCCAGGTACATACAATGACTGGTTCTCGGCATATCCCGTAAGTTGCGTCGTGGGCTTCCTCATAAATTTATTATACTCAAGGTTAGCTGGGAGGCTACTCCTGCCGATTGCAGTCGTGTCTCCGCGCGTTGTCGGCAGCAGAACGCAGATGTTGTCCGGTCTCTTCAGGTACGCGATTGGGGTTGCATCAACAACCTGAGTGGCTAGGACGTTGACAAACAGAGGCGGAGGAGGCAAGTCGTGAAGAAAGTGAAACCGATCGGCGATGTCAGGCAACCGGGTATATGTGTTTACTGCGGTGCTGTCCCCGAAACTCGCGACCATGTACCATCGAGGGTTCTGCTGGATGAGCCCTTTCCGGATGGCTTGCCTACTGTCCCTGCTTGCGGCATCTGCAATCACAGTTTCTCTGAGGACGAGGAGTATCTGGCCTGTTTTCTAGAGTGCGCCGTGTGCGGCACGACGGATCCTGAGGTACTACGCCGGCAGAAAATCGGCCGCATCCTCGCTGTGAATCCGCGCCTGCGGCAAAGGATTGACTACGAACGAGAAGGCTACGGCAACTGGCATCCGGAGACTGGGAGCATCCGGAATGTTGTCTTGAAGCTGGCGAGAGGACACGCTGCGTTCGAGCTCTTTCCGGGCATCGAGGAGCTGGGGTTCCCGACGCTCCGAGGACCCTCCGGGTTTGCCGTAACGGCATTGGATCTCCTGAGTGACAAGGAGAAGTCTTCCTTCGAGGACGTGTGGGCGCCAGAGCTCGACCTGTTGCCGGAAATTGGCAGCCGCGCATTCGTGAGGTGCGTGGAAGGAAATAGCGATTACCTCGGACATGGAGAGGGATGGGTAGTCGTGCAACCTGGTCGCTACCGTTACGCGGTCACCGAGTCGGACGGTGTGCTTGTCCGCATGGTGTTGAGAGAGTATCTGGCCTGCGAGGTCAGGTGGAGCTGAGCTGACGGGATTGAAGTCCAGATTGCCCTCGCACATATTGTTCAGGGCTATGGTCCTGAGAACACAGTCCTGCATAGGGTCCGCGGTGAGCACACTCAGGCGGCTGATGCTTGGGCTTCCACGGCGGGTGTTGTAGGAGGAACGCCATGGCCTGGCAGTACTACCCTTGTGTGGCGCAAACGGCCTGCAATCGATGAACTACTGCTGTCGTTCGTTTGACTAGTTGTGCCATGGCACTACAATTCAGTCATGAAAGACGCTTCAGGAGTGCTGGTAGATAAGTACGCGTCTCCAGGAAGTCCGTCCTCGTGCTATGGGCAGTCGAAAGGGAGCCTGAGACGTGCTTCGCCTGTCGCTACTGCGGCAGCAGCTTTGGGCAGTGCACCGCTCACGGTCGCACAGGTGCCGTACCGCACGGACAGGTCGGGGGAGATTCTCTCGTCTGTGCGAGTAGATGGGGATCATCTCAGCGTACCTGGTGAGATGGGCATTCGTCTTCACAGGAGCAGCCAGTCATGAGCGGTTCAGACGAATCACTGTCATTCATCGACCTCTTCGCTGGCTGTGGAGGACTTTCGCTTGGACTCACCCGTGCTGGCTGGACAGGTCTGTTCGCTGTTGAGAAGAACCCGCAGGCCTTTGCAACGTTGAAGGCAAACCTCGTGCGGTCAGGTTCAAACTGCCACTACCACTGGCCAAAGGATTGGCTACCCGTGCAGAGCCACGACATTTCGGAGTTGCTTCGGTTGCACGAACGGGATCTGGCCAACCTTAGCGGGAGTGTTGATCTTGTCGCCGGTGGTCCCCCGTGCCAGGGGTTCTCGACAGCTGGTCGGCGTCAGGCTGACGACCCACGAAATGAGCTGTTCAGGGAGTACCTGCACGTTGTGCAACTGGTCGAGCCGCGCTTCCTCTTGTTCGAGAATGTCCGTGGTTTTTCCATTCCCTTTGGCAGTGAAGTCGTCGTGGAAGGCCAGGCAGGCGGATATGTGCACAGCATGTCGGCAAGCGACATGCTCCTTGAGGATCTTCGGGAACTTGGTTACAGGCCATTTCCTCAAATCGTGCACGCGTGGGAGTTTGGCGTTCCACAGCTTCGCCCCCGTTTCGTGGTCGTTGCCATTAGGGAAGACGTTTATGAACGGCTTGGCAAGGACATCAATCCCTTTACAGAGTTGTACGGTGCTCGTCGTGGATTTCTGCACAAGAAGAGGCTTCCTCTTGACCAACCTGTTTGTGCCGGTGATGCGTTGTCCGATCTCAGCGGTGGCGTGAGGCAGCGATGCTCAGATTCCCCACGATTCGAGGAGTACGTGTACAGTGGCCCCAAGACCGAATATCAGCGGTTGATGCACCATGGCGTGGAGGATGACTCAATGGACAGCATGCGACTGGCGAAGCATAGACCTCCCACGACAGAACGTATCGCCTCGTTGCAACAAGAGTGCCCACATGGGGCAACCATACGCAAGGGACTACTCCGTGAGAAGTACGGCCTCAAGAAGCAATGCCTTGCTATTCTGGACGAGCGCAAAGTCGCGCGCACCATCACGACTCTGCCGGATGACTTGCTTCACTACAGCGAACCGCGGATCCTCACAGTGAGGGAATGTGCCCGACTGCAGTCGTTCCCTGACTGGTTCCGTTTCCAGGGAAACTACACGACTGGGGGGAAGAGAAGGACTCACGAGTGTCCGAGATACACTCAGGTGGGCAACGCCGTGCCGCCTCTGCTTGCAGAGGCGTTGGGTCGCATGCTTCGCAAACTAGCACTTGAGGATACTCGTGTTTCGAACCCTGAGGGAGGGTCATATGGACACAGAGAGAGACAACCCGTGGGTTGAGCAGCTCCTGAAATGGCACAGTCACGAGATGGGGGGAGTGCGGCATCCCTTTGATAGTCGTACGGGTAACCCGCTTCGCGACGCCGATGGTAAGAGAGTCACGATTCCGACTTCGGCCGTGAAACACGTGTGTGCATGGGCAGATGATATTGGACGAGGATCAACCGAAATTGGATGGGTGTTTCTTGTTGGCGGNCCGGGCAATGGGAAGTCAGAGTGTGTNCAGACATTCTGTGAGGCACTCGACACGGCGCTGGCATGTGACGGCGAACTTACGGCGGTCCTCAAGANCAAATTTGGNGCGCAGCCTCTGCCTGATGATCAAATAGTAGTGAATCCCGAGGACCTGCCGGAAAGATATCGAGCCGACTTTGGACAGAAGGTCGGTCGACTAGTTCTCATCCAAGATGCCTCGGCGTCGCGGTCCCCGNGGCGCGATCCGGCAGAAGTCTTGCTGGAACTNTTGAAAGAACAGACTGCACAGGACAGCCATTCTCGGTCAATTCTGCTCTGTTGTGCAAACCGCGGAGTTCTGGCCCGGGCTTCACGGTATGCCCGTCAGGATGCGTACCGCCAGTCCTCAGTACCGCAACTCATCAACGCTATTCTCGTTGCGACCGGCCTCGGCAACACTTCGCTCGGGAGTGAACCAGAGTCCTGTTGGCCTCTAGAGTCCCAGAGATTGGCGTCTGGCCAGATCACTGCTGCATGCTGGCCTCTGGACCTTGAGTCTTTGCTGGTAGATGACAGCGGCGAAGCGAGCTTCGATGCTCCAGGGGCAGACATCTTGCGGAAGGCGGTCCTCCCATCGCGATGGCAGGAGACTCTAGAGTGTCAAGCGTGCACTGTCAGCGAGTCCTGTCCGTTCTTGCGGAACGCCATGTGGCTTCAGGATGAGACTACTGCTGCCAATCTGTGTGGTATCTTGAGACACGCGGAACTCGGCATGGGAAAGCGGTGGAGCTTCAGAGACCTCTTGACTCTGGCCCCGGAGCTGATCGTAGGTGAGTGGGAGGATTTTGGTGGTCAACACCCCTGCCGGTGGGTCCATGAACAGGCGAAGGATATGGTGGACACCAGCAGCCCGACCCGTGCGCAGGCGTGCTACCAGCTACTACTGCATCTGTACCCCCACGCGCTGTTCCCCACCGACTGGCTCTCTGAGCGGGCCCTGCTGCTATGCAGGAACCCGGGGACAGCTGCGCCGGAAACGGTCACCGGGCCTCTCCGCGCCTTGATTGAACAACGGGAACTCCGCCAGTCAACCTATATGAGATCTCTGCTGCGAGGGCAACTTACCCCCCTTCTCGATCCGTATCTGAGTTCGCCGCATCAGGACTCAGACGTGTTGAGCCAGCTGGAAGACGCCTTCTCCCAGTCGATCGCGCTTGGACATAAGTACTGGCACGCGTCCCGGAAACCGGTCGACTCAGGAGAACCGGGCACCCCTGACGGTGTCGTACCTCCTTCACCTATCGAAGAGAAGTGGGAGAGCTTTCTCGAAGATGCTGAGCTAGGGCTTGCCGATTCGAGCCAGATTCCTGAGACCCTGTCGCGCGCCGTATGCAGCCTTCTGCGACAGATGGCTTGCATGGCTGCAAAGAGATCCGTTGGAACACGTACTGGGCAGTACTCGCAGAAGTCGGACTTCATTCTCTACCAGAAAACGATACGGAACGAGGAGTTGCTGGAGGGTCTGCGAGACCTGTTGATAAGACAGATGGGGCTTCACGACTTCGAGTTCGACGCTCTCGAGATCCTTGGACAACCATCTTCATCACGTCCGAGCCAGGCAGTCCTGAGATCTAGTAAACTGGGCTGCACGATTAGGCCCGCACCGCTCTCACATCCTAAACGACCCGGCCATGACTTGCCATCTCTGCTGGTGAACGGCACAAGCATTCCAGTTACATTCGAGTTCAACAAGACTCTGAGGTTGTTGGTCCACGGGTGTGAAGCTGGCACCCTGCCCTCGAGCGTTCGGGCTCTGCTGGATCGTGCGAAACAGACACATGCTGGTCAGATCTGCCACAAGGACTCGGACTTTCAGAGTGGGGTAGTCGTCTACGAGATAGGCAGTGCCAGGCACAGCATCGGGATCGACGCACAGGGCAAGCCGCGTCTGAGGGTTCCTTTCAATCGAGGTAACATATGAGCCATGGATTGGTGTTCTTCGAGAGTGGAAAGTGGGGCAATGACATGGATCATCCTGAGTATGTGAACTCGATGCTGGTTCCGGTTTCGCCCCAGTGGACCACGAGCGAGGCGCTGATGGGAGCCACCTATCGTCGCTACGTCTTAGGAGTCTCTGAGAAGAGTGTTGACCGACAGGATCTCAGTAAGCTCTCTCAGAGTATCCCCGGCGATTCCGATGAAAAGGGACTCTGGCAAAGCCTCTTGAGCGAATCTGGCGGACTGAGGAGTCCCGTTTTGAAACGAGAGACGGGAGATCTGCTTCAGGTCATGCCACTCGTTCCCAATCTGGCGAAGTACGGCTGCATACTGGGTAGTAAGTCCACCCATCGCTGGGATCCAGGGTCCCTCATCGATAGTGCATTTCGTTCTGGAACTGGCCCGGCCGGGTATGATAGCTTCATCTCAGATTTCAAGGATGCTCTGGCTGTAGGGCCTGACGATGACCTGCTTGCTCGGTTTGTTCAAGAGGGGCTCGATCTGGGGACAGGCACAGCACAGCCGCGGGTTCCATCGCGAGAGACGTTTGCCTGGCGCGATGGCAGTGGAAGTGACTCTGGGCTGCCACCGGCAGAGCGAATGGTGAGGGACCTGCGCGTCGCAATCAAGTTGAAAGGGACCCTGACCCGTCGNCAGTGGACTGCCTTCTTGGAGAGTATTCTGAGGTTGGGCCTCGGCATGCACGAACTATGGCTTGCACGACTCAACTCCCAGTTGTGGGAGGCCGCCTGCGTCGTCCTAGACGGCGGGGAAGTGCCATCCCGAGATGCTATTGAGCGATGGTGGACGTCGCATCGGGATGGGGCTGGTCTGATTGAACTCGGCGCGCCGTTCCGGACAGGATTGTCGAGGCAGATCGCGCGGCTCTTTCAGGCGAGGCTTGGACTGGATCTACTGCTTTCGTGTCTGGATGAGGCCGGAGTGCCAACTGCCTCGGCTTTGGGCAAGCCGACTGTCGAAGAGAACCCCAAAGCGACAACAGGTGACTCTGTTGCCGTACTGTGGTCGTTCCTTAACCTTGTTGCGCAGCAGCGCGGGCACATTAGTGGAGCCTTGAATGCGTGGAGGGAGAAGACTGGCCGGCGAGCAGAGTCCCTCCGCGGTGTAGCGAACGAGATCGCAGACCTCAATCAGAACGTGGCCCGCGGTTCGGCTGGTTTTACAAAGAACGTGACGGAATTCGTGGTGTACTTGCTGCAGCAACTTGTGCCGCTGGGCGCCGAGGATATGGCATACGACCAAGGCTACGTAGCGAGGCAACGAGGGTCATCTCGCTCCCCGTGGTTAGCGTGCTTGGGTCCATCCGTGCTTGTGTTCGCCGTGCACGCGTGTTGCTCTGATCTGGGAGGGGCTGCTGGAACGCTTGATGACCTGCAGGAGTACCTCCGGGACTACGGTATCGAGGCCTCGATGGACGAGCTTCAGTCAGGACAGACGGGCCTGAGTCTGGTTCGATTGGGTTTGGTTGCAGATAGCCCAGATGCGACGTCAGGACGTTTGCTAGTGAACCCGTTCCCGCCATCTCGGAGGTAGCACAGTGAACGCAATCGTTGGGATGTTGCAGCGACTGATCGAGGAGAACATCGAGGGACAGATCTTGCACGGGGGTGGTCGTATCCAACCCGTGGTGGTGGGTCCACCTGACGATGTTCTTCNAGAGCTATACGCAGTCANGACCAGAGGCGATACTTCAGACTGGACTCTCCAGATCCCNGAAGGAATGAGCATCGGAGTGGCAGTGCTTCTGGTCACCGAGCCTGCCAACTNACTCGGCTCGTCTGCGACCTCAAAGATCAGCCAGAACGGCTGTGGTTGGGGATATGTGGTGTCTGTCCGAGGTTCTGCAGCGACGTGCGTCATCTTGGCAACTGCTGCAGCATGGAATACTATTCCGATTTCTGTCCGGATGGCGACGAAACCGATCCTTGCACCCCCTGACGAACAGCCTGAAGACGTAACTGCGGCAGAGCCTTGGTCACGCATGCTCAAACGAGTTGCTGACAGTTGTGGCGTGCAGCTGACGCCTCTCAAGCACTCATTCCGGAAGATGTACTCGGCACTTGGCAGACTGTCGGCGGATGAGGCCAGATCGAGCAGATGGGACATGGCCAATAGTCTGCTCTCCGCCACGTCGGCTGATGATGTGCAGCGTGCGTTGGGGCTTCTGTGTTCCAGTTCGCAGACGGGGCCAAGTTGGCGTGACTCTTGGGATACCCTCTACGCGCTTCGTGACCTGATCAAGAGCAACGCATTGACACTTGATGAAACCCGACACCGTCTGCATGAAGCCGCGGCGAGTCTGCCAACCGAACGGGTTCCGGAACGGGAAGAACCTCTGGATACAGCCATTGATGAATTGTTCGACTATCTTGGCAGAGTTGCCAGCACAGCACTGGAGTACATCAACGCCCCAGAGTGCTATATGCGGACCGCGGCGCAAGAGGGTTCCTGGTGGATGACGCTAACCGCATCGTGTCTTCAGGGATTGCTGGACTCAGTGGGCGGTCGGTCGTCTGCGACCCCGGTTGAGTTGATCGTGGTCAATGGAATCGTTCCACTTCCACCTCAAGACTGGTGCATCCGGAATGTTCAGGTTGTGCAACGTGAGGTGTCTTTGGAAGTACGCGGCAAAGAAGGGCAGCTTCCCCCCGCCGCGGTCGTCTCTGTGAAAGCCGCTCCAAAAGGACGGCGGAGCAGTCGGATCCTACAAGATGGTCAGACAACTAGCGATGGGAGTGTGCTATTCACGGACGCGATCCCTGGCAGTGAGACCGGATGTATGGTGTACTCCACTTCCGGTCCCGACATCTCGACTGTTCGGCAGCAGGTTGTAGCTATCGATCGTCTGGAATGTGGGGGACTGGCTTTTGTTGAGATGGCGGAATCCTGTGAACTTCCAGCGCGAGATTCATCATCACAAGACTTCGTCCAAAGGGTGACAGTACAGCGCGCGGGAGATGTAGCAATTCGAGTGGCCATGAGGACTGATGCCGATGCTGTGGCAGTCAGGATACCTGACCGCGAAGACGCGCGGCTGTCTCGGTTGTCCGGTTCGCTGACGGAGGAATTGGTGGTTTCGGTCGAACAAGGGACCGAGTTGACGATCTCAGTGCTGGGTACTCAGGGCGGCGGTGCCCAGACTCGACGTGAATGGCGAATTGTCTTCTCCATCGGGGACGATGACGTCAACAGACCAAAGAGCAGAACGCAGCAGCTCATCTGGCAGAACACGTCAGACAAGAAGACGCCCGTGCTGACGAAGGATTGTCGATTGCGGGCTCTTGAAGACGCNGCGCTTAGGAACGATGCGAGTTGGCTTCCTGTCACAATCGCGATAACGTCAGCCGGCCTTGTACGTGAGAAACTGCCTTCCTGGGATTNCAACCCAGTGTGGGGAGACATTCGCGTAAGNCCCGTTTGTCCTGCGTATGGTGAATTNAAGCCACCGACTGAGTACTTGAACACCAGAAGTGAAATCCGCAGGATGCTGACGCAAGCGAGGCGCCCCATCGGAGAAGTCGACCTTGGGTCCCATGATGCGCGGGCCCTTTGTGTGCGCTATCTAGAAGCCTACATGAGATGGTTGAGAGAAGACCCTGAGCATGCCACCTGGGTGGATTTGTTCATGTTGCACTTGCCCGTGGATGTCGAGGGTCCCGTCGGCCGTCCTCAGGGCACGGAGGAGCCAAGGGCGATCTTAATGTCTCCTCTCCATCCTCTCCGCCTTGGATGGCACAGCGAGGCACAATTCGCTCTCAGTCAGGCTATCGAGAACTCGAATCGGTGTCCTGGAGCTGGGATGTTGGATTGTCACGCCTTGCCGTCCATGCTGACGTTGCTCACCGGTTCACCGGGTGAAGCACGCGTTCCCTCCTACTTTGTCAACGTGAACATTGATGATGACTACTGGGCAGCTTTCATCAGTTGCCAAAACATGGGTGAGAGCAGGCTCATCGAACGCCTTGCGCCGTATTTCGAGGCACTGGGCATAGGTCTCTCGGGGTACGCTGGCGGATTCGGGACTGACCAGACACGTCGCGCCTTGGACGATCTTGTCGAGATCTACCCAGCTCGAACTATCTACCGCGTCGGCATCGTCGGAGTCCCGGAAAGTGATTCGAAATGTGTGAAAGGCGTGGCGGACTGGTGTCGTGATAGGTTTGCTGCAATCAACTCTCGGGCCATCTCGGCCATTGTCGAACCAGGAACGACTGCGGGCGGGGGACCGGAGATCCGCGGTGCACTTCTGACTGATGCAGCCCGGTGCGACGTCTACGATTTCCGCGGTAGCACAACTTACCCATCGTCGACTGAACTGTCATCCTTGGCGGAAGGATCCAATGAGCGGGTTCACTGGTATCGAAAACAGCAGTACGGCGACGAGGGTCTTGACCTACTGATTCTGGATCAAGCATCGAGGCTTGAACCACGGAGCATTTCTGGAGAGGCGGGCATCGGTCTGGCATCAGTGTTGAGTACCAAGGGTCTCCTCCGCATCGATCTTCGGAGGAGCCTCGGAAACGAGGGTATGATTCAGGAATCCTCTGCTATTGCAGGAGCGAAGTCTCGACTGGATTCGGCCCTCAGGTCTTCCCATGAGGCATTTGCTGCAGCACACGAGTCCGCACAGAGCGTCCGTGGCATACGCTACAAGGCATACCTAGACCCCTTGCGGTACGGTCTTGAGCATGGGGCTCTCGTAGCTGCAAACGCAGGAGACTTGGATCTCCCAAGTGCCATTGGCACCGCGCATGACGAGAAAGCATACGTCTGGGACTTCCGGCTGCCCGGCTTGCTGGGTGAGGGGGGCAGCTCGGAAGGCTACTACCTTATGACGAAGATCAGGTCAGCGGCATCGCTTGCCATGAAACAAGCGGCTGAGGCTCTGTATCGGGATATGCCACCGGTGGATGGTTCGTATCTTCTGGATCTTCTGTCGCGTCGTGGCGTGCCGATTATACGTCAGCTGGGGCAGAATCGGAATCAGGCAAAAGGAGCACTTGGTATTCTCCTGGCATCGCAGCTCCTCCGGCCGATCGATGTGGCTAGCAGCCGAACATGGCCTCTGCCGTTGATGTCCGATGGCTGTCTCAACCTGCTGCTGCCAATGGATCCGATCTGGGCTTCTTTCGAACAGTTGGCGCGAAGCCCGACCCTTGGATCCTACTCCAAGAGCCACGCGGATTTGCTTCTGGTCTCGTTGATGGCGGATGGCGACAAGTATCGCATCCAGATGACTCCGATTGAGGTCAAGGTACGGACGAATGAGCCCGATACCGGTTTCCTCAAGAGTGCCCTCGAACAAGCAGAGAACGTGACCAACATAGCGGAGAAGCTGTGGGCGTCTGAACTGCCGAATGATCTTTGGAGTGAATGCGCAGAAGGGTTGTTAGCGCGTTGCCTTGAGTTTGGATTCCGTCTCTACGAGGAGAGCGGCTTACTTGACACAAGGTCAGACGATATGCCGAGCCAGCTTGACTGGTCCCAAATGGAGCTAGGGATCCTGCAGGCAGTGCTGGAGAAGCGTACACGTGTGGCTTCCCTTGCAGGGGCATTGTCGCAGCATTTGGCTGGTCAAAGGAGACGGCGTCCGTGACGATGGGGCAGTCTCCGACCCCTAACGTGCTTCTGGTCGGTAGCGACGATGCGAGTGCTCTGCTCACGGGTGGAGAGCTACATCCAGAGGCGCGTACTCTTGCCAGAGCAATGATAGCACCCCTGTTGGCAAATGCTGTTGGAGAAGGACATGACAGGGAAGTCTTGGAGCGGATGCCTGTGCTCGTTGTCACGGGTGTGCCAAGCGAGAGCGTCGGTCTGGCTCAACCGACAAGCAATGGACCGGACGCTGTCAAGCAACCGTCTCAACAGGAGCTGGGAGAGACCTCAACGTCAGCTGAACTTCCGCCCGTTACCGTAGATTTCTTGGTTCAGGCTACTACCACAACAGTTCCTCCTGTGGGTCCCAGCCTAATCCCTCAATCGGTTCGCGACAGCGTCAATAGCGCAATGATTGGTTTCATCGGGAATGAGAATGCGATCTCTCGGGTCAAAAATGACTTGATGCTGGCGCTCGTTCAGGAGCCTCCTCATCTGCCCAAGAACTACCTGTTCGTCGGTCTTCCAAGCACAGGAAAGACGGAGCTATGCCGCCGTATTGCAGCGGCCGTGAAGCTTCCATTTGTCGCGTTGGATGGTCATGGAGTGGGAGATCGTGAGCGCCTGTTTGACCTCGTTGACGGCCAACTCGTTCAGGACTATGGGCCAGGAGGAGGCAAGGTTCCCCTTGGCGTCGAGTCAGGGCTGGCTGCAGTGGCCTACCCTCCATGTGTTGTCATGATTGATGAAGTTCACCTCTTGTCACATCCAACTCAGGAGAGTCTTCTCACGGCCCTTGAGATGACCGATCGGTCAATGACCCTGAAGCAGCGCGTAGTTCACCTGGAGAACATGACGTTCCTGCTTGCCACAACGCGCGCCTCGGAGCTAGACAAGGCCTTCAGATCGCGCTGCACCATGGTCGAGTTGTCGCCATACTCCGAGCAACAGGTTGCCCAGATTGTCCGTGCTCGAATCGCCCCGCGGCTTGAAGAGCATCATCTGACACCTTGGCCAGACGAAGTCTACGCTCGTCTTGCGCGACTCGGTCAAGTAGTGCCCCGCAGCGCTCTTGATTTGGCAAGGGAGCTTCAAACAGAGATAGAGGTCTCTGATGCGAGAGAGCTCACGGTCGATGCCCATCTGGACGTTGTGCAGCGAAGAATGGAGCTAGACGAGAACGGGCTCGGCCGAGTACATATTAGGTACCTTCGGATTCTTCAGAAGAACGGTGTCTGCGGGTTTGGGACCATGGTTGGTTTGCTTGGTACGACTGATGAGGATGTCATAGAGTACGAAATTGAACCGCGACTTGTGGCTCTTGGACTGATTGAGAAGACGCAAAAAGGTCGCAGGATAACCACTGACGGGCTGGTGTATGTCTCGAAGAGCTCGCAACCGTAGTTTCGGACTGGCGCAAGGTGCAAGTATCGCCTGAGTTGGATGGGAATCAAGCCCGATGAGAGACTCACCTGTCTCATCGGACGGAATTCCTAGTTGCGAGACCATAACTGAGATTCGAGGCCTTCTTGTCTCATGGTATTCGGAATCTGGCAGGACATTTCCGTGGAGGAATCCAGGGGCGAGCGAGTACGAGCGCATCATCGCCGAGTTTCTTCTGCAGCGTACCAGAGCCAGCACAGTTGCATCACATCTCGCCGCTGTCCTTGTGAGCGCTCCTGATTGGCATTACCTAGCCCAGATACCTCAGGACCGTCTCGAGTCGCTGCTCAGACCTTTTGGCCTTTGGCGCAATCGTGCGCGCACCCTCCACGCACTTGCTGACCGGATGGTTTCCCAAAGAGGGCGCGTGCCCAAGACCCTTGACGAGGTGGCGCAACTCCCAGGTGCTGGGCAGTACCTTGCCAGAGCAATGCTCCTGATAGCCTATGGCGTGCCTGGGGCTCTGCTAGACAGCAACATGGCCAGAGTGCTCGAGAGACGCTTTGGTCCGCGACAACTCTCAGACATCAGGTACGACCCGCGGCTACAGGCTGTGGCATCGGCCATGACTGCATGCGATCGTAGCCTTGACGTGAACTTCGCTATCCTTGATTTGGCTGCGGATGTCTGCAAGAGCAACAAGCCAATCTGCAGCGTCTGTCCGATCCGTTGTGGTTGTCCTTATCCTAACATCAGGGGAATGGTTCTCAAGTAGCAACTGTTCAGGAAACGGCGAGGGCACGGGCGATCAGCGCGAATCGCAGGGTGACAGGCCAACACTCTCAGGTCCCTGAAACCGGAGTACTGTGCACCAGTACGGCGCAGATGGCGTGAAGTTCAGAATTCCTTGACAGTTCGTGAGAACTGGCCCAAACCTCCTATCTATGTATCTGGGACTGACCATAGGGGGGTATCTATAGCATCATTCCTACTCGCTTTGTTCGTTCGATCGTCTGCACGTACAGCTCTCGCCGTCTCTACGCTCTCATCCATCCTGGTGGGACCTTCTGCTTCGCAAGTCGTTGATTAGCCTGCTCCGTCATCAGGAGAGACGACGTCTCGATGCATTCTGATGAATTCACGTCCAATCTTCTGGTTCGCGTCATGGTTCGCCGACTCGCAGACACCTCGTCCTCATTCACAACAACGTGGGTGTTGGATTCGTGCCGGGTCACTTTGTTACTGACGCTTTGACCAACCGGATCGGGTTATCCACATACGATTCGCCATCCGTACGATTAGCTCTCAAAACAGCGCGCAGTACCCCATGGGGTATTTGAGCCCTCAAACCCTCATGAACCCTCAGATCTCTTCTTCGCCTGGACGGTCGCAGCATACCCCCCGTGAGTTATTAGTACGTGACTTTCGAGGATCCATGTCCTGAACCGCGCTTTGCAAGCCATCAGAAACAGAGATTTTTGCTACCGTCCTATCGCCACAAGCGGGCGTTTGCGAACCATGAGAAAACGTGGTTCGTGGGACTCTACGGAATGTGTTCCTGGCGTAGCGCACCAGAATCTGGCCACTTTCTGTCCAGCCCCGCAGCAGCACGCCGCTTGTTGACTACCCACGCTAGGAAGTAGTCAGACTATGATGTCAAACGGATTGCAGTCGACTCAGGAATATGCATGCCAAAGGCGTTTGTCCCGCCTCGTATTACTACTAGGTGAACTTCATCTTCATCATGCACGATGGCGTCAGTTGGACCAAGATAAAATAGTACTGGTATTTCGTGCCCGGAAACTCGCATCATTCCATAGCGGTTTCAAATACCAGTACTTCCCGTCTTGTGGCATTCTACCCAGACGTCTGATGATGATCACGGTGAACTGCAAGGTCGAAATGCCAGAAGGGCCGGTCGGCGACCGGCATCAGCGGCAATTGGATTCAATTCCCAAAATGAGGGTTCAATTGCCAAAAGTGGGGCTCAATTTCCGGGTAGCTGGAGCAAGACAGCCACAGGTGGACCGAGACAAAATAGCGTCGGTATTTCCTAAATAGTATTGGTAGATACTAAAGACCTCTGTTAGATACGAAAGAGTACTGGTATTTGGACTAGATAGTACTGGTACTTCGTCGCAAGACTGATGGGACCAGCGTCTTCGGTGATGGCAGCTCACTTGATCGGCAACCGCCAAAGTCTTCCCCATGCTTTGGCTGTCTTGTTTGGTTCCTTCCCATGACTGGAATTCGTTGACAATGCTATACTGATCGTAGAAAGCGACGTCGCGGATTTGATAGTCGACGCAAAGGGGGGCAGCATGACTCGTAAATGCAGTGACCAAGAATACCAAGATGTGATCCTGGACATCCTCTACAAACAAGGTACTGGCACAAGGATTTCCTTTGACGATCTCCTGAAACTTGCGGGATCAAGACTTGATCCCGGTGACACCCCGAGGCTCATGAACATTGTGGCTTCTCCTGCGGGGTTGTTGGGTCAAGGCCTTGTCGACTGTCTTCCCATGAGAGGTAACAATCGTGGCCAGACCTTTGTAGCGATCCAGCGCATAGAGTTGACAGCGGCTGGTAGGAAATACGCCGAGGACAGAAAACCGTCATCACGAAGACGAGCATGGTGGACAACGACAGGAACTACGATTAGATCGGCCGTCATCAATAGTGTGGTCAGCCTGTTGGTTGGATTCGCTGCCGGGTGGTTGTCCCACGGTTTGCTGAAGCCGTAATCAGAGTGACGGTATTACTGG
>JGI24129J20441_1000241_pt1 | contig 16160 bp, 17 predicted proteins | sample BarGraNGADG00211_FD_20441 | JGI IMG/M metagenome (IMG submission 20441) | reverse complement strand
CTGGGCGCTGTCGAGGGGGATGTCGTTGTCGTCGGCAAGGATCTGGCCATGGTCGGCGCCGATGTGGTCGCCCGACTCCTGGCCGCAGGAGGGGAGCTGCTCACCGTGATCACTGGTGCCGGTAGTGGACCGGAGGTCTCGGCTGTGGTCGCGCAGTCGGCACGGGCCGCCCGCGGCGACGTCGAGGTCGCCATCATCGACGGCGGTCAGGCGACCTTTCCGCTGTTGTTCGGGGTTGAGTGAGGTGGCCGATCTGTCCACCCCGCTCGGCAAGGTCGTCGGCCAGCCATCGGCCAGCCCGCTGGCCAAGCACCGCGGTATCCATACCGTCGCTGACCTGCTCGATTTCGTTCCCCGCAGGTACTTCGAGCCCGGCAAGCTGACCGACCTGTCCAGCCTGGTCGAAGGAGAGGACGTGACAGTGGTGGCCCGGGTGGACCGCGCCACCACCCGTGCGATGCGTCAGCGCAAGGGCAAGATGCTCAACGTGACCATCACCGATGGCACCCATGAGCTCGACCTGACCTTCTTCAGCGCCTACGGCCACGAGGGCAGGCTGGTCCCGGGAGCGCTGGGCCTGTTCGCGGGCACGGTCGGGCGCTACCACCAGACATGGCAGCTGACCCACCCGGACTACCAGATCTTCGAAGAGCAGGAGGCGCAGGCGGCAGTTGAGCAGTACACGGGCAACCTGATCCCGATCTACCTGCCGGCGGGCAAGCAGATGCCGTCGTGGAAGGTCCGCAGCGTTGCCCAGATCGTCCTGGCCTCACTGGGGGAGATTCCCGATCACGTGCCGCCCGACGTCCGCAAACGGCGCGGCCTGGTCGACATCGTCTCGATGTACCGCCTGCTGCACCAGCCCGGCACGGACAAGGACGTGTCGCGGGCCAGGTACCGACGCAAGTACGACGAGGCCTTCACGATCCAGACGGTCCTCGCCCAACGCCGGATGGCCGGACAAGGGCTGCGCACGACTGCGCGGGTGCCGCGTCCCGGGGGGCTACTGGAAGCCTTCGACGCCCGTATGCCGTTCGAGCTCACCGCCGGTCAGCAGGAGGTCAGTGCCGAGATCGCCAAGGACCTGGCCTGCGAGCATCCCATGCACCGGTTGCTGCAGGGCGAGGTCGGCTCGGGCAAGACCGTCGTGGCACTGCGGGCGATGCTGTCGGTGATCGACTCCGGCGGACAGTCCGCGCTGCTGGCACCCACCGAAGTCCTTGCCTCACAACACTTCCGGTCGATCACCTCGCTGCTCGGCGACCTTGCCGAGGGCGGCCTGCTGGGTGGTAGCGAGATCGGCACCCAGGTGACCCTGCTGACTGGCAGCCAGCTCACCGGCGTACGGCGCAAGTCCTTGCTCGACGCGGCATCGGGTCAGGCAGGCATCGTCATCGGCACCCATGCCCTGATCCAGGAGCACGTCCAGTTCTTCGATCTCGGGCTCGTGGTCGTCGACGAGCAGCACCGATTCGGTGTCGAGCAGCGAGACGCTCTGCGCGGCAAGGGAAAGCAACCTCCGCACGTCCTGGTGATGACCGCGACGCCGATCCCGCGGACGGTTGCCATGACCGTCTTCGGCGACATGGAGACCTCCACACTGACCGAGCTGCCCAAGGGTCGGTCGCCCATCGCGACACACGTGGTCAGCAACCCTCGTTGGTTTCAGCGAACGTGGGAGCGGGTCGCCGAAGAGGTCCGTGCCGGACACCAGAGCTATGTGGTGTGTCCACGGATCGGCGACACGGAGGTTGCCGGTGAACCGGCGGCCAACCCCGGGCAGTGGTCGGACGAGGACGTGGAGGTCGCCTTCACCGTCGATGAGTCGGCGCCGGCACCGACCCGCGAGCTGCGCAGTGTCCTGGACGTGGAAGCTGAGCTGAGGGACAACCCTGCTCTGGCGGGCCTTCGCATGGCGATCCTGCACGGTCGGATGGCCGCCGACGACAAGGACGAGGTCATGCGGGGCTTCGCTGAGGGCAGCATCGACATTCTTGTGGCCACGACCGTGATCGAGGTGGGCGTGGACGTGGCCAACGCCACCGTCATGGTCATCATGGATGCTGATCGCTTCGGGATCTCCCAGCTCCACCAGCTCAGAGGCCGCGTGGGACGCGGCACGTCGCCCGGCTTGTGCCTGCTGGTCACCGAGACCGAGTCCGAGATGGTCCAGCAGCGGTTGCTCAGCGTCGCAGCCACGAACGACGGATTCACGTTGGCCCGGCTCGACCTGGAGCAGCGCAGGGAGGGAGACGTTCTCGGGGCCCGGCAGAGCGGCGGTAAGTCACAGCTGCGGCTCCTGCGACTGCTGCGCGACGAGGATCTGATCCTGGCGGCGCACGAGGACGCGTTCGCCATCGTCGGAGCCGATCCCGGCCTCGAACAGCACCCCACGTTGCGCGGCGTCATCGCCTCCGCCCTGGACGACGAGCAGGCCGCCTATCTGGAGCGCGGGTGAGGGGCCGGTGACACGCATCATCTCGGGGCTCGCGGGTGGCCGCCGGATCAGCACACCGCCCGGGGGCGCCACGCGCCCGACCAGCGAACGGGGGCGCGAGGCGCTGTTCTCACGACTCGAGCACCTGGACGTGGTGCACCAGGCGAAGGTCCTGGACCTGTATGCCGGGTCGGGGGCACTTGGGCTCGAAGCGGCAAGCCGCGGAGCCTTCAGCGTCCTGCTGGTCGAGTCCGACTGGGCTGCCGTGGCCACGATACGCAAGAACGTCGCCAAGCTGGCTCTGCCCGGGGTCAGTGTCCGGGCCGACACCGTTGAGCGGGCACTGCTGGCCGGTCCCGGCGGGCAGGATGCGCGCTGCGACCTGGTCCTGGCCGACCCGCCGTACGACGTCACCGAGCAGGCCCTGTGTGACGTGCTCACGCTCCTGGTCACCCACCAGTGGCTCAGTGAGGACGCGTTCGTCGTGGTCGAGCGATCAGCGCGCTCCCCCGAACCTCGCTGGCCGCAGGGTCTGGATGGCGCAGGGGAGCGCCGATACGGCGATACCAAGATGTGGTTCGCCGACTTCGCCCAGCCTCGCGGCGTCGCCTGAGCCATCGACCGGCCGGCTGTGCGGACAGCCGTGCTTTGCCCGGTCGCGGCCTTCACGGTCCGCCCTTGCGTCGTCGTGCCTTCCCAACAGCCGTGACGCTCGCTGCTAGGTTCGTTTGCGTGAGCAGTCAACAACGTCGGTGCGTGTGTCCAGGGTCTTATGACCCCGTGACGATGGGCCATGTCGACGTGATCACCCGAGCCGCGGCGCTGTACGACGAAGTGGTCGTCGCCGTGCTGCACAACGACACCAAGCAAGGCACCTTCGGTCTCGACGAGCGGATGAAGCTACTCGATGCGGCACTGGCGGCGTTGCCCAATGTGCGCATCGAGGCTTTCACGGGCCGACTGCTGGTCGATATCTGTCGTGAGGCGGGCGCCCAGGCGATCGTCAAGGGGCTGCGCAGCGACACCGACTTCGCCTATGAGCTGCCCATGGCCTTGATGAACCGCCACCTGTCCGGGGTCGAGACGGTATTCCTGCCGGGCGACCCCAGGTTTGGTCATGTGTCGAGCTCGCTGATCAAAGAGGTCGCCGCCTTGGGTGGCGACATCACCGGACTCGTGCCCGCCAAGGTGCGCACGGCCCTGATGGCGCGACTCCAGAACCCGGAAGGAAGCTGACATCCCATGGACGTACACGACCGGCTCAACCAGCTCACCACGACGGTTCGGGGCGCCAAGACCATGCCGATGTCTACGTCATGTCTGGTCAACCGGGCCGAGATGCTCGACCTGCTCGAGCGGCTGCGTGAAGAGCTGCCAGCCAACCTCGATGACGCGGATGCCTTGTTGTCCGAGCGTCAGGCCGTTCTGGGCGCCGGGCGCCAGGAGGCCGAGCGCATCGTGGCGGGTGCTCGCGGCGAGCGTGAGCAGCTCATCGACCAGGCTGACGTACTGGTAGCCGCCCGGGTGCGCGCCGAGACGGTGACCACCCACGCGCGGGCCGAGTCGAGGCGGTTGTTGGCCGACGCCGACGACTACGTAGACCGCAAGCTTTCCGAGTTCGAGGTCTTGCTGAGCCAGCTCGCCTCTCAGGTGAACAACGGCCGACTCCGTCTGACCACCCGTCGTGCGGCTGATCTTGCGCATTTCCAGGAGCCAGCCCAGGCGGCAGCCCGCCAGGACGATGGGCTCCCGGACGCGCCTGCCGAATCCGGCACCCGGCCTGAGGCTGAGGCTGTCGAGGGTCAGGGGCCCGCAACGGTGGAGGTGTCTCGCTGAGTTGGTCGACCCCGCATTTGGGTGAACACCGTCCCACCCGGTAATCTGATGTGTCGATCTACGTCTTGTGTGACGTGGGTCGAGCCGTTCACACGGAATCGACGACAGACCTCCATCATCGGAAGCCATGAACCGCCTGAACCCCCGCCTGCCCCTGGTGTTTGACACTCGGGAGCTCAGTCGACGTCCAGGCTCCATGCTCGAGATGGCGCGGACCGTCCCGGCTCCGGACGACCTCGGTGACATCGACGTGATTGCCATACCTCCGGGCCAGCCCATCGAGCTGGAACTGCGGTTGGAGTCGGTCATGGAGGGCGTTCTGGTGACTGGCTCGGCACATGCCACGGCAATCGGTGCCTGCGTGCGTTGCCTGGACCCGATGACCCGCCATGTGGGGGGACATTTCCAGGAGCTGTTCGCCTACGTCGATCGTGCGACTCACCACCACGAGGTGGCGGCCGAGGACGAAGATGACGATGAGGTGTACGAGCTCGTGGGCGACCTGTTCGACCTGGAGCCCGTACTCAGGGATGCCATGGTTCCGGCCATGCCGTTCCAACCCGTATGCCGGAGCGACTGTCCGGGCTTGTGCTCTGAGTGTGGGGCGCACCTGGCTGAAGATCCAACGCACCACCATGACCAGCTTGATCCACGATGGGCGGCGTTGCAGAACATCGCGACACCTCCCGGCAACCAAGAGAAAAGGAACTGACGTGGCTGTCCCGAAGCGGAAGACGTCGCGCTCCAACACCCGTTCGCGCCGTGCGAACTGGAAAACGACCGCGACCACGCTGACCTCATGCCCGCAGTGCTCTGCCCCAAAGCAGCCGCACATCGCGTGCCCCTCCTGTGGCACCTACGCCGGACGCCACTATGGCGTCGCGGAGCGTAGCGAGCACCAGAGCTGATCCGGTAACACCCCCGCGTGAGTTCTCACTCCCCTGGCGGGGACAGCGCGTTGCAGCGGCCCGTGGATCGTCTGGCCGCCCACCTGTTCGAGGTGGTCGACGAGATGATCGACGAGCCGCTGCTTCTGCGAGCCCTGACACACCGTTCGTACGCCTATGAGCACGGCGGACTGCCCAACAACGAGCGTCTGGAGTTTCTCGGCGACTCGGTGCTGGGGCTGGTGGTCACCGACAGCTTGTATGCCGCCCACCCGGACCTGGCCGAGGGGCAGCTGGCCAAGCTGCGCGCCGCAGTTGTCAACATGCGCGCGCTGGCCGAGGTGGCCCGCACGATGGGCTTGGGTGACCACATCTTTCTGGGCAGGGGCGAGGAGAGCACTGGCGGCCGTGACAAGGCCTCGATCCTGGCCGACACCATGGAAGCCGTCATCGCCGCCGTCTATCTGTCCGGTGGTTTGCCGGCCGCCACGACGTTCGTCCACCGCCTTCTCGATCCGTTGATGGAGTCCTCTGCCAGCCTGGGCGCCGGGCTGGACTGGAAGACGAGCTTGCAGGAGCTGACCGCCTCGGGTTCGCTGGGAGTGCCCGAATACCGCGTCGCCGAGCACGGCCCGGACCACAAGAAGAGCTTCCACGCCGAGGTGAGAGTCGGTTCGGAACTCATGGGATCGGGCTCTGGAAGCAGCAAGAAGGAAGCGGAGCAGATGGCGGCCGAGGTCGCCTGGACCGAGCTGAACCGCAGGGCTCAGGCGGTTCTGTCCAGTGCCGTCGAGCCGGTTCACGCAGATACCGGCGACTTCGGGCATGACGGCGCCCAGCATCTTGCCTCCGGCGAGGTCGATCGCGTCGACGTTCAGGATGCCTGAGCTTCCCGAGGTCGAGGTCGTCCGTCGTGGACTGCAGGACCACGTCGTCGGTCGCCGGATCCAAACGGCACTCTTCACCGGTACGCGTGTTGCTCGTCGTCATCTGCCGGGACCGATCGATCTGGCAGATCGCCTGCGCGGCAATGTGGTTCATGGCGCCCAGCGGCGGGGGAAGTACCTCTGGCTGGTCCTGGAAGCACCCGACGCTCACCGGCAGGCGCTGGTCATCCATCTCGGTATGAGTGGTCAGCTCCTGGTCGAGGCGGCGAGCGCGCCGCGGCAGCCCCACCTGCATGCGAGGTTCGACTTCGCTGATCAGGGACCTCAGCTGCGTTTCGTTGACCAACGCACCTTCGGCGGCATGGCCCTCGCCGACCTGGTCCCAGATGCCCGTGTCCGAGATAGCCACGTGAAGGATGCGGGTGCCTCAAACCTGGGTTCACTGCGGCGCGCCGGGGGCGTTCCCGGCAGCATGACCCACATCGCGCTCGACCCTCTTGAACCGGCTTTCGACCAGGGCGCGGTCATCGCGAGACTGAAGGGGCGACGTACGGCGATCAAGCGATGCCTGCTGGATCAGGGACTCGTCTCGGGCATCGGCAACATCTACGCGGACGAGGCGCTGTGGCGCGTGCAGGTCCACGGCGAACGGGAAGCGGGGGCGATGTCGAAGCCGGCCCTGAGGGCGCTGATCGAGGCGGCCCGCGCCGTGATGCTTGAAGCGCTGGGCCAGGGTGGTACGAGCTTCGACGCGTTGTACGTCAACGTCAACGGCGCCAGTGGTTTCTTCGACAGATCGCTGGATGCCTATGGCCGCGAAGGCCTTCCCTGCAGGCGTTGCGGCACGCTCATCCGGCGCCAGGCATTCATGAACCGCTCGTCGTACTCCTGCCCTCGCTGCCAGCCGGCGCCCAGAGCGGCCCGCTGAGCCGGCTAGCCCTCAGCGGGGTAACGAACGCCCAGGTCGGCCCGGGCTTGGTCGATCAGCTCCAGGATGGCGATGGTGTCGGCGTGCGGAGCCACCGGGCTCTGCAGCAGCCCCTGGCGAAGACACCGCTCGACCTCCTCGATCTGAGGGCCGTATCCCTTCTCCTCGCCTTCCACCCGGGACTCGCCCTGGCCCGTGGTGACCACGAGCCGCTCAGGTTTGACGAACCACGGCTCGACCGAGATGGAGCCCAGTGTTCCGGCGATCGTGGCCCTGCCGGGCGTCCAGGCGGTCGTGGCGCAACGCATCTGGGCGGTGGCGCCCGAGGCGTAGCCCCACTGGATCGCCGCAGTGGCATCGGAGCCGGTGGGGGACAGCGTGCCGAGCACCTGCTGCGTGTCGGGACGACCCAGGAACAGCCACGCGAAGTTCATCGGATAGATGCCGAGGTCAAGCAAAGCACCTCCTCCGTTGGCCAGGTCGTACAGGCGGTGCTTCGGGTCGAAGTCCACCTCAATGCAGAAGTCGGCGTGCACTGCCACGACGTCGCCGATGAGCCCATTGCCGACTAGCTCCTGGGCCCGCAGGATCAGCGGATTGGCTCGCATCCACACGGCTTCCATGGCGAAGACCCCCTTGTCCCGGGCTGCGCTCAGCACCTGACGGGCGTCGGCGGCGTTCAGGGTCAGGGGTTTCTCGACCAGGACGGGCTTGCCGGCGGCGATCGCCATCAGCGCCTGCTCGCGGTGGAACGGGTGCGTGGTGGCGACGTAGACGATGTCGACGTCGGGATCCTCGATCACGGCCCGGTAGTTGCCGTGGCTGCGGCTGGCCCCGAAGCGTGCTGCGAAGGCAGCCGCCCGGTCGCCGTCACGTGCCGCCACGGCATGCAGCACGTTGTTGCCGTGATGGAGGTCGCCAGCCATCGTTGCGGCGATACCACCGGCGCCCAGGAATCCCCATCGGATCGGACGGCCGGATGCAATGTCTGACATGTCTGCAGCCTATGTCCCGGCGCCCGTGTCCCGGCGCCCGTGTCCCGGCGCCCGTGGGCTCGTAGGCTCAGGCTCATGGAACGCGCCACCATCTTCGTCCGAGGCCGGGTCCAGGGCGTCGGGTTCCGCTGGTGGACGCGCGCGCGGGCCCTTGAGCTGGGTCTGATCGGCTTCGCCCGCAATATGGACGACGGTCGGGTCGAGATCTGTGCCCAGGGCCCCATCGAGGCGATCGAGCGACTCCGCGTGCTGATCCAGGAGGAGCCGTCAACCACGCGCCGCCCGGGCCATGTGCAGGCGTGTGTCGTCCAGACCGGGGATCCCAGGACGGGCCTGTCCGGATTCCACGAATGGTGATCGGCTTTGGGCGTTGACCTGCCGCAGCGTCGGTGAGATTCTGTTAGGACCCCCCCGGGGCAATTGTGCGTCGGGGGCGTCCAAGTTGGTGTCCATCTCGCCCTTCGCACGCGCGAAGGATCTCCTCGGAGTTGGTATGGCGAAAGCGCTACTGGGTCAAAGGGTGTATTTCAACGATCGTCTCGTGCGGGAGAGCGATCGACTGAGGTCGCGGGTGCGCGACCTCGAGTGCATGATCGAAGATCTGCAACACGACAACGATCGGCTGCGCGCAGACCAGCCCACACAGATCGAGGGAACCCCCCAACCCGTCTACTGAGCAAGGTGCTCACTGAGCACCATCCTCACCGAGCACCACAGGCACCGAGCACAACGGGCGCAGCGGGGGCGCCAACACTCCTGCCGGCTCGCGCTTCCCGTCTGTACCGCCCCTCGCCGGTACAGTGAGGCTGTCCACCGCCGCCCCAGAGGAGCCCATCGCTCGTGTATGTCAAGAGCCTGACCCTGCGGGGTTTCAAGTCGTTCGCGTCGGCCACCTCGCTGCGGCTCGAACCGGGCATCACCTGCATCGTGGGCCCGAACGGTTCCGGGAAGTCCAATGTCGCCGACGCCCTGGCCTGGGTCATGGGCGAACAGGGCGCCAAGAGCCTGCGCGGCGGCAAAATGGAGGACGTCATCTTCGCCGGCACCTCCTTGCGTGCTCCCCTGGGGCGCGCCGAGGTGTCTTTGACCATCGACAACACTGACGGCGCACTGCCGATCGACTACACCGAGGTCACGATCGCGCGCACGATGTTCCGCAATGGCGGCTCCGAGTACGCCATCAACGGCACGGCCTGCCGGCTGTTGGACGTCCAGGAGCTGCTCTCGGACTCCGGTATCGGCCGCGAGATGCACGTCATCGTCGGCCAGGGGCAGCTCGAAGCGATTCTGCGCGCCACTCCCGAGGAACGCCGCGGCTTCATTGAGGAGGCTGCCGGAGTCCTGAAGCATCGCAAGCGCAAGGAGCGAGCGCTGCGCAAGATGGAGACGATGGAGGCCAACCTCATCCGGGTCAATGACCTGACCGGCGAGATCCGTCGCCAGCTCGGACCGCTGGGCCGCCAGGCCGAGGCCGCGCGCAGGGCGGCCACGATCCAGGCGGAGGCGCGGGACGCACGGCTTCGGCTGCTCGCCGACGACCTGTCCCAGCTGACCAGCACCTTGGAGCAGGAGGTCGCCGACGAGACCGCCCTCATCGCCCGTCGCGCCGAGGCCGAAGAGGCCCTGAGCGCCGTTCGCTCGCGCTTGGCCGTGCTCGAGCTCGAGGCGCAGGAGTCGGCGCCGTTGCTGGCTCGTGCCCAGGAGCGCTGGTTCGCGTTGTCCTCGCTGCGTGAGCGTCTGAGTGCGACCGGTTCGCTGGCCGCCGAACGGGTCCGGCTCCTTTCCGAAGATGAGAGCGACAACGCCGACAACAGCTCCCGCGATCCCGATCTCCTGCGCGCCCAGGCCGACTCGGTGCGTCAGCAGGAGCAGGCGCTGATCGTCGAGTCCGGACAGGCCAAGGACGCCCTTGACGCGGCGGTGGCGCACCGCAGCGAGATCGAGATCGCCTTTGCCGCCGAGACCGCTCGGCTCACCCGCCTCGTGCGTGCCGCCGCAGATCGGCGCGAGGGGCTGGCCAAGCTGGCAGGCCAGGTGGGCGCACGGCGTAGCCGGATCGAGGCCGGAGAGGCCGAGATCGGCCGGCTCCAGCAGTCCGTCGAGCAGAGCCGGGCCCGCGCTGCCCGGGCCGAGGAGGAGTTTGCGGCTCTGGAAGCATCGGTGGCCGCGGACGAGGAGGGCGAAGTAGGCCTGGACACCGCCTACGAGCAGGCCGCGGCCGCGCTGGCGCTGGCCGAGGCGGAGGTGCTGGCGTGGCGCCAAGCCGAGCGGGACGCCGACAGCGACCGCTCCAGCTCCGCGGCCCGGCTTGAGGCGCTCCAGCTCAGCTTGCGGCGCAAGGATGGCGCGGCTGCGCTGCTCGCGGCCGGGGAGACGGCGCACGGGCTGATGGGTTCGGTCTCAGCCCTTCTGCAGATCAGGGCAGGACACCAGACCGGCGTTGCTGCCGCCCTCGGGTGGGCGGCGGATGCGCTGGCCGTCGACTCGGCTCAGGGGGCACAACGCGCCATCGCGACCTTGCGCGAGCAGGACGCCGGTCGGGCAGGTCTGATCGTGGCGGCCACCGCTGCCTCGGTCGACGTGTCCAGCTGGCCGGGACTGAGCGGGGGCGCGGTGTGGGCTCGAGATGTGGTGACCTGTCCGGACAGTGTCCGACCGGCGGTCGAGCAGCTGCTGGATCGCGTCGCCCTGGTTGAGGATCCCGGCACTGCCATGGATCTGGTCGCCCGCGCTCAGGGGATCACGGCGGTAACCCCCGACGGGGACGTCTTCGCCCCGGGCTCTGTGCGTGGCGGCAGCGCGTCTGCGCCCAGCCTGATCGAGATTCAGGCCGCCGTCGATGAGACCCAGGACAAGGTCCAGGAGGCGGTCCGGGCTCGCGAGCAGGCCAGGTTCGCCCTGGCGAGCACAAACCAGCGAGTCGCCACGGCCAGCGAATCGGTGGAGGCCGCCCTGGAGCGTCTGCACGAGTCCGACGCCAGGATGGCTGCGGTCGCCGAGCGGCTGGGCCAGCTCGGCGCCGCGGTCCGCGCCGGGCGCGGCGAGGCCGAGCGCATCGAGCGGGCGATCGCTGCGGCCGAGACGGCCCTGGGCAGCGACCGCGCCGAGCACCTCGCCCTCAGCGAGCGGCTGGAGGCAGCCAGTGCCGAACCGGGCGAGCAAGACCCCTCCAGCCAGGAACGTGACCGCCTGGAGGCCGGCGCCACCCAGGCCCGCGCTGCCGAGACCGAGCTACGTCTGACGCTGCGCACCCGTGAGGAACGGGCGCGCGCCATGTTGGCACGGGCCGAGTCCCTGGAGGCGGCCGCGCGGTCCGAGCTGGCAGCCCGCGAGCGGGCGGCCGCGCGCCGCGAGCGTCGCCAGCGCGAGGCCACGGTGGCCGATGCGGTCCGCAGCGGTGCGGCATACGCGGTGCAGTGGGTGACTCGAGCGCTGACCCAGGGGACCGCGGAGCGGGCCAGCGCCGAACAGGGGCGAACCGAGCGAGAGGCTGCGCTGACGATCGTGCGGCGCGAGATCGGTGCGTTGGGCGACGAGCTGGGCGACCTCACCAACCTGGTGCATCGCGACGAGGTGGCACGCACCCAGCAACGCCTGCGAATCGAGGCGTTGCAGGTCAAGGCGCTCGAGGAGCTTGGCATCGACCCGCAGGTCCTAGTGCAGGACTTCGGCCCCCACCAGATGGTGCCGGTGATCGCCGACATCGATGCGAGCTCTGAGGACTCTGGGACTGTCAGTGATGAGGTCGCGGCTGTTCCGTACGTGCGCGATGCCCAGGCCAAACGCTTGCGCTCCGCTGAGCGCAAGCTCTCCACACTGGGTCGGGTCAACCCGCTGGCGTTGGAGGAGTATGCCGCCCTGGAGGAACGTCACAAGTTCCTGACTGAGCAGCTCGAGGACCTCAAGAACTCCAAACGCGATCTCCTGGACATCGTCCGTGAGGTCGACGAGCGTGTCGAGAAGGTCTTCACCGAGGCCTACTGGGACACCGCAGCCGAGTTCGAGGCTGTCTTCGGCCGGCTGTTCCCCGGGGGTGAGGGGCGACTCGTCCTCACCGATCCCGACAACATGCTCACCAGCGGGATCGAGATCGAGGCGCGTCCTCCGGGCAAGAAGATCAAGCGGCTCTCGCTGCTGTCCGGCGGCGAGCGTTCACTGGTGGCCGTAGGGCTGCTCGTGGCCATCTTCAAGGCGCGGCCCAGCCCGTTCTACATCCTGGACGAGGTCGAGGCCTCGCTGGATGACGCCAACCTGGGCCGGTTGATCACCCTGTTCGAGGAGTTGCGCGCCTCCAGTCAGCTGATTGTCATCACCCACCAGAAACGCACGATGGAGATCGCCGACGCCCTGTATGGCGTCACGATGCGCGGCGACGGTGTCAGCACTGTGGTGTCCCAGCGGATCCGGGACCTTCAGAGAGCCTGAGGTGGCCTTGCCCATGAGACGTGCGTCGCACTAGCGCCATACCGCGGCGCGCCGGTTGTTCACGGACGTGTTCCTGGGGCAGNATGGTTATATGTTTGTGCTCGAAATTGGAATGCTTCTGAGCGTCGTCCTCGCCGTGGTGGTTGTGTGCGTGGTCGCGGTTCCCGCGCGCCGCGAGGGCCGTGGCATGCTGACGCCCAAGGGGGAAGACATGGTGTCCATGGTGCGGGAGAAGACCGGCGAGGCTTTGGGGGCCGCACGCGAGAAGACCGGCGAGGCTTTGGAGGCCGCACGCGACAAGGTGTCCGACGTCACCAGGGTCAGCGAAGACTGAACCTGCACGCAGGCCATGACCGTTCTCTGCTTTGGCCATCTCGCAAGGACCCACAGGTCACCCCGGCCGGCGAACCGGGGCTGATGTGAAGGTCGATGGGTTCGGCGCCGTCACCAAGAGGGTCGTTGGTCCCTGGTGGGCGTACTCCTGAGGGTGCCTGGGTCGAGATGTCCGGGCGTGCACCCCGGGCGAAAGAGGTAGTCATGGCCACGACTGGGGACCGGACCGCCGGCGCGACCTCCGACCAGCGGCGGTGGCCCCGACGGGTGGCACAGGTCAGCGCAGCGATGTTGATCGCCGGTGCCGCGATCAACGCCATCCTGGCCGCGGCTGCGCCGCAGGCCTATGCCGACCTCGGCACCTGGACGGCAGGCCCGGAGCCCCTCCAACAGCTGTGGGCGGCAACGATGGGCGAGCACCCGCGGGTCTGGGTGCCGATCATCGGAGTCGGCTACGAGGCGGCCGCCGGGCTGCTCGCCCTGTCCGGGGACCGAAATCGTGCTCTGGCCGGGCTGGTCGGCATCGCGGCGTTCGCCGTCGGCCTGCTGGTCATGGGTCTGTGGCTTTGGGCTCTGCCGTGGCTGATCATCCTGGTCCCCGCAATCGCGGGGACGGTCCGTTCGCCGCGACTGCAGATCTGACCTGCACGTCCTGGCTGGTGTCTTCCCCGTTGCCGGGGCCCTACCCGAATGGCCTCAGGGCTTCTTCACCCCGGCTGAGCATCCACGGCAGAGGGACGCAGTCCTGGCGGGGGCGCCCTGAGCAGATCCCGGCGACGCCCGCCCCTGTCGCGAAGAGCCGCCGTCGAGGTGCCGCCCGAGTCCTTGTCGCCGGCCGGCAGGACATGGCTGGTCCAAACCACCGGCGACCTCATCATCATCGTGCTGACCCGGGCGATGTTCGAAACGGCACCGGCCCCCACAGGAGCATCGCGACGTCCAGGAAGAGGGGTACGTGGCGCTGCGCCGGCTCACGGATCTGGAAGAATCACCAACTGTGACCCAATCCCAGGTACTCATCGCCATCGCGGTTGTCATCGTCCTCGCGGGGATCGCCCTGCTGTTCGGGCTGCAACGGGGCCGCGGCGGCACAGGCAAGACCATCCCGCCGGGGACGCCTCCACCGCAGGCCCACGGAGGTTCGGGCTCTGAGGCCGAAGAGTCCTCGGCCGGTCCGGACGACGGCCCGACCGTCACCACCCTGGAGCCTGATGTCATCCAGGAGCCCGCTGCCGCACCCTCGATCGAGCGGCCCGAGTCGGCCACCGGCCGCCTGCAGCGTCTTCGGGCCCGGCTGGCGCGTTCGAACACGGTCCTGGGCAAGGGGCTGCTGTCCCTGTTGTCCAGCGGGGGACTGGACGAGCAGGCCTGGGAGGACGTCGAGGACACGCTGCTCAACTCGGACCTGGGTGTCGAGGCAACCAGAGAGCTGGTCGACTCGCTGCGGGCCCGGGTCACCATCGAAGGGGTACGTGACCAGGAGACGGTTCGCGGCTGGTTGCGCGAGGATCTGCTCAGGCTCGTTGATCGCTCGATGGATCGCTCCATCGCCTCGTCCCGGGTGCAGGGTCGCCCAGCGGTGGTCATGGTGGTCGGGGTCAACGGGACAGGCAAGACCACCACGGTCGGCAAGCTGGCGCGCGTCCTGGTGGCTCAGGACAAGGACGTCGTCCTGGGTGCCGCGGACACCTTCCGCGCTGCCGCGGCTGACCAGCTGCAGACCTGGGGCGAGCGCGTGGGCGTGCCCACGATCCGCTCCGACCGAGACGGCGCAGACCCCGCCTCCGTCGCCTTCGACGCCGTCAAAGCCGCGGTTGAGATGGAGGCCGACGTGGTCCTGATCGACACCGCCGGCCGTTTGCACAACAAGGTCGGACTCATGGACGAGCTCAGCAAGGTCAAGCGGGTCGTGGAGAAACAGAGCCCGATCGATGAGGTTCTGCTGGTTCTGGACGCTACGACGGGACAGAACGGTCTGCGTCAGGCAGAGGTCTTCGGCGAGGTCGTCAATGTCACCGGCATCGTGCTGACCAAGCTCGACGGGACGGCCAAGGGCGGCATCGTCGTGGCCGTTCAGCGCAAGCTCGGCGTCCCGGTCAAGCTGGTCGGTCTCGGGGAGGGCCCCGACGACCTGGCCCCCTTCGACCCGGAGGCCTTCGTGGACGCACTCATCTCCTGACCCGTGCACGAGACGCCAGCCCAGGAGGTCCTCCAGGGTGGCAACACCAGTGTCGTGGTGCGGGTTGGTGACCGCGTGCGTCGCCCGACGGGCCACTGGACCCCTGCTGGATGCACGCGTGGCTCAGATGACCAAGCATGGCGATGACCTCGAAGCGATGGCGGTTGNCGACCCGGCGTTCGCCCGGCTGGTCGACCGGGGCGTCTCCGGCAGCGCCGGCTCGACCCCGAGTGGGTCATCGAGCACCGAAGGGTTGCTCAGCGCGGCGGTTCGTGCGGGTGCTGGAGCGCCCAACGGATGACGCCGGTGGCGGCGCCACCCAGCGGCAGCGCGATAGCACGCTCGGCCGGCGGCAGCTGGGGTAGGGCCAGGTGTCGGCGTGCCCACGGAGGCAGAAGGGCGACCGCGGCGCCTGCCAGTGCGCCGTATCCCGGTCGGGCACTCCAGGGCAGCGGTGGGTGGACCAGCAGGAAGCGGGCCGCGCCCTTGGCCGCCGGCGTGCCCACGAGCTCGGGCCGGTGGGACTCGATCGCGTCGTCGAGCTCGGCAACGGTCGTTGGCAGGTCGATGACGCCGAGTCTGGTCGCCACGACACATGACTGGGCCACGTAGACGTCTGCCTCGGCGGCGCTCAGGGGAGTCACTGCGTACCGTTGGTGGGTCCGCAGGAAGCTGTCGGCCTCGGCGATGTGAACCCATTTCAGCAGGTGCGGGTCGCTGGCGGCGTACAAACGGCCACGCGAGTCCGGCCCCGCACACGCTGGTGGATCCCACGGATCGCCTCGATCAGGGGCTCGGCGTCCCCGATGGTGCCGAACGTCGTGGTTGCCAGAAACGTGCTCGTGCGCTGCAGCCGCCCCCAGGGGTCGCCCTTGTAGCCCGAGTGTCCGGCGACGCCCGCCATGGCCAGTGGGTGCAGGGACTGGAGCAACAGTGCCCGGATGCCCGCGACGAACATCGAGGCAGCGGCGTGCACCCGCCAGATCGGGTCCGACGACGTGAACCAGCGTTCGCCCGCCTTGTCCCAGATCAGCGCAGCCTTCGCCGCGTTGTCCTGCCCGGCAACCGGTCGCGCAGCGCAATGGCGACGCTGCGGCGCAACCGGTCGTGCAGCGGTCGTCCAACGTCGACCAGTCGTGAGGTGGCCGAGGTCATCGGTGATCTAGGGAGGAACCCCTTCCTACTCGGGTCGTTTCTGGTTGGCGATGTAGTCCTTGACGATGGTGAGTGGTGCTCCACCGCACGATCCAGTG
>JGI24129J20441_1000240_pt1 | contig 16190 bp, 14 predicted proteins | sample BarGraNGADG00211_FD_20441 | JGI IMG/M metagenome (IMG submission 20441) | reverse complement strand
AGGACGCCCGATTCAGTCATCGAGACGTCCTCACCACCGAGCCGCTGACCCTTCGCTGGAGCCTCCGGCAGAAGCTCCAGGCCGGTCAAGCCCCAACTCCCAGCCAGGTCCGGGTGAACATTCCGTGTTCCTGCCCAACACGAACGATGCCACCAGGGGCTTGACAGTCCTCCCGCTTCTACCTCAACAGCTCCGCTATGGGTTCGGTGGCTCTCTCTGCCCAGCCCAATATTGCTAACGCTCTGCTAACCAAGGCGCGGAAAGCAGCGAACTCGGTTGGAATACCTCGACCCCGGCTGAGCACGAAGGGCTGCTCCCGGGCCACCCTTGGACGCCTCGACGCGATCTTTGAATCAGGACAAGCGACGAAGGTTCGATTCCTTCCCGGGGAGCCGCTCAACCCACACCGGGCCTTTGCTCACCTCAGACCGCTCTTGGTGCCGATTCCGCCGCCCAAAAACCGGCCTGGACTGAGCAATGCGGTCTGAAATGAGCAAGGGGGGTGCTGGCAGGTATCATGAGGCCGGCAGCCCACCCCAGTTTGCAGCACGGCTTTCGCCTCGCGGGCTGAGATGGCAAGGGTGCGTTTGTCAGCACCGACTCCGACCAATCAGGAGCTCATACGCGTGACCACGTCCCGCCCGGCAGCTGTCATCGTCCTCGCCGCAGGTGAGGGCACCCGGATGAAGTCGGCCACCCCCAAGGTCCTGCATGCGATCGGGGGGCGCACCCTGCTCAGCCATGCGATCGCCGCTGCGCGAGGCGCGGATCCCCAGCATCTGGCCATCGTGATCCGTCACGGGCGCGATCTCGTAGCCGCCCACATCGCCGCCGTCGACGCCCATGCGGTCATCGCCGACCAGGACGAGGTCATGGGCACGGGTCGGGCCACCGAGTGTGCCCTCGACGCGCTGCCCGTAGACCTTGAGGGAACGGTGCTGGTGACCTATGGCGACGTGCCCCTGCTCACCGCTGAGACCCTGCGTGGACTGTTCGAGGCGCACACCGCGAGCGGGAGCGCCGCCACCGTGGTCACCGCCACGTTGCCCGACCCATTCGGTTATGGCCGCATCATTCGCGCGGCGGACGGCTCGGTCGCCGGCATCGTCGAGCAGAAGGACGCCACCGCCGAGCAGCTGGAGATCACTGAGATCAACTCCGGCCTGTACGCGTTCGACGCCATGGTCCTGCGCAAGGCGCTGGCCCAGGTGGGCACGGACAACGCGCAGGGCGAGAAGTACCTCACCGACGTCCTGGGGATTGTCCGCGCCGAAGGCCTTCGGGTGAGCGCACATCTGGTCGAGGACGTGTGGCAGACCGAGGGCGTCAACGACCGCGTCCAGCTGGCAAGGCTCGGCGCCGAGCTCAACCGCCGCATCGTCGAGCGCTGGATGCGCGCCGGAGTGACGGTGGTCGACCCGGCCACGACGTGGATCGACGCTGGCGTCACGCTCGGCCGCGACGTGACGATCCACCCGCAGACCCAGATCCACGGCGCCAGCACCATCGGTGACGACGTCGTCCTCGGACCGGACACCACGCTCACCGATGTCGAGATCGGCAACGGCGCGTCCGTCATACGCACCCATGGGTACTCGGCGGTCATCGGCGCTGGAGCTTCGGTCGGGCCCTTCTCCTACCTGCGCCCGGGCACCGACCTCGGAGCCGAGGGCAAGATCGGCACCTTCGTCGAGACCAAGAACGCCCAGATCGGCACCGGGTCCAAGGTGCCGCACCTGACCTATGTCGGGGACGCCACGATCGGCGAGCACTCCAACATCGGAGCGTCGAGCGTCTTCGTCAACTACGACGGGGTCAACAAGTCGCGCAGCACGATCGGCAGCCACTGCCGCACCGGCTCGGACAACATGTTCGTCGCGCCGGTGACCGTGGGCGACGGGGCCTACACCGGTGCCGGCACCGTCGTCCGTCAGGATGTCCCGCCCGGCGCTCTGGCCATCAACGTTGCGCCACAACGCAATCTGCTCGGCTGGGTGCTGAAGAAGCGTCCGGGTACCGCCTCCGCGCGCGCCGCAGCAGCCGCCGGGCAAGACTTCGCAGCCGCTGGTCGAGACTCACCCATCGCTCCTGAAACCTCCATGATCGTCCCCGAAGGGAACGCCACCACATGAGCGGACTGAAGCGTACGACGGAGAAAACCCTCATGGTCTTCTCCGGCAGGGCCAACCCCCAGCTCGCCGAGGAAGTGGCCTACCAGCTGGGCACGAACCTCGTCCCCACGTCGGCCTTCGAGTTCGCCAACAGCGAGATGTACGTGCGCTACGAGGAGTCGGTCCGCGGCTCGGACGCTTTCGTCATCCAGAGCCACACCGCTCCGGTCAACGAGTGGATCATGGAGCACCTGCTCATGGTTGACGCGCTCAAGCGTGCCTCGGCCAAGCGGATCACCGTCGTCATGCCGTACTACGGCTACTCGCGGCAGGACAAGAAGCACCGTGGCCGCGAGCCGATCTCGGCCCGTCTGATCGCCGACCTGTTCAAGACCGCTGGCGCCGACCGGCTGATGTCCGTGGACCTGCACGCTGACCAGATCCAGGGGTATTTCGACGGACCGGTCGACCACCTGGTGGCGCTGCCCATCCTGTCGAAGTACGTCCGCAAGAAGTACGGCAAGGAAAAGCTGGCCGTCGTGTCTCCGGATGCCGGCCGGATCAAGGTGGCCGAGCAGTGGTCCAAGCGGCTGGGCGATGCACCGCTGGCGTTCATCCACAAGACCCGTGACATCACCCGCCCCAACGAGGTCGTGGCCAACCGTGTCGTCGGTGAGGTAAGGGGCCGGACCTGCATCCTGGTCGACGACATGATCGATACCGCCGGAACGATCACCAAGGCGGCCGACGCGCTCCTCGAGGCTGGGGCGACCGACGTCATCATCGCGGCGACGCACGCGATCCTGTCCGGTCCCGCGGTTGACCGGCTCAAGAACTGCAACGTCCGCGAGATCGTCGTCACCAACACCTTGCCGATCCCTCCCGAGCGTCACTTCGACAAGCTCACCGAGCTGTCGATCGCCCCGCTGCTCAGCCAGGCGATCCGTGAGGTCTTCGAGGATGGTTCAGTCACCAGCCTGTTCGACCTACCCAGCTGACACACCCGCCACACTGACCCCGACCAACCAACACTGGGAGCGTTCCCTTATGGCCGGTGAAGCGACTGCGCGTCCGATCCGTCTTGGCGTGGTCACAGAGCAGGCGCCGCCGTGGGCCCGGGTGGTCGGGCAGTGGCAGGAGATCGAGGCCTTGGGTTTCGACTCGGCCTGGCTGACCGATCACTTCATGACCCACGGCGACGAGGACGCCCCGATCTTCGAGGGGTGGACCGCGCTTGCCGCACTCGCCATGGCCACCAGCCGGATCCGCATCGGCCTGATGGTCACCGGCAATACCTACCGTCACCCATCGGTGTTGGCCAAACAGGCGGTCACCGTCGACCACATCTCGGGCGGTCGCCTCGGGCTCGGACTCGGTGCGGGCTGGTGGGAACGTGAGCACGAGGCGTACGGCTTCGACTTCCCCGGGCCTGGCGAGCTGGTGGGCCGGTTCGCCGAGACCCTCGACCTGTTCGAGCAGCTGCAGGCCGAGCGACGCACCGACTTCAGCGGCCGCTACTACTCCACCCGCGACACCCCCTTCGCGCCGAAGCCGCTGCAGTCCCCGCGGCTGCCCGTGACCATCGGCTGCAAGGGTCCGAGGATGCTCGCCCTCACCGCAGCCCACGCCGAGGTCTGGAACACGCGTGGCCCGGTCGAGATCGTGGTTCCTCGGATGGCCGCTCTCGACGAGGCCTGTCGGGCGGTCGGCCGTGACCCCGCCACGCTGGTCCGCTCGGTGTGGCCCTACGAAGCCTCCTTCGACTCTGTGGGCGCAATGGCCGAGTCGATCGCGACCTATCGCGAGGTGGGCTTCACCGAGATCCTGCTCGACTGGCCGGCGCAGCCTCATCGGCTCGAGGTCCTGCGGGCGGCTTCCCAGGAGCTGTTCCCGACGCTGCGAAGCGCCTGAGCCCGCGACCCTGCCTCGGGCCGGCAGCCCGAGATTTCCGTATGCCGTGCCCGTTCGTCTAGACTTCGCGGGTTGCCTCGGCGAGGGACACTGCATGACTGAAGCTGGTTCGATTCGAGTCAGGTGATGCAGAAGTCCGTGATCGACGCGGTGGCGCCAGACGCCCCGATCCTTCAGGGTGGAGGCGCTTGCCACGCCGGTCACCGGTGTCGTGCCGCGTCCCGCGTCGAGGCCCACCGCAGTCAGATGACAGGCCAGACCCACACGCGTATGCGCGCCACACCAGCGTGCGGATCCGCATCAAGCAACGTAGGAGAGCCATGACCGACAACAAGCTCGTCGCCACGACCCGGACCAGGTTCGGCAAGGGCGCCGCTCGAAGCATCCGGCGGGAGCACAAGATCCCCGCAGTCATGTACGGCCACGGCACCGAGCCGGTCCACATCACCTTGCCGGGCCACGAGACGATGATGGCGCTCAAGGTCGCCAACGTGCTGCTCACCATCGAGATCGACGGCAAGGACCAGCTGGCACTGGCCAAGGACATCCAGCGCCACCCGATCCGGCCGATCATCGAGCATGTTGACCTCGTCGTGGTCCGCAAGGGCGAGAAGGTCCACGTCGGCGTCCCGATCCACGTCGTGGGCGAAGCAGCCCTCGAGACCGTTGTCTCGCTGGAGAACAACACCGTCGAGCTGGCCGTCGAGGCCACCCACATTCCTGAGCGTCTCGACGTCTCGGTCGCGGGTCTCAACGCCGGCACCCGGATCCACGCCAGTGACCTGGTGCTGCCCACGGGTGCCGAGCTGGTCACCGAGGCCGACATTCTGATCGTCAACATCACGCAGGCGATCACCGCAGAGGAGCTCGAGGCCGAGCTCGCCGCTGACGTCGCGGCCAATCTTCCTGAGGAGGCCCTCGAGGCTGCCGAGGCCGAGGCTGCTGAGGTGCAGGCTGCTGAAGCCGAGGCACCCGCAGTCGACGCTGACAAGGACGACAAGGGCGACAAAGCCTGAGCCATCTGCGTCTGACCCGGTCCTGGCGAGATCAGGACCGGGTCAACCAGCCTGTTCGTCGAACCAGAATGGACGCGATGACCCCTTGGCTGATCGTCGGACTGGGCAACCCTGGCCCGTCATATGCCGGTCACCGGCACAACGTCGGCGCCATGGTGGTGGCCGAGCTGGCTGCCCGTTCCGGTGCCAGCCTGCGCTCGCACAAGGCGCGAGCGGTGGCGGCCGAGGTCCGGATCGGCACTTTGCCCGGCGGGGCGCCTGGGCCCAGGGCGGTCATTGCCATTCCGCTGAGCTACATGAACGAGTCCGGCGGGCCGGTCGCCGGGTTGATGTCGTTCTACAAGGTGCCCGCCGAGAAGCTCGTCGTGATCCACGATGAGCTCGACATCCCCTTCGCCGACGTACGGCTGAAGCTCGGCGGGGGTGAGGGTGGCCACAACGGCCTGCGCTCGATCACCAAGTCGGTTGGCACCCGGGACTTTCTGCGCGTACGCGTCGGCATCGGGCGTCCGCCGGGGCGCATGGATGCTGCGGACTACGTGCTTCACGACTTCTCCAGCACCGAACGCAGCGAGGTGCCCTTGCTGATCAGTGACGCCGCCGACGCGCTGGAACGACTCGTTGCTGAAGGCCTTCTCGCCGCGCAGCAGCAGTGGCACTCCCCATGATCCAGGAGCTTTGCTCACCATGAGCCTCACCCCTTTGCTTGATGTCCTTGTCACCGACCCGATGGTGCGGCGCATCCTCACCGCGCCCATGGGTACGGACCGCGCGGCGCCACAGTCGCTGGACATCGCCGTATCTGCAGGTGCTCGCCCGCCGCTGATCGCGGCCCTGGCAGGTGCTCAGGACAGCAGTGTCCGCCGCCCGATCCTTGCCGTGACCGCCACCGGTCGTGAGGCCGAGGACCTGGTCGCTGCGCTGCGCTGTTTCCTGCCGAGTGACGTCGTGGCCGACTTCCCGAGCTGGGAGACCCTGCCGCACGAACGGCTCAGCCCGCGCAGCGACACGGTGGGCCGCCGGCTGGCCGTGTTGCGCCGCCTCACCCACCCCGAGGCGACGGGCACGGCATACGGGCCCCTTGATGTTGTCGTCGCTCCGGTGCGCGCACTGCTGCAGCCGCTGGTCAAAGGTCTGGGCGAGCTGGTTCCCGTCGCCCTCAAGGCCGGCGACGAGACGCCGATGGGTGACGTTGTCGAGGCTCTTGCCGCTGCCGCGTACGTCCGCACCGACCTGGTTGAGCGGCGGGGCGAGTTTGCTGTGCGCGGAGGCATTCTCGACGTCTTCCCGCCCACCGAGGAGCACCCGGTCCGGGTTGAGTTCTGGGGGGACACGGTCGAGGAGATCCGTTGGTTCAAGGTCGCGGACCAGCGCAGTCTCGAGATCGCCGGACACGGGCTGTGGGCCCCGCCCTGCCGCGAGGTGCTGCTGACCACGGCCGTGCGGGAGCGGGCGGCGATCCTCGCCGAGCAGCTGCCAGGGGTCGCCGACATGCTGGGCAAGGTGGCCGAGGGCATCGCCGTCGAGGGCATGGAGTCCCTTGCGCCGGCGCTGGTCGAGGGCATGGAGAGTCTGCTCGATGTGCTGCCACAGGGCACCCACGTGGTCCTCACCGACCCCGAGAGGGTGCGCAAGCGGGCCTACGACCTGGTGGCCACCAGCGCCGAGTTCCTTGACGCGAGCTGGTCCAACGCGGCCGCCGGCAACGCCGTTCCCGTCGACCTGCACGCGATCCTGGGCAGCGCGTCGTACTGGTCACTGGACGACGTCCGGGCTCACGCCATCGAGACGGCTCGCCCGTGGTGGTCGCTGACCAGCTTCGTCAGCGATGCGGAGTTGGCGGAGCTGGCGGAGTTCGCCACGGCCGACGTTCCGCGAGACGTTGCGGAGAGCGTGACGGTCGAGTCGACCGATGTCGAGGCCTATCGCGGGGACACCGAGCGCGCGGTCGCGGACCTGCGGCAATGGGTTGCTGAGGGCTGGCACACCGTCGTCGTGACCGATGGCCTCGGGCTCGCCAAACGGGTCAGCGAGGTCCTGTCCGAGCACGACATCCCCAACCGCATCTCGACCGGTGCGGTCAGGCTGGAAGAGCTTCCCGCCGGCCTCATCCAGGTGACCACCGGGGCGTTGGTGCGTGGCTTTGTCGCACCCGGCGCCAAGCTGGTGGTCGTCACCGAGTCCGACCTGACCGGTGCCAGCAGCCAGGGCACCTCCACCAAGGACATGCGCAGGTTGCCCTCGAGACGACGCAACCAGGTCGATCCGCTGGAGCTGCGTCCCGGTGACTATGTCGTCCATGAGCAGCACGGCGTCGGCAAGTTCTCCGAGATGGTGCAGCGCACGGTCGGCGGAGCAGCCCGCGAATACCTCTTGTTGGAGTACGGCTCCAGCAAGAGGGGCCAACCGGCCGACCTCCTGTTCGTGCCGACCGACCAGCTCGACCAGATCACCCGGTACGTCGGCGGCGAAGCCCCCACCCTGAACAAGCTGGGCGGCGCGGACTGGGCCAAGACCAAGGGTCGCGCCAAGAAGCACGTGAAGCAGATCGCCGGCGAGCTGATCCGCCTCTACAGCGCCCGGATGGCAACCAAGGGTCACGCCTTTGGGCCGGACACCCCTTGGCAGCGTGAGCTCGAAGACGCCTTCGTCTACGTCGAGACACCCGACCAGCTGATCAGCATCGACGAGGTCAAGGTCGACATGGAGCGCGAGGTCCCCATGGACCGGCTGATCTGTGGCGACGTCGGCTATGGCAAGACCGAGATTGCGGTGCGAGCGGCGTTCAAGGCGATCCAGGACGGCAAACAGGCCGCGATCCTGGTGCCGACGACCCTGCTCGTGCAGCAACACTTCCAGACGTTCTCCGAGCGCTACGCGCCGTTCCCTGTGGTGGTCAAGGCACTGTCACGGTTCCAGTCCACGGCCGAGGCCAAGAAGGTCGTGGAGGGGCTGGCCGATGGCACCGTCGATCTGGTCATTGGCACGCATCGGTTGCTGTCGGACGAGATTCGCTTCAAGGACCTCGGGCTCGTGGTGGTCGATGAGGAACAGCGTTTCGGAGTCGAGCACAAGGAACAGCTCAAGCGGATGCGCACGGCGGTTGACGTCCTGGCGATGTCGGCGACGCCCATCCCGCGCACCCTCGAGATGGCCGTCACCGGCATCCGCGAGATGTCCACGATCGCCACACCGCCGGAGGAACGCCACCCCGTCCTGACCTTCGTCGGCCCCTACGACGAGAAGCAGATCATTGCCGCCATCCGGCGCGAGCTCCTGCGCGAGGGCCAGGTGTTCCTGATCCACAACAAGGTGTCCTCCATCGAGAAGGCCGCCGCCAGGATCCGTGAGCTCGTCCCCGAGGCACGGATCGCGACCGCACACGGCCAGATGGCTGAGCATCGGCTCGAGCAGGTCGTTGTCGACTTCTGGGAGAAGCGCTTCGACGTCCTGGTCTGCACCACGATCATCGAGACCGGCCTCGACATCTCCAACGCCAACACCCTCATCGTCGAGCGGGCGGACATGCTCGGCCTCAGCCAGCTCCACCAGCTGCGCGGTCGGGTGGGACGTGGTCGTGAACGCGCGTACTCCTACTTCCTCTACCCGCCGGAGAAGCCGCTCACCGAGACCGCTCACGACCGGCTGGCCACCATTGCCAGCCACACCGACCTCGGCGCCGGGATGGCGGTGGCCATGAAGGACCTCGAGATCCGGGGTGCCGGAAACCTTCTCGGCGGTGAGCAGTCAGGGCACATCGCCGGCGTCGGGTTCGACCTCTACATCCGGCTGGTCGGCGAGGCGGTGGCGGACTATCGAGACGACAGTGGCGAGAGCGCGCCGACGGAGATCAAGATCGAGCTGCCCGTCGATGCGCACCTGCCTCGCGAGTACATACCAGGAGAGCGGTTGCGTCTCGAGGCGTACAAGAAGCTCGCGACGGTCCAGGACGCCGATGGGCTGGTCGAGATCGAGGCAGAGCTGCGGGACCGCTTCGGCACTCCGCCCGAGCCGGTGCGCAACCTGCTCGAGGTGGCCCGGCTACGCACCGTTGCACGCAAGGCAGCAGTAGGAAACGTCAGCGTCCAGGGGAAGTACGTGCGGTTCGGACCGATCCACATGCCCGAGAGCCAGCAGCTACGGCTCCGGCGGCTCTACCCGGGCACGCTGGTCAAGGACGCTGTCCATACGATCTTGGTGCCCAGGCCGATGACGGCCAGGGTGGCTGGTCAGCCNCTGCGGGACACCGCGGTCCTTAGGTGGGCGATCGACCTCATCCAGGCCGTCCTGCTGGACAGCGTGGCCGACGCGGCGCGAGTCGCGACGAAGCAGAACTGACGAGAGGAATGGCCTTGGCGCTTTCACAACACCTGAAGACTCTGACGCTCGTGCTCGGAGCGAGCCTGGCCCTGTCCGGTTGCGGGGCGCAGCAGGCCGGCGCCGCGGCGATCGTGAACGACACGACCGTACGCCACCAGGACATCGTCATCAGCGACAAGGATGTCCAATCCGTCCCGGAAGAGCTCAACGCGCTCGCTCAGGGTGGGCAGGAGCTCAAGGTGAGCGACGCCCTGCTCAGCCTGATCCTTGCGCCATACGTCCTCGATGAGGCCAAACGCGTCGGCAAGACCGTCTCCCCCTCCGAGGCGCGCAAGGTCATCGCCAAGGTGGCCGACCCCTCGCCCTCGACGATCACGTTCGTCCAGATGCAGCTTGCGATCCAGAAGCTTGACCAGGCCAGCAAGACCCTCATCGTGGACGAGCTGGGCAAGGTGAAGATCACGGTCAACCCGCGATACGGCGCCTTCGATGTCACGAAGATTGCGCTGACCCCGATCTCACCCAACTGGATCAAGGTGAGCGCGCCATCGCCGGCCAAGTGAACACCGGCGACGTGATGGCTCGTCGGCTCACCCTGCTGCTCAGCACTCCGCGCATCGCCCCCGGCCTGTTCACCCGCGACGCGTGGACAACGTTGGCGAACGCGGTCCACGTCTTCACCAGGGATGAGGACGAGACCCAGCTGATCGCCATACAGGAGTCGGGTATTCCGGCCGTGCACCTTGGCGAGATGCCCCCGGTCGCACTGACCAAGCTGTTGCTCGACCGGACCATCGACGGAGACGTGGTCTGGATCGGTTCCGCCGACGGTGACCCCGGTCTGACCGATGCCCTCGCCGCCGCGGTCACCGCGCGTGACGACGCGCCAGAGGTCGAGGTCATTGTCGGGTCCTATGACGTACCGGGAGCGCGCCTGCTCGATCTGGTCGCGGTGATGGACCGGCTGCGTTCGGCAGAGGGCTGCCCGTGGGACGCGGAGCAGACTCACGAGACTCTCGTGCCGTACCTCATCGAGGAGACCCACGAGCTGGTCGAGGCCATCGAGTCCGGGGACCGCATGCACATGGCAGAAGAGCTCGGCGACGTCCTGTTGCAGGTGGCCTTCCATGCGCGGATCGCTCAGGAGCACCCCGACTCGCCGTTCGGGATCGACGATGTGGCCGGTGGCATCGTGGACAAGCTGGTCCGTCGTCACCCACACGTGTTCGCCGATGGCGACGCCGAGACCTCCGAGGACGTGGCGGCCAACTGGGAGCTGATCAAGGCTGAAGAGAAGCCGCACCGGAGCTCGCCCATGGACGGCATACCGGACGGCCTTCCTGCCCTGGCTCGCGCGGACAAGGTGGCCGCGCGTCTGTCGGCGGCCGGCCGGCTCGACCTGGCGCAGAGGGCGGCGGCCGGCGACGACCTCGGCTCGCGGCTTTTCGCGCTCGTGCTGGAGGCGCGTGAGAGCGGTCAGGACCCGGAGGCCGCGCTGCGTGCAGCGGTTCGCGCAGCGGCCGGCCAGCTCTGAGCTCGCGGCACAAGGGTCAGGCTCCGTGCTGCGGGTCGGTGATCGGCTCATGATCGATGTCCGGATAGGCTCGGGCCGTACCTATCCGGCATACCGCAGGAGAGCAAAATGGCCATCATTGAGGAAGTAGGCGCACGCGAGATTCTCGATTCGCGTGGCAATCCAACCGTCGAGGTCGAGATCCTTCTCGACGACGGCACCTTCGCGCGGGCGGCGGTTCCCTCGGGCGCTTCCACCGGTGCCTTTGAGGCCGTGGAGCGCCGTGACGGCGACCCCAAACGATATGGCGGCCTGGGTGTCGAACAGGCTGTTGATGCGGTCCTCGATGAGATCCGCCCTGCCCTAATCGGGTTCGAGGCAAGCGAACAGCGGCTCATCGATGCCGAGATGCTTGCCCTCGACGGCACTCCCAACAAGGGCTCCATGGGCGCCAACGCCATCCTGGGCCTCTCGCTGGCGGTGGCCCGTGCGGCAGCCGAGTCGGCGAACCTGCCCCTGTTCCGCTACCTCGGCGGCCCGAACGCGCACGTCCTTCCCGTCCCGTTGTTCAACATCCTCAACGGTGGGTCGCACGCCGACTCGAACGTGGACATCCAGGAGTTCATGATCGCTCCGCTGGGCGCGCCGACCTTCCGTGAGGCGCTCCGCTGGGGAGCCGAGGTTTATCACGCGCTCAAGACCGTTCTGAAGGAGCGCGGGCTGTCCACCGGACTCGGTGACGAGGGTGGCTTCGCGCCCAACCTCGAGAGCAACCGCGCCGCCCTTGACCTGATCATCGAGGCGATCGAGAAGGCCGGTTACCGGCCAGGTACCGACATCGGCCTCGCACTCGACGTGGCTGCGTCCGAGTTCTGCACCGACGGTGTCTACACCTTCGAGGGTCAGAGCCGCACCGCTGCCGAGATGACGGCGTACTACGGCGAGCTCGTCGCGGGCTACCCGCTGGTGTCCATCGAGGACCCGCTGGACGAGGACGACTGGCAGGGCTGGGCCACCATGACCGCCGAGCTCGGTGACAAGGTCCAGATCGTGGGCGACGACCTGTTCGTCACGAACCCGGAGCGGCTCGCCCGCGGTATCGCCGGCAAGTCTGCGAACTCGATGCTGGTCAAGGTCAACCAGATCGGCTCCTTGACCGAGACCCTGGACGCCGTCGACATGGCACATCGGGCTGGTTTCACCTGCATGATCAGCCACCGTTCTGGTGAGACCGAGGACACGACGATCGCCGACCTGGCGGTGGCGACGAACTGCGGCCAGATCAAGTCCGGTGCCCCCGCCCGGTCCGAGCGCGTGGCCAAGTACAACCAGCTGATGCGCATCGAGGAAGAGCTGGACGACGCTGCGCGCTATGCCGGTGCCAGCGCCTTCCCCCGATTCAGGGGCGCGGCGGCGACTGCTGCCGCGGCTGACGAGGCCTGAGNAGGCCTCCACCAGTGCCAACCACGCGACGACCGGTCAGTGCGCCGAGAGCCCCTCGGCGTACTGCCGCGTCGCGCGCTGGGAGCGCCGCATCNGCCAGGCCGACGGCGTCGCGCCCGGCGGCCCGCCCTGCCGNGGCCGCTCGTGGCCGTCGCGCGTCGGGGGAGTTGCATAAGTCGAGGTCCGTGAGGCGTACGGCCGTCCTCTCGGTGATCTTCGTGATGCTCGCTGTGACCCTCATCCCGACCTTGCGCTCGACTCTGAACCAGCAGAGCGAGATCAACGCCCTGCGCGACCATCTCGGCCAGCAGCGTGAGACGGTCGCCGCGATGCAGCAGGAACAACGGCAGTGGAGCGACCCGGTGTTTCTCGAGCAGCAGGCCCGTGAGCGGCTCAAGTTCGTGCGCGTGGGAGAGACGTCCTACACGGTCATTGACCCGCAAACCCCTCCGGCCACCAGCGGTGACCTGAAGATCGCTGCTTCTGCAACGGCTTCCACCTTCGCCGGTCCGTGGTACGGCCAGCTGTGGCAGTCGATGGTGATCGCGGACGTTCCGGCAAAGGCCCCGGTCAAGGCACCGGTGAAGACACCGGTGAAGACGCCGGCTCAAAGCCAGCCGTCGACCGCTTCCTCGGCCAGATGAGTAGTTCGGGCCACGTGAGCAGTGCAGCTCGGATGGGCCGCTCGGCAGGCGTCCAGAAGGTCGCTGCGGCCGATCTGGCAGCGGTGAAGGAGCAGCTCGGGCGCGTGCCTCGCGGGGTGGTTGCGGTGGCCCACCGATGTCCATGCGGGTGTCCCGACGTCCTGCGCACCGCGCCCCGACTGCCTGACGGCACGCCGTTTCCTACGACCTACTACGCGACCTGCCCGCGTCTGACCGGAGCCATCAGCACGCTGGAGACAAGCGGCATGATGCGCGAGATGACCGAGCGGTTGGGCAGCGATCCCGAACTGGCCAAGGCATACGTTGCTGCCCACGCGGACTATCTGCGCCGCCGTGGAGAGCTCGGCGAAGTCGTGGAGATCGATGGCATCTCTGCTGGCGGAATGCCCACCAGGGTCAAGTGCCTGCATGTGCTCGTCGGCCACTCACTGGCGGTCGGTCCGGGCGTGAACCCGTTGGGGGACGAGGCGCTCGAGGCTCTTGGCGAATGGTGGGCGTCCGGTCCCTGCGTTCCCCACGGTGACGCATGAGCAGCGGTGACTCATGACCCGCGTCGGGGCGATCGACTGCGGTACGAACTCGATCCGGCTCCTGATCGCCGATGTGGACCGTGACAGGGGGGCTCTGTCCGACATCGTGCGGCGGGTGGAGATCGTGCGGCTGGGCCACGGCGTCGACAAGACCGGCGTCATCGCGCCTGACGCCATGGCCCGAACCTTGGCTCAGGCGCGTGACTACTCCTCACAGTGCTCACACCACGGCGTCGAGAGGGTCAGGTTCGTCGCAACCTCGGCGTCGCGGGATGCCAGCAACGCGGAGGAGTTCGTGGTCGGCGTCCGTGAGGCTTTCGCCGCTTTCGGAATTGCCCCTGAGGTCATCACCGGGCACGAGGAGGCCTCCCTGTCCTTCAGGGGCGCCACCGGGGACCTGCAGGCAGATGCGATTCCCGGCCCCTACCTCGTCGTGGATATCGGCGGTGGATCCACGGAGTTCGTCCGCGGGACCCACGAGGTGGAACAGGCGCTGTCGGTCGACGTCGGGTGCGTTCGGCTGACCGAACGCCACGTGCTGAGCGATCCACCAACGCCTTCGCAGATCGCGACCGCGACGGCCGACATCGAGGAGGCGATTGACCGGGCCGCTGAAGTCGTTGATTTCCAAGGGATCTCGGCCCTGGTGGGCTTGGCCGGGTCGGTCACGACGGTCACCGCTCTTGCGCTGGGCCTGATGACCTACGACCCCGAAAAGATCCACCTCTCGCGGCTGCCTCCAGTGCAGATCATCGACGCATGCACCTCGCTGCTGATGATGACCCGCGCCCAGCGAGCTGCCCTGGGGTTCATGCACCCGGGACGCGTCGACGTGATCGGCGCAGGCGCTCTGGTGTGGCGCACCATCGTTCAGCGACTGCAGCAGGACGCTGGCATCACGAGAGTCGTGACCTCGGAGCACGACATCCTCGATGGCATCGCACTGTCGATCGCCTGAGGTGGCCGTGACCGCGCTCGCACATCCGGTGACCGGCCAGCTGTTCGAGTCCCCGGTGCCCCCTTGCACGGGCTGGCCCGGCGATCCAGCCGCTGCGCTGACTCTGGTCGCACGGACCTCCAAACAGGTTGAACGGCTGGCCGGGCAGGCCCAGTCCGTCGCAGAGCTCGACGCGGCCGTGTCCGTATGCCGGGCCTGTCCCCGCCTCGTGCGGTGGCGCGAAACCGTTGCCACTGAAGGCAAACGGGCGTCCTTTGCTGACCAGCCGTATTGGGGTCGACCGGGGCCGGGCTTTGGCGACCCCGAGCCCGCCGTCCTCATCGTCGGACTGGCACCGGCCGCCAACGGCACCAATCGCACCGGCCGGATGTTTACCGGCGACCGCAGCGGCGACTGGATCTATGCCGCGCTACACCGTGCGGGATTCGCGAGCCAGTCGACCAGCAGTCACAGCGGCGACGGTCAGACGCTCACCGGCGCTCGCATCGTTGCAGCGGTGCGTTGCGCACCGCCGGCGAACAAACCGACGCCGACCGAACGGGATACGTGTGGACACTGGCTGGACCGGGACCTCGCGCTGGCGGCCCCGGGCTTGCGTTCGATGCTGGCACTGGGAGCCTTCGGCTGGGACGCCACCCTCGCCAGTGCCCGGCGACTCGGGTGGCAGGTCCCTCGTCCGAAGCCGCGGTTCACCCACGGCGCCGAGACATCGCTGGTCACCAGCTGGGACAGGCCGATTCGACTCCTGGGCAGCTACCACGTGAGCCAGCAGAACACCTTCACCGGCAGGCTCACGGAAGCCATGCTGGACGAGGTTCTGGCCCGACTTTGAGTCGCGATACCGTCAACGTCATGAAAGACCAGATCATCGCCGTGACCGTGCTCGGCGACGATCGGCCCGGCATCGTCGCCGACGTGACCGAGGCTCTTGCCGGACTTCACGGCAACCTCGAAGACTCGACGATGACGGTGTTGCGCGGACATTTCACCATGGTGCTGTTGGTGCGCACCGGCGCCAGCGCAGGGGCGGTCGAGGCCGCCCTTCACTCCCTCATCGCGGACGGCTCGATGGTCGTCAACGCCCGGGTGCTCGGTGAGCCGACGCTCCATCAGGCTGTCGGCCCGATCTACATGCTGCGGGTGCATGGCGCGGACCGTCAGGGGATCGTGGCTGAGATCACCCGCGTCGTCGCACGACACGGCGCCAACATCATCGACTTGGGCGCTCGCCTGGGCGCAGGGCTCTATGTCCTGACGGCAAAGCTGCAGCTGCCCAGTGAGGCTTCGGCGGCTGGACTTGGCGCAGATCTGCAGAGCGCGGCCGATGAGCTCGGTGTCGTTGTCAACCTCTCGCCGCTCGACGACGACGTGTTGTGATGACATCGCGTGATCCCGACCACCTGACCGGACCGAACGGCATACATTCGCGTCGCATGTGTCGGTAATCTGGCGCCTGTCCCCGTAGCCCAACGGCAGAGGCAGGCGACTTAAAATCGCTCCAGTGCGGGTTCGAGACCCGTCGGGGACACTAAAACAAACAGCCTCTGACCTGCGGATATACAGGTCAGAGGCTGTTTGCTATTGCTTCGCGTCCACATCTCAAGTGACTCCCATGCGCACAGCCAGAGGAATTGCGTGATGCTGGATGTTGCACGGGGCGTCGATGAGACGGGCGGGGTAGGTGTGATCATGACGATCACGTGATCGCGAATGTTTCGTGCCC
>JGI24129J20441_1000234_pt1 | contig 16287 bp, 17 predicted proteins | sample BarGraNGADG00211_FD_20441 | JGI IMG/M metagenome (IMG submission 20441) | reverse complement strand
GAGAATCTCCGTTTTAATACGGGCATCTCTGCCATGATGATCTTTATTAATCTTGCAACGAAGAAGGGCAGGATTACATCTGATACTGCTCTCACATTCACAAAGATCCTTTCTCCATTCGCACCACATGCAGCTGAAGAATTGTGGCAGATTCTGGGTAATACAAACTCCCTGTCCTATGAACCCTGGCCAGGCTTTAATGAGGAGTATCTGAAAGAGGATAATTTTAATTATCCGGTTTCGTTTAATGGTAAAATGAGGTTTAACATAGAATTGCCTGTAAGTTTAACCAAAGATGAGATCATAAAAATTGTACTGGCTGATGAAAGAGCACAAAAGTGGATTGGAGCCGCGAAACCTTCGAACATTATAGTAGTTCCTAATCGTATAGTTAACGTAGTAATTAAAAACTTACCTGCAGGAATTGATGTTTTGTAAAAAAAATATTATAATAATATTTACACTCGTTTCTATTTTGGTATCCTGTACCCATTCAGAGAATACTAAATCTGAATCCTTTCCGATTGTGACAGATTCGATAGCCATTAAAGAAATTAACACTCCTGTTTTTATGTATGGGATTCCATCGGATTCATTTGACCTGGTACCAGGTCATATAAAACGTAATGGATTTCTTTCTGAAATTCTTCTCAAACATGGTATCAGGATGCAGGAGATTGATCGGGTATTAAAAAACTCGAAATCTGTTTTTGATGTAAGGAAAATCAGATCGGGGAACAATTATATACTTTTCTGCGACAGAGACAGTATTGCCCGGGCCAGGTACTTTGTTTATGAACATGACCCCACAACCTGTTATGTATTCAGCTTTAATGACTCTCTAAATATTACACCTTTCAGAAAAGAGATTAAAAGTGAGATTAAATATGCTTCCGGGACCATTGAAACTTCACTATGGAATGCCATGATTGACGGTGGTCTGCATCCTTCTTTAAACGTTAAACTGTCCGAAATTTTTGCATGGACAGTCGATTTTTTCGGATTGCAGAAAGGAGACAATTTTAAGGTTGTATATGAAGAGCTTTTCATTGATGGAAAATCGCTGGGTACAGATAAGATTTATGCGGCACAATTCAACAGGACAGGCTCCTCAATAACTGCAATACCGTTTATTCAGGATGGGAAAGATTCTTTTTTTGACATTGATGGTAATAGTCTCAGGAAAGCATTCCTGAAAGCTCCTTTGGTGTTTTCAAGGATCAGTTCCCATTTTTCATCAGCCAGAATGCATCCGATTCTAAGAATCATTCGTCCTCATTATGGTGTTGATTATGCCGCCCCAATCGGAACTCCTGCGCACGCAATTGGCGATGGAAGGATTATTTCAGCAACAAATGAAGATGGAGCAGGAAGGATGGTTAAAATACAGCATAATAGTGTTTATGCAACTGGTTATATGCATCTGAGCCGGTTTGGAGAAGGTATTTCAACTGGCAAATTTGTTAAACAGGGAGATATTATAGGTTATGTTGGCAGCAGTGGTCTCTCCACCGGACCCCATCTTGATTTCAGATTCTATAAGAACGGGTCACCGGTTGATCCACTGAGAGTAGAGGCGCCACCCGTTGAGCCAATTTCAGATGTAAACAAGAATAAATTTGAAAAGATCAAGACAGTGGTCTTAAGCCTCCTCGGGACCTTTAATTAAAAGATCAGGCAATTTTATTACCAGATCCTCAATAACTTTTGGATAATGCAGATATTCCAGGGCATGAACTTTTTCAGCCAGGGAACTTGTTGTGTCTGTAGGATCAACATTACAACGTGTCTGGAAAATTATATCTCCCTTGTCGTAGAATTTATTGACATAATGAATAGTAATTCCTGATTCTTTATCATGACTGGCTATCACAGCCTTTTGAACAGCTTCTCCATACATTCCTTTTCCGCCATAAGCCGGTAATAATGCAGGGTGAATATTTATAACCCGTCCGGCATACTGTTCAAGGATATTTTCGGGGACCAACCACAGGAAACCTGCCAGAACAATAAAATCTATTTTATATAGTAAAAGATAACGAAGCACTTTCCCAGTGATATAAAATTCTTTATGTTCGAAAAAAACAGTGCGTATATTATTCTCTTCAGCCCTTTTTAGAACCTGAGCCTGACGCTTATTTGATAAAACCAGACTTACTTTGGCAGTATTTTTGTTCGAAAAGTATTTAATTATGTTTTCAGCATTGGTACCGGAGCCGGAGGCTAAAATTGCTATGTTCCTCATATTTTGATAATTAGCATATTGGTCAACTATTTTTAATAATCCATTAAAGTAAGATTATTTTTCTAATTATCAACACATTAAACTGTTTCATAAATAAAAAAACATCAAAACTCTTGAAAAATATGGTACAAATATATTTCTTTGCATGGTTCAAAAATTAATATTAATTAAAATTTATTATTATGTCGGACATTGCCAAAAGAGTAAAGGAAATAATAGTTGATAAACTTGGAGTAGACGAATCAGAAGTTACTCCGGAAGCAAGTTTCACTAATGATTTAGGTGCAGACTCTCTCGATACTGTTGAGTTAATCATGGAGTTTGAGAAAGAATTCAATATAGGAATTCCCGACGATCAGGCAGAAACCATCGGTACAGTTGGTGATGCTATTAAGTACATTGAGGAAAATGCAAAATAAATTGCATTTTTAAAAACCCATTTATGAGAAGAGTTGTAGTAACAGGACTAGGAGCATTAACTCCTTTAGGTAATAATTTGCATGATTATTGGGAAGGATTAAAAAACGGTGTCAGCGGATCAGTATTGATTACTCGTTTTGATACTGAAAAGTTCAAAACTAAATTTGCATGCGAACTTAAGGACTACGACTCTGCAACGTATTTTGACAGAAAAGAAGCCAACAAACTGGATTTATATTCCCAGTATGCACTTGTTGCCACTGANGAAGCAATAAAAGATTCGGGGTTAAACCTGGATACTGTAGATAAAGANAGAGTTGGCGTAATATGGGCTTCAGGTATCGGGGGAATAGAAACCTTTTTTCAGGCTATCAAAAGTTATGTCCTTGGAGATGGAACACCCCGGTTCAGTCCGTTCTTTATTCCAAAAATGATCGGAGATATTGCAGCAGGTGCAATTTCTATAAAATATGGCTTCAGAGGACCAAACTTTGCAACTGTATCAGCATGTGCCTCTTCCACCAACTCGATAATTGATGCGATCAACTATATTCGTTGGGGGAAAGCAGATGTTTTCGTTTCAGGTGGGTCTGAAGCCACTATCAACGAACCCGGAATTGGTGGGTTCAATGCCTTGCAGGCGCTCTCCACAAATAATAATGAATTTCAAACAGCATCCCGGCCTTTCGATAAGACGCGCGATGGATTTGTTCTTGGGGAGGGTGCCGGTTCTCTGATCATCGAAGAGTATGAACATGCAAAAGCCAGGGGGGCAAGGATCTATGCTGAATTAATTGGCACCGGACTGACAGCTGATGCTTATCACATGACGGCTCCTCATCCGGAGGGTCTTGGCGCACGAAATGTAATGAAACTCGCAGTCGCTGATGCCAACCTGAAAGTTGAGGATATCGATTATATTAATGTGCATGGAACATCTACTCCTCTGGGAGATGTCTCTGAAACAAAAGCTATTGTAAGTGTTTTTGGGGAACACGCTTACAAACTTAATATCAGTTCTACAAAATCTATGACAGGGCACCTTCTTGGTGCTGCCGGCGCTATTGAAGCGATTGGTGTAATAATGTCTGTTGTTCATGATATCATTCCTCCAACCATAAATTACAAGGTTCCTGATCCGGAGATTGATCAGAAACTGAACTTAACTCTCAACAAAGCGCAGCACAGGAAAGTTAATATAGCCATCAGTAATACATTTGGATTTGGTGGTCATAATGCTTCTGTCATTATAAAAAAAGCTGAAGTTTAGTGTCGCTATTCCGGAGAAGATTAAATGGTACCTATTTATCGGATAAACGGGAATTCAGTTCCCGCTTAAAAAAGATTCTGGGCTTCAGTCCCGGAAACCTTGAATTGTATGAAATAGCGTTCATTCACCGTTCAGCAACCTTTATCCTTCCCAATGGTAAAAAAGTTAATAATGAAAGGCTTGAATATCTGGGAGATGCTGTACTTGATGCAATTCTTTCAGACTATCTCTTCGAAAAATTCCCCGACGCTAATGAAGGATTCCTGACAAAAATCCGGTCACGGATCGTTAATCGTGATGTACTAAATCTACTTGCTGTATCCATGGGGATTAATAAAATCCTCATTAGTAAAATAAGCTCATCTCATCTTACTAAAAACCTTTATGGGAACGCGTTCGAGGCACTTATAGGGTCAGTTTTTTTGGATAAAGGATTTAAAAAGACGAAAAAGCTTTTTATAAAAAATGTCCTCAATAAATATCTCGATCTGAATGTTATCGTTAAAACTGAATCAGATTACAAGAGTCTGGTTTTTGAGTGGGTACAAAAGCATAAGTCGAATCTTATATTTACATATAATGAAGAATACGATTTCATTCTGAAAAAGTCTGTCTTCTCAACAATCTTGTTTATTGACAAGCAGGAATTCGGAGAAGGTCATGGCTCATCAAAAAAGGAAGCAGAACAGGAAGCAGCCAGTCAGGCATGGAAAAGACTAAAAGATAATTTCGCCAGTTAAGGATTTGAATCTCTTTTTTTTCCTAACTTTATCAGTCTTAGCAAAGACAGATGAAAAGTACTCCAAAAGTCACACGGGTAAAACTCAATATTGAACAGAATAATGACTACATCCTGCTAGGACTCGTTTCTGCCGAACCTGATTACAAACTATCCCTCTCACTAAATAAAAAATTCGGAATCTCTCTTAAAAACATAGCTCCTCTCAGGCTCACAGAGAATGAAAAATCTGATATTACATTCAGCAGGTTTTCAAATAATGATGATCAAGCGCATCTGATGTTTAACCTGATCTCAAACCGTTCTGGTAAAATCTATCTTCTGAGTAAACTTAAAAATATTGACTATCTATTACAAATTCAGATATCTGAAAAAGAAGCTGATCTTAACAATATTACTTCAAGACTGAGGGAAGTAGACACTGTTACATTAGTTTTTAATATCGATATTAATACAATAAAGGATAAGAATTTACATTACCTAACCCAATAGAGTATGGAAAATTTGTATTATAATCTGTCAGAAGAGGAGTTTTCAAAAGGAAGAAAAATTCTTTTATGGGGTTTTGCGGCACTTTTTTTCTTTGCCGGACTATACATATTGGTTGCAAGTCTTGTTTTAGGGCAAAAAAGTATACCTGCCATCCTTTCAATAGCTCCCTTTGGAATCAGCCTGGTGGTATTCATCATAGCCGGTATTGCAACTTTTAAAGGAACAGATCTCTTCTTTTCGATTGATAAAGAAAAAATAGAGTACAAGTTTGGAATGATCAAGCCAGTGACACACTCCTTCAGTTGGATTGATATTAAAGAGCTTGTTATGCCTTCAAAACAGAAAAAGGTCAAGTTGGTTTTTAAAGACGGTACTTCATTTGTTATCAATCTTAACTGGATACAGAGAAAGAAATCGAGCTACATTAGAAAACATATTTACCACATGGCAAGAGAAAAGGATCTCAATGTCAAAAAGGTTTTAAACCTCTCAAAAATATCATGAATGTTTTATTAAAAAGATAACCAGGGAAGGTTACCTGTGCTGATAAGGAAGATATAACCTGGTAAAAAAGAAGTGGGCCGCCATGAAAGCGACCCACAGTTTTGATAACCCTAAAACTAACCTAACCTATGAAAAAAACCTCTATATCGTGAGAAACAAATATCGTGCCAAATCCTTAACAAATATATTACTCATTAACGGAATAAAAAAATATTTTTATCTAAATAGCTGAAAATTAACTATAATTTAATGAAATGTTAAATTAAGAAAAGTGCCTAAAGTGACTTGAATGCCTGGAGTACATGGAGTTAAGTTACCTCTTGGTTATTAATCATTTGTTAAAACTTTAGACGCTTTAGGCACTTTAGGCACTCCACACTTCTTATACCTTTAGTCACTCTAGGCACTTTAGGCACTCCACACTTCTTATTGTTAAAGAAAGTTAAAGTATGTCAATATAAAATATATACAAGTACTTTTGCAATTGTATGAAGCGGATAACCATTGTATTACTGGCCATCTTTTTTTTTCTGGCTATCTCCGGTCTGATCCTTATACAATTATACTGGATCCGCAATGCAATTGCCATTACCGATCAACAATTCCGTTACCTGGCTAATAAAGCTCTTGAGTCTGTAGTGCTGGACCTTGAAGAAAAGGAATTAATCAAAAACATCGTCGAAGATATTGATCCTGCATCAACAGATTCAGTTACTGCAATAGTCCCTGCAAATTCTCCTNTGGCAAAAAAGCTGCATGGATATCAACCCAACTCCGCACTTCTTGAAATGTACGGCCTTAATAATCCAGGTGAACCGATAGCAATAACAAGCTCAGGTCATAAAATATTCATTACATCCGAAAATATCTCTCCCTTCCCAACTGATGAAACAACCGAACCTTCGCCACAGATNACAAATTCAGAAATAACNGGCAGGGTAACCAATAAAATAGTTTTCCTTGAGAAAATAATGGAGAAAATTCTTCGCAACACACCNGATATAAGAGAAAGAATTAACCCTGAAAAACTTAATGAGGAACTCCGGACCGCCCTTAATAATGTAGGAATATATCTCGATTTTGAATTTTCAATCCGGTCAGGTCGTTATGGAAGCATTTGGAAAACACCAGGATTTACAGACAAGCCAGGGACAAATAAGTTCATAATTCAGCTTTTCCCGAATGATCCTGTTCCAAGTCAGAATCAGATAGTATTATATTGTCTTCAGGAACAGCAATATAAGTTTGAGAAAATTGGAAATCTTGGGTTCATGTCGCTGCTTTTTACCCTTCTTTTACTTATACTTTCTTCAGGAACATTCGTTGTTATATTCCGTCAGAAAAAGATTTCTGAAATACGGAGCGATTTCATAAATAATATGACTCATGAGCTTAAAACGCCGATTTCAACTATTTCTCTCGCTTCTCAGATGATGGCCGATAAATCGATACCTGATAAGGATAAAAATATTGACAGCCTGGCAAAAGTTATTTCTGATGAGAGCATGAGACTAAAATTTCAGGTTGAAAAAGTACTTCAGATGGCTATTTTTGAAAGGATGAAAATGAAGCTCAACCTTATTGATATGGATGTTCATGTTATTATAGATAATGCTGTGGAAAATTATGCACTTCAGATCAGTACCCGGGCTGGCATTATCAATACCGACCTCCAGGCAACAAATTCTCATGTATTTATAGATGAAATTCATTTTTTAAACTCAATATCAAACCTTATTGATAATGCAATTAAATACTCAAAGGATAATCCTGATATAACAATCTCGACCCGGAACAATAAGAAAGGTATTCTGATAACCATTGAAGATAAAGGGATAGGCATTAATAAAGAAAACCTGAAACGGATTTTCGACAAGTTTTTCCGTGTCCATTCCGGAAATGTCCACAATGTAAAGGGGTTCGGCCTTGGCTTAAGCTATGTTAAGAAAATCATCGAAGAACATAACGGATCAATTAAGGCTGAAAGCCAGATGAACAAAGGGACAAAATTCACTCTGTTTCTTCCTCAAAACAAATTAAAAGGATACTCATTTAAAGAAAGGATGCTGACCGCTAAAAAATAACTTAACAGGGATCTTACCAGGATATCATGCTGGTATCAGACAGTCAAAACTAAAATCAGTACCATGAATAATATAAAAATACTTCTCGCAGAAGATGACAACAATCTGGGCATCTTATTAAGGAACTACCTATCTGCTAAAAATTATGAGACTGTACTGTTTATTAACGGTAGTCTGGCTCTTGAAGCATTCCCGTCAGGGTCGTTTAACCTTTGCATACTGGATATTATGATGCCTGAAATGGATGGGCTTACTCTTGCGAGAGAAATACGTCTCACAAATGCGGATATACCAATTATATTTCTGACCGCAAAAAGCCAGAAGGATGATATAATAGAAGGATTTAAATCAGGAGCTGATGATTACATTACAAAACCATTTTCAATGGAAGAGCTTCTGTACAGGATCGAAGCTATTCTTAGAAGAGTAAACTCCCCCGGGGTGAACAAAAAAGATGATTCCTATACTATTGGTGGATATTCTTTTGATCCGCTTAATCAAATTCTTGTTTACAAGGATCAGACGATAAAACTAACTACCAAGGAATCTGAGNTGCTNGAGTTGCTATGCCGTCACGGGAATGAGATACTGGAGCGGAATTTTGCATTAAAGACCATCTGGATCGATGATAACTATTTTAATGCCAGAAGCATGGATGTTTATATTACCCGTTTGAGAAAATATCTCAGGCAAGATCCTTTGGTAAAAATATTGAATGTTCATGGGCGAGGGTACAAACTTATCAGCTGAGTTTTTTGACCCTCTTAGTCGAGTTTTAACACAGCAAGGAATGCCTGTTGTGGAACTTCTACATTCCCAACCTGCCTCATTCGTTTTTTCCCTTTTTTCTGTTTCTCAAGAAGTTTCCTTTTCCGTGTAATATCACCTCCATAGCATTTTGCAGTCACATCTTTTCTGACTGCTTTCACTGTTTCACGGGAAATAATTTTCGCTCCGATAGCTGCCTGTATGGCGATATCAAACTGTTGACGTGGAATCAATTCTTTTAGTTTAACACACATCTTCCGCCCAAATTCGTACGCGTGCCCTCTATAAATAAGAGTTGAGAGAGCATCCACCATTTCCCCGTTTAAAAGGATATCAAGACGTACAAGATCAGCTTTTTGATAGTTTGTGTAATAATAATCGAAAGAGGCATACCCTTTAGATATACTCTTAAGTTTATCATAGAAATCGAAAACAATTTCAGCAAGTGGCATCTCAAAAGTCAGTTCCACCCTGTCGCGTGTAAGGTAGACCTGGTTCTTAAGAACTCCCCTTTTGTCAATACAAAGAGTCATTATGGAACCAACATATTCGGATAATGTGATTACCTGTGCAATAATATATGGTTCTTCAATTCGTTCCAGATGATTGACAGGAGGTAATCCCGAAGGGTTATGAACATCAATCTCTTCTCCCTTTGTTGTATAAGCTTTAAAAGAAACGTTCGGAACAGTTGTAATAACATCCATATTAAACTCCCTGTCAAGACGTTCCTGTATAATTTCCATATGGAGTAAACCAAGGAAGCCACACCTGAAACCAAATCCAAGAGCAGCTGAAGATTCAGGGATAAATGAGAGTGAAGCATCATTAAGCTGCAACTTCTCGATAGAGATTCTCAGATCTTCATAATCATCCGCATCAACAGGGTAAATTCCTGCGAAAACCATCGGTTTTACATCCTCAAATCCGGATATTGCCTTTTCGCATGGGTTTTTTACGTGAGTAATGGTATCCCCGACTTTAACTTCTGCCGAGACTTTTACTCCTGTGATAATATACCCGACATCTCCCACTCCCATAATATCACGTGGGTCCAGCTTAAGTTTCAGAACACCTATTTCTTCAGCATTATATTCATGACCGGTATTTATAAATTTGACCTTTTCTCCCTTACGGATTGTTCCGTTCACAATTTTAATATATGCTATAATACCTCTGAATGAGTTAAAGATCGAATCAAAAATAAGGGCCTGTAATGGAGCATCAGGGTTTCCTGCCGGATGTGGTATCCGTATTACAATCTCACGTAGAATTTTTTCCACACCCAGACCAGTCTTTGCACTTGCTTCAATAATATCTTCCCTTTTACAGCCAACCAGATCAACAATCTGATCCTTTACCTCTTCAGGCATTGCACTGGCCATATCCATTTTGTTCAGTACCGGAATAATTTCAAGGTTATGTTCAAGAGCCATGTAGAGGTTCGAAATCGTCTGAGCCTGGATACCCTGTGTAGCATCGATAACAAGTAATGCGCCTTCGCAGGCTGCAATTGAACGGGATACTTCATAAGAAAAATCAACATGCCCCGGAGTATCAATCAGATTAAGAATATACTTTCCCCCATCATGGAAATATTCCATCTGAATTGCATGACTTTTAATTGTAATACCTCTCTCTCTTTCAAGGTCCATGTCGTCGAGCACCTGGGCCTGGTATTCCCGTTCGGTAATAGTATTTGTTTTCTCAAGTAACCGGTCAGCCAGTGTACTCTTACCGTGATCAATATGAGCTATAATACAGAAATTCCGGATATTGTTCATCGAACGGACTTGCTTTAAATCAGGTGCAAATATATAAAAATATACAAATATGTAAGGTCCATAAATAAGTAGAGACAGGTCTGAGGCCTGTCTCTACAATTAAATATATGATAAATTTGAATCCTACATCATACCTGGCATCCCGCCACCCATTCCTTGTGGAGGGCCTGAAGGAGAATCTTCTTTTACCTCTACAATCACAGCTTCGGTAGTAAGGAACATACCGGCAACTGAAGCAGCGTTCTCAAGTGCAACGCGGACAACCTTCACAGGATCTATGACTCCTGCTACATATAGCTTTTCATAATTATCGGTTTGTGCATTGTATCCGTAATCTGCTTTCCCTGATTTTACATTCTGGGCAACGACTGCACCCTCCTTTCCTGAATTGATAGCAATCTGACGTAAAGGCTCTTCAATTGCACGTTTGACAATTTCGATTCCCGTTGTCTGATCTTCATTATCGCCTTTTAAGCCTTCGAGAGCACTTATTGCACGAATATAAGCAACACCACCACCCGGAACTATACCTTCTTCAATAGCAGCACGGGTTGCATGAAGTGAATCATCAACTCTGTCTTTCTTTTCTTTCATTTCAACTTCAGAAGAAGCACCGATATAAAGGACGGCAACACCACCGGCAAGTTTAGCAAGACGCTCCTGTAATTTTTCCTTATCATAATCAGAAGTTGTAGTTGTCATCTGTTGTCTGATCTGGGCTACACGTGCTTTGATCATTTCTTTGTCGCCTGCTCCGTTTACTATTGTTGTGTTTTCTTTGTTAATAGTAACTTTTTCTGCAGTACCAAGCATGTCCAGAGTAGTATGTTCAAGTTTAAGACCTTTCTCTTCAGAAATTACTGTTCCACCTGTAAGAATTGCAATATCTTCAAGCATTTCTTTTCTTCTGTCGCCAAATCCGGGAGCTTTAACTGCACAAACCCTAAGAGAACCGCGTAAACGGTTAACTACAAGAGTTGCAAGAGCCTCACCTTCAACATCTTCTGAGATAATCAAAAGAGGACGTCCTGACTGAGCAGTAGCTTCAAGAACGGGTAACATATCCTTCATTGTAGAAACCTTCTTGTCATAAATGAGAATGTATGGATTCTCAAGATCTGCTTCCATCTTCTCGGCATTGGTCACAAAATATGCGGAGATATATCCACGGTCGAATTGCATACCTTCAACAATTTCAACAGAGGTAGTAGTTCCTTTTGATTCTTCAACTGTAATAACACCTTCTTTATGAACTTTCCCCATAGCTTCAGCTATGAGTCTTCCTATCTCCTGATCATCATTAGCAGCAATTCTTGCCACCTGTTCAATTTTTTTCAGGTCATCACCAATTACTTTTGCCTGTGATTTAAGATGTGCTACAACTTTTTCAACCGCTTTGTCTATCCCTCTTTTAATATCCATAGGGTTTGCACCTGCTGTAATATTCTTCAGTCCGACATTGATAATCGACTGTGCAAGAACTGTAGCTGTAGTAGTTCCGTCACCAGCAATATCGCCGGTTTTTGATGCTACCTCTTTCACCATCTGAGCGCCCATGTTTTTATACGGGTCGGAAAGATCGATATCTTTTGCAACGGTTACTCCATCTTTCGTGATCTGAGGAGCTCCATATTTTTTCTCAAGGACTACATGACGACCTTTTGGTCCCAGGGTTACTTTTACTGCATCAGCAAGCTGATCAACACCTTCTTTAAGAAGAGCACGTGCATCAATATTAAATTTAATCTCTTTTGCCATATCATTATGATTTTTAAAAGTTTGCCAAATTAAGCTATAAAAAGGATATCTGTCTGTGAAACAAGAAGATAATCTTCACCATCAATAGTCAGTTCCTGTCCTGCATATTTTCCGTAAAGAACAACATCACCTTTCTTTACTTCCATCTCTTCATCTTTTTTTGCTACGCCAACAAGAATCACCTTACCCTGTCGTGGTTTTTCTTTTGCGGAATCAGGGATTATTATTCCACTTGCAGTTTTTTCTTCAGCTTCATTAGGTTTCACAAGAACCTTGCCTGCTAAAATTTTTCCTTTTAATTGTGCCATTTTATATAGTATTAAAGTTAAACATCAATTTCCGACTTCCTAGTTGATCATATTCCATGCCAAATTGAAAAAAATGTCAATTTGTGTTTACTCACAAAAAAAAAGTGCCAGTATGTGACAATCTGACACTCTTTATAAAGTATTTCATTCAGGTATACTATTTTCCTGGCTTATTCTGAGTGGCCGGAGGAGGAGTAGATGCAGGAGGAACAGCTGTCGGCAGTGTAGGAATTGCATTTGGATCAACTGTGTTTTTAATCTGTTCTTCAATTCTCGAACGCCCTGAAACTGAACCGCGTGGTATTGATGCAGTTGCGACAACACAAAGGATCAGGATTGCAGCAGCAAGCGTCCATGTAGACTTCTCAAGGAAATCAGAAGTTTTACGGATGCCCATCGACTGGCCAGCCGATGTAAAATTAGCAGCCAGTCCACCCCCCTTAGAATTCTGTACAAGTACAATCAATATCTGTAGTATGCAGGCAATAATAATTAATACTGAAACAAAAATATAAATTCCCATTTGCTCACTTTTTTATAAATTCTTTAACCTTTTCAATTTGAAACGCAAAGTAACTGCTTTTTTCCGGAAATTTCAAACTTAATTTTTCATATATATCTATTGCCTTGGAGTAATACCCCTGATTAACATAAATTTTTGCCAGGGTTTCAGTGACCAAACTGCCGGATTCCTCTATAAAAGGCTTGGAGATAACATCATTTGAAATNTATGTTTTATCTTTTTGAGGTTCGATCCTCGGATTTGAAACAATGAATTTATCTATTAGTTCGGACTGTAGCTGCTTTCTCGAATATTCCTCCATCTTATCCTGTATCCCGTCACTTGTTTCTTCAGACTGAAATATGATTTCATGATCTTCATCAAGATCAAGTTCCAAAAGATCAGAATATTCTGGAATTCGAAAGCCGGGATCCATAAAGACTACCTTATCTTCCGAGGGTATAGTATCTTCCTCGAGAAGAAATATAACTCCCGCCGGATCAGTATTATCAGGTTCTGTAGCTATCATTACTGACTGGCCGGGAGTCTGGTTGAGAGTATCAGGCTTTTCACCGGATCCTGTTTCGTCGGAGTTTTTTTCAATTTCATTTATCATGTACTCACTGTTCTTTGCCGATTCAATAACAGTTTGTTGAGTATCGATGACAATTTCTTCTTTTAGATCATTATCCTTTTTGATATCAATTTTATCAGTTTCGTAAGAAGGTTGGGGGTTAAGGAGCCAGTACAACACTTCCCGATCGCCGATATGAATTGCAGAATTTCTGAGCTGATTTTCAAATTTTACATCTGCATTNGTATGCAAACCCTTTAANAGCAATAAATGAGCNCTCTGAAAATACGGGAATATATCAATCAGTTCATATACTTCACCGATCATAGTTCGGTTAACCGGTACAGTATTCTCAATCATATTTAGAAAGTCATTTCTGTTCATGCCGGTTACCAGTTAACGAAGGCCTGATTGAAAATATCTTCAACAAGCATTTCAACTATTTTATCTGAAAGATCNTTTTCAACAGCGCTAAGGTCGAGGTTGCTGTTGTAATCCTCATACCTCGAAAATGTCTGTTCGAAACTAAGGGCAGGATCAATCGCATTTGTGTATTTAACTTTAACCGAAATAGTAAACCTGTTTGTTGCAGCCTGTGCATCAGCGGCCACAGTGAGTGGGCGAGTGCTGTAATCGCTTATTTCTCCTTCAAAGTTTACATCACCGATAGAAGTAATGTATTTTAGATTTGTCTGAGCTTTACATTTATCTATAAGAGCATCCGTTAACGTCTGATTAAGTCCTGGCTGAACAACAGGTGCCCGGTTCTGAAAATATTGAATACTGAATGTCTTTGCCAAAGGAGAGATGCTTGCTCCTGTAAATGTATATTTTATGCTGCATCCATAAAACAGTGCAACTATTGCAATTAATATTAAACCTGAAAGCCTGTAAGAAGTAAATCTGAAAATACTTTTACGATTCAATTCCATATTCTTTTATCTTTCTGTATAGAGTCCGTTCTGATATTCCAAGTTCACCAGCTGCCATTTTCCTTTTACCATTATACTTTCCAAGAGCCTTCTTTATCATTTCCACTTCCTTGTCGGCCAGAGATAGCGATTCTTCAATTATCTCCTCAGTGTCCTGTATATTATTCATATCCATATGCGACGAGAAATCAACTGATGGAGTTTCAGTTTCATTATGATTATTGCTCTCTTCCTTTGCCTCCCGGAAAAGATTCTTAATAGTTCTCGAGTTTGTCTCCTGAAAAGGACCATCACTTTCTCCCCGCCTAATGAGATCAAAAACAAGTTTCTTCAGGTCATTCATATCACTTTTCATATCAAAAAGGATCTTATACAGTATTTCCCGTTCAGAAGAAAATGATTTGTCGTCATCCTTTTTAATAACGGCCGGGAGTTTAACCCCGCCATAGTCCGGAAGGTAATTGCGCAAGTTGATTGCAATAATTTCCCTTTCATTTTCAATTATTGATATCTGCTCTGTTATATTCTTAAGTTGCCTGACATTACCTGGCCATCCATAATTCAGAAGAATATTTTTAGCTTCAGAATCCAGTCTTATTGCGGGCATCCTGTACTTTTCAGCAAAATCAACTGCAAACTTTCTGAAGAGAAGAAAAATATCCTCACCTCTGTCTCTTAAGGCTGGTACCTTTATCGGGACAGTATTGAGCCTGTAAAAAAGATCCTCTCTGAATTTCCCATTGTCAATCGCCCTTGGAACCTCAACATTGCTTGCAGCAATTACTCTTACATTCGTTTTCTGAACCTTCGATGACCCGACGCGTATAAATTCACCTGTTTCCAGCACTCTGAGAAGGCGAACCTGTGTTGATAGTGGTAATTCTGCCACTTCATCCAGAAAAATTGTGCCACCGTCAGCAACTTCAAAATAACCTTTTCTGCTCTCTAATGCACCGGTAAAAGAGCCCTTTTCGTGTCCGAATAGTTCGGAATCGATAGTCCCTTCAGGTATTGCACCACAGTTCACTGCAATATATTGTCCGTGTTTCCTGGTACTGTAATTATGAATTACCTGAGGAAAAATCTCTTTCCCGGTTCCGCTTTCCCCTGTAATAAGTACCGATAGATCTGTCGGAGCTACCTGAACAGCAATGTCGATAGCTCTGTTTAGACCTTCAAAGTTGCCAATTATTCCAAACCTTTGTTTTATATTTTGCAGATCTTTCATTTCCAGTTTTACAATGGTGCGAATTTAACGTTTTTTTAAAACATTGGGAAATGCATTTTATGTAAATTCGCAACATGACAAAAGTTCCAATTCTTAAGTTTGCCGGAATTATACCTGCCAGATATGAATCCGCCCGGTTTCCTGGCAAGCCATTGGTCATGCTCGGAAACAAGCCAATGATACAAAGAGTTTACGACCAGGCCAGCAAAACACTCGAAATGGTTTGGGTTGCCACAGATGACAGAAGGATTTTTGATGCGGTATCAGAATTCGGAGGAAAAGCGATTATGACTTCTCCCGTTCACCTTAGCGGAACGGATCGCTGTGCAGAAGCTGTCATAAAGATAACTGCTGAAACGGGTAAAAAAATCGATGTTGTTATTAATATCCAGGGTGATGAACCATTTATTAAACCGGAACAGATCACTCTTTTAATGAAATGCTTCAGTGACGAATCTGTTGAGTTAGCAACACTGGTACGGAAAGTTGAGCCCGGAGAAGATATCTTCAATCCGAACCAGCCAAAGGTTATTTTAGACTCAAAAGGAGATGCAATTTATTTCAGCCGGGCCGCAATACCATATTTAAGGGATTTTGAAAAAAGTGATTGGTCAAAGAACCACAATTATTATAAGCATTTAGGACTTTATGCTTACAGGACTGAAACACTGAAAAAGAT
>JGI24129J20441_1000233_pt1 | contig 16299 bp, 16 predicted proteins | sample BarGraNGADG00211_FD_20441 | JGI IMG/M metagenome (IMG submission 20441) | reverse complement strand
CTGTTGCAGGGGAAAACGATCGGGATTGACGCGACGACGCTGGAGGCCAACGCGGCGATGCGCAGCATCGTCCGGCGCGATACGGGTGAAGGGTACGTCGCGTTCCTGACGCGGCTCGCAGAGGTGTCGGGTATCAAGACGCCCACGCGCGAGGCGCTCGCGCGCTTCGACCGCACGCGCAAGAAGAAGGGGACGAATCAGGACTGGGTCAGTCCGTCGGACCCTGATGCGAAGATCACGAAGATGAAAGACGGCCGGACCCACCTGGCCCACAAAGCCGAGCACGCCGTCGATTTGGAGACCGGGGCGATCGTCGCGATCACGCTGCAGGGCGCCCACGTGGGCGACACGACGAGTGTGCGCACGACGCTCATCGCCGCCGCCGAACAGGTGGAGGCGGTGCGGCCGCCGACCAACGACCCGCCGCACATCGATGAGCTGATCGCGGACAAGGGCTACCACAGCAACGCGACGATGGTCGACCTGCAGGCGGTGGAGGTGCGGACCTACATCGCCGAACCGAACCGCGGGCGACGGGATTGGACGCACGTCCCAGANGCGCAGGCCCCGGTGTACGCGAACCGGCGACGGATTCGGGGGACGCGAGGCAAGCGACTGATGCNTCGACGCGGTGAGCTGGTCGAGCGGCCGTTCGCCCACNTCTACGACACGGGAGGCATGCGGCGAACGCATCTGCGTGGCCATGAGAACATCTACAAACGGCTNATCGTGCACGCCAGCGGATTCAATCTCGGCCTGCTGATGCGGACGCTGGTCGGCGTCGGCAAGCCGCGGTGCCTCCAGGGGGTCGCTCACTCGCTCGCTCTGGCGGTCTGGTGTGTCGCACAGTGGGTCACGAGCGTCTGGAACCGCGACACTGAGTATGTTGGTCGAATGCTGGACCTGACGATCAACCATCGGTGGGTTCCTCGCATCCGGCTGCGCGTCCCTGTGGAAGGCACATTAGCCACGGGCTGCTAGGCGCCGGCGGGAAGGCGTATGAACGACGGCCCTGCACTCGCCCACCAGTCCAGGACCGTGCGCGCGCGGGCGACGCCGAACGAGGGCGTCGTCAGTCCCGCGATGATCACGATTACGCCGAGCACGCGGAGCGTCCGCGGTGCCCGCGATGCCGGCGCCGCGAGCACGAAGACCAGCCCTAATGCGATTCTCAGGGCGGCCATCGCGTAGAGGCCGCCTGACGTGGTCACCGAGCGCCCCAGTGCGAGAAGGACATCGGGCGCCGCAAAGCTGATCGCACCACCGAGGATGACGACTACGCCGATGACGAGCCCGAGCAATCGCAGGTTCCCTTTGTACCGGACCATCCTGCCGTTGACGGTGAACACCGGTCGGATGTTGCGACTGTCGACGTCAGAGCCGGCCGGGCCGAGCGGGACTTCATAGCCGATGTCGCCGAGCATCGCCCCGAAGATGTTGCGAGGGTTCAGGGAGACCAGCCCGGCACCGACGTAGTGGAGGACCAGGCTGCAGGGTCAGGTGTCAAGGGTCGCCGCAGGCGACGAGCGAAGCGAGCGTGCCCTTGATAGGGCGTCTCGGCGCGGCTACCCGCGTCCTGACCCATGGACGAGGGGGACGTCAGGCAGGCTGTCCATCAATGACCGTGGCGGTCGGGCCATCAGAAAGCGTGCTCATGCTCATCGGTTCCGTCGTCATGTGACCTCCCCCTTCCGGCCAGTTGGACAGCACCCGAGAAACCGGCGTGGCCACCAGCCGGGCGACCTGCGTCGTGCGTGTGGCACGCTGGCCAGCGTGGTGAGGCGCATAGGGTCGTTGGCGCGATCCAGCGCGGGCGGCCGTCGGGCGCGCAGTCCGCCTCAGGATTGAGGGGTGCGCTTGCCGATGCGTGCGCCACTGATCGGGCCGCCCAGCAAGCCACTGATCAGACAGAGGTTGAACGCGCCCGCCGCCAAGGGAACGAGCCCGACCACCATGAGGGCGAGCCCCGTACCGCTACCGCGGAGCGTGAAACCCCAGGCGATAAGGCCGATGCCAGCGACTAGGCGTACGAGGCGGCCGGCTGGGCTGTTCACGAATTGGGCGAAGCCCGATCGACCAAAGGATTCGGCGATACTCATCGTAAGCTCCCTGTCTAAACTAAGCGTTGGACCGCAAGTTAATGGGACGTCGAACGCGCTGCCTAACGATCGCGGCTCTCCCGCGGCCGCTCGGCGTCAGTTCCGGCGGCCGTCGGGTGCAGTGCTGTCAGCTGGCGTCCCACAAGGCGTCGAAGCAGCGGCGACGCATGCGCTTCAGCACCGTCGTTGCGCTTTCCGCCCGATTCGTCCGCGGATTCACCCTACCGAACAGGCAGGCACCCTCGCGACCGAAGAGCTCCTCGAAGCGTTGCGCGTGTCGCAGCGCGATCTCCACGGCCTTCCGAGCGTCCTCTCGACCGAGGTCCGAGGGATGCTGCGCCAATCTGGCGACCGTCCTCGTAGGCGCACGCATTCTGCCTTGTATGGTCTGTTTCGACGACAGGGGCGGACTCGAACTAGTCGGCGAACTGTTCGAGCCTGACGACGCTGAAGATCCCGGGATGTGTCAGGGCGTTGCGAACGGTGCGGAGGTCCTCAAAGAGCTGGTGCTCGCTTGCCCTCCGCCAAAAACCCTTGCCATGCGTAGAGTAGCTGAGAAGGCCCAGCTTGTCAGATAGGCTGACTGACGGCCACTGCCGATCAGCATAGCGCAGCCAACTGTCGGGGCGTGAGTCGCCATCAGCGCCGTCCGTCACGAGCACGTACGCGAACTCGGCCGCAGCGTCGATGAAATCGTATGAAGAGCGGATGGCCTCGATGAGGTTGCGGCTGGCGGGAATACTCGGCGGCCTGACTCTCGCCAGGCTGGCCCTCGAAGACTGGATCGCGAAGTCGAGGTACGCCCAGTGAAGAGTGCAGTTCTGTCGATGCTGTGTCGTAATCACTCCGCTGCCCTATTCTTCATCGAGACTAGCTCTTGAGCCCAGTTAACGCTTCCGCGTGAGCCGCGCCCCGTGGCGACATGATCCGATCTAGGCTGAGCGCGTTGGCAACGAGTGCGCCCTCGGAGCGACCGTGGTATAGGTCCGGAGCGGACGGCGACTCGACGATGTAGACGAAGAAGGTGTATCCCGCCTGGGCGGTCTGCTCCTCGGCCAAGAGAGATTCCGTTTGTGGTCGGTCCTCCGCCATATCTCTCCGGTCTGGCTACGGTTCGACAGGTCTTCGATAATGACCAGCCGGCGGTCACACAGCTACGTGCCGCGCAGTATAGCACCGCCTGCGAGTCGAGATGGGCCGGCCTTCACGCTCGGGCCACCGCGCCCCTGTTCGTGGGGCAATTCGCGGGGAAGCCCACCGCGTGGCCAGCGTGGCCCGATCGCGCAGCGGCCGACCCAGTGTGCGGGCCGGGTCGCGCTCGTGGCCAGCTGGCCACCGAGGTGAGGCGAGGGAACGTTGCCGCGATAGAGCGGGCGGCCGGCGGGGCGGGGCGCCGGCAACCGACTCAACCACACCGGTGGGTCGTCGTCCGGCGGCCGTCGGGTGCGACGCGGGGCTGGACTGCGGCGGCTGCTCAGTGGATTTGGACAGTGGACAGCACGGGCTCGACGATCCGGTCCGCCACGTCGCCCCAATTCGCCACGGCGGCAGAATCCCGGGCTGGTGACCTGCTGCGAGTGCTACAGTCCGCTGGTGTGGCAGACGGCGGCCCGGAGCACGGGCCAATCTGATGGGTCAGCCCCGACGGTCAGGAAAGCACCATGAAGAAGTGCCCATTCTGCGCGGAGGACATCCAAGACGCCGCCATCGTTTGCAAACACTGTCGGCGCGACTTGCCTTCCTCCGTGCCGCAGACATCCACCGAGACCATCCCCGGCATCGTGCTCGACGAAAAGCTTGGACAGCACGTGGAGCCCACTCGACCCGCCGTTGTGACGCCGCCCGCAGTGGACCGGCCGGAACGGGCGCAAACCGAACGCTCCACGGAGACGACAAAGGCGGAAGCGATCGTGCCTTGGGTCATGGCCTTCTGCGTCGTCGGCACACTGCTCGGCGTCGCCTTGGTATGGCTCATGCCCGCGGAGCGAGCGGTGCCTGCCGCGACCACAGTAGCCCCAGCGACGGCGGCATTGCAGACACCCGCGCCAGTAACCGATACGAAATCCAACCTATCATCAAGTTCGCCCACCTCGGCGTCCACTGGGGGCGCCGCGACAGACGACAAGTACGTTGTAGTCGTCTCGCCTGTTCCCATTCGCTCGACTGCGATGCCGGGCGCGGAGGTCATCGGGCAGGCGACCAAGGGCGACGTATACGAGTTGTACAAAGAGATGCCGTCTGACTACTCCATTTTCCTGTTCGAGGGTGACGAGCGATTCATTCGCAAGAGCGCAGCCCGCGTTGTTCCTTTCGTCAAGCCGACGCTAAGTGAAGAGGTGAAATCGCAGCTGAAGGCGTCAAGAAGCACTGACCCGCGCCGTCCATGAGTCGGTAGCCGATTCGCCTCCACGCGCTCTCTCAGCAGTCGTGACCCAGCGAGCCCGATAGTGGCGCACCGGACGGCCCGACGCCGGGCACGCGTGATGGAGAAAATGTTGTGCGAGACATGGGACCGTGCGGCAGGCTCGTTGTGCGCGGGTTGGGCGCCATGGCTTCATGTCGACACCACCTCGGTCGTGTGCTCTGGCTGATTGTCGTTGGCTCAACGACAGTGTTTGCCGGGCCTCCCTTTCAAACTGACGATCCTGAACCGGTGCCTTGGCATCACTACGAGGCCTATCTGTTCGGCACAGTCGATCGCAGTCGAGGGATGAGTTCCTGGATCCTGCCGGCGATGGAATTCAACATGGGCGCTGCGCCCAACTTGCAGTTGCACGTCGTCATTCCTGGCTCCTACGTCACACCACAGGGCTCGTACGGCATCGGGGATATCGAGTTGGGCGCGAAGTATCGCTTCATACAGGAAACGGCGACATGCCCGCAAGTTGGCGTCTTTCCGATGCTCGAGGTTCCGACGGGAAGCAGCAGGCTTGGACTCGGCAACGGGCAGGTCTGGGCGCGCTTGCCGCTTTGGGTCCAGAAGAGCTATGGCCCATGGACGACATATGGAGGAGCGGGCTACCAGATCAATCACGCACCCGGCATGAAGGATTCGCTCTTTGCCGGCTGGTTGGTTCAGCGGCAGCTGACAAAACGACTCATCCTTGGCTCGGAAATCTACCACCAGGAAGCGCAGCTGCTTGGCGGCCGGCAGGCGACGTTCGTCGATCCAGGCGGGTACTACAATGTTCGTGAGAACCTGAGCCTGCTCTTCATGCTCGGGCGTACTGTCAGCGGTGAGCGGCACACCGTGGGGTATCTAGGGCTATACTACATATGGGGACGCGAGCAGTCGGCCTCCTCAGAGGCGGCTAATCGGCGCTACTCTGGCTTGTCCGGTTTGCTTGCCCGGGCCAGGTGAGAACACCTGCATGCTCGTCGCCATCCTGTTCAGCAATTTGCCGCGCCGTACAGCACCGCGTGCCAACCGAGACGAGCCGCGGGGCAAGGCGGGGCAACGGGCGGTGCGATAGAGCGCGTTAGGGCGCGAGGCGAGCGCGAGAAAGCGCAGTAAAGCGTGGTAGGGCGCGTCAATTCCGTCCACTCAAAATCCCGTGGGGTTCACTCCCCGTGTGGGTTCAATTCCCTCCTCCGGCACCATTCGACGCGGCCCCCACTCCGTCACGGGCCTCGCTCATGGCACGCCAGCCTTCATGGGCCGAGGCGAATGTCCTAAGCGAGCGCAGCGACTCGAAGGGCAGCCAACAACTCGATCCCCTTCACACACTTACCGCGATCGTCACGCGAAACAGTCCCGTGCGCGGCGAGGCCCGCGGGGCAACCGTGGGGCAATTCGCGGACAACCCAGGAGGCTCGACACGGTGGGCCGACGAGGTCGAGGGCTACCGTTGGTGCGAACGGAGCGACGCTCGCGCCAAGCTGGGCAAGCCTTGCAGCCGGCGGGCCGTCGGCGCGGTGGAGCGGGCGGCCCGCACGACGACGCGCGGCCCGCTCAACCGTGAGGACGGGCAAGGCCAGACTCCGTCTCCGGCCCAGCGGCCGGCGCGTTCGTGGCGCGCACGCGCTGGCCAGCGGGGTGAGGCGAGGGCTCCCTGGGTCTGCCCTACCGGACCAGATACACGTCAGCCCGTGAACCGTCCGGCAGCGGCCAACTTCTCCACAGCGTGAACTGCGGACTGCGCTGGTCGCGCGCGACCCAACCCAGGAACCGCTCACGAAATTCCAGCCGCCATTTCGCGGTGTGCGCGATGGCGATCGGCCCGGTCTTCGAGATGAAGACGTCGTAGCTCCACAAGCGTTCGACCGGCTCGGGGCCGTCCCCGAATCCCTCGATTTGATAATCAAGGCAGCGCTGTTCGGCCACGAGTTTGAAGAGATTGGGCTCAAAGTGCGGCTCGTTGGGCAGGACCGCGATCCGCAGCCGTTGTCCCGGGTGAGACAAGGCCAGCGCGGTGAGGATCTTGGCGTATCTCCAATCCTGCTTCGTCGGAGGATGGGTGTAGTAATGCCCCTGGACGGTCGGCCACCCAAACGAAATCGTGTAGAACTGATAGCCGCCCACCACGACCAGAAAGGCCCACGTCAGCATCCGCAGGGCCTTCCACGGAATCTGCCGGATCCCCGCAGCGGTCATCAACGCGAGTGCCGGTAACAACGGAACGATGAACCGAGCGTCCTTGTTGGGGATGAGGACGAAGATCACAGCCGCCGGCAGGATCCAGCACAGGAGAAATGCCAACCCCCTCCACGCCCGGGTGGACACTCCGTAGATCACGAGCCCCAGCGCCGTGATGGGCAGGAGCCGTTTCGAGATCAACAGGTCCCGCAGCGCATACCCATACCATTGAAGCGATTCCCAGACCCGGACGGGATCACCTTCCCGGATCGGATCCGAGCCGAGGGCGATCCGGGCGCCCGCCCTGAACTGGCTGTAAGACTTCACGTACCACGGGAGCGCCACGACTGCAAACGCGGCGACCAGCATCGCAAGCGCCAGCACCTTCGATTTGACGGATTGTCGGTCGTCCCGAACGTTGAGGGCGAAGCACAGAATCGCCGGGCCGATCAGGAAGGCGACGGCCGTCCACTTCGCCAACATCGCGCAGCCGAGGGCGGCACCCAGGAGCCAGCTTCGCTTTCCGTCCAACCCGCCCTTGCAGGCAAGGATCAGATGCAGGCACAGCAAGACCATGGCCATCAGCGCGAAATCGACGAGGACTTCCCTCGAGAGCGCGAAGACTATGGGGTAGAGCATCGTGATGACCGCCGCGCCAACGCCGACGGCGTCGTCGAACAGGTTCTGGCCGGTCCGGTAGATGCTGTACACGGCGATCAGGAGGAACGCGAGGTTAGTGGCCGCGACACTCTGGACCGAGAAGCCCAGCAGCATCGTGAACGGAACGCTGCAGATGTGGAAGAGCGGCGGCCAGTACTGTGTGACCGTCAGGAGTTTAGCGAGAGACGAGTCGGCGATTCAAACAACCGGAGGTACTTGAGGGCCGAGATCGTGTGGGCGGCCCTGTCGTACGATGGGGGCGTATTGTCGTTCAGGAGCCAGATACCGTTGTTGACGACGAAGAACAGCACGACGGCTCCCAGGACGGCGATCACCCATCTGGGCGTTTTCGGCCTCGTGCGATCGCCGTCGGTCCGCTGGGGGGCGGGCAGACCCCGGGGCGTTCGTGTGGGTCTCGTCCTCAGAACCTCGAAACATCGCATCAGCGTGCTCCCTGGGATCCACAGGCCCTCGCGAGTGGCCCGCTCAGCATCGGCCCCGGCGGCCGTCGGGTGCGGCGCGCGTTGGGCAGCGCGCGCAATTCCTCTGCCCTAGAACTTCCCGAATGAGCAGGGCTGCCGTTCCAAGGCCAAACAACCCGAATCCGACCAGCATCCCTCCGAACGGAAACATCACCAGGGTCCCGACAGTGCCGCCTGCCAAAGACCACAGGAACGCCCCACAAACCCCACCTTGGCGACGCTGCGTGAGGCGCTCAGCGACAAGCATGCCCAGGCCGAAACCAGCGGCTGTGACGACAGGAGCGGTGAGCGTGACTGCGAATGAAGGCGGCACCGGCGGACGCGGCATGCGGGCGAGCACGGCGATGAGCCAGACTGCGAACATGATGACTCCGCCCAGCAGTGAGCCCAGCACCCGAAAAAGCGCGCTCAACATCGCCGACCTACCGTGTCGCCACCACTCTGCCTTCGACTCGCCCACCCGCCACTCCTTTCGTCTGCCCAACTGGCATTCGACAGTCTTAGGTAGCCGGGTGCTTCACGGTGTAGCGCGGCGCCCGGGCAACGGCCGCGCAACCGCCGGGTGCGCCCTGGATTCGGCGGGTGGAACAGCCCCGACGATGCTTCTCCACCACGCGGCGTAGCGACTTGCGGCGCAGTATAGCACCGCGTCCGGCACCATTTCCTAACAAATACAGACATTTCGTCCTGGTGCTTTACGATGTCCAGAGTTTTGGACTTTACTTTTGGACTTTGGACCCCTGTCCGTGAGAACGGGTCGCTTCACTGAAACGTCCCCAGAGTCCCCGCCAAACGCTCCCAGAGCGTCACCAGGACGTTCTCTTTCGCAGCGCCGTCCTGCACTCCGTCCAGTCCTATAACGCGCTACACGAGCGAGCATCAGTCCCTTGCGAATGGTCCCCTGCTGCTCCGCCAATGCCGGAAGAACCTGAGCGTTATCCAGGCGGTGTCTGTAACAGCGTGAACAGGCGGTTTCTCGCCTGTTCTTCGCGGGACTGGGTCGGGCATTCGTCCGTCCGAATGGGGGTCGTTCGGCTGACGTCCCCCGATTTCCTCCGCTTCACACGCCGACCGTGGTAAGCTCGCCGCCTCCCATAACATCGCGCACGTTACTTCGGCACACAGAGAGGGGCAACGATGCAAGCAGGATCGCGGCACACGTGTCTACTCGCGGTCGTCGTACTCGGGTTGGTTGTCGTGCTCGCAGGCACGGCTCTCGCCCAGTCCAGCACGCCAACAAATATTGGCACCTGGAAGCTGAACCTCGCAAAATCGACATACGCCGCTGGCACGGCACCCAAGAGCAGCACCCTCACAATCGAGGCGGCTGGCGCGGGCTTCAAGACTACGGTTGATGCGGTGGCTGCGGACGGCACTGTGCAGCACTGGGGGTTCAGCGGGAACTACGACGGGAAGGACAACCCGGTCTCGGGAAACAGCCCGTACGGCGATGTCGTGTCTGGCACTCGTGTCGATGCCAATACGACAACAAACATCTACAAGAAGGGTGAGACCGTCACCACCGCTCTGACCGCAGTCGTGTCCGGCGATGGGAAAACGATGACATTCACGAACACAGGCACGGATGCCCTGGGGAAGACCATCAACAGTGTGAGGGTCTACGACAAGCAGTAGGCAACACTGACCGCCATTCGCGGGAATCGTCAGGGTGGAGTGACGAGTCGTCACTCCACTACTCCCCACCAGCAAGAGTGCTCCCCCGCCCTCGCTGAACCCCAGGTTTCGCAGCGCCGGGCGAAGGGCCGGTGTCGGCTGCCCCGGACGATTACTCGACCCGAAGGCCACCGGCGAGGCACAGGACAGCCTGGCCGCCGGCACGCGGATAAACAGGGGCAGGGATCACGTGCGACCAGCGCTACTCGGTTCTGAGCGCGCTCATGGGCGAAACAGCCGCTGCGCGGCTGGCCGGGATGATCGCCGCAACGAACGCGCAACCTGCGAGCGACACGACGGCGAGGGCCAGCGCGAGCGGATCCCAGAATGACACACCATAGAGCTGAGCCGAGATGAGCCGTCCAGCGGCGACGGCCAGCGGCAAGCCCAAGGCAAGCCCGGCCGCCACGCGCCTGAACGCACCGCCGAGCACCAGGCCGATGACCTTCCCGCGGTCGGCGCCGAGCGCCATGCGAATGCCCATTTCGCCGGTTCGCTGCGCAACGGTGTAGGCCGTGACGCCATACAACCCCACGGCGGCCAGCAGCAAGGCCACGATCCCGAACAGTCCGGCGAGGCTCGCCACGGCGCGCTCTTGATCGAAGGACAGGTCCACCTGCTGCTGCATGGTCCTCACGCTGATGATCGTGAGGTTGGGGTCCACGCCCGCGAGGGTCCTGGTGAGCACCGGCTCGAGTTCGCCGGGCGAGGTGTTCGTCACGAGCATGATCCCCTGGATGAAGTGGGACTGCAGCTCGATCCTTGCCATCAGATCGTTCTTGTACGGGATGTTCTGCGCGAGCGGCACGTAGAACATCGGACGCGCCGGCCTGTTCAACGCAAACCCCGCAAATTTCGCATCGCGCACCACCCCCACGATGCGGAACGTGCCCGCATTCTCCGGCAGGTCGAGTCCGAAGTGCTGCGCGAGCGGATCTTCGTCGCTCTTGAAGAAGCGCTTCACGAACGCCTCGTTCACGACCGCCACGGGCGCCACCGTTTCGTTGTCGGCAGCGCTGAAGGCGCGTCCGCGCACCATGACCATGCCCAAATTCTGCAGATAGCTGGCGCTGACGCGGTCCCACGACGCGCCCGCCTGCTCGCTCATCTTCGGCGGCAGATGGCCCGAGACGAGAATCAACTCGCCCCAGTTGTCGGTCAGCGGGTTGTACAAGGCCAACCCCGAGCCCCGCACGCCGGGCAGGCGATCGAGGCGTGATTCGACCTCGCGGTACAGCGCGGTCAACTTCGGGAGCGTGTAGGTGGCCGGGGGTCTGTTCAAGGACACGACGACGCGCTCCGGCACCTGATAGCCGAAGTCCTGATGTTCGAGCTTGTCGAGACTTCTCGCCAGCATCGTCGCGCCCGCCACGAGCACGATTGACAAGGTCGCCTGTACGACGAGCAGTCCCGTCCTGGCAAACGACGAACCGTCGCCAGCGCTGCGGCCAGCCATGCGCAGCGCGTCCATGGGATCGGTGCGCGTCGCGAACCATGCGGGGGCGGCGCCGAACACGACACCGGTCACGAGCGCGAGGCCGAAGGCGAACACCAGGGCCACGAGCGACGGCTGAACGCTGATCGGCAGGAAGGTTGAGCTGTGAAAGCTCAGAACAAGCAGCAGTCGCGCGGAGCCGACAGCGACCAGCAGACCGAGGAGTCCGCCGGCAATTGCGAGGAGGACGCTCTCGACGAGCGCCTGCGCGACGATCTGCCGCCTGGAGGCACCAATCGCGAGGCGCAGGGCCGTTTGTCCTCGACGAGCCGCGGCCCTGGCTAGCAGTAGGTTCGCGACGTTCGCGCACGCAATGAGCAGCACGAGTCCGCACACCGCCAGGAGAATCTGCAGGCTGCGTCCGTACTCCTCTTTCATCACGCCGACACCGGCTCCGGCCGGGACGACCGCGATGACCTGATTGGGAAGCATGCGGATCACGTCGGGCATCCAGTTGGCGGGATAGCCGGAATCGTATTGCATCCACCGCCGGAGCACGCCGGTGAGGCGCGGCGCCATGCCATCGATCGACGCGCCAGGTCTCAGGCGGCCGATGACGCGGAGCCAGGCGGAGACCGGTTGATGCAGCAGCGCGCCGTCGCCGTTGATCATCGGCTCCTGCTGGAGCGGGATCCACAAGTCGGGAGGGTCGGGCCGCAGCGTTTCGCCGAAGAATCCCGGCGGCGCCACGCCGATCACCGTAAACGGATGCCCCTCGATCACGAACGTGGAACCGACGACCGACGAGTCGGCGCCGTACGTGGTCTGCCACGCGTGATGGCTGAGCACCGCCACGGGTGGTGCGGACGGCTTGTCGTCATCGGCCGTCAGCACACGTCCACCGAACGGGCCGACCCCAAGCGTCGAGAAGTAGCTTCCGGTGACGTATTCGGAGCGTAGCGGCCTGGCCGCCGTGTCAACGCCGACGCGCCGCACGCTCAACCGCGCGCCGCCGGCCTGGAACGCCGTCACCTCTTCGAACTCCGGCGTCTCTGCCCTGAGCCGCTCATAGAGCGGAAAGGAGAACATGCCCCACCGATCCTGGGGACCGCCTTCCACGCAGCAGTCGTCGCCGTCGCCGATCCGGTACAGCCGCGCGGGGTCGGAAACGGGCAGCGAACGCAGCATGATGGCGTGGACCAGTGTGAATATGGCCGTGGTGCCGCCGATGCCGAGGGCGAGCGTGAGCACGGCGGCAGCCGTGAAGACGGGCGACAGCCGGAACTGGCGGATCGCATAGCGGACAGGGCCAAAGAGGATGGTCATCTCAGACGTTAGACGGAGCGAACGTCCGGGTGGTTGCCCCGCTCCATCCGAGACAGGCAGTGCAGACCGCAAACTCCTGGTGTGCTCCGCGCGCGCCGTCACTCGTGGCGAAGCGCCGAGGCTGGGGCCACGTGCGCGGCTCGCCACGCCGGCACGACGCAGGCGATCAGGGCGGTCCCGCCCAGCAACGCGGGCGCTCCGATGAAGGCAACTGGATCCAGCGGCCGCACGCCGTAGAGCAGCGACTCAAGCGAACGGGTCAAGACCACGGCCGCCGCGAGACCGACGGCGACGCCGGCGGCGGCTATCCGCATGCCCTCCGTCATTACCAGGCGATGGACGTCGGCGGGCCGGGCCCCGAGCGCCATGCGAATCCCGAACTCGCGGAGGCGCTGGTTCACCGAGAACGCCAGGACGGCGAAGACACCGACCGCCGCCAGCGTAAGGCCGAGTGCGGCGAAGGCGCCAGTCAACTCGGCGCGGAACCGGGGCGCGGCCGTGGCTTCAGCGGCGACCTGTTCCATGGTGCGCACTTGCGTCACGGGCTGGTCCTTGTCGACGCGCGCGATGGCCGCCTTGACCCCCGGCACGAGAGCCAGCGGCCTGCCGGCGGTCTGCACGGCGATTGACCCATAGTGCCACGTGTTCTGCGCGATCGGTACGTAGACCTCTACGGCGTTCTCTCTCTCCCGGCCCTTCGACTTTGACCTGCCCGCTCACGCCGACGATTTCTCGGACGACCGGCTTTGGTCCGGCCGGGTCCATGGCGTCCACGCTGATCCTCACGCCGATCGGATCGTGGTCCCGGAGATACCGGCGGACGAGCTCCTCGTTGACGATGCAGACGGGACTTGTCGAAGCGGTGTCACGAGCGGTGAAGGGCCGCCCCAGCTGCAACGGGATGCCAAGCGTCTCGAAATACCGGGCGCCGACCATCTGGTAGTGAGCGGCCGGCTGGTGGGCTTCGTCCACGTGAGGAGCACCGACAATCTCGAAGCCCTGACCGATGTCCCAGCCGTCCCCTGGCAGACTCCCTCCGACCGAGACCGCGCGAACCCCTGGTAGCGCGCCGATCTCCCGCTCCGCCGCCTGATAGAACAGCAGCTGCCGCTCGGCGGTCGGGTAGCGCGTGAGGGGCAGGGAGACGTACATGGTCAGGACGTTCTGCGCGTGGTAACCAGGGTCCACGCTGCTGAGCGAGATCAGCGTCCTCAGCAGGAGGGCCGCGCCGGACATGAGCAGCACCGCGACCGCCACTTGGCCGACGGCGAGCGCCCCCCCGCGTCGCCGAGTTCCGTCGCGTTGCTGCCCGCCCGCCGGCGCCGAACGTGGCGGCGATCGGGGCGCGTGCCGCATACCACGCCGGGACCAGGCCGGCCAGCACGCCGGGGACGACCGTCAACACGACGGTGAACGCCGTCAGGCGTGCATCGAACGCGAGGACGATGGACTCCGGCAGCGTAACACGGGGCAGGACGGCAGGTGCGACCCGCACGGCTCCCCACGCAATCGCCAGTCCCGCGACGCCGCCGAGGCAGGCGAGCAGCAGGCTCTCGGTTAACACGACCCGCAGAATCTGCGCCTTGGTCGCACCGAGCGCGACGCGGACCGCGAGCTCCCGCGCACGTTCGACGCCCCGGGCCAGTAGCAGGTTGGCGATGTTGGCGCAGCTCATCAAGACGACAAACAGGACCATTCCTGCCAGCACGAGCGACGTCACCCGGAGGTCGCTGTCCACCAGCGCCTCCCGCAGCGGCTCGATCGTCACGCCCCAGCCCTTGTTCGTATCCGGGGCGATCGCCGAGATGCCCCGCGCGACGACCGTCATGTCGGCGCGGGCCTGCTCGATGGCGACACCAGGCTTCAACCGTCCAAGCACTTGGAGGTAGTGCATCCGGCGCTGCTCCGGGCTCCGCTTCGGCACGAACGGCGTCCATAGGTCGCTGGGAGACAGGATCTGGAAGTCGGCCGGGACGATGCCGATGACCGTGAACGGCTGGTCGTCCAGGGTGATCGCCCGTCCCACGAGCGACGGGTCCGCGTTGAAGCGGCGTCGCCAGAGACGCTCGCTGAGGACGACCACCGTCGCCCGAGAGGCGGCGTCGTCGACGACGAACGTCCGGCCGGTGATCAGCGTCACGCCCAGCAGGTCGAAAAACGAGACGCTCACCGCCTGGCCTGGAATCCTCTCAGGCCCCTCGCGTGTGCCGGTCAGCGTTCGTGAGCCGCCCGATACGCCGGCCATCGCCCGGAACTTGTGGCTCTGCTCGCTCCAGTCCAGGAAGGTGAGGGGAGAGACCCGGTTGTGCGCGAAACCGGGCGGGCGTTCCTAGAGCATTACGAGCTCGTCAGGACGGGCGAGAGGCAAAGGTCGGACAATCGACCAATCAGGTCGTTTCGAAGCTTCTCTGCGAGAAGCCAGAGGAACGCCAGCTCCTTGTTGGCGAGGTCCGTCGCGGGATCCTCTGAGCGCAGCTTCGACGACTCGGCCATGAAGTGGCGCAAGAGAAGCCATGCCGTCACGACCTCCCCGACCTCACCCCGGAGGTTGCCCATGAGGACGTCCGTGTCCGTCTTGATGACCCTCAGACGCTCATCTGCCACGATGTCGCCAGCTTCGCGAATTCGACAGGTCTGGGGCTCGCTGGGCGCCTTGCTGCGTAGCTCCGCGGCCGACCTGTGGAGTGAGCTGCGTCGCGCTCGTGGCACTCTGGCCAGCGGGGTGAGGCGAGGGATCGTTGCCGCGATGGAGCGGGCAGCCGGCGATCAGGGCCAGCCGGATCGCCGACTCGCCCCGATTCCGCCTACTTTGTGCTCTTGTGCCCGCCCAGAACCTGCTCTTCGTGCGGACCGGAGACGCTCCCGACGAGATATCCGTCCTGGCCCGCCAGCCAGACCTCGGACAGGAATCGCTCAGCGCCGACGATGTCGAACACCAGCTTCGGTTCCTGGATGCTGTCGTTGCGGCCGAGCAACTTCAGGGGCGTGATGTCTGCCGTCGCGCCGCCCTTCTCCGCACGGAGCACGACGTGACCCGCCGGCGTCACCTCGATCGTGTACTTGCCCGACGACAATTCCTTACCGGCCGCGAAGAAGCTGAAGCCGACTCTTATGGACGGAGCCTGCGCGTACGCCCAGGCGCTGCCGAGAAAGACGGCTACGATGACGGCTACGCTGATACCCATCAACTGACGATTCATGCATCCTCCCAGTTATTCTCACTCTTGCTTCTGGTCCTCTGCTCTCCTTACATATGCAATACGAGCGGGGCAAGACCGCTGTTTACGGTGCGACGTAGCGGGGCCTGTGACAAATCGGTGACAATCGATGGCGTATCGTGACGGCGCCGCGCGTAGGCTCGGGCGTCGCGGCAGGGCAAGGAGGGGCAGGCAGCCGCGCGATGGAGCGCGTGGGGGCGCGAGGCGAGTGCGATGAAGCGCGATCAAGACACGTGGTGAGTGGGAATAGAATAACGGGGATCTAACGAAAGCACGCGAGTGGCACGGGCCGAGACCGGCCGGGGAGCCACGCCCATTTTCTTAATGGGGGAAATAAGGCAAGGAGACATCCCGGCACGCGCCGGCGACGCTCAGCACGCGTCGCAAACGCCAGCGCGAGAGGAAGGCAGCGCCGCGACCACGCGGGGCCACGGCGCTGGCGACGGGACCTAGGCGCGCTGGGCGGTATGGCGCTCGAACTGCGCCCGCGCGGTCTGGAGGCCGACGGCCATGGTGGCGAGGTAGCGGGACGTCATCGTCAGCGACGCGTGGCCCAGCCAGTCGCGGACCAGGGCCGTGTTCGCGCCGGTCTCCAGCAACCGCGACGCGAACTCGCGCCGCAGGTCGTGCATGTGGTTGGTGTCGCGCGCACGGTAGACTTCGCCCATGCCGCCTGCACCAAGCAGGGAGACGACTTCGTACGGGCCGAAGCGAGCGCCGGGGATCACGGGCATGTTGTAGCCGGAGTGCGCGCATTATATCCGGGCGGGGCCATATCCGGACAATAGACGCCCCGGAACACGTCATCTCGACGGAGCGGCTCCCGCCC
>JGI24129J20441_1000230_pt1 | contig 16357 bp, 18 predicted proteins | sample BarGraNGADG00211_FD_20441 | JGI IMG/M metagenome (IMG submission 20441) | reverse complement strand
CTCGACAGCTGACGGAACCGGGTCACCCCGCCCGGCTTGAGAATGGTCGTTGCGACAGTGACCGGCTGGATGCCGGTGGAGAGGATCTCCTTGACGTTGAAGGCATCGACCCCGCCGGAGAAGGAGATCGGTAGGCCACCATCGAACTCGCGGGAAAGCGTGAGAGCAAGGGCCAGCGACAGGGGCAGGAGGGAGCGACCCGACATGTACATCTCTGAGGACGGCAGCTCACCGCGGTTCACGTCGACGGGGAAGGTGTTCGTGAGCTTGATGCCGAACGACAGGCCACGCTCCCCCGCTACTGCCGTGAGGCGCCGGAACATCTCGATCGCGTCCGCGTACTGGAGATCCTCGGTGAAGTGGTGTTCGTCGAAGGAGACGTAGCCATAGCCAAGTCTGTCGAGGCAGTCCCGGGCGTACTGGAAACCGAGCAAGGTCGGGTTGCACTTCACGAACGTATAGAGGTGCTTCTCCGTGAGCAGGTGCATGGCGATCCGCTCGATCTCGTCAGCCGGACACCCGTGCATGGTCGACAGAGTGACTGACCTGCTCACCTGAGGACTCAGGTTGTCGAGGTCTTCGCGCGTGAAGTGGGAGAGCTCTCCAAGATGCGCCTCGATCCAGGCCCGGCACTCCCGAAAGATTGGGGTGGTCGAGGCATCAACCATCGCGTCGATGAAGGAGTTGACCTTGTGACCCTTGATCCCCTCGAGGTCATAGCCGACGCTGATGTTGAACCCCACCTCGTCGACCGTGCCGAGCCCCAGCTCCTTGCCCAGCACCGCGATCGCGAAGTACGCCTTGAGGTACTCGTCGTACGCCTCGGCAACGGTGAGCTCGGTGGACCACTCGCAGTTGTAGCCCTCGTCCTCGGCATTGATGCAAGGCTTGGCGACAGCCTTGCGCATGTCCTCGCCGTCTATGGTCTGGACGGTCTTCAGCTCCATGAACCGGGCGCCCGTCAGGTAGGCGACGAGGATGTTGTTGGCCAGCTGGGTCTGTGGCCCTGCGGCAGGGCCCACCGGTGATGCCAGCCGGTCGCCGAAGGAGTCCGTGATGAGACGACCGGGCTCGGGGTGCCAGAACTGGTTCGCCTTCACTCCGAAGATCGAACCGTCCAGTCGAAGCTCTTCCAGTGCCCAGCTCATCAGGTGGCCAAAGGACAGTGGTTGCATCAGGTCGCCCACGCGAAATCCTTCCCGCCCTGATCGAGGGCCGACTTTCGCACAGTATCGCCGCCTCCCTCTCCGGCACCAGAGATGGGAGGCCGCGCGCCCGACCCCCGTGCGGTTCTTCGTCGTTTCTTCATCGTTCCTCGCNGCTATGGCAGCAACCGGACGCAAGGGTGGAGATNCCCCGGAGGAACCGGGCAGACGTGCGCACGAGGGAGGATTTCACCATGATGGGTGGATATGGCAACACAGGAATGGGTTCGCTCGGATGGCTTGGGATGGGCGTGTTCTGGCTCGTCCTGCTCGGTCTGATCGTGTGGTTGGTCATGCGGTTGCTGCCCGGCAACCGTGGCGGCGGGACGACCCGCAGCATCGGTGAGTCGACGCTGGATATCCTCGACCGCAGGATGGCCAGGGGCGAGATCGACACGCCAACCTGGCAGGCCCAGCGTGCTGCTCTCACGGGTGCCCCGCGAGACCAGAAGTGAGCGCCGTGCGACGTCCCCTGCTGGTCGGGGCCCTGGCCGCGGCCGTGATCGCCCTGGTCGCATCGGGTGCGGTGGCTGTCGGTGCCCTGCGTGGTGGTGTGGGTCCCGGCGCGCACGGGTTTCTCTCCGGCACTCTGCGCGACGCACCGAAGCTTCCCGGGACCGTCGTGAACGTCTCCCTGACGAATATGGGTGGTCCGATGATGGGCGGCCAGGGCAACACCATGATGGGTCGCGGTTCCATGGGTTTGATCGTTGACCATGCCACCGTGCCCCACGGGACCGTGTCGTTCTTCGTGACCAACGACGGCAGCATCAACCACGAGATGGTCGTCCTGCCGCTTGCGGATTCTCAAGCCGCCGGCACCCGCCCGATTGCCGGCGATGCCAAGGTCGATGAGACCGAGAGCCTCGGCGAAGCATCCAAGACCAATGGTGAAGGTGCCGGCGAGGGAATCGTGCCGGGGGCCTCAGGCTGGATGACCATCACGTTGGCACCCGGACACTACGAGCTGGTGTGCAATCTGGCCGGGCACTACCGTTCCGGGATGTTCGCCGATCTCACCGTTGCCTAGTGTCGGGTGTCCCCGCTATTGGCGAGGACCTGGCGCCGGACAGGTGCTCGGGTTGGTCAGCCGCTGAGCCAGCCCGAATCCCACGACGACCAGCGCGAGGACGGCAGTGGACACGTCGTACGGCGAGGTGCCAAGCACCACGGCGGCCCCCAGCACGCTCAACGCCGCGACCACCGCGCAGGGGGTGCAGCCAAGCTCAAGCTTGCGCCCGGCACCGGGTCGCGGCAGGTAGGTCGCCAGCGTCGCCGCCGCCGCAAGAGCCATCACGGCGACGATCGCGGTCCATCCCAGCGAGGCTTCTGGCGCCCAACCCCCGGCAGAAGCGATCAGCAGCACGAACAGCAGAGGGGAGAGCACCGCGACGGCCACGAGCCTGCGCAACGGCCACGAGCCTGCCGCGTTCGCGAAGACTGTGCGGGTTGCGAGCCGCTGACCGATCAGCGGCACGTGCAACGCTGTGCCGGCGGGATCTTCGCGAGGACCGAGTCAGCATGCATGCCGCAGCCGGACCAGGTGATCTTGCCGCAGCGAGCGCAACGGGCGGGACTGCACATAAGTGACTCCTTGATAGGTTCTGTTCGACGACTCTACTATACCCCCAGGGGTATCTGTCTCTGACACCCTCGAGCTCAGGTTTGTTGCAACGGTTGGGCGTCAGCTGGCGTTGGGCCGGCGGCCCAACACGACGGGGTGCCCCGCACGCGTCCAGGCGCCGGTGCCGCCGCTGACCGAGTACGCGTCATAGCCCGCGCGCATCAGGAAGTTCGTCATCGCGAGGCTGCGGTTGCCGCTGGCGCAGATGAGATAGATCGGTCTGTCCTTGGGGAGCTCGTGAAGCTGCGACGAGAGATGCCCCATCGGGATGAGCGTCGCGCCGGGGACGTGACCGCCCACGTACTCGCCGGGCTCGCGGACATCGACGACGATCGCGCCGTCGGAGTGGGCGGCGGCGAATGCCGCCACAGGGACCTCACGCATGCTGACTCCGTCTGTGATTGAGAGCTACCGAGACTGAAACAATACCCATAGGGGTATCCGTCGATGCCAACGTCAACCGATGTCGGGACATTCCGGCGCACGGGAATGTCTGTCAACGGTGACGCGTTAATACCCCCCGAGGTATAGTTCATCCAGCGAGAGGAAACCTTATGACCACCCAAGCACTGACAGCAGCATCCTTCGAGCAGACCGTGCTCGACAACGAGATCGTGTTCGTCGACTTCTGGGCTGCCTGGTGCGGACCGTGCCGGACGTTCGCTCCGATCTTCGAGAATGCCTCAACAACCCACCCCGACATCATCTTCGGCAAGGTCGACACGGAGGCCGAGCAGTCCCTGTCCGCCGGCGCCGGGATCACGTCCATCCCCACCCTCATGGCCTTCCGCGGCGGCATCCTTGTCTTCAGCCAGCCCGGAGCGCTCCCCGCCTCCGCTCTGGAGCAGGTCATCGCCGGTGTCCGTGGGCTGGACATGGACGACATCAGGGCCAAGGTTGCCGAGTCACAAACCGCCAACGCCGCGACCTGATCCCCACCACACGCGCCAACAACATCACACGCGACAACGACCCGAGGGAGCCACGATGGTTGCGCTGGACGTAGATGAGATGAGCGCCGTGGCCAACCGCCTGCGCCGAGCGCAAGGCCAGATCGGCGGCGTCCTGCGCATGATCGAGGAGGGCCGCGACTGCACCGACATCGTCACCCAGCTCGCCGCGGTCAACCATGCCCTGGACCGGGCCGGGTTCGCCATCGTCGCGAGTGGCCTGAAACAGTGCCTGACCCAGCCCGACGGCGCAGACTCCATGGACACCAAGGCCATGGAGAAGCTCTTCCTGTCGCTGGCCTGAGTCAGGGCACCATGCGCCGGTGGGTCAGTCGTCCCACTCGATGAGGACCTGACCGCCCTGGACAGCGTCACCGACGGCCACATCGACCGACTTGACCTTGCCGTCCTTCGGCGCTGTCACCTCGGTCTCCATCTTCATGGCCTCCAGCACCAGCAAGGTCTCGCCGGACTTCACCTCGGCGCCCGCCTCAACGAGCACCTTGACAACGGTGCCAGCCATCGGGGTGGTCAGGGCGTTGGCGGAGGTTGCCGGGGTCTTGGCGATGCTCGGGGTGATGGCGTAGGGAGACCCGCTGCCCACGAGGATGGACCCCAGCGTGGGCAGGGGCTCGTCCTCCACCTCGACATCGACGTCGAAAACTGACCCGTTCACGCTGATCTGCAGTTTCATGTCGTCGCCAGTCTCATGTCGTCCCTCGTCGTGGAATCTGTGTCAGCGGGGCCTGCCGTTCACCGTATCCGTGCAGCTGGGCGTGCTGCTGCTGGACGGTGGCGAGTCCCTGAGTGGCCCACGCGCCGCCACGGCGCCAGTGAACCTGCTTGATGGTGGCGCGCTTACCGAGGTAGGCCGCGCAGGCGGCGGAGATGGCGAGCAAGACGTCGTCGCTCACCGCAGGATGGCGCTGCGCCGCCTCTTCCTCCAGCGTCTGGACGCGGGCTGCCAGCTCGGCCACGAGGGCCTTCAGCTCGGCCATGGTCTCAGTGGGCTCAGTGGTCTCGCTCATGGTGACTCCTTCAGTCGGCGACAACGATCAGAGCGGGATGAGTCCATATTTCTTCGGCGGCCGCAGGTCTCGCTTTGCGGTGAGGTTCTCCAACGCACGAGCCACCTTGCGGCGTGTGTCGGACGGCTCGATGATGTCGTCAACCAGGCCACGAGCGGCCGAGACATACGGCGTCGCGAAGGTGTCGCGATACAGCTGCACGAGCTCTTCCCGCTTGGCTTCAGGATCGTCGGCGGCGGCGATCTCCCTTTTGAAGACCACGTTTGCCGCACCCTGGGCGCCCATCACCGCGATCTCGGCCGTTGGCCAGGCGAACACGCGGTCGGCGCCCAGGTCCTTGCCGCACATGGCGAGGTACGCGCCGCCGTAGGCCTTGCGCAACACCACTGTGATCTTCGGGACGGTTGCCGCAGAGTAGGCGAACAACAGCTTCGCCCCGTGCCGGATGATCCCGCCATACTCCTGGGTGACCCCGGGCAGGAAGCCGGGAACGTCCACCAGGGTGACCAGCGGGATGTTGAAGGCATTGCAGAACCGCACGAACCGTGCGCCCTTGTCGGAGGAGTCGATGTCAAGCACCCCGGACAGGGCGATCGGCTGGTTGGCCACGAATCCGACCGTACGGCCGGTGATACGGCCGAACCCCACGACAATGTTTGGGGCGAACCCTGCCTGGACCTCCAGAAAGTCACCCACATCGGCGAGCTTGACGATGACCTTGCGGACGTCATAACCCTTCTTGGGGTCATCGGGGATGATGTCGTTGAGGCTCTCGTCGCGCTCCACATCGTCATGGCCGGGGATGAACGGCGGCTCCTCGGTGTTGTTGCTCGGCAGGAAGCTGAGCAGCTTCTTGGTGATCAGGATGGCCTGGTGGTCGTCAGCCGCCACGAAATGTGTCACCCCGGAGTGCGCCATGTGGGCACCGGGGCCGCCCAGCTCCTCGGGGGTCACTGTCTCTCCGGTGATCTGCTTGATCACGTCGGGGCCGGTGATGAACATCCGCGATGCCTCGGTCTGGATGATGAAGTCCGTCAATGCCGGGGAGTATGCCGCGCCACCGGCACAGGGGCCGGCGATGATCGAGATCTGCGGCACCGCACCCGACAGCGCGACGTTCTGGAAGAAGACTTTGCCGTAGCCGGACAGGGAGTCGATCCCCTCCTGGACGCGGGCGCCGCCGGAGTCGTTGAAGCAGACGAACGGGGTGCCGTTCTCCAGAGCGGCGCGCATCGCGGTAGCCACCTTGATCGAGTGCATCTCACCGGCGGAACCACCGGCGACGCTGAAGTCCTGGCTGGCAACGTGCACCGGGCGGCCGAACACGGCTGCCGCGCCGGTGACCACACCGTCGGCCGGCATGACCGCGGTGTCCATCCCGAACAACGTGGTGCGGTGCTGGGCGAGCATGCCGAACTCTTCAAAGCTCAGCGGGTCGACCAGCTCGGCAATCCGCTCGCGGGCGTTCAGCTTGCCAGCGGCGTGCTGTTTGGCATGCCGCTTCTCGCCACCTCCCGCAATGACCTCCTCGCGGCGGGTTCGCAGCTCGGTGATCCGCTCCTGCATGGTCATGGGCCTCGTTCGGGTTGGATGCTTTGACATGGCCGAAGTCAACTTTCCTAGAGGGGCTTCACTGCGACGGAGTTCTTCTTGCCGTTGACAGTGATCTCGTACTTGATCGGGACGCGGAGGGGGCCGGTCTTGGGATCGGTGATCACCGCGCAACGCTCGGCCTCGAGCTCGGCCGGGTCCTTGCCAAGGTTCTTGGGGCCGTCTGCACGGGTGGTGAAGAAGCCCGGTGCCACCTTCGGGAACATGGCGAAGGTCAGCACGTCCTCGTCCGAGCCATCGAAACCTTCGATGGCCTCGGCCTCGGTCCGGAGGGCGGCCCATTCGTTGGCTATGAGGTCAGCCGGGCGCTGCGTGATGGTCTCCTTGCCGGTCTGGGCCTTTGCCAGGGCGACAATCTCGGGGTCCTTGTCGCCGATAGTGAAGCCGTAGTACCCGAGCATCAGGTCGGCGAACTCGCCGGTCATCACCTTGTACTGACCCATCATCACGTTGAACACGGCCTGGGTGCCCACGATCTGGCTGGAGGGCGTGACCAACGGTGGATAGCCGGCGGCCTTGCGGACCCGCGGCACCTCCTCGAGCACCTCTTTCAGCTTGTCACCAGCGCCCTGAGCCGTGAGCTGGGACTCCATGTTGGAGATCATGCCGCCGGGTATCTGGCTGTCGAAGATGTCGGTCTCGACGTTGAACGAGGACATGAACTGCTTGTAGCGGGGCTTGATCTCGGCAAAGTGGTCCTTGATCTTGCCCAGCCGCACCTTGTCGAGGTCGGCGATGTAGCCGGTGCCCTCCAGCATTTCCTGCAGGGACTCGGTCGGGTTGTGACCTGGGCCCAGCGACAGCGAGCTGATGGCTGTGTCGACGACATCCGCGCCGGCCTCGATGGCCTTCATCAGCGAGACCAGGGTGACCCCGGTGGTCGCGTGGCAGTGCACATTGATCTGCATGCCGGGGACCTCGGCCTTGATGGCCGACACGATGTCGTATGCCGGCTGCGGCTTGAGCAGCGCCGCCATGTCCTTGATGGCCAGGGAGTCGACGCCGATATCCGCCAGCTCGCGGGCCTGGCGCACATAACCATCAATCGTGTGCAAGGGGCTGGTGGTATAGCAGATGGTGCCCTGAGCGTGCTTGCCAACCTTCTTGACTGCGGCGATGGCGCGCTCGACGTTGCGCGTGTCGTTGAGGGCGTCGAACACCCGGAAGACATCCATGCCGTTCTCGGCGGCCTTCTCGACGAAATGGTCAACCACGTCGTCGCCATAGTGGCGGTAGCCCAGCAGGTTCTGGCCACGCAGAAGCATCTGGAGGCGACTCTTGGGTAAGAGCGTGCGGAACATTCGCAGGCGTTCCCAGGGGTCTTCGTTGAGGAACCGGATGCAGGAGTCGAACGTGGCACCCCCCCAGCACTCGACACTCCAGTAGCCGGCGTTGTCGATGTCCTCACAGGCACCGACCATGTCTTCCATCGCCATGCGGGTGGCCATCAGACTCTGGTGCGCGTCCCGGAGAGCAAGTTCTGTGACACCGATCTTTCGCTGCGTATCCACGTCGCCAATTATGTCCCACGGGTCAGAGAGGACAGACCTCGCATCAGGGCACAAGGTCCCGCTGATTTGAGCGGAATGAGGATCCGGGCCGAGCTGCGACCGCGATGGTCAGTCGACAGCCGGGGTCAGGACGAAGACCGGGATCGAACGCTCGGTCTTGGCCTGGTAGTCGGCATAGTCGGGGAAGGCGGCGACGCATCGGTCCCACCAGATCGCCTTCTGCTCGCCGGTGACCTCACGAGCCGTCATGGTCTGGACGATCGNGCCGTCCCGGACCTCGACATGGGGGTCCGCGACAAGGTTGGCGTACCAGACGGGGTTCNTGGCAGCACCGCCCTTCGAGGCCACAGCGGCATACTCGCCGTCGTGCTCGACCCTCATCAGTGGCACCTTGCGCAGCTTGCCCGACGTGGCGCCGCGCATGGTCACGATGACCACCGGCATGTCGCGCATGGTCGTGCCGGAGGTGCCCCCAGACTCTTCGTACTCCTGGACCTGATCTCGGACCCACTGCGCGGGGCTGGGCAGGTAGTCATCATTGACAGACATGGCCTCAGCCTGTCATGGACATGGCCCCACTCAACACCACACCCTTCCGGACCGGGTCCTTGGACAAGGTCAGCCGGTGACGTCCTTGTCCGAGAAGCGAGCCCACGCGGCGAGCCAGAACACCAGCGCGTATCCGGCGGCCGTCAGCAGCCCGCGGGTCAGGTCGCCCCAGGCGACCGGGTCGCGCAGGAAATCGCCGAACGACATCCACCAGTGCGTCGGCAGCCACTCATGCAGCCAGGACAGCTGAGGGATCGAGTCAAGGATGAAGCTCATGACGTTGATGACGACCACCGCGATCGTGGCACCGATCGGCTGCTCGGTCAGGGTCGAGATGAACAGCCCGATCGCCCCGAGCGAGGCGAAGCACAAGGCAAGGTAGACGGTGGCCATGACCACTCGAAGGACGGCCGAACCCATGCCGATCTGGGTGCCCGAGAGCATGGTCATCTCGCCGCCACCGAAGAGCGCCAGCCCGGCCACGGCACCCACCAGCGAGACCCACAATGTGGCCACCAGGGAGAAGATCGTGATAGCCGCAAACTTCACCGCGAGCAGCCTCGTGCGATTCACCGGGACGGTGAGCAGATAGCGCAGGGTGCCGATGTTCGCCTCGCCGGCAACGGAGTCTCCGGCAATGGTGCCCACGGCCAGCGGCAGGAACAGGCCCAGCTCGATGCTGAGCGCGGCCAACGCGACGAACAACCCGTTGGAGGTGATCGCCCCAAAGAACTCGGGACCACGTCCTGGGCTCGGCGTCGACAGCTTGACGGTGATCGCAATCATCAGCGGCACGACAGCCAGGATGCCCATCCCCGCCTGGTTGCGTCGGCGCCCGAAGATCAGCCGCAGCTCGGAGCGTAGGAAGCGGGTCGAGACATGCCGCAGAGGCCGGGCCGCCGGTGAGGTCGCCAGGTCAGCCGCTGACATTGAAGCCCTCCCCGGTGAGTGACACGAACAGATCCTCAAGGCTGGGCTGCGCGACGGCAAACCCCGTGACGGGTACACCGTCATGCACCAGTGCCGCGACGACCTTGTCCGGGGCCAACGTGCCCAAAGTGCCCACCACCACACCGGATTCGACCACGACATCGGTCATGCCGAGAGCACGCAACACTCGTGCCGCATCCTCTGGTCGGTCGGTCTCCACCCGGGCGCGTGGCTCGCTGACGGCTCGTACCTCGGCGATAGGTCCCTGGGTCAACAGCCTCCCGACGTGCATCACCCCGATGTGGGTGCACACCTGCTCGACCTCGGACAGGAGATGGCTGGAGACAAGCACCGTGGCTCCGTCGTCGGCCAGGGACCCGATGAGGTGGCGAACCTCGCGGGTGCCCTGCGGGTCAAGACCGTTGGTCGGTTCGTCCAACACCAACAGCTCACGTGGCGCTAGCAACGTGCCAGCGATCGCGAGCCGCTGCCGCATACCCAAGGAGTATGCACGGTACTTCTTGTCCGCCGCTGCAAGGAGCCCCACGCGGTCAAGTGCGCCATCGACGCGCATCGTCGTGGTGCGCGGATCAGCGTGACGGTCAACGGAGTCCAGCCGCACAAGATTTGCCCGGGCCGACAGGTACGGATGAAATGCCGGGCCCTCGACAAGCGATCCCACCAGCGGCAGAACATCCCCCGCATGATCGGGCATTGCCTTGCCGAGAAGGCCATGACGGCCCGCCGTGGGCCTGATCAGCCCGAGCAGCATGCGGATCGTCGTGGTCTTGCCGGAGCCGTTGGGGCCGATGAACCCATAGACGGCCCCACGCGGCACCAACAGGTCGATGGCGTTGACCGCGACCTGCGCCTTGAACCGTTTGGTCAGCCCCGCCGTGGCGACTGCGAACTCGCTGTCCTCGGTCACGAAGTTGCCAGTGCGGCGTACAGACCTTCCGGAGTCACGGCCCCGACCACGATCCGACCGTCATCGGTGAGCAGCGCCGAGAACGCGGTGCCGGCCATCAGGTGCCCCGAGCCCCAGCTGCCCAACACCTTGGGAAGCAGCGTGACGAGCTTCATCAGCTGGGTGATCGTCTTGTCGGTCGTGGCACTCGTGCTCCCACTGGTGGCAGTGCTGGCATCAGGCACCGGCACCTTGGCAACCAGAACAGTGCCCCAACCCTTGCCCATCACTTTGGGCATGTCGGCCGAGCTCGGTTGGGGTGCAACAGTATTGGCTATTGGACCGGCAGCCGTCTTGCCTTCGATCACCGTGGTGCCAGGCGGTGGGTTGAACGCGAACTGAGCGGTGTCGGGGCGGCTGAAGTCCACCGTGCTGAACGCCACCTCGAACACCGGATCTGTCACCGACTTCGCGAAGACCTGAACGCGCAGTGGCACATGCTCTGTGCCGTCGATCGCCACCCGGACCTGTGCCACCAGCGATGTGGCCTCCTTGGGCTTCAGCACCAGCTCGTATGCGGAGTGGCCTGCCACAGTCGCCGTTCCGCTGGTTGTCACCTCGGTGCTCGGCGTGATGGCCGCCAGTGCCTTCTCGGCAGCGGCCTGGGGCGAGGTGGGCAGATCGGTGGGAGTCGGCGTGGCGAACTGATCTGGAGAGGTCGTGCTCTTGCCCGCAGCGTCAGGGGTGGGCAGAACGTAGTGCGTGGCCGTCTTGTCCTTGCTGGCCCACACCCACACGTCCTGGCCGNTGCGGATCACGTCGGACTCGCCCAGGGTCCCCAACAGGGCCATCCGGGCCTTGTCCGGACCGGCGAACCAGANCTTCATCGTGTGAGTGCCCGAAACCAGGGACGCCAGGTCAGAGCTGCCTGTGCCGNNCGAGGCACCGGCGATGGACAGATCCGGCAGGCCGAGATCGGACTTTTGAACCACGGTCCCGGACATCCCGTCGAGGCGCGCCTGCTGCACATCCACCAGCAGCTGTGCCGCGGTCCGGGCCGTCAGCCCGTCACCGGCGATGGCACGCAGTCCGCCGATCGCCGTCACCCCGCCGACCAGGGCCACCGCGGTCACCGCGGTCACCACCCACCGCAGGGCTGGGTTACGTTCGAAAATGCTCATGGCTCCATCCTCCACCCGTCCGCCTGTGAGCCAACTGAGAACCCCTGCGGGCTCCCGTACGCCGTGACAGGCTGTGTGCCGTGCGACTGCTGGTGGTCGAAGACGAGCAACGCCTCGGGGCGGCGCTTCGGCGCGGGTTGACCGCCGAAGGGTTTCTGGTGGACGTGGCCACGGATGGACCCAGTGGCCTCGAGGCCGCCCGCCACGGGGGGTACGACGCGGTAGTGCTCGACGTGATGCTGCCGGGGATGTCGGGCTACAACGTGGTTCGCACCCTGCGCACCGAGGCGAACTGGGTGCCGGTCCTGATGCTTTCGGCCAAGGACGGAGAGTATGACCAGGCGGATGGGCTGGACTACGGAGCCGACGACTACCTCACCAAGCCCTTCTCCTTCGTGGTGCTGCTGGCACGGCTCAGAGCGCTGACCCGACGTAGCCTGCCTGCCCGCCCGGCGATCCTCGCGTCCGGTGATATCACGCTGGATCCGGCCAGCCACGAGGTCGAGGTCGCCGGAACATCAGTCGCCCTGACGCCGCGCGAGTATGCCCTACTGGAGTACTTTCTGCGCCACCCCGGCCGCGTCGTCAGCAAGACCGAGCTTCTGGACAACGTCTGGGATGCGGCGCAGGACGCCGACCCCAACGCCGTCGAGGTCTACGTGGGCTATCTGCGACGAAAGGTCGGGCGTGATGTGCTGCTGACTGTGCGCGGCGCGGGCTACCGACTCGCCCCATGAGTGGTCGCCCGCCCGGACTCAGCGCGTATGGACTCAGCCTGCGCGCCCGACTCCTGGCTGTGGGCGTCACCGGCGTGGCACTGGCCCTGGCTCTCGGCAGTCTCGCGCTGTACGCCGTGTTGACCGTCACCGTGAACCGCACCGTGGACGACAGCGCGTTTGCCAGCGCACGCGCGGTTGCCGCAATGGTCGACAACAACACGGTCCCCGACCCACTTCCGGTCTCGGGGTCTCAGATCGTGCAGGTCGTGGACCGCTCGGGAGCTATGGTCAGCGCCTCGGTGACCGCAGATCGCCTGACTCCATTGCTACGTTCGCCCGAACTGGCCAAAGCCCTTGCCGGAGAACGGATCTCGGTCCCGGGAGCCAGAGCGGGTCTGACCGGGAACCTGCGCGTCATCGCCGTTCAGGCGGGTCCATCCTCCGCCGCCCGTAGCATCATCGTGGCCGTCCCGGTCAGCGACATCGAGGAGAGCCAGCGCGTCCTGCGAAACACCTTGCTGGTCGCCTACCCCCCGCTGGTCCTCATCATGGCCCTCATTGCCTGGCGGGTCATCGGCTGGACCCTGCAGCCGGTCGAGACCCTGCGCTCGGGGGCGGCCCGGATCAGTGGCAGCGACCAGGACGAGCGGCTGGCGATTCCGAAGTCCGCTGACGAGATCCAAGCCCTGGCGCTCACCCTCAACGACATGCTCGACCGGCTTGCCGCCGCCCGCGGACGTCAACGCGCCTTCGTGGCCGATGCGGCCCACGAGCTGCGCAGTCCTCTCGCCAGCATGCGCACCCAGCTCGAGGTGGCCCAACATCTGGGTGAGGGCGGTGAGCTTGCGACCGACCTGCTCGCTGATGTGAACCGCCTCTCCGCGCTGGTCGAAGACCTGTTGCTGCTGGCGCGGGCCGGAGGGGACGGCGCCCACCCACCCGTGCGCGAGTCCCTCGATGTCAGAGCACTGTTGGTCGCGACTGCCAACCGCTATGCCGGTGCACGAGTGCCGGTGACCGTCACCATGGGACCGGCTGTGTACGCCGGCGCCAATGCAGAGGAGCTGCGTCGGGTACTGGCCAACCTGGTCGACAACGCGGTACGCCATGCCCGCTCTGCTGTGTCTCTCCAGGTGCGCACCGAGGGCGGGCACGCGGTGCTGACCGTGGCCGATGACGGACCCGGCATACCGGCTGCTGAACGGGAGCGAGTGTTCGAGAGGTTCGCCCGACTGGATGACGCCCGGGACCGGGACGCAGGTGGAACTGGCCTTGGACTGGCCATCGTGCGTGAGCTGGTCCGTCGCTCGNGTGGGTCGATCTCGTTGCAGGACAACCCCTCCGGGACCGGAATCGTCGCGGTGGTCCACCTCCCGCGCTGACTCCGGCAGCCGTGGTCAGCAGTGATGTCGTCTGTTCGGCTCTCGCTCGTCTCGAGAGCAATGCCGGGCCGCAGAGTCTGGGCCTTCGAGCGGCGGTTCAGTCCTGGTCGGGAGACTTGGTCGTGAGCTCCTTGGCCAACAGCTCGGCGATCTGTGCGGTGTTGAGCGCTGCGCCCTTGCGCAGGTTGTCACCGCAGACGAACAGCTCGATGGTGTTGGGGAAGTCCAGAGCCTGCCGGATCCGCCCGACAAAAGTCGGGTCCGACCCCACGACGTCGGCCGGGGTCGGCCACTCGCCGGCTGCCGGGTCGTCCAGGACCACGACTGAAGGGGCCTCGACAAGCGCCTGACGAGCGTCTTCTGCGGTCAGCGGCTTCTCGAAGACGGCGTGGACCGCGAGCGAGTGGGTCGTCACCACGGGCACGCGGACGCACGTCGCTGAGACCTTGAGGTCAGGGATGGCCAGGATCTTGCGGGACTCGTTACGAACCTTGAGCTCCTCCGAGCTCCAGCCGCCGTCCTGCAGCGAACCGGCCCANGGCACGACGTTGAGAGCCAGCGGGGCAGGGAACGGCGAGTCCTCACCCAGCTTTTCGTTGACGGTGGCACGCACGTCCCCCGCGTGCTGACCCGCCTCACGCCGGCCCGACAGCACGGCAATCTCGTCATAGAGACGGTCGATGCCCGCCTGGCCGGCACCCGAGGCCGCCTGGTAGGACGCGACCACGAGCTCCTTGAGACCCCANCCGGCGTGGAGCGCACCCAGTGCGTCCATCATCGTCAGGGTCGTGCAGTTGGGGTTGCTGATGATGCCCTTGGGCCGATGGCGAACCTGGGCGGGGTTGACCTCGGGAACGACCAGCGGCACGTCGGGGTCCATCCGGAAGGCACCGGANTTGTCGACGACGACCACGCCGTGCGAAACAGCGATCGGGGCCCACTCTGCCGAGATCTCGTCAGGGACGTCGAACATCGCGACGTCAACGCCGTCGAACACCTCGGGGGTCAGCGCCTGAACCACGAGGTCCTCACCTCGCACGTTGAGGACCCGGCCAGCCGATCGCTCGGAGGCGACCAGGCGGATCTCGCCCCAGACATCCTCGCGCTGGCCCAGAATTCTGAGCATGACGGTGCCGACCGCGCCGGTCGCGCCGACCACAGCGAGGGTGGGTTTGCGAGTGCTCATCGTCCTGTACCTCCGTAGACCACGGCCTCGCCCTCCGAGGAGTCAAGGCCAAANGCAGTGTGAACAGCCCGCACGGCGTCGTCGAGCTGGTCATCCCGGGTGATGACCGAGACGCGGATCTCCGAGGTGGAGATCATCTCTATNTTGATGCCGGCAGTGGCCAGCGCCTTGAAGAACGTAGCGGACACGCCTGGGTGCGAGCGCATGCCTGCCCCCACCAGCGAGAGCTTGCCGATGTGGTCGTCATACAGCAGCGAGGCGAAGCCGACCGTCGGCTGGATGCGCTTGAGTGCCTGGACGCCGACCTGGCCATCGGTCTTTGGCAGTGTGAAGGAGATGTCGGTCAGTCCGGTCTCCACGGCAGAGACGTTCTGGACGATCATGTCGATGTTGATCTCGGCATCGGCGACAGCCTGGAAGATCTCGGCCGCCTTGCCGGGGTGGTCCGGGACGCCGACGACGGTGATCTTGGCTTCGCTGCGGTCGTGAGCTACACCGGCAATGATCGGGGCTTCCACGTTGTCTCCTTCTTCTTCTGCAGATTGAGTGACGATCAGCGTGCCCTCGCGGTAGGAGAACGAGGACCGCACGTGGATCGGTATGTCGAACCGCCGGGCGTACTCGACGCATCTCAGATGCAGGATCCTTGCCCCGCAGGCGGCCATCTCGAGCATCTCCTCGTTGGAGAGCCGGTCGATCTTCTTGGCGTTCGGCACGATCCGCGGGTCGGCGGTGAAGACCCCATCGACGTCGGTGTAGATCTCACAGACGTCCGCGTGCAGCGCGGCAGCGAGCGCGACCGCGGTCGTGTCCGAGCCGCCACGGCCGAGGGTCGTGATGTCCTTGCTGTCCTGGCTGACACCCTGGAAGCCGGCCACGATCGCAATATCCCCGTTGTCGAGCGCACCTCTGATCCGCCCCGGCGTGACGTCGATGATGCGCGCCTTGCCGTGCGAGGAGTCAGTGATGACCCCGGCCTGGGATCCGGTGAAGGAACGTGCCGTGTGGCCGAGGTTGGCGATCGCCATGGCCAGGAGGGCCATCGAGATCCGCTCACCTGCGGTCAGGAGCATGTCCATCTCGCGACCGGGGGGGAGGGGGCTCACCTGCTTGGCCAGGTCGAGCAGCTCGTCGGTCGTATCGCCCATGGCGGAGACCACGACGCAGACCTCGTGGCCCGCCTTGCGTGTCTCGACGATCCGCCGTGCAACGCGCTTGATGCTCTCGGCATCGTTAACAGAGGACCCGCCGTACTTCTGGACGACCAAGCTCACGTGAGGCTCCCAGCTGAGGCGGACGGGGGAAAGGCCAGTTTACTGATGCTCAGCTGTCCGCGGCGGTGAGGCCGTATGCCGAGATCTCGTCTTCCCTACCTGGCCGGCGGTGGATCACATCGAGACGACGAGCGGGGCCAGCAGAATGTCCGGGAGCTCGCGCTCCACGGACTGCAAACGCCACCGGTCGCTGAACACCGCCAGCAGCACACCGTCGTCGCGGGTGAGCACCTCCACGGCACGCTGCCCGCGCAGTCGCTCTCGACCCTCTTCGTCGGTGCGGCGGGCCAGTGTGTAGTC